>Ga0114984_1000049_pt1 | contig 46824 bp, 41 predicted proteins | sample Shrwel1BS1Day1_FD_96987 | JGI IMG/M metagenome (GOLD analysis project Ga0114984, IMG submission 96987) | Subsurface microbial communities from deep shales in Ohio, USA - Utica-3 well 1 S-1-Day1 | ecosystem: Environmental > Aquatic > Deep subsurface > Shale gas/oil reservoir > Produced water/Flow...
GCCAGGTTCTCGATCCCGGCGCTCATCCGATAATCCTGGATAACCGGATTAAACCGGCAGGCCTGTTTAACTGTCTTGATCATGCTGAGTGCTTCCCACTTTGACCAGTCTCTCCGGGGCTTTCGATGGCGATACCCTGCCGCTCGCAGTAATCCCGGATCAGAACCTCCACCATGTTGGCGATGGAGCGGTGTTCCTGTTGCGCGGCATGACGCAATGCCTCCTTCAGGATTGGATCGATCCGAAAGGTGAGCGTCGCGGTTTTGGTGGTGGCCATATCTCCCTCCAGGAGCCCCTGCAAATGTACTGCAATATACTGCGCATGCAGTGCCGAGTACAATGCTAAGGCGCAAGATGCCCGGCGGCCTGCAGACCGCCGGGAAACAACTACCGGGAGAGGGGGTACAGCATTCCTGAATACTTTTGTGCAACAGACTTTTCAAAGCATCGTCCTCAATTACCTGGCCGCCGAGCAGCAGCTCCGGGGTGAGGCGTAGCGGCTTGAACAGATCCAGGTAGGAAGCCCTGGCTTTGATTCGCTCCGATGGACGGGTCTCGGCAATCTCTGCCCAGCCGGCAGAATTGGCAGAAGCAAAACCTCGGAGATCATCAAGTCCTATCAACGGGCTATGCCGGACAACATCCATTACATGACTCATATATCGATCCGGTTTTGAAAAAAACCAGGTCGACGAGGAATGGCTCGCGTTTAAGGATTAAGGAAGCGCCGATACGCTTGATCGCGAACTTCCCGTAAGCCACTGCATTTTGGCTCTCAGAGGAGAGCTGTTAGAACTTACAGGCGGGTTGAACATAGGAAATTAATACCGGGTGCCACGGGCCTACGGGGCACGGGTAGCCAGCAGGCCTTTGACAACCTCGTACACATACATGGGTTCACATTTTGAGGCCCTCGGACCACGGCCACCGCGCTGATCCCGGTAATCTTTCTGAAAAGTAGTCGTGCTAAAAAAAGCAGGGGCTCCCGGCTGCTAAATCAGTGGCGCTTACAATTGCTGCGCCATTCCGGCCCGTGGGGAATTCCGTGCGACCTTGAATATGCTGCCTGGCCCCGCTGGAATAACCAAGTGGGTGACGATAGCCCGAGCATCCGGAGACCATCATGCCCAGCGAGTTCCTGGCTCTCTTTTTCCGCTCCTGGCTGCCAGCACCGGACCAGCCGGTGGGTCAACTCTGGCGGCGCTGGCTGATGCTGCTGCTTTTCTGGCCGCTGCTGCTGGCGCTGCTGCTCATCAATGGGCTCGGATTGTTACTGGACCAAGTGTTCTTTACCGGTTATCGCAGAGTTCAGATCAAGGCCCCGGTATTCGTGGTTGGCGTCCCCCGCAGCGGCACCACATTTCTGCACCGTTTGCTGGCACTGGACAGGCGATTTTGCACAACAGCACTGTGGGAGCTGGTGTTTGCGCCCTCCATAATCCAGCGCTATTTCTGGTTGGGCCTTGCGCGACTCGACCGATTAGCAGGCGCGCCGCTGGCTCGCCTGCTGACCAGACTCGAGCGTCAACTGCTGGGCAAACTGGATGATATTCACCGCACCGGACTGGCAGCCCCGGAGGAAGACTATCTTGCCCTGGCCCCCGTTATCGGCTGTTTCCTGCTGGTCATTCCGCTTCCGGACGAGCGGCTCTGGCGACTGGCCCGGGGAGATCGCGAACTTTCCGAATCGGAAAAACATCGCATCCTTGGCTATTACCGGGGCATCGTGCAGCGTCATCTCTGGTTTCACGGCCCCGGGCGCACGCTGCTGTCCAAGAACCCCTCTTTTACGCCCCTGATTGAAAGCCTGGCAGCGGAGTTTCCGGATGCCCGTTTCGTAGCCTGTTTTCGCAATCCTACCCAGGCAGTACCTTCGCAGATCAACTCCATTCTGGTGGGCGCGCGCATCTTCCGCGGTCGCGGCATTGATGCGGATTATTGGCGCGACAAGCTTACCGATATGCTCTGCTTTTACTACCGTCATCTGTTCGAAACCCTTCCGCGCTTGCCCGAGTGCCGGCATGCACAGGTACTGCTTGAAGAGCTCGCGCCCGATCCGTATGCCACTGTGTCGTCCCTTTACCAGCGATTTGGCTGGAATCCGGACGAAGGCTTTTGCTCCGCACTGAAAAACGAGGAGGAGCGCGCCCGGCACTACCAGAGCGGCCATCAGTATTCGTTGACCGGGGTGGCTCTGGCCCGGCAGCGCCTGGCGCGGGATCTCGGCTTTGTTTACCAGCATCTGGGCTATCCGTTGCCCGCGCCTGAGCGGATATGATTTGCAGCATTCTGTTAAAAATTGGCCTGAATATCCCGGCTCGTCCGTCATATTTCAGACATATGGCAGGCACAGAATGGAGCAATGGAGACACACGACTTACGTATACTCTTTATCATGGACGCCGTGCAGGGGCGCAACGGCGTGGGCTCCTATTACCAGGATCTGGCAGGGCAGCTGGGAGAGCGTGTTGAACGGGTGGAACTCGTCGCGCCTTCGCTGGACAATCCCCATCCTTGCCAGGGCGGTTCCGTCCTCATGCCGGGCGACAGGACCCAGCGACTATTCTTCCCCCGCATCCGGACACTGACTCGGCTGATGGAGGAGATGCGGCCTCATGCGGTGGTGGTTCCCGGTCCAGGTATTTTTTCCCTGTGCGGCTATTGGCTGGCCCGCAAGATGGGTATTCCCGTCTGTGTAACCTTTCAGACCGACTACACTCATCTCGTGCAGCTCTACTGGGGGTCACTGCCGGCAAGAATGGCCGGCGGACTGCTGGAACGGCTCAATCTGGCAATGTTCCGCGGAGCATCGTCTGTGGCCACAATCAGTGAGGCCATGGTGGAAAAGGCCCGCATTGCCGGCGTAGCCCGGCCTCATCTGGTGGGAACGCCGGTAGCGGAGGAATTCGTTCGCCGTCCGGCGGCCCCTCCGCCAGGTGGGGTCCGGTCCGTGCTCTTTGTGGGGCGACTCGCGGCGGAGAAACATATTAACGCCTTTTTGGAGCTGGCGGCCTGCCGTCCAGAGCTGTCCTTCACTGTTGTGGGCGATGGTCCTCTGCGTGGCCTGGTCCAGGACAGTGCAGAGCGGCTGGACAACCTCCGATACGCGGGCTGGCGCTCACGTAGTGAAGTCATCACCTTTCTCGACAGCCATGAGGTGTTGATGCTGCCCTCGTCGGTGGAGGCATTCGGCACCGTGGCTCTTGAAGCCATGACCCGGGCGCGCTGGGTAATTACTTCGCCCGCCTGTGGCATTAACCACTGGCCCGAACTGGCCCAAGGCCTTCTGCCGCTGCGTGAGGGGGAAACCCTGGATCAGGGCCTCCGGCGGCTTGAGCAGATGGCACCGCCTCGTCGCACCGAGCTCGCAGAACTTGGCCGCCGCCTGGCGATAGAGGTAAATAACAAGACTCTGGCCAGCTGGGAAGAAATATTATACCAGACGGCGCTGCATCCATCGCGCCCGTCTGCGTCACTGGTTACCCCGGGGCTGTTCAGGCGGACGGGGGCCCGGTCCTCTCTATGAACGGCTCCGGGAACCGGCTTGAGGCACTGATTTCCATTCATGATGTTATGCCGGAAACCCGGCAACACGTCCAGGCCCTGCTGGACCAGATACCGCGGTCCGTGCCTCCGCAGGCGGTCCTGCTGCTGGTGGTTCCCGGACGAGGCTGGTCTGATGAGGACCGGGACTGGCTATCTTCAGTTCAGCGTCAGGGTTACTCGCTGGCGGGCCACGGCTGGTTTCACCGGTGCGCGCCGCCGCGCTCGATTTATCACCGCCTGCACAGCACACTGCTTTCCCGCGATGTGGCGGAACACCTCGCGCTGGATACCGATGCCATCACCCGGTTGATCCGGGACAATTTCCAATGGTTTGAACAACAAGGTCTGGTGCCGCCAGAGCTCTATGTGCCGCCTGCCTGGGCTTCGGGCCCCATTATTCGCTCCACGCTGAGCACCCTGCCGTTTCGCTATTACGAAACCTTTACCGGTATCTATGATACCGAAAAAGACCAGTTCCGCCGACTGCCGCTCATCGGTTTCGAGGCGGACACCTTCATCAGGGCTACTGTGCTCCGGCTGTTCAATGGCGTGCAGCTTTGTCTGGCGCGTTGGCTACGCCGACCAGTGCGCATTGCTATTCATCCATACGACGAGGAACTTCGCCTGGCGCGGGATCTACAAGCAGCAGTGGCGGCGGTGCGTAATCCCCTGACCCTGCGTTCCTCCCGGATCTGGGCCGGCAGTCCGGGGCGGTTACCCTGATTCCGTCTGGCCAGCCCGCTCCAAACCCGAGCCCTCGCGTCTTCATGCACACTGTACGATACTGCGGATCTTGCTGTGATATCGAATCGGTAAACCTCCGGCCTTGAACAACCGGATAAGCTTCATGGCCGACAAGGATGGGGTCAGATGAAATCTATCGGCGGCACCTGGTCATAACGCGCTTCCAGGTAGGGCTTGAGCGTGGCGACACTGGTTATGGAGCGGGTAATCTGCCGCTCGTTGTCGATTGTTTTACGCAGGTCCTGGCAATATTGTTGCAGCTTTCGGGCTCTGGTCTTCGGCTTTTTGTCGTAGAAGTGATCGTAGAAAAGGCCCCGGAGCGGGTCAGCGTAAATCAGCGTTTCCTGCTGTTCCCTCAATTCCCGGGTGTGGGCTTTGAGGAGTGCAAGCAAGTCCTCATCTGTTTCTTCGCAGAGCGACTCCAGAGGGGACTGCCCCATGTGCTCCTCATAAAGGCTGAACAGCGTGTACAGGTCATTCTGCTCGCGCGCTTCAAGAAGCCGGCTCATCTGTTCGTGCCGGTGCGCTTTCCGGCGTTCGTCCTGTTCACGATCCGGATGAAGTACTCTCGCAAGCCGGCGGAACAGGGTATTGATGGACGACTTTTTCAGCAGTTGCCGCAGGCCGTTGGTGTTTGATTCTCTGGCCTGTTCGGCTTCCTCTTCTTCTCGGATAAATTCTTCAAACAGCTGCTCCCAGTAGCCGGGATCGTCTGTCCCGGCATCCGTGCTGGATTCCGTTTTCGATTCCTGTTCAAAATCCGCAAACAAGTCCTCGAACATATCTTCCGTGGCTGTATCCTGGCGTGATCGCTTGTGGCGGCCCTGGCCCGGTTTTGGTTTATTCTCGGGCTGTTCGGGGATAGGTGACGGTGCTCCGAATCCGAGGGATTCCTGAAGGTCTTCGATGAATCTGCCGAGATCGATCAACTGAGCCTGGTCACAAAACGGGCTGTTGGTCACTTGCAGAATATTTTGCTGTATCCATTCGAGCAGTTCGAATTTTTGCCATTGAGCCAGGGATTTGCGCGAGAGAAATCCGGCGAGATGTTTCGTTTGTTGAACGAGGGCATCCGCCATTTCCGTTTCGTCATGACGGAGGGCGTCCATGCACTGCTGCATGAAGGCTTCCAGCTCCTGTTCCAGCCGCTCGTTTTTTCGCTTGAGGTTGACGATGCGTTGCCATTCGCGCTCGAGTGGCTGTGCAGCTGTTTTCGCGGCTTTGGTGTTTTTGCGGGATTTCTGGCGCTGGATCCGGGACATGAATACGGACTGACGGGCTGCAAAGTGGGTGGATGTATGACTGGCAAGATTACAGAAAATAACGTTTACTGTCACCACTACAGGTTAACACTCAATCAATTTGGCCCAAACATGTCAACGCTCTAATGACTTCGAGGCGGCAAAGCCGGTACGGACCGGGAGAGGCAACGCAACTCCCGGTCCTTTTGCTTTACAGGGCCCGCAATTCCTTTTTCAGGATCTTCCCCACCGGGTTTCGGGGGATGGCATCAATCAGCTTCATCTTCTCGGGAAGCTTATAGACACTCATACCCTGCTCCTTCAGGTAGTGGTTGATTTCTTCCAGGGTCGGGGGGTTGTCCTCATCCGCAGGCACCACGCAGATACAGACCCGCTCTCCCATGATGTCGTCCGGCTGGGGTATCACGGCCACGTCCTGCACCTTGTCGAAACCCAGCACCGCATTCTCCACTTCCACGCTGGATATATTAAAGCCACCGCGGATCACCATGTCCTTCTTGCGATCATAAAAGCCTATGTGCTTGTCATCCTGCACGATGAACAGGTCACCGGTGCGGAAGAAGCCATCCGCAGTGAAGGACTGTTCGGTGATATCCGGTCGCCGGAAATAGCCGGCAAAGACCCCCGGGCTGCGGTAGCAAAGCTCACCAATGCCGCCGGGCTCGGTGATCTCCTCATTTCCGTCGCCGAGGATTTTCACCTCAATAGCATGGGCGCCTGAGGGCCATTCGACCCCTTCCTTGCCCCACCAGGGCAGGTGATCCACCCGCATATCCAGGTCCGGTACATCCGCCGGACCTGCGACCAGAAAGGTCCCTTCGTTCTGCCCCCAGATATTGACGATCTCGATATCCCAGCGGCGCTTGAACTCCTGCAGGGACCAGGCCGAGGGGGGCGCTGAACCGGTGGTGATCGTCCGCACGCTGGACAGGTCCAGCTGATCCACATTGGGCAGTTTGGCAATCATGTTCAGCATCGCCGGTACCAGAATGGTGTACTGGATGCGCTCTTCGGTAAGCTGGCGCAGCAGAATTTCCGGGGTAATAGGATGGTGCAGCACCAGGGTGCCTGCTGCTGCCAGCCAGGGCAGGTAGTTCACCCCTACCGCCGTCATGTTCACCAGCGGCGCCACACACAGAATGCGGTCGCCCTTCTGCAGGCCGCAGGTGTTGAACACCTGTCGGGTCATGAACTCCCAGTTGTTGTGACTCATGGGGCAGCCCTTGGGGTTAGCCTCGGTACCGGAGGTCCAGCACAGGGTAAAGATGTCGTTGGCATCCACCGGCACCTCCGGGACCTGGCCGGGCTCACCACGGGCGATCCCGGTCAGCTCCTGCAGGCCAATGTAGTGCTCAAAGCCGAGCTCCTCTCCAAGGGCCCGATAGTCAAAGCCGTGAAAGGTTTCCGCTGAGGCATAGAATCTGGCTCCGGTCAGCTCTTTTACATAGCCGACATCCTTGCGCCGCCATTGCAGGGGCAATGCAGAAAGCACGCCGCCGGCCTTCGCTGCCGCCATATAGAGCATGGCCAGCTCCCAGACGTTGGGCAACTGGGCCACCAGTATGTCATCCTTGCCGAAGCCCCGGCTTGCCAGCTCGGCGGCAGTGGCATCCACCGCCCGACCAAACTCGGCCCAGGTGAGCCGCTGCGCCGGCGTGCCTACCAAGTCGTCCCGGTTGGGAGGGTCCACCACCGCTTCCTGGTCCGGATGGGCTACGCAGTTGGCGGCAAAGCGTTCCAGCAGGGTCTTGTTACCCCAGTAGCCCTTGCTGGTGTATTTCTCAATCAATTCAGGTTTATGCAGGATCATGATTCATTGCTCCTGTTGTTGTTGTCGGGAAATAACCAGGCAGTCCATCGTAATCATCCGCCCCGGGAAAGAGCCTCGTCTTTTCCGACGAAATTGCCGAACGACCGACGCGGAAAATCGTCGAAAAAGACGAGGCCCATGCTTGACCGCTGCGAGAGAATAGTGCTGCAATCCCGTTACAATCACAACAACGTCAGGAGAGTGCCATGCAAGCACTGATGCAAGAAAAGCCCCTGCTTATTTCGTCACTGATCGAGCATGCCGCCACCTTTCATCCGGAAACAGAAATTGTCACCAAGACCGTGGAAGGTCCCATGCACCGGACCAACTACCGGGAGCTGCGCGGTCGTTCCAAACAGATAGCCAACGTCCTGAAGACCCTGGGCGTGGAGTTCCAGGACCGGGTCGGCACACTGGCCTGGAACACCTATCGACACTATGAGCTGTACTTTGGCGTATCCTGCAGCGGTGCCATCCTGCACACGGTCAATCCGCGCCTGTTCCCGGAACAGCTGGTCTACATCATCAATCACGCTGAAGACAAGGTGCTGTTCTTCGATATCACCTTTGCCGATATGGTCAGGCAGCTGGCGCCGCAACTGGAGACAGTAGAATCCTTCGTGGCCATGACTGACCGGGAACACATGCCGGACATCGGCCTGCCCAACCTTTATTGCTACGAAGAGCTTATGGAAGCTGCCAGCGATGATTACGAGTGGCCGGAATTCGATGAGCGCACCGCTTCTTCTCTGTGCTATACCTCCGGCACTACGGGCAACCCCAAGGGGGTCCTGTACGGCCACCGCTCCACCGTGCTGCATTCCCTGGCGCAGGCACTACCGGACGGCTTCGGGCTCAGCAGTCGAACCACGATGATGCCGATCGTACCCATGTTTCACGCGAACGCCTGGGGCGCCCCCTACTCATCCCCCATGGCGGGTGCCAAAGTGGTTTTGCCCGGGCCACATATGGATGGCGAGAGTATCTACAAACTGATAAAAGAGGAAAAAGTCACGTCCTCCATAGGCGTTCCCACCGTTTGGCTGATGCTATTCCAGTATGTGGATTCCAACCCCGAGGCCAGCCTGGAAGAGCTGAGCCTGGCCGATGTCGGTGTCGGTGGCTCAGCGCCTCCCATTGGCATGATCAAACGCTTCCGCGAAGCTGGAATCAACGTGATTCAAGCCTGGGGCATGACCGAGACCAGCCCGCTGGGCGTGGTCAACAAGCCGCTACCCAAGCACGACGGCCTCGGCCCGGAAGAAATGGCGAAACTCATAACCAAAGCCGGCCGTGGCGTCTGGGGCGTGGAGATCAAGATCGTCAACGATGACGGCGAGCACCTGCCCTGGGATGGCAAAACATCGGGTCACGTCTATGTAAGGGGCCCCTGGATTGCCAGCGGCTATTATCGTGAGGAGAAAAGCCGACTGGACAGCGAGGGCTTCTTCCCCACCGGTGACATCGGCACCATCGACCCGGACGGCTTCCTGCAACTGGTGGACCGGTCCAAGGACGTGATCAAGTCCGGGGGCGAGTGGATTTCGTCCATCGAGCTGGAAAACGCCGCTGCCTCCCACCCGCAAGTAGCAGAAGCCGCGGTTATCGGCGTCGCCCACCCAAGGTGGCAGGAACGACCGCTGCTGATTGTTGTGCTCAAGGACAAGGCCACCATCGGCAAGGACGAGCTTATGTCCTTCCTTGAGGGGCACGTGGCCAAGTGGTGGCTGCCGGATGACATCCTGTTTGTGGATGAGCTGCCCCATACCGCCACCGGCAAACTACTGAAAACCAAACTCCGGGAGGAGTATGGCGATTTCAAGCCGGTCGCCACCGGTTGAACCCGTACTTCTCAAAACATCGTGTCTGACTCTGTTTAGCTAAGAAATTCGTTCGTCCTTCATGGTGTTACAATTGCCTAATTCACTGATAACCAACATTGAGTTGGCCGGCGCGCAGGCGAACGCATAGATACCCTGCGCATCGGTGAACTGCTCGGGAGCGACCTGTCGTCACTGATACCAGTAGAAGGCCAGCGTCCGACGCCGCGCAACACCTGTGACGCGTTAAGGACTTATTCCGAGAAGTAGCCCTCCATATCCTTGCGAATCATATGCTTCTGGATCTTTCCGGTGCCCGTGCGCGGAAACTCGTCCACTACCACAATGGCCTTGGGTACTTTAAAGCCCGCCAGCTGCTCCCGGCAGTACTCGATCAGCTCTTCCTCGGTCACTTCTTCGCCCGGCATCGGGATAACGTTGGCGGTGATGGCCTCGCCCCAGTGCTCGTGGGGAAGCCCGATAACCGCCGCTTCTGCCACCTTGGGATGGCCAATCAGGCAGCGTTCGACTTCCAGAGACGCCACGTTCTCGCCTCCGGTCTTGATTACATCCTTCTTGCGGTCAGTGAACCAGATGACGCCATCCTCATCAATAGATCCGATATCGCCGCTGTGGAACCAGCCATATTTGAAGGATTCTTCTGTCTTGTCGGGCTGGTTCAGGTATTCGGTCATCACCTGGGGCCCGCGATAGACGATTTCGCCGGTTTCGCCAGCGGGCAGCAGGCGACCGTGATCATCCATGATGGCGACCCGTGTCATGGGTGTGGCCGTGCCCCAGGAGCCGGCTTTGATCCACTGATGTTCCGGCCGGATAAGGCAGGTTGCCGGAGTGACCTCCGTCTGGCCGGAGCCCAGGACCACATCGGCGTTGGGAAAGGCTTCATGGATAGCCTGAAGCCTGGACTCTGCCATCGGCGCCATGGCATAGAGGGCGCGCTTCACAGATGAAAAGTCCCGCTTGCTCGCTTCCGGGTCGCTCAGCACCTCGTTGAACATCATGGGCAGGAACACCAGCAGGTAGATTTGATGTTCTTCTATCAGCCGGGCGCATTCACGGGCGTCGAAGCCCTTGGTCATCACCAGCTTGCCCCCCATCATGAACGTCGGCAACGCCAGTGAGTTGACGGCGGTGCAGTGAAACAGGGGCAGTTGACACAGCACGGCTGCCTGGGCCGGCGTCCGGTTGGCGATGATATTCGCCATGGCGGTCATGGTAACGGCCAGGTGACTGGTCAGGACGCCCTTGGGATTGGCGGTGGTTCCGGAAGTATAGAGCAACTGGACCGGATCACGGTCGCCCACAACCACTTCCACGGGTGTGCTGTCTCCCTTGTCCATAAGGTCCTGCACAGGTTGCCAGGTGTGATCGCCGACCGTATGAGGTGCACTTCCTGTCCAGTACAGAAATTCAAGGTCGGGCAGTTGGTCCGGCAGTTCCTGACCGGCTTTGGCAAGGGCGTCTTCGACGATCAGGATGCGGGTACGGCAGTCCTTCAGGCAGTAGGCGATCTCATGGGGCTTGAGCCCCAGATTCACCGGCGCAAATACGAGGTTAGCTTTGGCACAGGCCATATAGCTCACCATCTTCTCGATACAGTTACGGGCCAGGATGCCGACGGGTTCGCCGGCCTTCAGGCCCAGCCCCAGCAGGCTGTTGGCCATGCGATTAGCCTGGTCTTCAAAGGCCCTGTAGGTGAGGGTACGACCATCGTCCACCATGGCGACGTTGTCCGGGTAAAGGTCCGCTGCGCGGGTCAGGATATCGCCCGCGCATACCCGGTCGACCATGTTCATTTTGGGGTTACTCAGATGTTGTGCTTGCCTGGCCATGCAGCCTCCGCCATGTCGGGTTCATTGTTGTTGTCATCATAAATCTAGCGAACTGCGGGGATTTGAGCAAGTGTTTGGTCTGCAATGGATGTAAAGGCGGCCCGGAGTATTGCGGCGCAAGCTCGCTGGTGGCCTGTCGTGGTCGGTTGGCTATAGAATAAGCAACCTCTCCTGCCATTTGTAGTGAACATATCCTTGACTTTTAGTTGGTTAACCAACCAAAACCCAGCAACCATGCTATTCGGAAGAAAATGACATGGCAATGACCTATCAAAACCGCCGCTTCCAGTCACTCACGCCCCTGCGCGAAATGCAAACCAGGCTGCGCAGATCTTATGACGGAGTCAAACAGGGTTCAGCGCAGTTCATCAGCGCCCGGGCCAGTTGGGGGCACGTTTTTCATTAAACGCCGCCATACCCTCTTTTGCATCTTCCGTCAGGGTCATGGTGGCCAGTTGGGTTTCGGTATAGGCAATGGCCTGTTCGAAACTCATGTCCTCGATGGCCTTCATGGCGTACTTGCCGCGACGGATGGCGGTGGGAGATTTGTCCGTCACGCGGCTGATCAGCCAGTCCACCTTGGCATCCAGCTCCTCGGGGGCCACCACATGGTTCAGCAGCCCATGCTGCAGTGCCTCGTCTGCCGTGAATGGCTCACCGGTGAGCGTCCATTCCCGCAGCACACGCCAGGGTACCAGGCGCTGCATCAGGCTGAGCACCTGCATGGGAAACAGCCCAACCTTCACCTCCGGCAGGCCAAATTTCACATTGCTCCGGGCCACTGCCATATCCCCCATGCAGAGCAGGCCCATGCCGCCAGCCATGCAGACACCGTTTACCCGCACAATGCAGGGCGTAGTGGTGTTCACTGCCAGCCGTAACAGATTGGCATATTCTGAGTCAGGTTTCGAATAGTCGAAGGCGAAGCCCTGGCCCGGTTGTAGATCCCCACCTGCGCAGAATGCCTTTTCGCCGGCAGCAGTCAGTACGATAACCCGGATCCCGGGATCGGACTCTGCTTTCTGATAGCCCTCACGAATCCGGGCAATCACGTCATTGTTGATAGCGTTGCGCTTTTCGGGCCGGTTGATGGTGATCCACAGGGCCGCCCCCTTCTGTTCCAGCAAGACAGCTTCTTGTTCAGACATCATGGCTCTCCTGGTTGATCAGTTGTTTTCGGCCGGGGCGACTTCGGCGATCACCTTGCCAGCGGTGACCTGTTCCCCTTCGCTGACCGTGAGAGACACAATAGTGCCTGCCACTGCGGCCACGTGAACGTGTTCCATCTTCATGGCTTCCAGCACAATCACTGCCTGGCCCGCCTCTACCGTGTCACCCTCACTGGCGTGGAGGGCCACGACCCGGCCATTCATGGATGCACGGATGACGCCATCACCGGCCTCGTCTCCCGCAACGGCAGCCTCATGGGTATGGTCATCCACACGGTAGGACTGACCGCGGTAGCGCAGGTAGAGGCTGGAGCCCTTACGGATCATTTCCGCCGTTTCTGACAGGCCCTGGCAAGTGAAGCGGACCTGGGTGCCATTTACCGCATCCAGTGTCAGTTCCGCGCGATCATCTTCCGACTGAACCCGGAAGCAACCATTGCCCAGGTTGCTCACCCTTGCATCGGCGGCTTCTCCCCCGACACTGAAACGGAAAATAATCGGCAGGCGATGGGTAATGATACTGATCGACCCGGCGTAACTACCCTGAGCATCCGTGGCGTACAGAAGCACAGCGGCCAGCAATCTGGCACGGTCGTCAGTGCCTTGGTCCCTTGCCAGCAATTCGTCCTGGTGATTTTCTACGAACGCGGTCGTCGCCTCCCCCTGGATGAAGGTGGGGTGCTCCAGACACGCGCTCAGAAACGCCTGGTTGGTCTCGACACCCAGCGCTGTAGCATCTTTCAGGCCACTGACCAGCCGGCGGCGAGCCTCTTCCCGATCAGCCCCGGTGCTGATCAGCTTGGCAATCATGGAGTCATAGAAGGGCGGGATCTCAGAGCCCGACTCCACCGCATCCTCCACACGAAGAGAGGACGGCATGTTCCACAGGGCCATGGTACCGCTCTGGGGCATAAAGCCTTCGCTGGGGCTTTCTGCGCACAGACGTACTTCAATGGAGTGTCCGCGGAGCACGATGTCATCCTGGCTCAGGGGCAATGGCTGGCCGGCGGCGACCCGTAGTTGCAACTCCACCAGGTCCAGGCCGGTGATGGACTCGGTAACCGGGTGCTCTACCTGAAGGCGAGTGTTCATCTCCATGAAATAGAAGTTGCCGTCCTGGTCCAGCAGGAACTCCAGGGTACCAGCCCCCTCGTAATTGATGGCCTTGACCGCGGTTACGGCTGTCTCACCCATACGCGCCCGCAGTTCCGGAGATACCGCCGGCGAAGGCGCCTCCTCCACCACCTTTTGGTGGCGACGCTGGATGGAGCAGTCCCGCTCACCTATATAGACGGCGTTGCCGTACCGGTCGGCTATAATCTGTATTTCGATATGGCGCGGGTTGATGATCGCCCGCTCCAGGATCACTTCCGGATCTCCGAAGGCACTTTCCGCCTCGGACCGCGCGCTGCGCAGGGCGGCAGGGAAGTCTTCCGCCTTCTCTACCAGGCGCATGCCCCGGCCACCACCACCGGCGGTCGCCTTGATCATGATCGGAAAGCCGACGTTATCCGCTTCCCGGATCAGGCGTTCCTCATCCTGGTCTCCGCCCTGGTAACCAGGCACGCAAGGCACGCCCGCGTCCATCATCAGTTGCTTGGCGCCAGCCTTGTGTCCCATGGACACGATGGATTCAGCAGACGGCCCTATAAAAACAATACCCGCCTCTTTACAGGCTTTCGGCAGCTCCGGGTTTTCCGCCAGGAACCCATAACCGGGATGGATCGCATCGGCGTCACTGAGCTTTGCAGCCTCAATAATCCGGTCGATACGCAGATACGAATCCGCTGGCAGGTTGCCGCCTATGGCCACGGCCTGGTCGGCAGCCCGTACGTGGCGGGCATTCTGGTCAGCGGACGAGTAGACCGCTACGGTCCGGTAGCCCAGTTCACGGGCAGAGCAGATGACTCGTAGCGCGATTTCACCCCGGTTAGCTACCAGCACCTTGGTAAAGGGGGTCGGTTTGATTGCTGTTGTCGTGGTCATGATAGTCAGACACCGTTCTCATTCTTGGGGCGGCCGGGTATGCCGGCCGGGTTCCGGGGTTCCGTCAGGGTCAGGGGCGCGCCACACCGAACTGCATCTTTTGGGGCTCACGCCGCTCTGCGTCACGACAGACCGACAGCACGTAGGACAGCACCGGGCGAGTCTCACGGGGGTCGATCACGCCATCGTCCAGAAGCCGGGCACTTGTGGTAAACACATCCATCTGACTCTCGAAGGTGTCAACGATCTTTTTTTCCATGGCGGCGAGTTTTTCGTGGTCCACTTCGCCGGTTTTGCGTTTCATGGCCGCTTCGGTGACATTGGTCATGGTCTTGGCGGCCTGTTCCGCGCCCATGACGGCGGTCCTGGCATTTGGCCAGGAGAAACAGAACCGGGGCGCAAAGCCTCGTCCGCACATACCATAGTTACCCGCCCCGAAGGAGGCACCACAGTAGATGGTGATCTGGGGCACGGTGGCGTTGGTCACCGCCTGGATCATCTTGGAGCCATGCTTGATGATGCCGGCCTGCTCGTATTCCTTGCCAACCAAAAAGCCGGTGGTGTTATTCAGGTAAAGAATCGGCGTCCGGGACTGGCAGCATGCCTGGATAAAGTGGGTGGCCTTGGTGGCGCCAGCCGGGTCGATAGGCCCGTTGTTGGTAATAATGCCCACCGGTAGGCCTTCTACCTTGGCATGGCCGCACACTGTGGATGAGCCGTAGTTGGCACCGAACTCCAGAAAGTAGGAATCGTCCACGATACGGGCGATCACCTCTTTCATGTCCACCGGACGTTTGTAATCCATGGGCATGATGCCCAGCAGCTCTTCCTGGCCATAGCGCGGTGGCTGGAAGCTACGAGGCTTGTCTTCCGGCAACTCGCCATCCCAGTCAAGCTGGGCAACGATTTCCCGCACCATGCGCAGGGCGTCCCTGTCATCTTCCGCGAGGTAGTCCCCCAGGCCGGAAATGCTGGTGTGCATTTCAGCACCACCCAGTTCTTCCTCGGTGGCGATTTCACCGGTGGCCGCTTTGAGCAGCGGCGGGCCGGCAAGGAATGCCCTGGAGCGGTCACGAACCATGATGATGTAATCGGACAAGCCGGTCTGGTAAGCACCGCCTGCGGTGGATGAACCGTGGGTTACCGTAATCACCGGGAGCCCCGCCGCCGAAAGACGTGTCAGGTTGGCAAACAGGGTGCCGCCGTGAATGAACTGGTCTACCTTGTATTTCAGTAGGTTGGCGCCGGCACTTTCCACAAGCTGGACGTATGGCAGCTTGTTCTCGAGGGCAAGCTCCTGTACCCGCAGCTGTTTCTCCAGCCCCATTGCTTGCATGGCGCCGGCATCGATGCCCGAGTCGCTGGCGGTAATCATCACCCTTACGCCGGAAATATAGCCGATACCGGCCACTATACCGCCACCGGGGACACTGTTCCCCAGGTCCGGGGTATCCATGCCATAACCGGCGAGGGTAGACAGTTCCAGGAAGGGCGCACCAGGGTCCAGCACCAGGGCAATACGCTCCCTGGGCAGTAACTGGCCCCGCTTCTCGAACCGCCCCTTGGAGGCCTCGGACTTGGTTCGGGTACGATCTTCCAGTTCGCGGATGCGTTCCAACAGAGAGATCATACCCTGTTGATTCTCGCGAAACGTGTCGCTGCCAACCGATAGTTTGGACTCGATGACTGCCATAGGTTTGGTATTCCAGGTTCGTGAATTCTCCACTGGCGTCAGACACCAGCGCTTTTTAACGGGCTATGCTGAAAGAGCCCTGTGCAACCGTCTTATGTGGACTGACTGGTCAGCTCCGGGAACTGCCCTTTTATTTAAAATAAATTTGATCAAGCGATTGGTCAATACCAGAATCAGAAAAAACCAACAAAAGGGAAAAACCCTTATGATCAAGTTTTACCACTGCACGAGTGCCCGCTTCTTCCAGGCGTTATCGGCACTGGAAGAACCGGGACGGCATCATTATGGGGCTGAAGCCCTTACATTCCGCCAGTGGTTACGCCGATCATCGAGTAGACCTCGTCCCGGTGAAGCCGGGTCAGTGCAGTCCCCAGTTGCGGGCGTCCTGTTCCGGCACCGGAATCTCCAGTTCCAGCAGCACCTGGGAGTAGGTTTTTCCCTGCGGGTCGAGGTGAAGCGAGCTGACGCCCCCACCATCCAGCGACTCCGCCAGCAGGAAGTTGATGCCATGGATACCCGGCAACGGATATGCCGTAACCTCGCCCCGGGTCAGCCCGCTGAAGCAGGCCTTGACCCGCTCCGGGGTCAGGGCAGCACGGATCACATCGAAATAGCGGGGATCCCGGGCAATCACGCCGATATTGGCGTAGTTGCCCTTGTCGCCGCTGCGGGCGACCGCGAGATCGAGCAGTGGCAAGGCAACCGACCGCCCTTCCACGACACGGGGTGGCTCGACCTGAGCGGCGGGTTCTGGCCGGCCCTGGCCACGGAGACATGCCTGCGGCAAGTCAACAGGCTCGCCACTGACTTTTACCGTCACCGGCACCTGGCCCTTGTCGATCAATCCGGAAAACAGGCTTACCACAGGGCTGGGGCGCGGGCGTCCGGGCGTTACCCCGGTGACGGCGGGCGACATGGATAGAGCGGCGCCGACAAATTCCTTGGAGAAAAGCTCCACACCTTCCTTGCGCGGGTGATGTACCCCCAGGCGCAAAACCACTTCTCGGGCCTGGCGCGCTTCCGGACGGGCCCGATCGCCGAACATGGCTTCAGCGCCAATCACCTGCAGATCGCTTTTGGTGAATGCCGGCAAGCCCTCTTCCCCGAGCATGACCGAGGTGCGATTGCGAATCGCTTCACCCATGCGCCGGGCCTTTGCCGCGGCATCCCGACCCACAATCACAAAACTACCGATACAGGTAAAACCGTCCATATAAGTGGCGCTTACCTTGTAGGTGGCTGTGGGCTCCCGGCCACGGGCACCCTTGATCAGAACCCGATCATCACCCACCTGTTCCATGGTGACCGGGGTGAAGTCGCAGATCACATCCGGCAGCACATAGCTGTGGGCATCACCAATCTCATACAGCATCTGCTCACCAGCGGTCAGTACCGATACCAGCCCCCCCGTCTCCGGTGGCTTGGTCAGCACGAAGCTGCCATCGGCGGACACTTCGGCAATGGGAAAACCGGTGTTTTCCCAGCCTGCCTGGGTATCTTTCCAGTCGGTGAAATTGCCGCCACTGGTCTGTGCGCCACACTCGATCAGGTGGCCAACCAGACCACCCGCCGCCAGGCGGTCGTAGTCTTCTGGCTGCCAGCCAAACTCATGGATCAGCGGCCCCAAGGCAAGGGCACTGTCGACACACCGGCCGGTCACCACGATGTCGGCACCGGCATCCAGGGCTGCGGCAATAGGGAAGGCACCAAGATAGGCGTTCACGCTCATGACTTTGTCCGGCATGGGCGCACCGGTTTCCATTTCCCGCAGATCCTTGTTCCGGAGCTCGTCGGCCCGGTCCAGCAGGTTATCCCCTTCTACAGTACCGATTTTCAGGGCAACACCGGCCTTTTCCGCCACGGCCTCAAGGGCCCGACGGCAAGCTTCCAGGTTAACCCCCCCGGCATTGGCAATGACCTTGATACGCTTGTTGGCAATATCTCTGACCCAAGGCTTCATGACACGGTCAATAAAGTCCGTGGCGTAGCCGGCTTCCGGGTCACGGGAGCGCGCCTTGGCGAGAATTGACATGGTAATTTCCGCCAGGTAGTCCAGAATCAGGTAGTCCACACCACCGTGGCTGATCAGCTGTTTCGGCCCCAGAGCTGAGTCGCCCCAGTACCCGGAGGCACCACCGATTTTGATAATCTTGTCTGACATCTCAACCTCGAATGACTTGATGATACGGGTGGCCGGAACCCGTTACAGGCCAAGCTGCCGGGCGGCCAGATCCCGCATGATTTCCTCGGCACCGCCACCGATGGCGTTAACCCGCACTTCCCGGTAGATACGCTCCGACCTGGGACCACGCAGGTAGCCGGCGCCACCCATGGTCTGCACCGCCTCCCGGGCGCAGTACTCCATGGTCAGGGTGCTCTGGTTCTTGAGCAGGCACACATCGGCTACCGGGTTCTCTCCCTGCTCGATGCGCCAGGCCAGTTTCTCCAGATAGGCCTGGCTGGCCTCGATCTTCATATACATATCTACCAGCTTGTGGCGAACCACCTGGTGCTCGATCAGGGGCCGGCCGAATGTCTGACGCTGGCGGGCATAGTCCACCACCTCCTCATAGCAGGCCCGGGCGAAGCCGATACAACTCGCAGCCAGGAAAATACGCTCAAAGTTGAAGTTGTTCATGATCATCTTCGAGCCCTGGTTTTCTTCCCCCAGCAAGTTGCCAACTGGTACCCGACAGTCATCGAAGTACAAGGTGGCTGTATCGGAGCACCACCAGCCCATCTTCCTGTCCAGGGGGGTGCGGGTGAAACCCGGGGTATCCCGGTCGATCACCAACAGGGAAATGCCCTTGTGGCCCGCCTCACCGGTGCGTACGGCCACGGTGTAGGTATCTGCCCGCATACCGGAGGTAATAAACGTCTTGGAGCCGTTGACAATGTAGTGGTCGCCATCTCGTTTCGCTGTGGTCTTCAGTGCCGCCACGTCCGAGCCGCCACCGGGCTCCGTAATGGCCAGGGCACTGATAGCATCACCGGCGAAGATGGGCGGCAGTACCCGTTGCTTCAACTCCTCCGAGCCATACTTGACAATGGGTGGCGAGCCGATGCCATGACTCATCAGGCTGGCAGAAAGGCCGCCACAGCCGGCCATGGCCAGCTCCTGGGCACTAAGAATCATGTAAAACAGGTCCGCTTCGATACCACCGTACTCTTCCGGATAGCCAAGGGGGATCAGGCCAATGTCGGCTGCTTTCTTGTAGAGCTCTCGCGGGAAGGTACCGGCTTCGTCCCATTCGGTGGCAAAGGGTTCGATTTCCTTGCGCACAAAGGCACGCACCGAATCCCGAAAGGCCTCGTGTTCGGCGGTATAAAAAGCACTGCGGGTCGTCATAGATCTTCCTCGGTTATTTCAGTTCAGGCGAATTACTGGTACTGCTTGCGCAGTTCCCGCTTGAGTACCTTGCCGGTGGCCGTGCGGGGCAGCTCTTCCAGTACCGTCAGGTGCCTGGGCACTTTGAAGCGGGCCAGGTGTTCGCTGCAGTAGCTCTGAATTTCCTCCAGGGCTGGCTCGTCACCCTCTTCGGGAACCACCAGGGCCATGGGCACTTCGCCCCACTTTTCATCGGGCACGCCGATCACCGCCACATCCCGAATTTTCGGGTGACGGTAGAGCACCTGCTCCACCTCCGTCGGGTAGACGTTCTCGCCACCAGAGATCAGCATGTCCTTCTTGCGGTCAACGATATAGTAGAAGCCTTCGTTGTCCTGCCGTGCCAGGTCACCACTGTGGAACCAGCCATTGCGCCACTCCTCGGCCGTGGCGTCGGGACGGTTCCAGTACTCCCGGAACATGCTCGGGCCACGCAGCACCAGTTCCCCGGTCTCGCCCGGGGCCACGTCGTTGTCGTTCTCGTCCACGATGCGCATCTGAACATGAATCAGTGGCTTGCCCACCGAGCCATTCTTGCGTACAGCATTGTCATTATCGAGGAAACAGGCGGAGGCGCAGGTTTCGGTCATGCCGAAGCCTTCCAGAAACCGGAACCCCCGCTTCTGGAAGAACTCGATAACCGTGATCGGACAAGGCGCGCCACCTGACAGTAGCACTCTGAGGGACGACAAATCGTAGTTATCAATGTTCGGCTGCTGGCTCACCATGAGCCACATAGCCGGCAGCAGGAACAACGTGGTAACACGCTCTTTCTCAAGGGTGTCAAGCAAGACTCCGGGCTCAAACTGGGCTTGCAAGACTATACGCCCCCCGCAATAGAGCGTCGGCAGCGTATGGATCGCCAGGCCACCGATATGGAACAGTGGTGCCACTGTCAAGGTGGTATCTGAGGTATTGAGCGCCAGTGGGCTCATCTGGGTATTGATGGCCACCCAGGTGGGGCTGGCGTGGGTCAGCACAGCACCTTTTGGCTTGCCTGTCGTGCCGGAAGTGTACATCATCATCAGAGGGTCGTCCTGCCCGACCAGGACATTACGATCAGTGGCATCCGCGGCAGCCAGGCTTTCCCGGTAATCCGGGTCTCCTTCAGCACCCTGCATACCCTCACCATCTACCGTGATGGCATGCTGCAGCGTGGTTTTATCGCGGATGGGCTCCAGCAACGGCAGGAAGCGGGCATGGTAGACGATCACAGAGGCTTCCGCGTCATTGATGATGAATTCCAGTTCCTTTGAGTTGAGCCGGAAGTTAAGAGGCACGGCGATGGCACCCAGCTTGGCGCAGGCAAAGAAGGTTTCGAGAAAGGCCGTACTGTTGAGCATCAGCAGGCAGACACGACTGCCCTTGGTAACGCCTTTACGGGCCAGCATGTCAGCTGCCAGGTTTACCCGTCGATCCAACTCACCGTAGGTAACCCGGTCATTGTTGTAGATCAGGGCCTCGGCTTCCGGGCGACACCATGCATGGTAGCGCAGCCAGTCGCCAATGCCACCAATGTAGTGGGAGCCGAGGCTGGGGTCAGCCTGTTGTATTTGTTGTTGAGTCATAGTGCACCTCTTTTTATCATTGTATTGCTCATGCGAGCTCAGAGCCCAGGACCATAACACCGAAGATTAGACCTAACACTTGGTCAAATTCAAGATTGGCACTAAAATAATTTGACCGAGTGATTGGTCGCGTGCCTGAATGTCCTTGATACCGACCAACTGACACCACCCCGGGCTTCAAGGAAAGTCATCCGAACCCGGGCCATGCCAGTAACAATAACTGAACCGAAGGCGGCTTACAGGCAGCCCCTCAATGGAGAGCAACATGCATTACACCACCGAGCACAAGAACCTCTACGATTCCGTCAGCAAATTCGTTTCAGAGGAAATCAACCCTTACGTGGACGAGTGGGAGAAAGAAGGTATCTTCCCGGCCCGCGAACTTTTCCGGAAGATGGGCGCCAAGGGTTTCCTCGGCATCACCAAGCCCGAAGCCTTTGGTGGCATGGGGCTCGACTGGAGTTATGACCTGGCCTTCTGCGAAGCCATGGGCGAAGTCAACTGCGGCTCCATCCCCATGGCCGTAGGAGTGCAGACCCACATGGCCACACCAGCTTTGGCCAAGATCGGCTCCGACGAACTGCGCAAGGAATTCCTGGCACCGGCGATTTCCGGCGATTACGTGGCCTGTATCGGCGTATCCGAACCGGGGGCGGGTTCTGACGTTGCCTCCATCAAGACCACCGCCCGTAAAGACGGTGACGATTACATCATCAATGGCGGCAAAATGTGGATTACCAACGGTACCCAGGCAGATTTCATGTGCCTGTTGGCGAGCACCGGCGACGGCCCGGTACACAAGAACAAGTCGCTGATCATTCTGCCGATGGATACACCGGGCGTAACCGTGGCCCGCAAGCTCGACAAGCTGGGTATGCGCAGCTCCGACACCGCCCAGATTTTTTTTGAAGACGTGCGGGTTCCCCAGCGTTATCGCATCGGTGAAGAAGGCATGGGATTCATCTATCAGATGCAGCAGTTCCAGGAAGAGCGCCTTTGGGCCTCCGGCAGCCTCCTTCGTTCCCTGGAGAAGTGTATTCAAGACGTTGCAGAATACACCCGTCAGCGCGTCGCCTTTGGCAAACCTCTGCTACACAATCAAAGCATTCACTTCCGTCTGGCTGAATTGCAGACGGAAGTGGAGCTTCTGCGTTCCCTGGTTTACCGGACCACTGAGGGGTACATAAACGGAGAGGACATGACCCGACTGGCCTCCATGGCCAAGCTGAAGGCCGGACGGCTTGCCCGGGAAGTAACCGATAGCTGCCTGCAGTATTACGGCGGCATGGGTTTTATGAACGAAACCTTGATCACCCGCTTCTACCGGGACATGCGCCTGGTCTCCATCGGCGGCGGGGCCGATGAAGTTATGCTGGGCATTCTGTCCAAGTACATGGGCACCCATCCGGACGGCCAACAGGCTGGCTGAGTAAACGCCGGGCCGTCAGGGACGACGGCCAGTTGCCAGCTGCCAGAGCCGGTCCGTAAGGTCTTCCAGGGACAGGCCGCCATCATGGCGGAACCAGGTGGGCGTCCAGTGGATGGAACCCGCCAGAAGCTTACGAAGGATGTCCGGTTCCATGGTTACAAGCCCGGCCTCATGGGCCTCTCGAAATACAGCCAGCCAGATCCCCTCATACTCTTCCCGCAGGCGCAGAATGGCGGCCTTGCCCTCGTCCGAGAGGTTACGCCACTCATCCACCATAACGCTCCAGGCTTCGCCAGTTTCACCATTCATGGCATAAAGTTCAATGGAGATGAGCGTACGAAGCCGGCCCTCCAGCGCAGGGCGGCTTTCCAGAGCACGCTTCAGGCGAGTAAGGTTGAGAACGATGCTCTCCTCCATCACCGTGCGCAGAATTTCGTCCTTGCTGCGGTAGTGATGAAAAATGCTGCCTGGCAATATGCCCGTCTCGCGTCCGATATCCCGCACCGTTGTCTGCAGATAACCCTTGCGGCGGAACAGGCTGGCAGCGGTATTGAGCACCACGCCACGGGGGCTTTTAGGGTTGGTGATCTTCCCGCTCTCAATCAGCTCATTGCGGATCTCTTCGCTGAATTCCAAGGCTCCGGCTCTCCCACAGGGTTAAAAAGGGTGCGTACTGCTCAACAAAACGCGCTGCATTCTATAGCAAACCCAGGACGACAGGCCACCACCGAACTTGCGCTGCAATACTCCGGAGCACCTTCACTGATTGCAGACCAAACGATTGCTAAAATTCCTGCGGCCCGCCAGTAGCCTGAGTGGCGAGAGCGCACGCCCTGGGACGGCAACACCTCAGGTCATGTCTATCTGAGGGGGCCATGAATTTGTCCGCGTACTCCTTAACGGGTACTCCTTAAAAAAGGACCCGGGCTCGTCAGAACCGAAGATGCAGGGCTGGCAGCATTGCCGGGTCAGATACCGCGGAAGCGGGCAAAGTCTTCCAGCGCGGCACGGCGTGTGCGCAGCTTGTTGACCGGATCTTCCTCGTCCATATAGCCGATGGACATGCCGGCAAACAGCATGAGCTCATCCGGAGAATCGAGGAAATCCCTGAGCGTCTTGTGATAGAGGCTCCAGCACTCCTGAGCGCAGGAGTCCAGGCCTTCCTCACGAAGCAGTAGCATCACCGTCTGCAGGAACATGCCCAGATCGGACCACTGGGGCGGCCCCATCTGACGGTCCAGGTAGCAAAACAGAGCCAGCGGAGCGCCGAAGAACTGGTAATTGCGGGCAAACCAATCCATTCTTGCCGCTTTGTCTTCCCGGGGGATGCCCAGCAAACCGTACATATCTTCGCCAACCTGGAAGCGATAGTCCCGATAGGGTGATTTCAGTCCTGGTGGATAGACACTGTATTCGGGGTCCTCCCCGGTAGGCGCCTCTTTCACCCGAGTGGCCATGATGCTCTTCAACGCCTTGAGGTCTTCGCCACCGACGACATACAGTTGCCAGGGCTGCAGGTTTCCGCCCGAGGGTGAACGCGCGGCTTTCTCCAGTACCCGCCGGATGACGGAGCCGTCTACGGGTTGGTCAGTGAAGGCGCGTACTGACATGCGGGTGTCGACGGCCTCGGAAACAGTGATAGCCTTACTTCTCATGGGAATCCCCCGCTGGTCCTGGTGGCCGGTAAACCGGTTATTGCAGATTATCTTGGCGCCCGGATGCTTTCAGCTCTCAGTCTACCCGCTCAAACGCCAGATGTTGCAATCCCTTTTTCATAAATACCGAGTTGCAAGCGATGTTGGTGGCTGCTCACCTGCCTGCATGGCATGCCTCGTTGAAGTCTTTAAACCGGTGCGGGTCTGCGTCAACACGGCCCGCCAGGTCGTTCAACACAAGCCCGGCAAGGTCTTTGGAGTGCCAGCCCGAGCGACGGCCATCCCTGGGGTACGCTTGATTTCGTGTTCTGGCGCGTCGAAAACAACGAACTGCCACTCCGGTCGCCTTATCTTGGTGCCATAGTATTGATTTTCAAGAATTTATTACAACCGGATAATACTTGCGAGTTACTCGTCAGTCAGCATAGACTGTCGGGGTTGTGGTACGCATCAACATTCCCCGAACAACAGGGTGCGGCCACGACCGGAATAAGGACAAATAGCCGATGGTAGTCGCTTCCCCCAGTCGCGTCATGATGATCAGCAAGCTCAATCCGCCTACATCACGGGCGGCACAGGTGCCCCGTGCCGATGTGGTGAACAAAATACTCAGCGCCTCTGCCGCACGCCTGGTGCTGTTACGTGCGCCTGCCGGATTTGGCAAAACCACCGTAATGAGTCAGTGCATGGCCAGCATGGAAGACCAGGGCATGGTCACCGCCTGGTTGACCCTGGATGATGCCGATAATGACTTATCCCGTTTCCTCTGTTACCTCAATACAGCGGTCTCGCGACTGACAGAAGATGGCAAGGAAGCTGACTCCCCCGAAGATCGAACCTTCGCCTCAACAGGTGACGCCGCGCAGAATATTGTGGCGCGACTATCAGAGCACCGGTCTGCTTTTGCCCTCTTCCTGGATGACTTTGAACGCGTACAGGATTCTGCGGTACTGGGTCTGATACGCGAGATTGTTGAGCACATGCCAAGGCGTGGCCAATTCATCATCGGCACCCGCAATTCGACGGAACTTGGCCTCGGGCGGCTGCGGGCCCAAGGTCATTTACTGGAGATCGATGCCCGTCAGTTACGGTTCACGGTCGAGGAAACCACCGATTTTCTGATTTCCGGGCGACAGCTGGCGCTGACCCAGGAAGACCTGCTCCGTATCCATGACCGCACTGAAGGATGGGTGACCGCTCTGTGGCTGGCTTCTCTCGCATTGGAAAACCACGATTCTCCGGAGGCGTTTATCGTACGCTTCTCAGGCGCCACCCAGACCATTTCCGACTATCTGGCCCACGACGTGCTCGCCCTGCAACCACAGCCAGTGCGGGACTTCCTGCTGCGCACCAGTATTCTGCGACACCTGAACACCTCCATCTGCCGGGCTTTGCTGCCAGATACCGACGCCGGAGCCATGCTGTCTCACCTGGCAAGCACCAATACCTTCCTGACCCCACTGGACAATGACGAGAACACCTACCGTTACCACAGCCTGTTTGCGGAATTCCTCAAGGCCCGGTTGAGTGCCGAACACCCGGGCGAGATCCCGGGCCTGCACCATGCAGCGTCCCGGTGGTACGAGGATCAGAACCGGCCGGTACCGGCGATTGACCATGCCCTGGAAGGCGGCGATTATGTCCGGGCCCTGGGGCTGCTGCGAGTCCATGCCGCCAACCTGCTCTCCCAAGGCCGGATGCGACTGCTGTCGAAGTGGTTCAGCAACATCCCGCCGGAGCAACTCGAACAGGACGAAGAACTGCAGATGACCCGGGTATGGGCTCTGTGCTTCACCCGCGGCCCCAACGAGGCTCTGGAGATGCTCGAGGAAACCGGGCTGGAGCAGGCCACCAACCCGCGGATCCGTCCCCATGTGCTGGCCATACGACCGCTGACACTTTCCATGATGGACCGCCAGGAGGAGGCCGTCGACATCGGCGAGCGCGGCCTGCCGGAACTGCCTACCTGTCAGCCCTTTGCCGACATGGCCCTGATCAACTCCATGGCGAGCAGCTATTCGGTGATGGGGCTTTACAACAAGGCCCGCCAACTCCTGGACGGTGCCCGGGTTGCCCAGGGCACCTACGCCAGTTGGTTCAATGTGATGTATTCGGAAACCGTGGAAGGGATCATCGACATGCAGGAAGGCCGCCAGCGCCAGGCCGCCGCCCGCTTCCGGCTGGCCGTGGGTGCCACCCGCCAGGCCTCCTCCTTCAGCCAGGCCAACGGCAACGCCTGGGCTGGCGTGCTCCACGCCAGTGCCATCTATGAACAGAACCAGCTGGACCTGGCTGCCCGATTGCTCCACGTTTACGGCCCCCTGGCCCGGGATGTGGGCCTGCCAGATCATATGCTGCTGAGTGACATCATGCTGACCCGGATTGCCTTCTCCAAGGGCGAAATCGATCAGGCATTCCGAATCCTGACCGAACTGGAACACCTGGGCCATATCCGCAACCTGAGCCGTGTGGTAGCGACAACACGCCTTGAGCGCTCCCGGTTACTGTTACTGCAACGACGATACGAAGCCGCCCGTCAGGAACTCGACCGGGCCGGTGACACCGATCTCTGGCAACGGGTCCGGACGTTACGCTTGCCGGCCAATGACCTGGAATACCGGGAACTGGCAGAAATCCGCATGGAGATCACCACTGGTAATCCGGCCAGGGCCCTGACTGAGCTGGATCAGGAACTGAAATATGCTAACGACGAACAGCGCTTCCGCCGGGCCCTGAAGCTGAAACTGCTCAAGGCCATCGCCCTGCATCGAGGCACCCGCTTGCGCGAAGCACTGGAAATCATGACAGACGTTTTGCGCGTGGCGTCGTCGGAAGGCTGTCTGCGACTGATCGTGGATGAAGGTTCGGCAGCCGGCAATCTGGTGCTGCTGTACTCCCGGAGCCTCAAGGAGCAAGGGGAACCCACGGACCCGATTCTGGCCGGCTATATTCAGTCACTGCTGGATGCCTTCGGTCCGGAAATCCGGCAGCAGGCCCCTGCTGCTGAGCCGGAAAGTACTCAACGTAACCCTCTCACCCCCAAAGAAACCCGGGTGCTCCAGCTATTGTCTGAGGGTTATTCCAACAGCGCCATGGCGGAGGAGCTGTTTGTCTCCGACAGTACCGTGCGAACTCATCTGCGAAACATCAATTCGAAGCTCAATGCCAGCAACCGGACACAGGCCGTGGCTATTGCCCGTCGCCTGGGAATTGCCTGAGGCCTGTTATTTCGGACTTTTTGGGGTAGAGGTTTGATCGGACTTTACCCTGGTGCTCGTGGCAACGGGTTTGGACCGCGGGCGAACAGCTTCTGAAGCGACCCCGGCCAAAAGCCCGAAAAACGGATCTGCCCAGACAGTAACCAGTGCGGTTATTGCGATAGCAGGCCAACACGACGGTTTGGCTGTCCAGAGACGTTTCGACGCAGCCAGCTCCACGGCGGCGACCAGCAACAAGGCGCCAAGGCCGGCAGTTGGAATTGCCGCAATGACTGAGAGGCCGCCCGGTATGAAAGCGACCAGGAGCAAGCTCGTCCCCAAAAGAACGGGAGCCAGGCCGGTCCGGGCGCCGAAGCGATAATGCGCTGCCACGCCACCCGCTCCGTGACACATCGGTAAGGCACCGAGAGGCACCAGAAACAGGTTAGCCAGGCCGGAGCTCACCGACAACCGGGCTGGCGACACGCGATGGGATTGGTCACCGAAATAGTCCCCAACCACCAAAGAGGTCAATACGATGGCATTGGTTATCGTGAGGGCCAACTGGGGTAACACCAACACGGAAAAGGCTTGCTGCCATTCGTCCATGCCCGGAAACTCAGGCAATCTGAACGCAACCGAATCGGCGACAGTAAGCGTGAGTCCCGGCGCCTCCAGCACTGCACCGACTGCCACAGCCCCCCCGAGTCCTATCAGCGCCGCTGGCCAGTTCGGCAACATTTTCAAAGTAAAGACCAGTAGCGCCAAAGTGGCCACACCCAGCGGCCAGGATGTGGCCATCAGACCCAGACTCATGTAGGCCAGTAACAATCCCAGCCCCAGCTGAAGGCCACTCAACACCGATCCGGGGACCAGACGGGCCACCCGGTTAATCCATCCGGTGGAACCCAGCAGCAACAATATCGCCCCGATCAGAGCCCCACTGGCGACCAGGCTCCCGGATGTCACTTGGGTGGTAAGCAGTAATGCTGCAACCGCCTTCATGGGCTGCACTGGTACCGGTAGACGATAATACAGCCCCGTTACAATGTAGAATACCGCAAAGCCCAGCAGCACGGGCACCGGGGCCAATCCTGCCACGCCAATAGCCCCAAGGCTCAGCGGCAGCAGGGTGCCTATATCACCCAGCGCTCCACTGACCTCATTTACCAGATCTTTTCGGGCTGAAGGCATGCCGGCTCCTGATTCACCCATCTCTTATTATTAGCACTGATCAGGCGTTATACACCACCCGTCCCAGTTCGCTGATGTCATAACCACCCAGCGCCTCGGCGCGCTGAACAAAGCGCCCGCTGCCGGCAAACGCCAGCAGGCGCTGCATGGCCGGCTCAAAGTAATGACGCCGGCGCATGGCCAGATCAAAATACTCCTGCTGAAGAGGAATAAATGCCAGCCCCTGGCGCCGCGCCGCAGCTTCAATTCCCACGCCCACATCCGCTTCGCCCTGGCTAATAGCCAAAGCAAGATCGTCCTCGCTGAGCGACGGGTGAGCGGCCCAGGTAAGCTGCCCGACACCTATGCGGTGGCGAGCGAGCAAGCTCTGCAGCAAATGGCTGACTCCGGCATCAGGCTGGCGATGCGCAATCCGTATGCCGGGGCGGGTGATATCCTCGAGCCGGGCAAGCCGATGAGGGTTATCGGCGGCCAGAAGAAGCCCCTGCTGGCGCTTTGCCCACCGGATCAGCACCAGATCACGCATTCCGCTCAACCCCAGCATGGCAGGGTCATTGTAACGCTGACTTTCGGCGTGCCAGATATGCATGCCAGCGAGCATCGCCCGCCCATCGACCAACCTTTGTACGCCATCGCCACTTCCCTGGCACAACAAAGCCAGCTCAGCACTGCTTTCCTTCACTGCCCATTCCAGCAGCGGATCCTGACTGCCCGCCAGAACCGGCGGTATAGGGGCGCTGACGGCATCGTCACCCTCCAGATGGTTCATCAACCACAGATCGATACGCTGACGCGGAAACAAAAGCTTTCCTGTCACCCGCACACAGGGAATCACGCCCTGTCTGACCAGATCGTAGACTTTACGCTCCTTCAGACGCAGATACTCGGCGGCTTCGGCCGTGGTGAGGTAGGCGGGAAGGGGCATCGCTCTCTCCTGCAGTCCGAAAAAGCATAAGGCTGTTTTTAGCTGCATATTTTTCAACAGCCTGTGCAAAGCATAGTCATAAACGCCACGATGCTCAACATAAAGGAGACGCAGCTGTGGAAAATAATGCGTTCTATGTCGCGCTGTCGCTACTGTTAAACCTCGACGCTTCGCTGTTTCAGATCGTGGCCCTTTCACTGCAGGTTTCGCTTCTCGCGGTACTGATCGCAGCGGTGCTGGGGTTTCCCCTCGGTGCGGCGGTGGCGCTGTGGCGCTTTCCCGCACGCGGCGGGGTGATTGTCGTGCTCAATGCCCTGATGGGGTTGCCTCCGGTGGTGGCCGGACTCACAGTGTATCTGCTGCTTTCGCGTGCCGGGCCGCTGGGTGAATGGGGGCTTCTGTTTACACCGGGTGCCATGATCATTGCGCAGGTGGTGCTGGTATTGCCGATTCTGGCCGCGCTCTCGCGCCAGAAGGTAGAAGAACTGCTGGGAGAGTACCGCGAACAGTTTATTTCACTGGGTATGTCACGCGGGCGGATGATGCCCACCCTGTTGTGGGACGCCCGTTTTGCGCTATTGACCGTTCTGCTTGCCGGGTTTGGTCGCGCCAGTGCCGAAGTGGGCGCGGTGATGATGGTGGGCGGCAATATTGAGGGTGTTACCCGGGTTATGACGACAGCCATTGTGCTGGAAACCGGCAAGGGCAATCTGCCCCTGGCGCTGGGGTTGGGCATTGTGCTGCTGACATTGGTCATGCTGGTTAACGCTGGCGCCTATATGGTGGGTGAACTGACCAGAAGGAGGACAGGATGACCTCGTTGAACGCTCCACTCCTCGCCTCGTCTGCCCTTTTCCCGCCACCGGCACTGTGCTTTGATGGCGTCGCCTACAGCCACGAGAATAAGGTTCTGCTGGGACCGTGCTCATTCACCCTGGAAGGCACCGGCCCGACCCTGGTAATGGGCCCCAACGGGGCGGGCAAGAGTCTTTTGCTGCGGCTGGCTCACGGTTTGATCCTACCCACTCAAGGAAGGGTGGCGTGGTCAGGTGAAATCCGCCCCCGCCAGGCGATGGTGTTCCAGCAACCGGTGCTTTTGCGCCGTTCGGCCGTGGCCAACCTCATTCACGCACTGGCGGTGAATAACATCCCGCGCAGGGAGCGTTCGAAGTTAGCGTTTGACGCGCTTGAGCGTTTTGGCCTGACCACCTGCGCCAATACACCGGCGCGCGTGCTTTCCGGCGGCCAGCAGCAGCGGCTGGCACTGGCGCGCGCCTGGGTGCTTTCTCCCCAGGTGCTGTTCCTGGATGAGCCCACTTCAGCACTCGACCCGGCGGCGATCAAGGCCGTAGAGGCCGCGGTGCGGGAGTTTCATCAGCGCGGAACGCGCATCGTGATGACCAGCCACGATATCCATCAGGCCAGGCGTCTTGCCGGGGATGTACTGTTTCTCTCTGGTGGAAAGGTTCGCGAACACACCCCTGCTGAAGCGTTTTTTGACGCGCCCGTCTCGCGGGAGGCGCAGGTGTTTGTTGCCGGAGAGCTGGTTGAGTAGTCCGGGTCTTACGGCTTTGCCAGGTAGTTGCCCCAAAAGATGCACTTACCCCACGAAAGGAGAATACAAGATGAAAAAGACGTTAAACCTGGTACTTGCAGGCGTGACCACCATGGCCCTGGCGTTCAGCGCTTACGCCGAAAACTACATCACCCTGGCCTCGACAACCTCGACCGAGAACTCGGGGCTGTTCGACTCCATTTTACCGAAGTTCGAAGACGCCACCGGCATTGAAGTGCGGGTGGTGGCCGTGGGTACCGGGCAGGCCTTTGAAATCGCCCGCCGGGGTGACGCCGACAGCCTTCTGGTGCACGACACTGCAGGCGAGAAGCGCTTTGTCGAAAACGGCTACGCCACCGAGCGGGCCGATGTCATGTACAACGACTTCGTATTGATCGGCCCCGCTGATGATCCGGCGAATAGCAGTGAAGCGCAAAGTGCCGCCGAGGCATTCGAGGCGATCGCCAAAGCCGAGGCACCGTTCGCTTCACGGGGTGATGACAGCGGCACCAATCGTGCCGAGTTGCGTCTCTGGAAAAGCGCGGGAATCGAACCGGACGGCGACTGGTACCGCGAACTTGGCAGCGGCATGGGACAAACGCTCAACACCGCCGCCGCCATGGATGCCTACGTGATGTCGGATCGCGCCACCTGGGTGGCATTTGAAAACCCTCAGAACCTGAAACTGCTGTTTTCCGGCGACAAGGCCATGTTCAACCAGTACGGTAGCCTGTTGCTCTCCGAAGAGAAGCATCCGCACCTCAAGCACGATCTGGCCAGGCAGTGGCACAACTGGCTGATCTCCGGGGATGGCCAACAAGCGATTGCCGACTTCAGGGTGGATGGACAACAGTTGTTCTTCCCCAACGCGAAGTAGGTCTTCTGAAGTAAGAGGCCCGGAACTGGCCCTTGCTTTCTCCAGGCAGTAAAAACCTCAGCAATGCTGGGGTTTTTTATTGGCAGTAAGCAGCTGTTTTTCCCGACTGGCAAATAGGCTAATCTCTGACAATGATCGTAAATATTCCTCTGCGGCGTCCATAAAACGGCTGTAAAAAATGACGATTGAACCCATACTTCCCGATCCTAAACACCCCCGGCTGTCCCGCGCAGTAGAGGGGGTTGATGAAACCGGTCAGGATAAATCGATCAGTGTGATCGAAGAGCGCCCCCTGACCATCTACCTGAACAGCCAGGAAATCGTCACCGCCATGACCATCGGCGATCACCCGGAGTACCTGGCACTGGGCTTTCTTCTGAATCAGGGCATGCTGAAGGAGACTGATCAGGTCACCAGGATCGACTACGACGAAGAGCTGGAAGTCGCTGTGGTTCGTACTGCTGGTGTGACCGATGTCGAGGACAAGCTGGAAAAGAAAACCCGGACCTCCGGCTGCGCAGTGGGGACGGCCTTCGGTGACATGATGGCGGGACTTGAAGGGTTATCACTGCCGGATACTCCGGTGCACACCAGCACCTTCTACGATCTCTCCTACCAGATCAACCACACGCCCAGCCTGTATATGGAAACCGGCGCCATTCATGGCACAGCCCTTTGCCAGGGTCGGGAAATCCTGGCCTATATGGAAGATGTCGGGCGCCACAACGCCGTCGACAAAATTGCAGGCTGGATGCACCAGAACAACATTTCTGCGGCCGACAAAGTCCTCTACACCACCGGCCGTTTGACCTCCGAAATGGTGATCAAGACCTCCCTGATGGGGATCCCGACCCTGATCAGCCGATCCGGTTTTACCGCCTGGGGCGTCGATATTGCCCGGCAGGTCGGATTGACGCTGATCGGGCGGATGCGAGGCAAGAAATTCACCTGCCTCAGCGGCCAGCACCGTCTGGTGTTCGATCAGGACCTGTCGCAGGTTCCCGATGAAGACAAGAAAATGCGCCGGAAAGGGGCAGAGCATGACTGAGTGCGCCGTCATTCTGGCCGGCGGCCAGGCAAACCGCATGGGCGGTGGTGATAAAGGCCGGTTGATGTTGGGCGATCGGTCCCTGATCCAGCGTGTCATCGATCGGATCACGCCGCAGGTGGACGCCGTGGTGTTGAATGCCAACGGGGACCTGAGCCGTTTCGAGGATCTGGAGTTGCCCGTGGTCGCCGACTCGGTCCCCGGCTATGCGGGCCCTTTGGCTGGCGTGCTGGCGGGCATGGACTGGGCTGCCGGGCAGGGCCATGACTGGCTGATCAGTGTCGCCGCCGATACCCCCTCATTCCCTCTGGATCTGGCCGAACGATTGTCCGAATACGATACTCCGGTGGTCCTGGCGGCGACACCGGATCCGGAACGTGGCCGGGTACCACAACCGACCTTTGGCCGTTGGCAGGTTGCGTTGCGGCATGACCTGAGAGCCGCCCTGAATGACGGTGTGCGCAAGATCCGCCAGTGGACACAAGCCCGGGGTGAAACGCTGGTGATTTTTGATGAAGGTGACTTTTTCAACATCAACACGCCGGAAGATCTGGCCTGGGCGGAGCAGCATCTGAAGTGAACGTTATAGGCATCGTAGGCTGGAAAAATTCAGGAAAAACCACGCTGGCCAGCGCATTGATTCGTGAATTATCCAGCAGGGGGTTAACCGTCAACTCGATCAAGCACGCCCATCACATGGTGGATGTGGACCAGCCCGGAACCGACAGCTACAAGCACCGTGACGCCGGTGCCCGGGAAGTCATCCTGGCCGGTGGTCAACGCTTTGCCATCATGCACGAACTCCGGGGAGCCAGGGAGCCGACGCTGGACGAACTGCTGGCCCGATTGGGTCCCTGCGACTGGGTGGTGGTCGAGGGGTTCAAGACCCACGCACACCCCAGGATTGAAGTGCACCGGCAGGCGTCTTCCCATTCCCCCCTTTACCGGGAAGACGCCAGCATCATTGCCGTAGCGGCGGACTATACTCCTGATTTTGCGGGCCCCTGCTTTGATCTGAACGATGTGTCCGGAATTGTGGATTTCATTCTGAGCCCGGGAGAGTCACGGACGGAAAAACCATGAACCAGCTTCGTAACGACTGTTTTGCCCTGCCCCCCGGGGTGAACTGGACGCCAGTGGACGAGGCCCTGGAGCGATTACGTTCACGCTTGCATCCCGTGGCGGGCGTGGATCGTGCTGTCCCGCTGTCACAGCTCAATGGCCGGATACTGGCCAGCGATGTCCATGCGCCTCGCGCCCATCCTCCCAGCAGCAATTCTGCGGTCGATGGCTATGCGTTTGCGGGACCCTTGACCGAGGTGCCCTGCACCATGCCGCTGGTTGACGGCCGCAGCGCCGCCGGTGAACCTTACACGCAGCAGGTTCCCGAGGGCCACGCGATCCGGATCCTGACCGGCGCGGTGATGCCGGCTGGCACGGACACGGTGGTGCTGGAAGAGGATTGCGAGGTCATCGATGGCCAGCTCCATCTCAACGGCACGTTAAAGGCGGGAGCCAATCGACGTAAAGCCGGCGAGGACATCGAGGCCCAAGACCGGATCCTCACGGCGGGAACCCGCCTGACGCCTACCCAAATCTCGGTGCTCGCCAGTGTCGGTGTCGAATCGGTCGATGTCTATCAGCGGCTTCGTGTCGGCGTCCTGTCCACGGGTGACGAAGTGAAACCCGTCGGCTCCCCTGTCACCGACTGGCAGATTTATGATGCCAACCGCCCGATGCTGAGCGCCCTGGTCACGCAGCTGGGCTACGAGCTGGTCGACCTGGGCCATGCGCTGGACCGGGCCGAAGATGTCAAGGCAGCGTTGGAGCGTGGCGCTGAACAATGCGATCTGATCCTGACCAGTGGCGGTGTTTCCGCAGGGGACGAGGATCACGTGTCGAAAACCCTGAAAGCCCATGGCGAGATCAGCAACTGGCGTATTGCGATCAAGCCGGGACGCCCGCTGGCGCTGGCCATGTTCAAAGGCACGCCCGTGGTGGGTTTGCCAGGCAACCCGGTTGCCGCCTGGGTCTGCGCGCTGCGCTTTGGCGCACCGGCAATGGCGCTACTGGCAGGGGGTGAATGGTTCGAACCCCGGGGCTATCTTGTCCCAGCCAACTTTTCCAAGAACAAGAAGCCGGGGCGCAGCGAGATGTTGCGCGCCCGGGTCCGCGATGGAAAAGTCGAGGTTTTCGGCTCGGAAGGATCCGGCCGGGTCACCGGTCTGGCCTGGTCCGAGGGTCTGGTGGATCTGGACGAGGGCGCCCGACAGATAGAGCCGGGAACCCCCGTGCGGTTCATTCCCTATGGCAGCTTCGGGCTGTAATCACTCGTAGCTGCCGTGCACGGCGAAGGCTTCCAGCGAGGCATCCTGCGGGGCCCGGGAACGGTAGGTTTCCTCAACACCCAGCCCGGTCAGGCTGCGGCTGACCATCAGCAGGGTGTTGTCCTCGAAATCCTCACACATGCTGCGCATCTGATCGATTTCTTCGCAGGCGACGGGCCAGGCCGCATCGATATCCGGCGCGCCGTAGTGCTCGACAAAGGTTTGCGCCAGGGTCCGGCGCAGCTGTTCCAGCTCGGCTTCAGTGATGTCACAGACGCCCACAAAACTGGCGCGGCCACCGGACTCTATGCTGTACCAACCGTTGCTGAAGGCCTGACGGGCCTTGCCCTTCAACTCCGCTTCGGTCCAGTTGGAAAATTCGAACCCGCCCGGGATGGCCCATTCCCCGCTCGGGGCCGGCTTTTCAAACACATTGTCATCGGATACATCCAGTCGCAGGGTTCGTGCCAGTTTCATACGTGCTCCGCAAATTCAATCAGACTCACAGTCTCGGTCATGACACCCTCGCGCAACAGCATCCGGCCTTTTTCATCCAGCCCGACAAAGAGCCCGGGCTTCGGATAGTCAATCATTTTACCCAGGGTGTCACAGCGTGGCCGCCACTCGTTGTGTACCCGCTCGAAGCCGCTGTCCATGAAATAGGTCAGCCACAACAGGGTGTGTTTGGACCAGCTTTCCAGCAGTGCCATGGGAGTAATCTCGACGCAGCCCTCCTCATGCAGGCAGGTTTCATTCGGGTTTGCGCCCGGCTCGCCGCTCGTATGGGTAAAGGGTACATCAATGCCGATGACCAGCCAGTTGGGATGGGCCTTGGGATCTGACACATCCGCGGCAAAGCGGACGCTGCCACAGACCGCGCCATTGACCTTGATGCGATCGGGCCACTGAAAATGCACGGGCACTTCCGGCGGGGCCAGTGCGCCCAGACTCTCGGCCAGGCCAATCTGGGCCACATAAACCGCCTGTATCGCCTCTTCCAGAGGCGTTTCCGGCGCCAGCACCAGGGCTGCATGCAGGGTGTCGACTGCCCCGGAGTAAAAAATCGTGCCTGAGTCGACCCCGGCGATGGCCCGGCTGACAGCCTTGTCAAAGGGATCCGTGTGTCTGGGCACCACTTCGCCCGTGAGCAACGGCGGAAACTGGGGTGACTGAATCATCGGATAGCCCGGGCGTAGAGGTCAGAGGCGATAATTTCATCGGCAATGCACTGGAAGGCCCTCGCCTGCGGGCTATCCGGCTTCGAGACCACGATCGGGACCCCGCCGTCCGACCCGACCCGGATATCCAGGTCCAGCGGGATCTCACCGAGGAAGGGTGCACCGAGTTTTTCTGCCTCAGTACGGGCGCCGCCGTGTCCGAACGGATAGTGCTCCTTGCCGCAACCGTCACAGACAAACGAGGCCATGTTTTCGATCAGGCCAAACAGCGGCACATCCATCCGGTTGAACATGTCAATGCCCTTGCGCGCGTCCATCAGGGCAATGTCCTGGGGCGTTGAGACCACAATGGCGCCGGCAACAAAGAATTTTTGACTGAGGGTCATCTGTACGTCACCGGTGCCCGGGGGAAGATCCACCAGCAGCACGTCCAGCCGACCCCAATCCACCTGGTTCATCATCTGTTGCAGAGCACCCATCAGCATGGGCCCACGCCAGACGATCGCTTCGTCATCCGGGGCCATCAACCCCAGGGACATCAGGGTCACGCCATGATTACGCAGCGGCAGGATGGTATGGCCGTCGGGGCTGGACGGGCGACCTGAAACACCCAGCATACGAGGCTGGCTGGGGCCGTAGACATCCGCATCCAACAGGCCCGTTTTCAGGCCTTTCGAGGCGAGAGAGACCGCCAGATTCGACGCCACTGTGGACTTGCCCACGCCACCCTTGCCCGAGGCAATGGCAATAATGCGGTCAACGCCCTTCGGGTTCTTGTCCTGTGGCCGGGGTGCGTCGGTACCAATCAGGTTGTCTTTTCCTACTTCGGTGTATTGAACCATGTTGCATCCTGTCCGGTTTTCAGTTGTCCCGATAGTCGTCACTGGTGCGGACCCGCGGACGCTCGCCCCCCGCCATGGGCGCGTTATCCCCGTGGTACTGGGCTTTTACCCGACAGTCGTCACACATCCTGATCAGCTGGACATTATCAGATTTGGTGTACATCCAGTGCTGGTTCTCCAGCTTTTCAACGATCCGGTTAATGGTGCTGGCGACACCAAACGGCTTGCCACACCGGATGCATTCGAACGGTTCCTCGCCATGCAGTGCCCGGGCACTCAGCGCGTCTTTCGACAGATCCAGCCGGGGCTTCAGGGTGATAGCCGTTTCGGGGCAGGTACTCTGGCAGATGCCGCATTGGACGCAGGCGTTTTCCGTGAACTGAACCTCCGGCCGGTCCGGATGGTCGCCGAGGGCACCGGTGGGACACAGCGATACGCAGGCCAGACAGAGTGTGCATTTGTCGGAATCGATCTCGATCGCGCCGTAAGGTGCGCCAGTTGGCAGTGGAATCGGCGCCTCGATGCGGTCCGCCATCGCAGTGGCGGTGACCCGCGTGATGTCGCGGCGGCCGCCCACCAGCAGAACCGGTTCACTCACCCGCCCGGCATTGTCGCCGGCGGCGCACAGTTCGATAGCCTCGATAACCCGGACCCGGCTGGGGGAGTTCCGGGTGCCCTTGAGCATGGCTTGAGCCAACTCGACTTCTGCAGTGACTGCCCGGCGGTCGATCTCATTGTCCGCCAGGATGAGAATTTCCGCGTAGCCGGCTCCGAATGCTGCCATGATCTCGGCATGGCCGATCCGGTCCACATGCTCCAGCCCCAGCGGAATCAGATCGTCCGCCAGCCCATCGTCATATCGGGCCAGGCAGGCAATGGCATCAGCCCCGGCGCCTGACGTGTGAAAGACCAGTCGCGGGGCTTCATTCGCATACTCGCGATAGACCCGGGCCATGACCTCCAGGTTCTGTGTGATGGCTTCGAAAGAGGTCTCGTTCATGGTCACGGCTGACGTCGGACAGACCGCCGCACAGGACCCGCAGCCGGCGCAGATATCCGAATCGATCTGTATATGATCGCCGGCAGAGAAAATGGCTTCGGTGGGGCAAACGTCCAGGCAGCGTGTGCAACCGGTCTGGTTTGCCCGGGAATGCGCGCAGAGGGATTCTTCCAACCGGAAATATACGGTCTTCTCGAACTCACCGACCCGCTCCCTCGCCGTCAAAGCGATGCGCTCCAACTCTCCGGTTTTGGCCGGGTCAGCCCAGAAGTAACCGTTGCGCTTCTGATGACTGGGAAACGCCGGCCCGACACCACGCAGATCGATAAACACGTCGCATTCACTGCGGGCGGTGGCCCTGATCTCGTCGTAACCGAGCTCGCCACGACCAGCGGGGTTCAGCATTTGCAGCTGGACAAATTCCAGCTTGAAATTGCCCAACGCACCATAGGCGGCCGTCAATTTTCCCCTGGCCACGTCGTAACCGGCAGAGGGCAGTTGTATTGGCCCGGAATCAGTGACGATGCAGGTAACGCCCAGCTCGTCCTGAACCAGTCCGGCCATCCGGATGGCCTTATCGGTGGGGCCGACAATGCAGCACACGCCGCTGGAGCGAATGGTTTTCACGGGTGCCGTGGGTGCAGGCAACTGGGCGGCGGCCATGAGGGCTGCCTGCTTGGCATGCAGTCGCTTCGGGTTTGCGTTCGGCGCACTCCAGCCCGCTCGATCCCGGATATCGATGGTACTCAGGGGCGCGGAGTGCTGGATTTCAGCCCGGATGTCCTCGCCCAAACGTTCGAACAGGGCCGCCTGCTGACCACAGGCAATGAGCACATCGCCACTGCCACCCAGGTGCTCGGCAGCAGTCTTCATATCCTTACCGCACAGCTGATCCACCACGATCACCTGCCCGGCTGCCGCGGCCGTCTGCAGTGCCCCGGAATCTAAGGTCTGTGATTTATCACAAGTGCATAACAGTAGGGTCTTGGGCGTCGTCATCAGGAATTTGACTCTTTTCGTTCTTGTTGGACGTATACATAATACGTATCAACTTTGCTTTCCGAGCATGCCACAGCCATTTACTTTTAGACAATTGGATAATCGTTCGGGTCCTGCTAGCTTTAAGCTATAACAAAAAGAGAGTCGCCATGAGCAGTCGCACAGAGCATTGGAAACGGGAGTTGCAGGTTGGTGCCGTCGTTCGCCGCTCGCCCGGCGTTACCCGGTGGGCGAAGAATATCTGGAAGCCTGTGGCCGTTATACCGGGAGCCCCGGAGGCATTCTGGAAGGAAATGGTCCGCGAGGGCGATGTGGTCGATTACCACGCGGGCACCGTGACCATGGAATTATTCCGCGCCGATGCAGAAGGTTACCTCGTATCCCTTAATATGACCGTACCCTCCGTCTGGGTCGTAATGGATAAGGATCAGGCCGGTCAGTCTCCGTCAGGGTGGGTGGTCAGTGCCATTACCGCCAGTGCTCATGAGGCGCTGGATTCTCTGGACAGTGGCGAGAGCATCGTCGAGCCGGTTCCGGTTCCCGAGTCCCTGGCGGCCTGGATCAAGGAGTTTATCGACATGCACTACATCGAAGAGCCTTTCAAGAAACGCCGTCGTGACGAGGTCCGCGTTGACGCTGTCGAGGACGGCAAGGGCGATCCGCGGATTCGTCAGGAGAGCGACGTCTACCGAGCACCTTCGAACATCAAGAAACCAAGGGTGCGGTGATGGCTGAGTCACGTCTACAGCGTTGGTCACGCAGGAAAACCGAGGTTCGCAAACAGGCCCGGCCAACCCCTCCTCCGGGTATCGGGTCCGAATCCTCACCCGAAGAGCGGGAACCCGCCGTGTGCGAACTCGCCGTTAATGAAACCTTGCCGGAACATGAAGTGCTGGAGAAGTACGGCCTGCCAGATCCGGCTACCATCGAGTTGGGCGCGGACGTTACAGGATTCATGCGAAAGGAGATTCCTGAACTGTTACGCCGTAAGGCCCTGCGCGCGCTCTGGAAAAGCAACCCCGTACTGGCGGTGCTGGATGGCCTCAATGACTACGACGAAGATTACACGGATGCTGCTTTTGCCACGAAAAGCGTGAACACCCTGTACAAAGTGGGTCAGGGGCTTATGGAAAAAAAGGCCCGCGGCGAAGAACAGGACAAGGCTCGGATCGAGAACCAGACCGATTCCCCGGACGTTGTCGCTCCTGACTCAGAACAGACTGCTCTTGCCGGCGCCGACAGTAAACCGGAGCCGGAAACCCCGGACGAACCTCCAACGACGCCCCACCCTGTCGAGTCTGCCTCTACCGAAGCCGGGGCGGAACCAGAGCCACGTTATCGTCCGAGGATGCGCTTTGAATCCTAGCACTATTGCACCGAGCACCGGTTGGGACTATAACTTCAATTCAACTGTTCAAAAGTCGAACAACAATTCCAGGGATCAAAGACTTGGCTAGCACCGCTGAACTTCAATGCCCTCGCTCCATCACTGAAGAAGATCGTGCCCGGGCTCAAATCTACCAGTTACTGGCTGTCCTGCTGGGCGGTCCGCCTAATGGCGAGCTGCTCAAAGGACTGGCATCTCTGGAGGGTGACGACAGCCCCCTGGGCTCCGCCTACAGGAATCTGGCCGCTCTTGCCGAACGCACCTCACCCCATGACGCCGAGCGGGAGTTCAACAATCTTTTCGTGGGACTCGGCCGTGGTGAACTGCTGCCGTACGCTAGTTATTACCTGACCGGCTTTCTGAACGAGAAACCCCTTGCCGAATTGCGCACCGAGCTGATGGCCAGAGGCATCAAAGCCAGCGAGAACGTCAAGGAACCGGAAGATCATATCAGCACGCTGTGTGAAATCATGGCGGGCATCATTACCGGTGAGTTCGAATGCGATAGCGACTTGCCGTCACAAAAAGCCTTCTTTGACGCGCACATGGCAAAGTGGGCGGAATTATTTTTTTCCGATCTGGAGAGAGCGCATAGCGCCGTCTTCTACGTTCCTGTGGGCTCGCTGGGTCGGGCTTTCATGGCCGTAGAGGCGGATGCCTTTGCAATTCAATAACCGGGGTCTTGTCAATCCCTTAACCCAGGTGGAGGAGTCCGATGGACAATCCGAAGCGTGAAAACAGCCGCCGCCGTTTCCTGCAAATGGCAGCTGCTGCAGCTCCGGCTGCCGTAGCAATGGCAGTTGCACCGAACGCCGCAGCCGAGGTCGTCAAAAAAGACGTTCCCAAAAGCCGCGGTCTGCGTGACACGGAGCACACACGTAAGTATTTCGAATCGGCTCGCTTTTAAGGAAGCGTGATCATTCAAGGTTGCGTGATGCTCTTGAATGATCACACCTCCATAAAAACGAGAAAAAAGAGAGGTAAGTGACATGTTACGGAAGAAGACCAACGGGGTAGCGAAAGGCCCCCGTGCGGGATCTTTGCTTTCATCCCTCGCTGCCAGGACTATGGACCGTCGTGGTTTTTTGGCGGCCTCCGGTGTGACAGTGGGCGGCCTGGCGGCTTTGTCGCTCACGTCGGGGCGGGTTGAAGCTGCGCCCCCTTCGACCGAAGGCGGGGAAATCGTTCGCAAAAAGTCCGTGTGTACCCACTGCTCGGTTGGCTGCACTGTCGAGGCGGAAGTCCGGAATGGTACCTGGATCGGGCAGGAGCCAGGTTGGGACAGCCCGTTCAATATGGGTGCTCACTGCGCCAAAGGCGCTTCGGTGCGCGAGCATGCCCACGGCGAGCGTCGCCTCAAGTCTCCGATGAAAATGGTCAACGGGCAGTGGCAGCGGATCCCCTGGGACCAGGCGATCAACGAAATCGGCGACAAAATGCTGAAAATTCGCGAGGAAAGCGGGCCAGACTCGGTTTACTGGCTGGGCAGCGCCAAGTTCAGCAACGAGCAGGCCTACCTTTTCCGCAAGTTCGCGGCCTACTGGGGCACCAATAACGTCGACCACCAGGCCCGGATCTGTCACTCGACAACCGTCGCTGGCGTAGCCAACACCTGGGGCTACGGTGCGATGACCAACTCGTACAACGACATCCACAACTCCAGGGCAATCTTCCTGATCGGGGGCAACCCCGCAGAAGCGCACCCGGTGTCGCTGCTGCACATCCTGAAAGCCAAGGAAGAGAACAACGCCCCGCTCATCGTCTGCGATCCGCGCTTCACACGTACCGCCGCCCATGCCGATGAGTTTGTGCGTTTCCGGCCGGGTTCAGACGTTGCACTGGTCTGGGGCATTCTCTGGCACATTTTCGAGAACGGCTGGGAAGACAAAGAGTTTATCCGTACCCGGGTCTGGGGAATGGATGACATCCGTGAGGAGGTGAAGCGCTGGAACCCGGAAGAGGTCGAGCGCGTAACCGGTGCACCGGGGGCACAGCTTGAACGCGTCGCTCGTACCCTGGTCAATAACCGCCCCGGCACCGTTATCTGGTGCATGGGTGGTACACAGCACACCAACGGCAACAACAACACCCGCGCCTACTGCATTCTGCAGCTGGCATTGGGCAACATGGGCGTTTCCGGCGGCGGCACCAACATCTTCCGTGGCCACGACAACGTTCAGGGCGCTACCGACCTGGGTGTTCTTGCCGACACCCTGCCCGGCTACTACGGCCTGAGCGCCGGCGCCTGGGCCCACTGGGCACGTGTCTGGGAGGAGGACCTGGACTGGCTGAAAGGCCGCTTTGCCGTGTGGGACAAGAACGGCAAGTCCAGGGCCATGATGAACGAGAAGGGCATCCCCGTTTCCCGTTGGATCGATGGTGTTCTGGAAGCCAAGGAAAACCTCGAGCAGCCCGACAATACCCGGGCCATGGTTCTGTGGGGCCACGCGCCCAACTCACAGACCCGTATGCTCGAAATGAAGGAAGCCATGGAAAAGCTGGACCTTTTGGTCGTCGTGGACCCCTTCCCGACGGTGTCAGCGGTACTGCATGATCGTAAAGAAGGTGCTTATCTGCTGCCAGCGACCACCCAGTTCGAGACCTACGGCTCGGTCACTGCTTCCAACCGCTCACTGCAATGGCGCGAAAAGGTTGTCGAGCCACTGTTCGACTCCAGGGTCGACCACGAAATCATGAAGCTGTTTGCGGATAAATTCGGTTTTACCGACCGCATGTTCCGCAACATTGCTATCGAAGGCGACGAGCCGTCGATTGAGGACATCACCCGGGAATTCAACCGTGGTATGTGGACCATCGGCTACACTGGCCAATCGCCGGAGCGTCTGAAGAAACACATGAAATATCAGCACCACTTTGACAAGACCACCCTGCGAGCAAACGGCGGGCCTTGCGATGGTGATATCTACGGTATGCCATGGCCCTGCTGGGGTACGCCGGAAATGAACCATCCGGGCACACCGAACCTGTACGACATGTCGTTGCCGGTCTCCAGGGGTGGCCTCACCTTCCGTGCCCGGTTTGGCGTAGAGCGCGATGGCGAAAACCTTCTGGCAGAAGGTGTTTACTCAAAAGACTCGGAGATCAGGGACGGCTATCCGGAGTTCACCATGCAGATGCTGATGGACCTGGGCTGGGATGGCGACCTGACGGCCGGGGAGCGTGCCAGCATTGAAGCGGTTGCAGGCCCGGAGACCAACTGGAAGACCGATCTCTCAGGTGGCATCCAGCGTGTTGCCATCAAACACGAGTGTGCACCCTTTGGTAATGCCAAGGCCCGTGCCGTGGTCTGGAACTTCCCCGATCCGGTACCGCTCCACCGCGAACCGCTCTATACCACGCGCCGGGACCTGGTCAGGGACTACCCCACTTACGAGGACAAGACCTTCTGGCGTGTCCCGACTTTGTACGAGTCCATTCAGAAGAATGACTTCAGCAAGGAGTTCCCCATCATTCTCACCTCGGGCCGTCTGGTCGAGTACGAGGGCGGTGGTGACGAGACGCGCTCAAACCCCTGGCTGGCAGAGCTGCAGCAGGAGATGTTCATCGAGGTGAATCCGCGCGATGCGAACAACCTGAACATCCGTGATGGCAATGACGTGTGGGTTTCCGGCCCGGAAGGCGGGCGCATCAAGGTCAAGGCCATGGTGACCGAACGTGTTGGCGAGGGCGTAGCCTTCATGCCCTTCCACTTCGGCGGCCACCTGGAGGGTAAGTCATTGAGGGACAAGTATCCCGAGGGCGCCGATCCAATAGTTTTGGGTGAATCCACCAACGTCGTTCAAACATACGGGTATGACTCGGTCACGCAGATGCAAGAGACCAAGGCCACCCTGTGTTCGATCATGCCGGCATAACGAGAGGTGTAGACCATGGCACTTGAAGGACAAGCACGCGCGAAATTCCTTTGCGACGCCGAGCGCTGCATCGAATGTAATGCCTGCGTAACAGCCTGTAAGAATGAACATGAGGTCCCCTGGGGTATCAACCGCCGACGGGTGGTGACCATCGAAGATGGCAAACCGGGCGAGCGTTCGATCTCGGTAGCCTGCATGCACTGTTCAGACGCACCCTGCATGGCCGTGTGTCCGGTGGACTGCTTCTACCAGACCGAAGACGGCATCGTGTTGCACTCCAAGGATCTGTGTATCGGTTGCGGGTATTGTTTTTATGCCTGCCCCTTCGGTGCGCCCCAGTTCCCGCAAGCGGGTAATTTTGGCAGCCGGGGCAAGATGGACAAATGCACGTTCTGTGCTGGCGGTCCCGAGGAAGACAACTCTGCGGCCGAGTTCTCCAAGTACGGACGCAACCGTATTGCCGAGGGCAAACTGCCACTGTGTGCGGAGATGTGCTCAACCAAAGCCCTGTTGGCCGGTGACGGCAACGAGGTGGCGGACATCTATCGCCAGCGTGTGGTAAACCGTGGTTTCGGTTCCGGCGCCTGGGGATGGGGCACAGCCTACGAGAAGAAAGGTGCATAAACTGGCCTGAGTGTTCCGGAGCCTTCGGGCCCCGGCATTCACTGAATGCCACGAATTCTTCTTGTTGATACCGTTGGAGCGGTTAAATGAAATCAAAACTACTGGGTGCCGCCGTCTTTGTGCTGGCGACACTGATGCTGAACCCTGTCTGGGCGCAAGAGACACCGACGGTTGATCGAACAGCGACCGGGGGGGCCCAGACTCTTGAAGATATCCTGCGCCGCCAGGAACAATTGAAGATCGATGAGTCCTTTCGGTCCGAAAACCTGGGCAATCCTGCCAATGCCGCACCCATCAGTGGTCAACTGGGTACACTGGGAGGACGCTCTGATGCCGACATCTGGCGCTCTATTCGCTATAACAGGATTGACCCCACGGTCCAGTCGCCCGGCCCCGCCAACACCGTGATGATCCAGGACGGGGGCATCACCTGGTACAAGTTGCGGGAAGGGCCGGTCATCACCTACGGCGGCAGTGCCCTGTCGGGCATCATCTTACTGCTCGTGGTGTTCTACTTCGTTCGCGGCAGAATCATGATCGATGGAGGCCCCGCAGGCACGACCATTGAACGGTTCAAGGCCATAGAGCGCTTTGGTCACTGGTTGCTCGCCGGCTCGTTTATCGCCCTGGGTATCACCGGGCTGATCACCTTGATGGGACGCAGCTTCCTGATTCCCGTGATCGGGCTCGACGCTTTTTCCACGCTCGCGACCGGTTCCAAGTGGCTCCACAACAATATCGCCTGGGCGTTTATGCTCGGCCTGGTCATGACGTTTGTCATGTGGGTTGCACACAACATCCCCGACAAGCTGGATTGGCAGTGGCTCAAAGCGGGTGGTGGCATCTTTACCAATAACCACCCTTCAGCAAAGAAATTCAATGCCGGCCAGAAAATCGTTTTCTGGACCGTCATGGTGTTGGGCTTCTCTGTCTCCCTTTCCGGACTGTCGCTGCTGTTCCCTTTTCAACTGCCCATGTTTGCCGACACCTTCGGAGTCATCAACAGCGTCCTGGGCACCAGCCTCCCGACTGACCTGGCACCGCATGAGGAGATGCAATATGCCAACATCTGGCACTCGATTGTGGCGTTCGTGATGATGGTGGCCATCATCGCCCACATCTACATCGGCTCGGTCGGTATGGAGGGTGCGTTCGATGCCATGGGTAACGGCCAGGTTGACCTGGAATGGGCACGCCAGCACCATGATCTCTGGGTGGCCGAGGTCGAGTCCAAACAAGACAAAGGAGGGTCATCATGAAGGTCATGATTTCCGCATTTGTCGCAGCATTGGTCATTGCCTCTCTCGCCCCGGTTGTTCTGAACCAGTTCGGCTGGTCCTCAGCCGACCAAACCAGCAGTGAGAGCGTGCGTCTTGACTGATCAGTCCGGGGCATACCAGATCGACGCTATCGGCCTGGTATGCCCTCTCCCGATTCTGCGTTTCAAGAAACGCACCCGGGGCTTGCCCAGCGGAACGCAGGTCGAGTTCCTGGCCGATGACCCCAGTGGCCGCAAGGACATGCAGGCGCTTTGTGAGATAACCGGTCACCGGATCGAATGGATTCGGGAGGAGGAGGCAGGCGTTCTCCGCTATCGGATCTGTTTGGCATAGGCTGTAGAAGCGCCCCGTCTGTAACGGGGATACCACCAGCCTCATGGGGTTCCTTCACCACTCGGACTTGTCTGTTCGACTCCTCAATTCCTCCACACTCGTGTACCATCCACCACTGTACAAACATACAGAACCCAAAAGACTGCGAGGAAACCTCATGGCAGTACAAGCACTCTACTACTCGGATAAGGATGGCCTGGAAATGGCGCTGAAGAATCCCGACACGATGCTTTTTCAATCCAAAGCCGAGGCGGATGCCC
>Ga0114984_1000050_pt1 | contig 45196 bp, 66 predicted proteins | sample Shrwel1BS1Day1_FD_96987 | JGI IMG/M metagenome (GOLD analysis project Ga0114984, IMG submission 96987) | Subsurface microbial communities from deep shales in Ohio, USA - Utica-3 well 1 S-1-Day1 | ecosystem: Environmental > Aquatic > Deep subsurface > Shale gas/oil reservoir > Produced water/Flow...
ATCTTCAATCCACAAATGCACGTTACCATTTTGAAACGCTTTAAAGCGCACTGCACCGTTAAAATCAACGTGCTCACTAGATCTCTGTAGTATCTGCGTAATATTTGGCTTTTCGCAGCCAGATACCATTGCAATGGCTTTGCAGATATCTTCTAGGCGGTCACATGCTCTTGAGCCCCAAGAAGTGTACCCGTACTTGCAAAAAACATTGTTGATAATCTGCTTTTTGCTGATACCCATACCGCCATTGGTTTTAAACTTCTTGTCACGCTCGACAAATGCGGTGCTAACCAAGTCTTGCAGCATGTTCGGCCTGTTGGCTTTTAAAGTTGCAAAAGTAGCTTTGACGGTTTCAAGCGTAACAGGTGGGCATTTTTCTAACTGTTCAGCAATCTTCCTCTGCTCGTTAACCGTCATCAATTCGCGGAACTTGCCAATTTCAACAATGCGATCCCAAATCTTTTTATCGGCTTGCTTGGTTAGTTGGCTAATTGAGTCAAGGCGCTTACCTTCATCAGCCACACCATAAAACGAATATCTGTCAAAACTGAATCCATATTTTGACACGGTTTTTAACAGTGAATCAGCTTGGCCTAGCGCGTCAACAGCCTTAGTTAATAACATGACAATTTCATCACGCTTAGCGCAATAATCTTCGGCAGTCATTACTTCTGCAACTTTTGTTTCTATCATTTGCTTTACCTCCATTAATTACCTTGATTAATAATGCCTCCATAACAACCTTCTTGCAAGGCGTTTCTTGATGCCCTGTGTAAAACTTGTGTTTTTATTGCACATGCGCAAGCTATTGATTTCATTTGGTTTAATGCAAAAACCTGTGTTTTTATGTGTAAGTTTGTGTATTCTTGTGTATTGAAAACACAGATGTAAGCTATTGATTTTAGGTAGAAAAGAGAAATATTTGTGTAAATATGTTTAATATATAAATAATAAGTAAGTAAGTAAGTAAAAGAAATATATAGTCGTGTGCGCACGCGTGTAGGGATACATATATACATAGGAAAACTACACAAAATACACAGGTTTTCGATATTCCTTATATATTTCAACGGCTTGCACGTGTGTATTAATACACAAAATTTACACAGGTTTTTGATTTTATTTAATGGAATCAGAGTGTTGCAAAATACACAGGTTTACACAAAAATACACAGGTTTTGTGTTTTTTCAGGGGTAATTGTTTTGTTTTGAGAAATGCTGTTCGCGTTTTGATGTTAATTGTGCGGTGATGTAGTACGAATTGCTTACGTGAGAATTGGCGGTTTCTGTGACGGAAAAGAAAAAGCCAGCGGTTAGGCTGGCTGATTTGAATAGTTATTTTGTGTCTGGCGGGTTTGGTAGCGGCATCCAGTGGGTAGGATTACCAATACAAGAAAAGTGATGGCCACTTACTTTGTTATCAAACCACATCATAAATCCAGCCAGCCAAACATCAACGCCGTCTGTTACAAGTACATCTTTCGTAAGATTTCCAATTATGGGTTTGCTAAAACCGCTGAAATCTTCAATTGATAAAGGCAATTTGTCATCAACACTAATCCAACCGTCATCAATCTGTTTTTTTGGCCACTCTGACATTTCATAAAAGCATTCGGCAGCGGAGTCTGTCATTCCTGACGTTAGGCAGCCATCAATAAACGCCTCTTTTATCATTACCTTAATTTTTTCACTCATAATATTTCCCCTCAATCAATCAACTTATGCGACACATAAAAACGATTTCTAACTCGGATAACATACCCGTCCTGCTCCAGCTTTGGCATTATCAGCGTGCGCAATACTTCAGATGCCTGCGTATTTGCAAACTCTTTGCGGCTTCGCAGTGAGTTGGCCAGCACCTCGAATGTGATGCTAGGGTATGTCTTGGCAGCCTTCGCTTCCTTCAAATCATTTTGCAGTTTCTTTTTCAAGTATTCAACAGTGGCATTAATCTTCGGTGCATCGCCTGAATAGCCACGAGATTCTGTTTCTTGAAGATAGGTACGCGATAGCTCCTTGAATATCTCAATCGCTCTCTGCGTTGTTTTTAGGCCTATTTCCTTGCGCCTACGTCCAGTAGCTGACCATTCAGAGGCAATCCACAGAATCGAGGCTATTTTGCAGATGTGCTTATCGGCCTTGCCCATCGCGCCACGGGTCATGTTGTCACAGAATCGCCCTTGGTCTCCCATCTCCTTTTCGATTTCGTTGCGGAGTTTATCCAGCTCGCGCTTGGCTGAATCGTTAAACGTAAGCACGATTGGCGACTCATGCACAACACGATTTACCAGGTTGATATAGTCTGTTTTGGCCTCAGCATCCATGGGCGTGTAAGAAAGCATGTCACGCGAACCGAGCATGTGAGGCTCACGCATCAGCAGGATACGTTCAGAGATACCTCGGCCAGATTCGCCAGCCTTAAGTATTTGTTCCACTGCTTCGGCCTGAGCAAGTACAGCAAACGAGCCGCGAATATAACCCTCAAAGCCGTCACGGGTGATACGTGATGATGAATGATATTCGCCAGCGTACATCTTCAAGAAAATACTGTGGTTAGTCTTTTTGGATGCAGTGTCGCCGTATGAGAAACCAAGCATCACGTTTACCGCGTCCGACTCGTCAGAAACGATGTTAGCCCAGCCTTCTTGTGCGCTCATCTGTTTTTCAAGCGCTTCAGGCGTGGCATCATCCAGCGATAGCTTTAGCGGCCCCATTTCCTCCGACTTCTTAACAAGCTTGCCAATATCCTCGATAAGCTGCTCGTTGCCACCATTCTTTAGTTGGTCTTTAAGACCCTTAATATCCATATCAATCTTGATTTTCTCGGATGCGCGTTTTTCGTTGAGCCCTTTAAACGCGATACGAATAGGATCCATCCAGTAAGCATTGACGCCTGATTTACCCGTGGATGGAGGTTGCGCTGTCACAACGAATAGGTTGCAAGGCTCCTCTTTATCACCTTTGTACACAAACGAAAAATTGCGACAAATTGCAGCAGATAGGCACCCCATTCCGTGAAGCATAACAGTGTTAACCGGGAATTTGACTGTAGCCGCAATCGCCCGGGAATACTGCTCGATGATGTTTGGCTTCCACCCGCTGATTACCGTATTGACAATATCAACCTCAATCGCGTTGTCCTCTGGGCGATAGTGGTTAATCGGCGGCCACATATCGCTATCAGTCAGCGCGCACAATTTGTCCTCGCGCTCATTGATAATCAGCCTAGCTAAACTGTCATACTCGCTGTTAGCCAGCGCTTCAAATAGTGATTCGTTATCATTCAGCATCGTTATCACCATTGAATACGATTTTAAAAGACTTGTCCGTCATACGCCCTAGATGATTAACCATGGCATCGTAAGACTTAAACAGTCTGATATGCCCGCGGCGACTAATCAGCGGATGCCAGTTTTTTCCGTTGGTGCAAGCCTGCAAGATAAAAGCCTCGCCAGTCGGAATGCACCGAATAGCTGCTAGTTTGTTATCCAGCAGGATTTTTAGTTGTTCGTTGGTTATTTTGCTCATTTATGCCTCATTTCCATAAAATCGGTTGACCAAAACATATTAAACGGTATTATAAGGCCATGCAACACAATTCTGAGGTTTAGATGATTAGCGTTGAGTCAGTGAAGGCGATTGCAAATGGTAGGTGGCAAGATGTGTTTTCTTGGTGCGGCATCACTGTTCCAGCAAATAAGAGACACGGGCCATGCCCAATGTGCAGAGGCAAAGACCGCTTTCGCATGGATGATAAGGGCGGTGAGGGCACTTGGATTTGCAACAGTTGCGGCGCTGGTGACGGTATCGCTCTGGTGCAAGAGTTTAAAGAATGCGACTTTATCACCGCAATGAACCTGTGCGCCGATGCCCTCGGCATTCAGGATTACGACCAGATAAAGCGCGATGACACCACCAAGCGCAACGAGGCTAGGCAGCTTGAGCAGTCGGCAAGGCTGGCACAGGAAAAGCGCGAGAATAACGCAATCGCGGCAAGTCGTGCTGCTGATGTAGTGAGTCATTGCGCGGCGGCAGACCCAATGCATCCTTACCTAATCGAGAAGCAAATCAGAGTGCATAGCGCATTGCAGTGCTTCGAAAATGTGCTGGTCGAAACACGCTCGGGCAGGATGATGAGCATTAAGAATTTTTTGGTGATACCCATGTATAACGATCGAGGCAAGCTAGTTAACTGCCAATTGATTTCGCCATGTCTGAAATACAAGTTGTTTATGCTGAACGGTCAAACCAAAGGCGCGCTTCATGTCATCGGTGATTTAGTGAATGGCGAGCCGATTCTCGTTGTAGAGGGTTATGCCACTGGCGCAACGGTGCGCGAGTTAACATCTATGACGGTTGTCGTGGCGTTCACGGCGGATAACTTGCTGGCCGTGTGCGAGTCGCTGGTATACGACTACCCAAAGTCGAAGATAGTCATCATGGGCGATAACGATTGGCACTTGGAGGATCCAATTAAGTACAAAAAACCGCAAAACAAGGGCAAGCACAAAGCGGCCGAGGCTGCGGCAAAGACTGGCGCAAGACTGATGTTTCCTGACTGGGCGCGTGGAGTGACCGATTTCAACGACCAGTATGTGATTTACGGCAAGAGAATTGATTTAATTAAACTGATGGAGATTGTGAGATGAGTAGAGAAATTGAGTTTAGAGGTTTAGCTACAAATGGTGAATATGTTTATGGTTCACTTGTTAACAATTGCGTTGGATTGCCTGGTGGGATTGGTCAAAACACTAAAACTTGGATTGTTACAAGCGCATTTGGAAACGGCGGCTGGTTTAACGTTAGAGGTAGACAATACGTAAAGCCTGAAACAGTTGGGCAATACACTGGCTTGCTAGATTGCAATGGCACAAAGATTTTTGAGGGAGATATTGTGCGCCATTATCATTTTACCGACTCACGCGGAAAGGTGAATTACTTGAATCATATTGTTAAATGGTCTGATAAATTTAGCTCATGGTTCCTGATGAACTCCAAATCAATGAGTGATACTGATGGTAGCGTCATGCTTTACCAGAAATTTAAAGAGCGTAACTACGAAGTCATCGGCAACATCCATCAAAACCCAGAATTATTGGAGATCTTAAAGTGACAGAACAAATACCAAAACTAGGCAATGTAACCCCGTACCCATTCCAATGGGAGGTTGCGCAAAATCTAATATCCCACATAAGAAAGGCCATAAAGAAGGAGATAGAGCCAGAAGCAGCATATATTAACTGTTATGTCAGTTCTGGCAAAACAATCATCTCCGGAATAGTCGCTAGGCATTGTGAAAATGTTGGCGCTAGACTGCTAATTCTAGCCAGAACAGGCGAGCTAGTAGAGCAGGATAGTGACGAGGTTTGGAATATGGGAGGCAAGGCAAGCGTATATAGCGCAAGTCTTGGCACCAAAAGCACTCACTACAATGTTGTAGTTGGTAGCGAGGGTACTGTATCAAATGCTCTGGATACTGATTTTTCGAAATGGATTCCGCACGTTATATTGATTGACGAGTGTCATACCGTTGGCTGGGATGACGTTTTGAATGGAGGGGATTCGCAATACTCAAAAATACTAAATCACTTTAAGGCATTAAACCCAAGGCTGGCGATTGTTGGTATGACAGGCTCGCCATACAGGGGTGTCGAATCAATAAAAGGGCCGTTCTGGAAGCATGAAATACCGCCAGCAATTGACAGAGAGTTTTTAGTTGGTAAAGGCTATATAGTTCCAACAATATTTGGTTTCGGCCATGATGATGCACAGTATGAGTTAAATGGTTTTGAGCCAGAGAACGAGTTCGGCACAAAAGAGTTTAGCGACAGCCAGCTTGAAGAAATGCACAGTCAAATGAAACTCAGCAACACTCAGGCAATTATGCGCGAGGTTGTAGAGGTGATGAAGTCAAGGCTTTGCGCGATAGTAACATGCGCGGGCCGCAAGCACTGCGAAGAAGTTGCCTCATGCCTTCCAAGTGATGAGTACGCAATTATAACTGACAGCACTTTGTCGAGCGAGCGCAGAGAAATACTAAGAGCAGCAAAGCGCGGACAACTAAACGAAAGGGGCACGTTTAGATATAGGTATCTTGTGCAAGTAGGCGTGCTGACGACAGGCGTAAATTTGCCGCTAGTGGACACCAGCGTCATCCTACGCCGCATTGGATCGCTTACCCTGCTAACCCAGTTGCTCGGGCGTGGAATGCGCCTGCTCAAGCCTGAGCACATTGCAGCAGGATTAACAAAGACTGACCACTTAGTGTTGGACTATACAAGCACCATGTCAGCTATGGCAGAGCTGTTCAATGATCCAATTCTGGAAGAGGCGCAACTCAGTCAAGCTAAGCAATCTGGCGAGTACATTACCTGCCCGATTTGCGAAACCAAGAACAGCACTCACGCTCGCCGCTGTATCGGACACGACACTATCGGCGACCAGCCGGACAACCGTTGCGGACACTGGTGGAAATTTCGCACGTGTGATGATGAAGTGGTTAATGGCATCACCATCGGCAAAGGGTGCGGCCATCGAAATGACATTGCAGCGCGTGAGTGTCGCAACTGTGGTAAGTATCTAATCGACCCTAACGCCAACCTGACGCGCAAGCACTACAGCGATGAAGATTGGAAGCCCGTTCTGGATTGGAGGCTTGATATTATCGGCAAGAATAACGATGCGATCAAAGTTACCTACATGCTCGACAGTTACGGCATTGACGGCAAGCAGGAGATTGCTGAGGTGTATTACTGGGCGATATTCTCAGGCGGTGCGCACATCTGGAAAAGCAAGTTTGTCGGCAAGCATGTCATTAAAGGTCTGTGGCAAAAAGCGGTTAACTGCAAAAACATTGGCGAGCTTGCCAGTAACAAATTCTGGAAAACGCCGGGTTTCATCACTCACCGCAAAAACGCCAAAGGTGAAAGCATTGTCCATGGCGTGACATTTAAAGGCGAAACACTCTACAAGGCAGCAAGCTAATGATTGAAGTAATACAAAACAAAGACGGCATTACCATTTACCGCAGCGTTGAGCGCGAAAAGAAAAGCCGCAGCGAGAACTGCGAGCAGATTGATTTGAATTTCCACTGTGCGCGGCTTTGGCCTGCTGAATATAAATCAATGTGGCACACGGTTAACGAGTCAGGTGCAAGCGGCTCTGTGCGATACGGTGCAGAGTTAAACAAGAGAGGTCGGAAAAAGGGCGTTTCAGACTGGATAGTAGCCGTCCCTAAAAACGGCTTTCATGGTTTGTTTGTGGAGCTAAAGAAAGAAGGTAAAGACGCATCACCCATCAGTAAAGAGCAGCGCGACTTTTTACTCTGCCAGCAGCAATTAGATTACAAATGCGCCGTTGCATATGGCTACAAAGCGGCATTAAAGGCAATTGACGATTATCTATTGACTGGCAGAATTTAGTAGCGCATAATGCGATTACTGTTTAATTGTGGAGATAAAAAGAATGAGTGAAGCAAAGTTTACTAAGGGGCCATGGATTGCCAAGGGGGATATACCAAGCAGAGTTTATGGGATGATGCGCGATGATGAGGAGATTTTAATTGCGGCAACTGGAAGCGTAAATCCGCATTCAGGAGCCAACGCCAACCTAATCGCAGCAGCGCCTGAGATGTACGCGTTTCTTGAGCGGCTAATAGAGCCTTTTAATAATGTAGAATCAGTGATTTGTGAAGTTGAAACTTTACTAGCCAAAGCGCGAGGTGAAACCGTATGAAAACAGAAATCCAAGTAATCCAACAAATAGAATCAATGCTACCAGTAAAAATGTCAGAGTTCGATGCCGTATGCGTTGACGATAAAATCAACTTTGCCAAAGAAGCTGGCTTCGCACTGCAACTGCTAGGCGCTAACAAATTCCTAGGCGATACCGCTCGCAACAATGCTCAGTCATTGCGTGATGCGATCTTGAACGTGGCAGCCATTGGCACCACGCTGAATCCAGCAGAAAAGAAGGCTTATCTAGTACCTAGAAAGGGAGTTGTATGCCTTGACCTGTCCTATCGCGGCCTTGCGGATTTGGCTGTTGAGTCTGGCGCTTGCGAATGGATTGATGCCAAGCTCGTCTATGCGAATGACGAATATCAGTCTGGCGGCATCGGTGAAAAACCTTACCACAAACCAGCCAATCCATACACAGGACAGCGCGGCACTATGGTAGGCGTTTATGCAGTCGCCAAGCGCAAGGATGGAAGCTATGCAGTGCGTGAAATGGACATGCAGCAAATCAACGCTATCAAAGCTCGCAGCGAATCAGGTAAGAAAGGCATGGGCCCATGGTCTACTGATTTCAACGAGATGGTGCTAAAGACACCTGTTAAAGCCGTTGTTAAGATGCTGCAAGGCACAAGCAAGCGCATTGACAACGCCATTAACATGCTAAACCAGCAAGGTGAAGGCATTGATTTTTCCAGCGAGCAGCGCTCGAATCCGCGAGATGTAAATTGCTCACAAAAAGCTCAAGCGCAGATTACAGAATTGCTAAACTCTTGCGGAATGGAAATTCAAGATGTTCCAGCATCAGCCATGGGCAGAAGCTCGCCAGTGTATACCTCAGAGGAATTGTCAGAGCTTGAAGCTGGCCAGTTAATAGCAATGCTGCGCATTCGCGTCAACAAAATGGGAGTACAAAAATGATTGAGCAACTCAGAGTTGATTTAGCATCATTTCAGCCGCAACTCGGGTTTAACCCGCTTGAAGTTGAGCAAGGCACTTATAACTGGGAACGTATGCGCCTTGGCGTTATAACAGCGAGCCGCATCAGCGAACTGCTGACTCCTAATCGACTCGCGCCACTGCCAGATGATTTTGCGTTCGAGAAGGTCGGCAAGGATCGCTTTGTTGTCACCGCTGGCGAGTTTAAAGGCCTTGAGTGGCAAGGCACTCGCCAAGATGAGTTTAAGCAGTTCATCCGCGAAAAGCTGCCAATGAAGCCGTCTTTGCAGCGTGAGGGCTACATGAACCATCTTATCGCCGAGATTGCGACAAAGATGCCTCAAGAGCCAGTGAGCGCAAAGACGCTGGAATACGGCAAGGAAAACGAGCCAAAGGCGCGTGATGCGTTTGCGTTCATGAACGGCATTACCGTCCATGAAATCCCTTTTATCTACGCAGACAAGTCCATGCGATGCGGTGCTAGCCCTGATGGAATCTTTGGCGACACTGGCTGCGAAATAAAATGCCCATTCACTAGCAAGGTTCATGTTGCAACGCTTCTAGGTGATAAAATCAATGACGAATACATTCTGCAGATGCAATTTCAGATGTTCGTCACTGGCGCTAAGGAGTGGACTTTTGTTAGCTATGACCCGCGAATGCCGGGACACCTATCACTTAAAACAGTGACGGTGCCACGCTGCGAGGTAACGCAGGAGCTAATCAAAAACTCAGTTACCGAGTTTATCGAGCAGATGGACGCGAGACTTGCGCAACTTGGCCTTAAATTTGGCGACCAGTGGCTTGATGATGCGCAGCCAGAACAAATCGAGCAACAGGCTTATTATTGTGAGCTAGAGCAGGACCAGCAATTTAACGTAGATGATTTTTAATAAGAGGAAAACATAATGGCCAAAGTAGGCGTAAGTTTAAAGATTGAAGTAACCAAGATTGACAAGGCGCGTTTATTCAAAGGCGCTAAAGGAACATACCTAGATGCGACAGTGTTCATCGACATAGACGAACTGGATCAATACGGCAACAGCGGCATGATTACGCAAGTAGTTACCAAGGAAGAAAAAGCGCAGGGCGTCAAAGGTAACATCCTAGGTAACTGCAAAGTTTTCTGGAAAGACGTGCAGCAATCAGCGCCAGCGCAACAAGGTTATGCTACACAGCAGCAACCGCAGCAGGGCTATTCACAACAACAGCCACAGCAGCATCCCGCGCCACAGCAGCAGATGCCTGCTGGTGACAGATGGGATGACTCAGATATTCCCTTTTGATATCCCGTTCTGAGGTAAAACCTTGCCGCAATAGATAAAGAAAACCCCTCAATCGAGGGGTTTTATGTTCCCCAGTTTATTATGGTATCGGGAAATAAGTTGTATTACCGACAAGCGTCAGGGGGAACCCTCCAACCGTTCCGACATCATTCCACAGACCGGTGCCTGTAGTGTTTGAATAGTCATGCTCGAGAGGGTCTGCTGGCGTGCCGAATTTCAGAGTGTGAACTTTGCCAAAAAGAGGGTTTACTGAGCCAGGTATCTTGCCTAAATACTTAAACTGGAATTGAGTACCTGTCGGCAGTGCGAACGTATCAACTAAAATATTATCTATGTATATCATATAGGATAACCCTGCTTTCTCCATGCGCAGGTTAAACTTTGAGTCCATCGGTAGTGGGTTTGTTGATGTGCCGCGAACCGATCCGCCGGAAACGAAAAGCAATCGACCTGTGTTGTTGATATAATGTAAGAAACTAGTGGTACTACCAAGCAAACCTTGAATGCTAGTTGGCATCGGAGTTTTTAACTCCATGTCCATTTCTATCACCCAGTCAGCAGTATAGGAAAGCGCAGTTCCAGCATTCCACGCATAATCGTCAGCTATGCGTGGAAAATCCACCCCATAAGTCGTCACGCCACCCGAAGCCTTGCGCTTATTTAAAAGCTTAAACGCTGTATTCATAGTTCCACACCTCGGCGTGAGTTTTTAGTGATTGAATATCCGTTTTCATTCTGCGCTGCTGATCGTGAATCAAGTTGCCATACGAAACCAGTTGCTTGTGCATATCTCTTAAGTAGTTAATATCAGCAGCTTCTACAACGTCAACGTTGTGATAGTTCGTCCAATACCCATTTTCAGCATCAACCCCGCTTAAGACTTGGTTCGCAATATTTGATACTGCTATAGGGTCACAATCCCATAAATAACCACCATATTCGAACCCGCCCAAAACTTTACGTTGATACCACTCGTTCACGCCTGCAATCTTAATCTCTTTCAGGCGCTCAATATCAATGTCGCTGACAACATAGTCAGCATACGCCTTGCCGTCTTTGATATAAGCATCTCCGAGGGTCAAGGTTTGCCACGGCTCGACTTGCGGAACCTCAGATACTGTGACAACGAGATAATCAGTGTTAGCGATCATCTCGTCAGTGATTAACTCGGGGAAAAGTGATTCTTGATGCAAGCTTCTAAATTTAGTCTCGCTAATAACTTCGAGCGTCTTTTTGTTAATTAAGTTCATTACGCAATCGCCTTTTCGTTAATTGTCCCGATTAAATCAGTACCGTCAAACGTGAATACTAATCTGTCCAAGCCAGTGCTTAGAGTAGGTGGAGTGCCGTCGCCCCATTTAGCACCTGTGAAGGTCTGAGTAAATGAGCCGCCATTCGTCAGCATTAACACCCATGAAGCAACTTGGTTAGCACCTAGCGCAGAGGTGTCGAATGTCCAAGTCGTGATACCTGTTGAGGTTGCCGTAATGTACGCACCATTGGCGATAACCACGTTAACCGAACCAGTTGTATTACCTAACGCTTGTGTGCCTTCGATATAGTTGATCGGCTTATTGGTTAAGTCGTTATAGCTACCAGATGTAGCAACTGCTGCAAGAGTTGATTCTAGCGCATATTGAGTGTGCGGGTCTGGTGCTGCAACGTGTGCCGATACCGCTGCTGCTGCTGTACCAGCGGCTTCTTTGCCGTCTAGCTCTGACTGTAGTGCGGGAGTCCAGTATAAACGACTCGCAGTAGGTGCAACGTCATCGGTTGTCGGATTGACCCATGTACCGTCCTTGCGACCGTAAAAAGTACCGTCAATCGGTGCTTCTGGAATGCCGCCACCACCGCCACCAGAGATGTTGATTGTTACACTGTTGTCATCGGACTCAATCGTCCCTGCTCCAATAACTTTTAATCGTTTAATGAAAACGTCAGTAGTACCCACTGGTCGACTTGCCAAAGCTTCACCGGTTGTCGCTCCGTTGGTTACGTTAACCAGTTTATTGTCCAAATCAGTTTGTAGTGTAGGAGTCCAGTATAAACGTGTAGCGGTTGGCGCAACATCGTCTGTTGTCGGGTTAACCCACCCAGCATCTTTCCTGCCGTAGAACGTACCATCGACAGGCGCTTCTGGGATACCGCCACCGCTGGTTGACGCATTAACTACAAGATAACCGTTCACGTCTATTGATAGCGTAACGGCGCCAGTACCGCGCATTCCGCGAAGGTATGCAACTCCGCCAGTAATTTCTTTGAGAATGTTAAAACCAAGGTTTGAAGGGTCTACGTTCTCAATGTTAGTTATTCCACCGCCGCCACTCGCTAACTTATTAGCGAACAATCCATTAGCTAGCGCAATACCACCACCTTCGTTAGTGGTTGATATGTAGTAATCGCCACGATTGGCTAGCTCAAACACACTGACAGTCGTGTTAGCTTTAACGTTAGTATCGGCTACTAACTGCGCAAGAGTCTGGAACAAGCCAGACTCGATGCCATTTTTTAGACCTGTTGGGCCGCCCATATATTGATCCTTATTCGTTGATGACTGAATAGTTTACGGCCAGAGTAACCGAACCGATGTTTTGAGACGTAGCTGCAAGGTTGTGTAGTCTCGTAATAAGGCCAGTAGGGGAGTCTCTCACCGCTGTAATCAAGCTAACATTGTCTGGCACAATACCGCTGAATGTCGCATTTACGTAAGCGGGTTGGGTTGTGTCCATCCAGATCGGAGTTGCAAGCACAACGCCTTTGCTTGTATTTGCAGAAACGATTCCAAAGTCTGCTGTAGCTAGATAAGTACGACCAACGTTGTCATAGTTCCGAGTCTCATCTGTGTATATGTTATTGTAAGATTTGAAAGTGGAAGGCCACGCAAATCTTAAATTGCTAGATATGTCAACCCAATTTGGTGCTGATAGTCCTTCAAAATAACAACCAGTTGCAACTCCCGAAACTGGTATTACATTTGAAATTCTTGCGCCACCAGACCATGTACCAGTTGTTCTTAGCCCGTTCAGATTTAGATTCAAATCATATGCAACTCCGCTACCTTGCTGGTAATAAAACGGCCTTGCGACTCCGGATGAGCTAGAGTTTATTTTACCAGCCAACGTAACACTCAGTTTTGCAGAAGTTATACCTGACGCGCTAAACGCACCTTCAATACCAACCTCGTTTGGCAACTCAACAGATGCACTTGAAGGGAAGTTAAGCGACTCACAAGCGCCAATCTGTTTGTATTTTTGATTGACATGCTCGCCACCACAGTAAAACCTTTTCACGTCTACCACAGATACATCGTTAGTAACAGAGCCGCCAGAACGAGTTAATGTGCTGTCATCGGCAACTACCCTACTAAAGCCTTGATAACCAGATGTTCTAATTTTAGTCCCATTTGTAAGATATAATCCATTATCTGACCTTGGTGATGGTAATCTAGTTTCTAAACGCCAAATCGGAGCACCTGTTAGTAATGTAAAATTCGATAAAGTCAGCGTTTCAAAAAAGTAAGATGCGTCCTCTACACCACCTAGTTCGGTATTTTCAATTACTGAGTTACCGACTGCACCCCTGCCACCTAACGAACCTATTTTACTATCAGATAACGTCCAATCTTTAACAAAGTTGCCGAACTCGTTTATATCTCCACCTAGTACCAGCGTACAAGGGGTGTAAAGGTTTTTCATCTTAATGCTAGATTCATATCTGCCATGAAGGTAGAACGATACGTTTGCATAAGGTTGAATTACACCTTTAGGCGTATCATCCCAACAATTTTCCATTACCCCGTAAAAGACGCTGGTTATATCGCAAACATGGCGAGTACGGTAGCCGCCACATTCGTATTGAAATGCGTAGCTTCCTCTTGACATTTGCACTGTGTAACCTTCACCTGAATTAATCGCTAAAGGGTAGTGCGAATATGCTTTCCTGACGCTGCATCGAGTAAACTCTCTAAACATAACCAGTGGGCATTTGAGGCTTTCACCCCTAACGTCAATGACGTGAATGTTGTCACAATACTGGAAGAAAAGCGGCCCGATAACGTAGTTCGGCTGAGCTGCGTCAGTTTGCTTCGGTGGAGTACTACCTTGAACGTAAATACCTTCGTCTTTTACACGTAGGTTTTTCACCGTGATGTTTTTAGCACAGTCTGCATTTTTAATAATCTTGACGATGTATGAATCTTGGTCTGCTAAATTAATATCCCAATCGATTATCGCTCCAATGCTTATGTCATTACCGTTTTTATCAACAATTTGCGCATAAGTATAAATTAGCGGGTATAAACCCGATGTTTGTGGTTTGTTGTTAGTTATCTCAATATTTACATAATCGCCAATCTCAATATTACTTGCGTCTGTAACTGATATTACAGAACTTCCTGCTGCGATATTTGACGCAATTGTAGTTTGCGAACTAACAGTACCAATCGCATAAAACATACCCGTGATACGCTTAGTCACTGGGGTAGTAGATTGATTATCCCAAACGATTGGTGTGTAACCATAATCGACAGTACAGTCGTTAGGTAAGCGACAAGGCGTTCTAATCAGCCAACCTCCATCTGCACTATTCGGGTTAGCGTCAATTACGATTGTTTTATAGCCCATTGGCATAGTAGCCAATAAAATAGCCCAAGCATCTTCGATGTAAAGCGACGAACCGGCGTAGCTTGATAGGTAAAACGTTACACCAACAGACGGAGCAATCGACCCATCGTTAAAATACCAGATAACCTCGACTTCTTCGCCGCCTTTAAAACTCCAACCGTTTAAGACAATCTTGCCACCTGAAACGGAATAAGACGTTTTGTTTTGATACTTTCCGTTTACGAACAGATTCGCACTTAAAGGTGTTCTAGAGTCTGCTGGGTCAATTTCAGTTTGCCCCGCTGTTACAGTGACAGTCTCTTTTACTCCAGAGCTAGCGAATGGCGTAAAATTCTTTATTGATTCGCTGTAAGTCGGCAGCACTTTGCCGGTGCGGGTAACAACAAACCCTTCGTTATTGATAAGGTAGTCCAAAACCTTGGCGTCATCGTTAATCACCGCGCTTGTTGCGCTGGGCACTGGAACTGTTGGTCTTGGTAAATCGAAATTATCGTTAGCCATTATTAAGCCCTTAGTTAGTCATTCTCATAGATTTTATCATTATATGCCGCCAGACTCACTGTCATAGTTTGATCATCATGCGTTTGTATGTCGGTAATGATGTAATCAGTGCCAGCGTACTCATCATCCGTGGTGATGATGTATCGACTTCCAAGTTGAATAACGTTGCCGTCAGCAGTGTAACCTCCGTTAAGGCCAACAGCGCGGAATCCTTTGGTCGTGTAGCTTAACGCCTCGCATTGCACCAGATTTGTTAGCTCGCCATCATCATTGGTGATTTGCACAAAGTACGTTTTTCCAGTCTCGGGTAAAAACGACTCGCTTGTCAGATAGTCATCACCGATGATATGCAAAACCTCACCATCGAATATTTCAGCATCGTTAATGTCAGCAAAGCGCACCCTGTCAGTGATTTTACCTGCAAAGCCATCGTGCAGAATATCCACTTCGGCGGTTCTGCGTGAATACAGGATTTTCCTAATCTCAACATCAGCGCGGTTTTCTGCCTGCGCAAGAGACTGGCAGCCAGGCAATTTAATCTCTTTAGGATATTGCCCAACCGTGTTAACTATCGCGCCACCGCTGATTGAACGATAAATCACGCGCTCAATGTTCTCAGGAAGCGACACATAAGTCAGTGCAATAGAGTCTTTGTCGCTTGGCAGGAATTGCTTAAATGCCTGCGTTGGCTGTGATTTCTTGCTGATGTTGCGGCGGTTATACATAGCAACAGGGAATGGCTTGGCTTGGTCTCGCTCGAAATACCACTGTTGATAAGCTCTGAAAGGCACCACCCGAGCAACATCGCAAATCGTTTGCACGCGCTCGGCCATGGATACATCGCGGTCATCAAAGGTGAAATCAAACGTCCTAAGATTTAGCGGCAGCGCGTCATTGATTGCGTAAAGCCCAGCTAAGTCAACAGATGCAGGATCTCGCTTACCTTTAACAATAAGCGTATAGGCAGCGGCATCTGCGAAATCGCGAGTTGTCACCAAATTTGTCAGCTCAAGATCGTTAGTGACCCTGTTGTAATATGGAAGTTTCCTAGTTAGCTCGCAGTTAATTTTAGATTGACGTCCGCCTACTAATCGCTCATTAGCCCTGCGCTCTACCCATAACAGCGTAACATTGCCATAGTCTGGATTTGGCTGATACTCAACACTAACAAGCTGCTCAAGCTCGACAACTTCGCTTGATGCATCATTGCGCTCATTGCTTGTGCGCTTTGCTCTGCCTTGATAGATGCCGATTGGCAGCCCTGTAAAATAGTAAGTCCTGAATTGTGGATCTAGACTGTTGCCTGTGATTGATAGGCTTTGAGATGCCGTGTAACCGCCGACAACGGGTACACCAGCAGAATCAACCTGTCTAATCTCAAGCGTAAAATCAACTTTTAATTGGCCGCCGTCTTGCGTTCTGATACCGCGAGGCATGATCATGTGGAACCAAACTTCTTGCGTCTTGGTGCCACTGGTTGTGTACCAGCCAACCCACCCGCCAATTTCGCCAGATGAATCGGCAAGCTCAACTTCAATCGTTGACGTTGAATCTGGCGCACTTGTATGTGATGAGCCAGTTGGCATGGTGATAGTGTTGTTGTCGTAATCGATTGATGTTATTTGCCAAGTGCCATTCAAAACAACAACTTCTGGAAATCCAATTGCTGTTTCTGTAACTTTAACATTTACATAAGTGCCAACTGACAACCCTAAGTTTGTGATAATATCACTGCCAACAAATACTGTGCTGTAGCCGGACGAAGAAGCCATGGCGTCATCGCTAGCGACAACAGTACCAGAAATAGACTCAGAGTTTGGAGCCTCAAGCGCCTGAGACGTAATTTCGTTCGTCTCGCGCACGATTAGACGCTGACTCTCTGGTGGCAAAGTACCGGGCGCTGGCGGCATTTGACCGTCCCACTTCCAAGGCTCGTATTTTGTGTAAGAAGACCCAGGTATCGAATCCAAATCGGTGTCACCGCTTCGGACTTTTATCAGGTCATACTCACCAACACCGATGCAGAATAACTCGCTCTGGATTTTCAGGTTATTGTCGTAAACGTACCAAGAAGGCTGAATAAAGTCTGGATAGCAAACAGGAGAGCCAAAAACCTCTGGGATTGCTTCATTTGGCCTGTATTCGTTGGTCGCAGCATTTAACTTGCTGTTGGGGCTGCTTCCTTGCTGTTCTGCGTTGCCGGGATTAACTGATGGAGCCAAAGCAATGGCGACTACCGCCGCAACGATTGCCACAACAGCATAGATGACAACTTCCCATCCTTGATAAGTGATGATATCAACGCGATCCATTGTTTCTAGCAAGAAATCAACTTTACGGTCTAAATCCTCACCAGCACCACCATCTTTGGTATCGTAAAGCAATTTACCGTTTACATAAACAGCCGCAGACAGTCCGCCAAAGTTAGGCTCGAAATTATCAATCAAGAAATCTAGCAGGCATGTGCCATTATCTACCTGCTTAAAAAAGTTAGGTCGGATGCCGCTGGCTGCGTCAAAGTGTCGAATTATTGGCATAGCGTCTGTACTCGGTTCTGTGGAATCTCATTGATACGATGTGCTTACGCTCCCATTTTACACCACCAACACCAGATTCCCCCGAAGAATGTAATATGCCGCCACAAAGAACACGTCCAACATGTGTAAATCGGCCTTTGTGGTCAAAGTAAGCCACCACATCACCGTCATTTCCGAGCTGATTTTCAGACAAAACCCACCAAGGCTTTATTATCTCTGTGGATGCCGCTCTATGCGTCTTTGTTTTTGCTTGAATGTAGCCTTCTATTGACGGCAACTTAACTTCATCAATCTGCTCAAATGACGCAATAACAAGGCCCCAGCAGTCGTAAGCATCTGGCCCAGTCGCACGATTAACCCAAGGCTTTCCCATGGTCTTAGTGATGAACTCTTGCGCTGTCATGACAGCACCGTTAAGCCGGGGAATCTTTCTGCTGTGTAAATCTCGGCAACATTGATCGCCGCTGGATTGTCGTCTGACGCCAAGATTGCCACGTTTTGACCTTCGATAATCACGTCTTTAACCCACATTTCCAAAGAGTAGGCCTCAACGTTGTCAATAAACTCGCGATAGATAAACGATGTTGTGGCTGTGTTTGGGTTAGCCAAATTATAGGCGTCTATTGCTTGTAGGTGTTTTTTTACTTGCGTGCCGACTCTGCCAATGTCGATTTTCATCGACAGGGTGCCGTACTGGTTCATGCTAGGCAGCCCTACCGCCATTTGAATTGGCTCAAACGTGACCTGAGTGCCATTCTTTAGCGTCAAAGTTTTGGTATAGAACTGCCCACCAACATAGCGAATCGTGCTGATTGCTGGATGGCTAATCTCAAATGTTCGGTAAAACTTTTTCTTTTGCTGCTGCGCGTGAAATTGTCTAGATGTCATTATGATGCCTCTGGCCAGCTTAGATTGATGGCGATATCTAAAAGGTTGCCCGCATTTTCAATACTTGTGCATGGGTTATTTTCGAACATAGCAAGGATCGCATCAGGAAATTCTTCATCACTGCTTACTTCTTCACGGATTAACACTGTGCAAGAGTATGAGAATGTGTTGTTGCTCTGCCCTGTCATCTGAAAACCGGGCGGCAATAACATCACTTCTTGAGTAGTCAGTCCTTCCTCTATTTGCAGCGGCATAGTGAACCAACCGCCAGCATTGGCGAAGTTGTATTTATACTGCCACACCCGAAACGCCCGAGCCTCACTGCGATTGAATGTAAAACTCAGGTCATAAATAGTCGGAGTATCTTCGGTGATTAGCTGCGTAAAAGGAGGTCCAGCTTGCACGTCACTGGTGATAAAACCCTGCACTCGCTGGCGCTGCTTGCTGCTCGTTATGCAGCCTTTAAGGCCAATAGGCCATGATGGATATGGCATTAATCTGTTCTCCCCTTAGCGTTAGTGCCAGTGGTTACTGCGCGGTATGTTTCACCCTTGGCGCGGAAATTTGACACCCAGAGTTTAATAAACTGACGTCCTGTAGCTTCATCAAATCCTGATTGCTGGCTCGTGACTTCCATTGGCGAACCTTGGTTGATGATTTGCACGTCAACATTAACGCCTTGACCACCGCCATTCATTGCAGCCATTAAATCGCTGTTACTGACTACTTGGCCACCTTTGCTCCCCATCAGCATTGGGTTTCCGCTTTGCGGGATATAAAGCTCGGTTTTGCCGCCCTCTGCTACTTCGTAGTTTGAGCCGTAGCCTACGCCGCCACCGTATCTGCGACCGCCTGCAACAGAAAGCGCCTGAGTTAGCCCGTAGGTTGCCGTGATGCCAGTGGCAGCAGGAGCAGCGTTAGCGCCATAACTTGCCAATGACACAGCCGCGGCAGCAGGTGCCCAAGCAGCGGCAACTGTAGCGCCAGCGGCAGCCGAAGTTGCAGCAACAGCAGCCTCGGCACTTTGCCCGATGATTGCGTTTTTCACATACTGCAACCCAAGCTGAACAAGTGAGTTTATCGCATCATTAAGAATCGCATTAGCAAGACCTCGCACCGCATCTTGCACGCTCATTGTCTGAGTTAACATGCCGGTAAATACTTGCGACACTGTACCGCTAAGCGAGTTCAGGCCGTCAATCAGCATCTTGTTTCCTGCCGACTGCATGGCAAAACTTTGTTCTGCTGCCAGCATTCTTTGTGACTCATATTGTTGGTCGATGGCCGCACGAGCCTGTACAGCGGTTTCATGGTTGGCAGTTTCAAGCGCTTCATATTCAGCAACTAAAGCTAGCTGCCTGTCGCGCTCTGCTGTTAGCTTGGCTAGCGGATCTTGTCCTGATGCTGCTATCCCGCCAACCTCAGTAGATAGCTTCTCTTGATTGCGCCTTTTTTGTTCTATAGCTTGCGATTCCAGTTGAAGCTCGCGCATCATGATCGCTTCGTATTCTTTTAGTGCCGCAACCCTGTCTTTATTCGCTTGCTGCTCTGCCTCGTATGCCTCTATTTTGTCATAAGCGGCATTGATAGCGGCTTTTTCTTGCTCGTTTGCCCCCTTGAGCGTGGCCGCATATATTGCCGTTTGCCTGTCAGTCTTTCCGATTGTGGCCGCCTGAATTTCAATAGCCTTAACCATGCTGGTTATTTCTTCACGAGTCTTTCCAGCCTCAAGCGATGTTCCTGCAAGCGCCTTTCTAAATTCGTCAGCGGTAATCTGGCCCTCTTTGAATTTTGCAACCAAGTCAGTGGCGGCAAGAACAAGATCGTTACCCATCTTCGTGGTAGTGGCACCAGTAGCCACAAGACCTTTTAGCGCATTTTCTAGGTCGCGCACGTTTGCAGGGGTCTGCTGTGCGACAAATGCAGCAACTGCAAAATTGAAATCCTTGATGGCTTGTCCAGCAGCATTGAATCCGTCAGCTCCCGCTTTTTTACCTGATATTTCCTCGACGACATCATTAAAATTTCTGAACAGGTTAACCGTGTTGGTTGCGTCCTTAGTTAATTCTTGAAGAGCCTTAGCCCCCTCCTTTGTCTGCCGCTCAAGCTCTGACAATGTGGCAGCGATCTTAACTTTAGCTAAATCGCTGCTAATGGCATTCAGCTTTTTCATTTCGTCTGAATATTCAGCAACGCCTTTCGCGCTAAGCGTTAATACTGCCTTGGCGCTTTCAACTGCTTTCTCAAATTTCTCGATGCTTGATGTTGTGTTGCCAAGTGCAAGATGCAGACCGCCAATGATTGCCGTTGCAGCACCGATGCCAGCGCCAACAGCGCCAAGACCGCCTAGCAATTGCGGTAATTGCTGAGACAGTGCAAGAATGGCATTCTGACCGCCTGAAATCTGGTTAGTAAAGTCTGTTATCTGATAGCTGGCGTTTTGCGACACTTGAGCCAGCTTTGACATTTTAGGGGCTGCTTTCTGTGCAGCAGTTCCAGTCTGATTTAGTGATCCAGACGCTTTTCTTGATGCAGGAGTAAGCGACTCAAGCTCTGCCGCTGTTTTATCAACGGCCATTCCGACTTTGTTTAGACCATCTACCGCGGCCTTGTCATCAACCGACACGCCATAGCTTATTGACCCAAGATTAACGTCTGTCATTTATTGCTCCGCTTAGCTTCGATTTCATCAAGGAATGCCATAGCTTTATAGTATTCATCATCAGATGGCGCGTTATTTGATGCTTCTTTTTTATCTGGGAATTTTACTTTTAAAAGCTTATCAAGCTCTGTTTTTGTAAGGCTTTCAGCCTGCTCTTGCGTCATTCCAAGATGAGTCATTGCTATATGAACAAAGTCATAAACGTCAACTTTATCGCACTTATCCCCGCTTTTACCGCTACCATCGCTGATGCCAATTAGTCCATGCTTTAGCAGCACCTTTGAAAATGCGATCATGTGTTCAAGCGGCATAACTCCGGCTTGAAAATAATTAGCCCCGCGCTCCCACTTAATGCGGCCAATCAACTTAGTAATGTCATCTTCACAGCATGATTGCATAACCAATGCGCAGCACTGATAAAGCATTCGCTTATAAACTGCTGCCATTTCCTTGAATCCAGCAGATGCGCTTAATTGAGATCTGTATTCAAGTTGGCCGTTAATGTCGGCAAACATTTGCACAATTTGCTCAGGCTCGCATATAGAGCGTATGTTTTTAAATGTCGGGTAGAACTCGAATCGACCAAATTCAGAATCAATGTATGCGTGGCCTATGTCATGCCTCATAAAAACCCCAAAAAAAATGGCAGCCTAATGACTGCCATTATATAACAATTTGCGACTATGGCGCAGGAGTTACTGACACCATTGTTGCATTGTACTCTGATTCAGTAATGTCAAACTGAACATCGAATGTCACAAAATCAGTTGTGTCTCCAGTGCGAGCATAAGACGACATCACGCAGAACGGACGGAATGTCAAATCAGGGAAGGTTAGGCGAACATACAGGCGAAGGCCGTCACCAGCAGCGTTTTCGAAGTATGCTTGCGCAAGCGCTAGGTGATTAGCATCATCCTTTTTGCACTTGCCAGATCCTGAGACAGTGAAGTTTGCGCCAGTCACCAGCGCTGACGCATAGCCGCCAGCGTCAGTGTCTGTGCGCGTTTGAGTAGTTTCCATGGCTGCTTCAAATGACTTAACAGTCAAAGCGCCAAGGCGTAAAAATGTCAGTGTTGATGGATCAACGTTACCGCAGGCAATCGCGAACTCTAGCGGTACGGATTTGCCAGCGTAATCGCCGGAGCCACAATTTTGAATTGCCATTAGCAAAATCCTCTATCAGTTAAAATTTCAAGTTCAATATTCACAATCGGCCTGCCAGATGCGGTAAACATAACAGGCAAGGCAAACGACTGTGGATTCACAGTTATTATATCACTGTATTCCTGTTGCAGGAAAAATAGGTCTTGGATTTGCTTAGCCCTGCCTTTGCAAATCTCAGCATCTGCCAAATCTTCGAGGCCGACAAAGTAAATCGACACAGCAACCTTCTGGCCGATGATGTCACCGCCAATGCTGCCTGACTCGCGAATGATAATGCCGCGCTCATCAAGCAAGTCATCCTCGCGGAATGTGATTAGCTGTACCTGTGGCGATGGCTGCGTATCTCCATTTGCGTCAATCCAGCCAGACAGCATGCCGCCATCTTCAAGAATTTTTCTTACTTGTCGTTCAATTATCATAATCTGTATGACGCCTTAATTACTGCCATGATATCTGACCCAGCCTCTGGCGATTCAAAACCATCACGCATAAAGTGTGGCCCCGCTGCTGGCTTCTTGCTTGGCTTCCAATTCTCGTTTTCCTCAAGCCAAAGTGCATAGTTAAACCCAGTTACATCAGCAAAGCCGTCACGAAAATAAAGCACTGCTGATGACTGCGACACCCTGAAATCAATCGAGTTAATCAGCGTTGCTGTATCAACTGGCGTTTTTAGTATGACATGACCTTTGGCCGTCATCATGATCGCAGTTAGCGCCTTCTCGGTATTCTTATCAATCTGCACTTTAAGATTGCCGATGTTGCGCCTGATTTGAGCAACCCCTTTTACGGTCATGTCATCACCGTGTAGTCAGGCTTTTCTGCTGCGCCAAACATTTCGGCACCGTCAATCTTCATCACTCGCACATCCTCAGCGCCTGATTTTGGATTTCCAGTAAGCTCGCCTAATTGGATTTTATCGCCTACTTTTAGCGGTGGCAAAAACGCGCCGCCAGCGGTTAGCATCTCAGTCCAGTATGTAGACTTTGGCACAAACTTAACGCCAGTGCTGTCAACGTACTCTTTTGATGAGCCGATTTGATACGAAACTAGCACATACTCAGGCACAGACCAAACATAGCCGCCAGCCTCGTTTCTAGCGCCTCTACGCCAGATCGTTGCTACTACCTTGTTGGCCCATCTTGCGATTGATGACATTAGCAAACACCTGTTTTACATCTGCGACCAGACGCGCCAATTGCAAACTTAGAACCAGGAAACATATCCGACAAACAGCCAGCACTATCAAGCGCCTCGATTGCTTTTTTCAGCGTTAGCTCTGAGTTTGGATCGTAAAAACTATATCCTTGAGACGCTCCAGACGGTGCGCGCTGCGATGTAATTTGCCGCTGGCCACCATTGGCCGCGCTGCACATCATCGCAATGTAGTAGAATTTGAGCAGCTTAATAGTTCCGCTTGGATAGTTGGCATCAAGGCAAGCGTCTTTGCCATCAACCGATTCGATATGCAAATTAACCATGACCTCTGGGCAGTCTGCGTAACCAGGCATTGCCGCGTAAAATTCTTGAGCAGTAATTGTAGTCGGCATCTAAAGCGCTCCGAATGCTTTTAATGCTGCCGCTATCGAGCCAGCAGCGATAAAAATCATACCGATGAAGTGAGTTTTTTCAGTTCTTAGTCGTTCACCATCTTTGGTTTCAATCGTGTTAATTCTGATAGCCAGTAAATCCACTCTATCAAGAGCCTTTTTCCCAATTTCGGTGCTTGAGTCCAGCTTGTGGCACATGACCATGATGGCCGCTGTATTCTCGCGCATTTCAGCCGTCTGCTTTTCTTGACTTTCAATAAGCTTTTCTACGCTTCCGCGCAGATGGTCTTGCTCCTGCTCAACTCGATCAATGCGGCTTTCCATGCTCATTGCCTGTTTTCCTTGCGCCATAAAATGAACGCCCCGTTAATTTTTCGACTAATGACGTTATCTGACGCCAACCATGCTACTGCGATATCTAATTGTATCGCATATTGCTGGTGTAACAAATAAATATCAGAATACCAGTCCATCGACAAGGCCGAGAAGAACGCTCCTAGCGCGTTATAAATTGACGATAGCGTTATGACGCAAGCGTAAAACTTAACAAGGATTGTGCGCTTGCAGAGTGACAGGAGCGCGATTATTACTAGGGTGTTTAGTGCTGTTATTAGTAAGTACCACAAAGCCGCACTGTGATGGCTGATTGTTATTGGGGAAAAAACAGATTTAAGCGACCCAAAGAAAGACTCTATAAGCGCGATGTTTATCACGTAATAAACAGCAATAACTAACGGCACTCGCCTATCATTTTTAGAAAAAGCAAAGGCCGCTAAAACAGCGGCCAATCCAATGTAGTTTTCCATAATCGCCCCTTTAGGCGACTAGGTCGCCTACTCTTCTTCTGACTGATCCTGTTGCTGCTGTTGGCGCTTTGGATCTGTTTCTACTGGTGGATTAGCTGGCATCTTTACTGCTCCAAAATGAAATGCATTATTGCAATTTCATTTTATCAGATGTCCTCCAAGTCTCTCAGCCTTTGTTCGTGATTCTTTTGTTTGCGCTCAATCTCATTAGTGACAATAAGCAATTCTTCGACCTTAAGCTTCATATCTTCCCTGTCTGAATCAATGGTGATGCGTATGCCTATGGCTAGCATGGAAAAGCACACTACTACCGCCATAATAATCACAAAGTCAACTCGGTAATGAATCATCACGCAAATCATTACCGACAAAAACGCAATAAACATCCATTCGTAAGCGTTCATACTCGATCCTTGAGTTAGATTTTGCCCTGTAATTCTTTAGCCACTTCAACCAAGTGAGCGATTTTAACATCACAAAAAGCTTCGATTTCATGCACTGGAGCGCCAGTCTTGAGCACAATTTTAAGCGCTGCAATATCTTGGTCGGATGCGTTGGTTGAGCACTTGACCATTTTCAGCAGGCTTTGATCAACATCGGCACGCTTTAGCTCAGCCTTGTGCGCTGCTCCAGTCTTGATCATCATCTTAACAACAGGAATTGACCGCCACTTTAGCTGATGAATTGCTGTGCAGTCTTTTTGTCGCTCTTTGTTGGCTGCGTGATTGGCTTCCATTACATCAGCGTTATACGCCAACACAAGAGTAAATGCTCTTGCGGTACGCTCTCCCAATTGCTTACCACGTCCGCGATAGTTAATCAGCGTATCAACAAATCGCTTTGCTGCTTCCAGTCCTATTGGTGTAATGCTGTGAGTTTTAAGCTTCTTCTTATCTACCATTTCTTATCCTTTTTATTTAATTTTAAATCTATGCTTTACAGTGTCTAACAACTCTATTATTATGTCAATGGACAATTAAATTATGGAGATAAAAACATGAGCAAAGCGAGCTCGCTAGACACTACCAACCTATCAATCCACTGCAATGGCATTGAAGAAGTTGAATCTAGTCTCATCGGTGGCAGTAAACAGTTAGTAACTCTGGTTGATTGCAAGATTGACTCGGTTATCAATCAGATTGGAAGTAAGGCTTTCTTCGATGCATTCGGCTTAGAGGAATTGGCGCAATACATGAAAAATCATGGGTACAAAGTGGAGATTGAAGAATGAAAACTGTAGGTGAATTTGAGAATGCAGGCGTGGTGTTTGTTAACGATGATAAAGGTGAAGGTTTTTTGGTAAAAAAAGCAAGCGTCTTTAATTTGCATAAAACTTGGTCTAATTGCAAAGTAACCTCATTCGCATGGCGCGACCTAACAACAAAGCCTGATAATGCCAAGTTCAAAATCGAGCTTGATACTGCTAATCACCGCTGGCGCCCATCGCTGAATCAAGGCGAAGAATGGCCTGATGAGCAGCGCATCGGTTTTGACAACACAGCGCAGCAGTTTGAAGCGTTGGCGAGTGGTAAAAAGCCGTCAATTAAAATGCTTTCAGTGCTAGAAGAAGTCAAAGAAATTGAATCTGGCTTTATTACTCGCTGTCAATTGATTGCTCCGAGCAGTAAGCAAGTATTCACCCAAGCAATGGCCGATGCTGGTGAGTTGCCGCCAGTTGGTAGTGAGTTCAGAACTGATGGCGACGAAGATTGCGACGATGGATATTGCTACCTGAGATGCGTAGCTCACCACATTGACGGCGGAGTTATTGGGCAGGATGATTCTGCACGTATGTTTTTGGTGATGACTGGAGCGTTAGCGCTAGAAAACCTCACGCAAAAGCAAAAGTTTGTTGACGATATGTACTTTGACTTGACTGGAGACATTGCCAGTCATGATGAGATGATGGATAACGATGCTTACGCAAATTGTGAAGTGCTTTACGATGCCGGATACCGCAAATATGCAGACGCTTAAAAACATAATTCTAACCTGCGTATTCATAGTCGTTGTTTACGCAGTGATTGGCGGCTACATTGTCGCGATGTTTAACGGTAAGATGCCGATGATGAAAAATAACGAACCTGCGCGAATGTGCGCAGTGTTTCAAGATGGTACAAGTTTCGGGCGTGATAGCATCATATCGATTGATGCGTATCACGAAAAGACAAAGCAGAGTTTTGATTATCAGGAGTGTGGTAAATGAATATTAAGTTTATTAGAAATGTAGCGTTAGACGCATTACTGTTGTGGCCGTGCATTGCTCTTGCTGGAATTTATGGAAATGTTTACGCTGAAAACGCCATAAGTTTTTACGGTATTTTTTCACTTATTGTTGGGTGTTTATTAATTATTGCTGTTGGAAAAATGGATCTTAAACCAGAATTTAAGCGAACCAAAAGCCACTTAAAATACATGCAAATATCATCTGGATTAGAGGTTTTGGCTTGTGCAATATTTGGATGGTACTGGGTAGCTGCCGGATTTACTGTTTTTGGAATGGCCTTCTCAATGCTACAAGACCGGATTAACAAAGAACATCCAGAGTTTTGACTAACAAAAAGCCCTCACTCCGAGGGCTTTTTCCATCCTTGTCGCCAATCCCTTGACGTTATCCTTATGTTGCATTATACAACAATTAGGAAACATTTACATCAAGCTAAAGGCAAATCAAGTACGCTGCGGTATCGGAATATTAGGTATCGTATCGGCCATGATAAACCTCTTAGTAAGTGACCAGTAAGGCTTCTAGTCCAGTACCGCCAGTGATGGTTGTCACACCCTTAAGTTTGACGCGCAGGTCTGACAGATAGACTGATACGGCGTCGTTTGCTGGCACTGTCACCGCTTCGGCTGCAACAGTAACCACGCCGATTTCGCCGCATCGGAATGTTGCAGGAGCATCATCACCAATCATTGTGATAGCAATTGGCGAAGCGGTTGGGTTTTTCAGAATTAGAGATTGATTATTGATTTGATCAGCCGTGAATGTATCGGTGCCATTAAGCGTGACAAAATCCAAACCTGTGTTACCTGGCGTTTTGATGAGTACAGATGTAAATGCTGGCATTTGTTAAATTCCTATGCGATTAAGTTAACTGATTATAACACGTTATTACTGGCAATAAAAAACCCGCCGAAGCGGGTCTTTTTTTTACTTTGAGTTACTCAGCTTTAGCGCGTTTCGGCTTCTGCTCTGGCTCGGCTTCCGGCTCTTGCCATGCTGCACTAAACTTCAGCGCGTCAGGCAGTTTGCCTTTCTCGTGCTCGAGCTTTTGCCCGTACACCAGCTTAAGCTCAGGAATGTCTCGCGTCACGATATAAGCCATGACTCACCCCTTAAGAAATCACTGATGCGTAGAACACGCCTTTCTTGCCGTTTTGGGTAGAAGTAATCTTCAGGCCCTGAGCTGACACTAAGCAAGTGTTGTAGTTCTCGTACGGGTCTAGACGGGTTTTCATGTAGCTCGTCATTGGCAATGCAACGATTGGGCTAATGATTTCCTTGTCGCGAACGTAACCGATGAACTCGTTACCAGTCAGTGCGAAGTCCTGCTCAATGCTGCCAATGTGCGGAGCGAAGCGCAACACTTGATCCAGCAGAGTGCCAGCCTTGAACTCAGCAGCACCAGACAGCGGTTGTAACAGGTTAGTCATGATTTCAGGCGACACATAAACCTTGTCGATCTTAGTCACAACGTTGTCATTGCAAACGGTCTTCATGTACTGGTTGAAGAACGCGATCACAGCATCAGACGCGGCAGTCGCTAAGTTGATGTTAGCGCCAGCAGCTCCCAAGTTGATTTGGTAGGTGTTGCGGTGATTCTTGATGCCTTGACCTACTTGGCCGTCAGCAGTGATGGTGGCATCACCGTTCAGCATGTAGTCGCCAACATCCCAGCCAAGCTTGACACGCTTCAGGCGCAGAGCTTGCAGCATCAAATCAACACCTTCTGAGCGCAGACCCATGTACTTGCGATAGTTCATGCCCACGCCACCAGTAAATACGGGGATTGGGTTTTTATCTGTAGCAGTGCTGATGTCGTCAAACTCTTTCAACAGACCGAAGTCCATTCCACGGCGGATCTCATCGCTGATATCGCCTGATGTAACGTTGACGTATGACAGCTTGCCAATATCAACAGGGGTCGCGATGCCTGCTAAGTCGTTTAAGAAAACGTACTTGTCGTTGAATCGCACGCCTTGGATAACACGGTCAACTTCTTGGAAGAAGTCTTTCGTAGGGATACCAGCGTTAGTTGCTAAGTCGCCTGCATCACGCAGACCTTTTGCCATTTCCAACTGGCGATTCATCCAGTATTCACGGCGAGAAAGCCACTCTTGCGCCTGCTCTTGAGCTGCACGGCCAAGCGACAGGTAATCTTTGTTAAAAACGATAGTCATGTTTTACCCCTTACTTGACTGTTACGCTGATTAAAGCGGTTACCCCGACACCAGTGGTAATCGCTTCGTTTGCCCAGAATAAACCTTCACCAGCAGTTCCGGTTGTGGTCAGTAGTCCGCTAGCATTTACAAACAGCTCAGCATCTAACGCCACGGTTTGAGATGCCGCGAGGCGCAATGCAAAGGTGCGACCAGAAACAACTTTGTCGCCGTTGATGTTGTAGTCGGCGGCAATCGGGAAATCAACGCTAGTGCTGATGTCGCTAGTGTGAACAGCGTACAAGCGCTTTAAACCATCGTCAGCGGCAGCAAATTTGCCGCTAACTAGATTTACCAGAGTGCCAGCTTTGGTTTCTGCCGTTGCTGGTGCCGAGACGATATCTTGCAGACCATCTAAATTAATGCGATTCCAGGCCATGTGTTAGCCCTCCAATTCTTGGAAATAGTTAGCGCCGAAGATGGATTCATCTTGCTTACCTTGATAACCACCAGCCGCATTCGCAGTGATTGGAGCATTCACGCCTGCCAGCTTGCGTAAAGTGTTTACGCTCATTTCAGCGGCTTCAGCTTCGTCAATGCCCAACTTATTGGCATAGGCTTTCTTTTCTTCGGCTTCAGCATCGGCCTTTTTCTTTTTCTCGGCTTCTGCGTCAGATTCCATTTTGTCCATCTTGGCTTTCATTTCAGCGTTAGACTGGATCAAAGCTTGAGCCCAAGCCGGTGTTTCTTTATCAGAATTTCCAGCATTTGCAGTAAGCATTGTTTCGTATTGTTTCAGCAGGTCAGCATCGGAGATATCGGAATTAACCGTAACGCCCTTGGCCGCCAACGCTGCAAGCATTTTCTCGCGCATTGCATCACCCTCTTGGTTATTAAATTGCTCTTGGCTATTGTAACCTGTTTTTTTGTTATTACCAAAATCAGATTCAGGTTGCTCATATTCAACTTTTTTTACTACTACCATGGGATTACCAGCAAATGCAATTTGACCATCTTCAATCATGTACATTTGCTTCATAAGCTTTCCATCTTGCTTATAGATAAAATAATCTGAATAAACGTCTGTAGGCCATAACCATCTTTCGCCATCTGTTTTTCCTTTGTTTAATTCTGACTCGATTAGCGAACGCCTATCATCAAGGCTGGTTTCTGAGTTAATACCAAGAAACTGAGCAAACTTTTCCATAATTGTATTGATCGTGGTTTTTTCTTTTGGCATTTCATCTGCTCCAATTATTCTGTCAATGTTAACAACCATCACGCCTGCGTCAGCGTTGAATCTTACCATGGTATTATCACCACCAGCAGGGCGTTCATTGTCGTGCAAGAATGCTAAATGATCATAGCGCTGATTGGTCGCCAGCACCTCCCCCGCTTCGTTGGTAACTGGAATCAGGTTTAATCCAGTTGATACACCAAACGATTCTTTGCGCTCAAGCTTATCGGCAAAGTAAGCGCCCAGCTCATTCTCAGCGTTGCGCATCATCTTCTTGCTAGCTTTGACGTCCACATAGTTTACGCCGTTTGAGTTGTAGTGTTTAACAACATCCGAGCCTATGTACCACTGTTGGCGATCTTCATTCACGCTTATTGGGTATCCATCGCGGACTGGATGCCCGCCAGTGATTGGCTTCTGGTTAATGGTCGGCAGGCCCTTGGCGTTTTCGTCCTCTGGGTATTTGATGCCGTTCATCATTGCATTGTCCACGGTCACGGGAATGCCACGGATTAACCAGTAGTTTCCGTTGTCCACGATTTGCGATTTGCGCACCGTGGAATTGATCATGATTTGGTTGATAGTCATGTTTTGCGCCCTTTGTGCCTTTTCAACGATTTGTTTTGACCAATTATAACCCGCTTCACCACCCCAACCCAAATAAGCCTGATATCCCTTAGAATCCTTTCCCCAGCCTTCGCCCTGCTTATCGACCTCATGACGCTTAAAAAACGAATACATGCGCTTTACGGTATCAAGCGAAAGCGCCTCAGAAGCGATTAGCTGCCTCGCACTGGTTAAGCCTACCATAGTCATGCCCTTATTGCTTTCGGGCTGTCTATCGCGTATTTAGAGGGCTTTACGGGACGATGCCATCATAGCCTCGGTTGGCTTGTATGTTTCTGCGTTAATTCCTTGCTTAATCATGCTTCCATCCATGTCTGATTACATTGTGAACATCATATCACTAAGGCCTGTGTTTTTCCTGTGTAAAACTACACAGATGCAAGCTATTGAAATACTTATGAAATATATAAAACCTGTGTAACCTGTGTATTTTGTGAAATCAAAAACACAGATGCAAGCTTATGATTTATAATGATAAAGTGACTTTTTTGTGTATTTTCCTGTGTTTTTCTTATATGAGTATGTCTACGCGCGTGCGCGCACGTATACCTATAAATTATTTTTTTATTATTATATATATATTATTAATGATATTAATGATATTTACACAAATTTTCCTGTTTTTATTGCACAATCAACGACTTACACATGTGTTTTTAATACACAAGAATACACAAAAACACACAGATTTACACAGGTTTTGATTGAAATACCATAGCTATCAATGACTTGCGAGTGTGGTAAAAATACACAGGTTTACACAGGTTATGAAGGAGTGGCAGGAAATGGCAGGAAATAAAAAACCCGCACTAGGCGGGTTGGTTGTCTTTCTTCGTGGTTAATCTGCTTTCATGCACGCAAGCATGGCGGCGTTCTTGGTGTCAGTCACCTGTTTGCTCTGCATGACCTCGGATGAGTACCGAGTGTTGGCTGAATAAATCTCAATCATCAGCGGATGCAGCGACTCAAACCCCTTAAGTCCAAGCATCGCATCCAGCGAAGTGCCGTCCTGATGAGCTTTAGCAATAAGACCTGCGACCTCCGCCATCTCGGTGCAGGCCTTTACTTTTTCGTCTGCTATCGCGCAAAGCGGGGCAATGGCGGCCAATGCAACACATATTAACCTTTTCATTTCTCGTTCCTCTTTATCTAATCACCGGTATCGGAAACCATCCTACAGGTTTTTTCTCATACTCATTTTCAAAGTACATATCATGCCCATCACCATCGTTGCAGTTCATTTGGGCGAAAACCCAGCACTGTTCTGTTCCGTTCCAGTGCCCAACGGTTAAAAACCCAAACCCAGCATCAAGCATGATCATCTCGTTCTTTGGTGCCGTTTTCATTGGTTGCAATTCTATTTTTTGCCACATGCTATTAATCCTCTTTATCCCAGTTATCATCAAACCACTTGTCAAACTCTTCTCGGTTCACTTCATTCACCTTTATCATTTAAAGCTGTCTCAATTCGCTCTAGGATGCGCAATGTGTCATGCATGAAACCAAGTGGTACAAGTGACACAAACATTGCAATAGAAGCCCAACCAGCTTCGTATAAGCTGTATTTGATGGCAGATATGCCAAATAGAACCGCCCCTGTAAAAATCAAAAGCATCAAAACTTGCAGAATTTGTCTTACCATTTTAATTCACTCGCTTTTGGTCGGTAGTGTGGTTTGAATATGACGTTGTTTTCGTCAACTCTTTCAGGTCCAGCGCATTTAGTAATTCCGCATACTCCTACACCTTTAAGGGAGCATCCTGAGCACAAATCTAAACCAGTATATTCATGCTTTACAGCCTTATACTCCTTGCCATTTACCACCACTATGTTGTGATCAATCATTTCTCACACTCCCATTGCGCCTTAAACTCATAAGCGCCAAACCTTGTCAGTATTTCGTTTAGTTCGGTGTCGTCCATCTCTTCACCTACTGGACTGGCGACCCAAGCGGCGGTTAGTTGGTGCATCTTGTTAAACTTGGTCAGCATCTCTTTGTGTAACTCGTTACAGCTATTTGCTATCTGCGATTGCATAACTGGATGCGGAGGAGCGAGTATTTCAAGCTTGCTGTACTCTTGGTCGTCTTGTCTGCGCCCAGTAACGATACAATGCTGAATCCATTTGTGCGGCACATCAGCAATCGCTCCGGCCAGTGTCTCGCTAATGCGCTCGATGCGTTTCTTTTTGCGGTTCCAGACTTGAACTTTACCGTCATTCTGCCCAGCTACGAATACAATTAGTAGGTCTTTAACGACTAACCTGGCGATTGTGTAATAGCGCTTAGCTGCGGTTTTGTGTGGTCTACTAGCCATGAGCAGCACTCCTTCTAACCACTGAATTTAGTGCCTTATGCGCCATCATAAAAGGCGCATATTCGCGCCTCTCAAGCTCGTCATATCTTGCCTCTCTTGATATTTTCGAGTGGCGAATATTTGATGCAGTTTTTACCCCTAGATTCTTCCTTGCTCGCCTTACTGTTACCGCGTTGCACTTGACGATAGCCATGATTTCAAGCGTTGAGATGCCTTCTTTGATTAGCTTTTCGCACTGGTCGAGTTTTGTTTGTTTCACGCGTTTATCTCCACAATTAAACATATTAGAATAGTAAACCCTCGTAATTCGCTAGTCAATGGAGATTTGGAAGTTGTTTGATTTTTGTTTAGCTGTAGACAGGCGGATGGCAAAACGCAGGCAAAAAAATACCCCAATAAAGGGGCTAAAGGTTGTGGAGACTTAGAGTTGGCATATCTCTATGCTAGGGAAGGTGCTGCGGAAATATTATTCGGCTGGTGACCAGGATGGATTTGAACCATCTTTCCTTACGCAAGGTTGCGACCCTTTAGCGCTTTGCTTTTCCAATTAGCGTCTCTTAATCACCATGCGAATAAAATTTATTGCATCACTCACGCTTCACAGCGTTAGCTTTGCTTGCCTGCTATCGCTTCGGCTGCGAGATTGATCACCTCCTTGCGTTGATGAACAACTAATGTGCAAATCGACCATGAACACACAATCCGTTAGCACATTGAGAAAGTGTTTCGCCAGTCGCAATCTGGCTGTTGGTCGAACCGCCTATTTAATCAGCAGGCCATTAAAACACCTTCACAATATGCACCGCTTACGGCGGTGAGTCGTTTACCATAAATGCAGGCAGCCAACCCGCCAAGATTGACACTGCCTGTTTGCACTATCTCGCTATCAAAAATAGCCTGCCAGTTAAATATCCACCATTCACCTATCTTTGTCAACAACTATTTTCGCCCAATCTTGCAAAGCCTTTAATTTTGCTTCACACCTGTCGGCATCTCGTCCGATTGCCGCAATGCTTCTTGCAGTCGATGCTGGTAGCTCTGCTGTTGTGTATTCTTCTCCATTGCCCATAATGGAGGCGCTGGTATCTCGCACTGAACAATCAGCGGCTTTGGTGATGACGCGCACCCGCCAAGGCCGATTAGCAAGCTCAGTATTAAGTCGGTCATTTTCAGATTGTGCATTTTGATACTTCTCCCAGGCTTCTCGCTCGCTTTGTTCTGCCGCTTCGTCTTTCTGCTTGCGCTGCTCATTGAGTTTAGTTAGCGCGCTAGCTGTCGCTTCGTTCATGACTGACTTTTCAGCAAGCCAATCGCTCATCACTGAATCATGGCCGTATTTGTAGCCGCCGAAAGTTGACAGTGCCAGCAGTCCAAGCGCAATAGCAATCTTAATCGTTAGCGGATTTATTGGCATGATTGACTCCCTCGTATTTTGATTGCACAGCCTTGGCCCAGCCGCCAGAGCCAACGAGCGCAAGACCTGCTGTTATAGCAGTACCTGCGTGAGTCGCGTCAATAAACATGGCCGCCGCACCTGCAACGGCCACCAGCGAGCCGACAATCATCGAAATCATAAACCCCAAGCGCATCATTGAATATTTGCCTGTTGCGCTGCACAAAAAGAAATTTCGCATCATAAAACTCGCCCGATCAAACAAATCTGCTGCCAAGCTTGCTCTTCAGTAAGTATTAAAAAATCAATTAAGCGCATATAGCCTCCAAATAGTCAGCCTCTTTATTTCTGCGTGTCGGGTATCTGTCACCAAAGTTGCGAAGCTCGGCAACTGCCTGCGGCCAATCCTGCTTGGTGCAGGCTCGCCAAAGCTTAGGGCATCTTGTGTCAACATTGCCGTATTGAAACGCCACAGAAGCAAGTACCGTTTGCGCTTCGTCTGGTAGCGACTCAAAACAGGATCCTGAATCTCTTAGGTATTCACGCGACAAGTGATCGAGCGTTTTGCTATGGCTGAATGCGTCTAAATCATCAGCCTCGTCTTGTGTGATGTTAAGTGGTGATTTTCTTAACTCAGCAATGGCGGCATTGCCTTTCAGTCCGACAAAGCGATACAGCTTGCCGTACAAGTCATGACTAAAAGCCATTTGCAGTTGAGCAACGGAATGCTGGCCCAAGTCAAAGCCAGTGGCGATAGTAACGCCTGATTTGCTGTTGCCAGCGTCAGGCACGCACCCTTGCAGCACTTGACCTCCTTCCAGTGTTGAGATAAAACCGAAATTAACCATATAGTCACCAATGCGCAATGCGCCAATAAAAAGCCCCGAGATGGGGCTATTTTAACATGGAATGGTTATTTTGTGGTTGGCGGATTTGGTAGCGGCATCCAGTGGGTTACTTGTGATGCGTGATACCCTATGTATGACCCATCCATGTCAAATAAATCGCCTTCATCACCAACGCTAACCATGTTTATGTAAAAATCACCGTTAGCCAATGGGATTGCAACTACGCAACTCCACTTAATGTGATGATCATCAACACTAATCCAACCATCTGCGCGGGTGTTCCATTCGCTAACAACACAATCACGACTGTTAGACCAATGCGTGAAAGCGCTTTCACACTGAGTGTTGGAGCACTTTACTGCAAACATTCCGTGTTTATCGCTACTAACTTTCTCTGGGGTCACACCGCAAAACGGACAAATTCTTTAATTCACTCATTTTTCACCTCTCGCTTCTGCTAGCAGGCTTTCAATTTCATTAGCTACAGTATGAGCATTTATATCAGTCATCATTGATGATAGCTTTGATAGCATCTCATACATGTCAGGGGATTTTTCCATTAACTTAGCATCAGGATGGTCTATTCCCTGACACCAATCTCTATGATGCTCCCTGCCATTTATATCTACAGCCAATGATTCAGCCTTTACACCCTGCAAGATGTGTCCATCAACGATCTCTGTGAATGTTGGAGTTGCGCTATGCATCCCCCATCTTTCAAAGCGCAAAACTTCATTACCCCTTGCGCTTAGAAAAACTCTCTTATTTCTTCTATTAATTTCCCACTTCCACGGCCCTTTAGTAAATTTAGCATCACTCATCACAACCTCCATCAATCACAATTTTCTCAGCGTGAACACTGGGCTGCTCACACGACATTTTCCAAAGTGGCGATGCGTTATCATCTAGAAACGCGATCGCCTGTTCTCTTGTTAATTTTCCGTACCACATGCAGTATTCGATAAGCGATTCAGCGTAAGGTGTCATCACCAAACCACCATCACAGCCACGAATACGACTATCAACACGCATGACGCTATAACATCGCCAACGTGAGACTTGCCGATGAATATGCAGCCTTTAGTGCTCTTACGAAAGCTTGCGCTCCACTTGTTGCGCTCGCTGTTCCATTCAAGAATATATTGGTTGTTGTCTTTTAGGTATTTGCCAGTCGCACAGCAGTAATGAGTTGCTCCATCTGGTGCGTTAGCTCGGATTCGTTTAGTCATTTTTATCTCCACAATTTAGTTGACATGCTCATAATATAGCCTTAATCTTTACCTGTCAAACAATGGAGATTAGAAAATGATTAGCTTGCATTACTTTTTTAGCGGAAAGATTTACAACGACGATATGCAAATGACAGGTCACTTTACTGTTGAAGCTATGGGTCAGCGCGATAGTTTCAGCAACTTGCTTAGCGGGGCAGTTAATGATACAGCCAGTAGATTTGGCGTTGATCCAAAGCACGTCCACATCGAAAACATTGTTAAGGTCATCTGATATGAAAATACAATTCAACTTCCTCGGACTATCCTGCGAAGCTGTCGGCAGCATGGAAAACGGCCAGTTCATCGCTAACGCAATCAGCGCCAAGGGATTACTAGACGATGAGGCATTGCCTTCTGCGCTATTCGATGACTTATGCAAGGTGATGGATTCCGCAGCGCAGGATACCAAGGCTTCTTATCGTGATGATACGGCTTGTTTTGGTGAGCAGATATGACCAAACGCCAAGCAATGATAGAAGCGCAAGCAAAAGGTCTGCTAACGTTTCAGTGGCTGCCACATAAATGCGGTCACACAGAATACCGCGCACATTCAAGCATGATGTGCGTTCACTGCGACCGCGAAAGAGTCAAGAAGTACCGCGCAGCAAATAAAGAGCGCTGCGCAAAAATGGTTAGCAATTGGCACAAAAACAACAAGGAGTATCTACGAATGAAAGCAAGGGCGAATAGCGAGACACGAGCAGAGCAATCAGATGCCGCCAAGGTCGCAAACGAATACGGGCTAACCATGCTCGATGTCGTCACAGCATGGGGAAGTCGCGCATCACTGAAAACTATTTTTAGTCAGAATGAAACCAAGTTCAGAATTATCTGCGCTGGAGTTAAGGAGTTGAGCAAATGAACAGACAACAAGCATTAGAATGGCTAGTCGAGAATGTGACCAAGTGGCCTGTTGATCCATCAATGATTTACAGTGAGCAGCCATATGATTTTTGGACATCGTGCGATGAAAGAAATCTTGATGATGTTGTTTTATGCAAGCGGTCAGACATTGAAAATAGCGACAATCAAATCACCCAACAAGAATGGCTAGACGCCACAGACACGCTATGACATGCAACAAAATGGCGTATCAATCACGCAATGACGCGCTAGATGACTATAGACTACTTACAGCGCGAAGCTGTAAGTCTATAGTCGGAGCTAAAATGTATGCTTACCTGTGCCCATGCGGAATGTGGCACTTAACCCGGCAAAGGCCGAATGGCAAAAGAGCGAAGAAATACGCAAAATTTAGAGCACAAAAAAGCCCCGCTTAGGGGCTTTCTTTTTACCTGCCAGCAAAGAACGACTCCCCCTGCTCCTGCGCCTTTTTGTATAGCGCCTGCTGCAACAATTCGCCAGTCTTTTTATCAACCAGTACCGATGTCACAGAGCATAAACATTGAATACGGTTGCCATCCTCAGCCCACCACATTGCCTGCTCGTCAGATGTGTAGGTGTTGCCATGCCTTGCCGCGTGACTTCTGCGAGTGGTTCGAGTTAGCGCTGACAGGTGCATGATCTTCGCCTCGAATCCGCCGTCCGAGTACAGGTTTTCATTCATATCATCGTTAACTTCGAGATAGGCTTGGGCATATGCCGCATTGATTTCTGTCCTAGCGATACGTTCAGCTCGGAACTTATACCCGCCTTGCTCAGGCCATATCTTTTCTTGAATCCGCTTAGCTGCATCTTTGGCGCTGATACCGTCAGCGATAGATTGCGCCATGATGAAGCGTAAATCGTTAATCATCTGGCTGCTTAGGTTGTCCATGTCGTTAAACGTGCGCGATGATATAAGCTCAATAGGTCGCCTATACTGAGGCTGCATCAGCAGGTTTTGAATATCAAGGCCGCGAACCTCGGTTGATATTTCACGCCCGACAACTTGAGCTGTACTGATGTTTTGCAGAGATTGCAGCGAGTCGCTGGCCCCTGCCTCGAATGATGGATTGACGTACTGCGATAGATACCACTGTGGAGACCATAATCCTTGACCATCCATTACCCACTTATTGACGATGCGCGCGATGAGTTGGTCAACAGCGTTTATTTCTGATTGGTCAACCTCGTAGAAATACTTGGTGCGATTGATAACGAAAAGTCCAAGATATTCGGCAGGACAAGCATTACCCCTGAAAATCGGCTCAGCATCTTTGTAAGTTAGTGCACATGAGCCCAAGTCATACCAAACTTTATCGAAGTTAACTCCTATTGCAGAAGCGTTAACCTGTGCGGCCCTGACTAGATTTCTATCAAGAAACTCGGTGATAGCGACAATCGACTCATTCATGGCTCGCTTAATGCGCGTACCAATATCGTCAATTGCTCGCTTTCTTAGGTGGCTGACTCTTGGCCCATTAGGGTCATGTAATCGGTGGATGATTGGGGACGCCATAACAATCTCCTGTTATTGTTATGGCTAGTATATCAGATTTAAACGGTCTTCAGCATTGAGTCGTTTTTCATGAATAGTATCCAGTAATAGTTATTGGATTATTCCCATCAAACCAAAACATTTTTGAACCGCAGCAAGCATCTAATGCAACTTTATTCATTTCTTATCTCCACAAATAAACATGCCACGAATTTATCACTACACCGTGGCACTGTAAAGATAATTATGGATATTAGTCTTGAATATTGTCCTCACTACCAACCAAATCTTCACCAGTATCAACCTGCGCAGGATAATCACAAGCATCACGCATTTCGTATGTCGAGAATACTGCGCCATTTCCTGACTTGTATTCCTTATCGTTGACATTGGCCATGCGCTCAACGATTGCCAATTTGTCTCCCTGAGTAGGCTCGGTTAAGTCAGTCCATTTGATGTAAATCTCGCCTTCTGGTTCTGGCAATAAACCAATCTCAATAAAGCGGTCGATAACATCAAATATCATTTCACTGCACGGGCCTTTTCTGCGCTGCATCATGCTTGATCGGAATGCTAGCGAATCCTCGGTACTTGCTAAGCGTCCAGTTTGATAACCCACAAGCACAGTTGAAGGAATCCGAGCACAGGCTGCCACTTCCTTCTCAATCATTTCAGCGATGTTTTTCGGGTCATGGAATGTTGCGTTGAAAGGTGTTACATCGGCATTGGCAACCATGAGCATAGATTCATTTCCGAGATACCAGTCACGAATATTCTCGTCCATTAATTCAGCAACATCGCTATCAGGATCGGGGATGTTTGACCCGTCTTTTAGCGAGATAACACCGCGCTGGTCATTGCTGCGCTTAATGCCCTCGGCGGATGCCATGCGCGCCTTTTCCCAATCCATGATTGAATATAGGCAGCCTTGCAGCGCTGGAGTGCCGTAAATTGTGCCATCCTCAGAACCTTCCGACATAATGATGATTCGGCTTGGGTGAACTTCCATTGAAAGCTGTTTGCCCGGCTTCGGGTTCACGGCATTCTCGATGAGTTGCCACATTTTAACATCACCATAATTTGGTGAGCCAATATCTTGCTCGTACTCAATCGGAATTAGTTGCGCCTCGTAAAATGGCACTAGCTTAACAAGTTGCCCAGGCACTAATCTATCTAGCGGCTCGCTGGCGGTTCTTGCCTGATTATCTCGCGCGACTATCATCATGCCAGAATACATGCCAAAGCGGTTTTTACGGTCAAGCCCTTTTAAGCGCTCCCAGAATTGAATCTTGCGCGACTTGACAACCTTCATAAATTCTTTGATGAATGCAGAGTTGGCAACCTCTTTAGGCTCGCCCTTTTCATCAAAACTGATTACGTCCAAGATTTCAGGATTAGTTTCCCAACAAGCATCAACAGGCGCGTTGACGACAGCTTTACCCAAGCCTACGCGATTGCCTACAGCGTAAAACTCAGCAAAGCCCGGCGCTTCTGGATAACCATATTGACAAATGATGTTGCGGCCAGCCTCGATGGGATAGCCTGAATACTGCTGAAAAAACTCAAGCGGACGACCTGACTGTCGGTGCTGATTGGATAATGCGTTATTGCGAAACCGTTTCTTGGCCATGATAGCCCCTCTGTGTTAGGTATTGATTGATTTTAACACAGAGGGGTGAAGGTGGGTATTTCTATAAAGCTATCATTCCTCAAACTGCTGGAACTACATTTTCTTTAGATACGCTATATTCTGTCAAAATGTAGTCTCTACCAACGATATCAAAGCCTTTCCCGCTTTCATAATCTTCATCTGTCATTTCAATGGCACAGCCAACAAATGGGTCTAATTCAAATATGTCACCGTTTAGCAGCTTAGCTTGACATGTGTTTGTTGTTTTGTCATAGCTGACTATTTTTATCCTTATTGCAAGCATCACTTCACCTCTCTCTGTTCGTTAACTGATTCACTCGACTGCCAGTTCACCTTCCCATAAGTATCAATAGTAGCAGTCTCTTTGCCGTCCGACATCTCAACGCTTACTTTGCTTGTGCTAAGCAGCTCATAACCGCGACTTGCTAAATTGACAATCTTGACGATTGCGACTCGAGATAGTGGGGTCATTGGTTATCACCTTTTCTGTGCTTATCAATCAAATAGGTAACACCATCTATTACTGCAATCACTGCATAGCAAGATGCCGCTATCATTGCCGCAATAATGGTAAAGAAAATTACCTCTGTCATCATTCTCCATCCCTAATTTCATCAAGAAGGTCATCTATTAGATTGTAAAGCTCTGCTGTATTACAATGCTCTACCTGTATGCGCCTTAGCATTTTAACCATCTTTTCAGCATCTTTAAATTTAACGAATTCGCCATCATCACTGCGCACCATTGCTGTTACGCCGTCAAAACCTTCTGCAATTTTAAATCTTTGCATTTTACTCACCATCCTTAAATCTTGCGCCAGCGTCAAATATCGTTTCAAACCAGTGTTTGTAGTGTGATGATTCATTGTCATGGTCGCTGGTCAATTCAACGCATTTTTCAACAAACAACTCACGCCCTGATTTTTGTTTGATGCGGTAGGTTAAATCTGAGCTCCATCCAGTTGATTCAAATATGCTGCGCCAGATGCGGCTATCATCCATAACATCGACATCACTACCACCACGCCACGCATTAAACAACTTAGCAGCTTGCTCATCACTCAACTCGCACAGTGGCTTGTCGTTGGTGTAGATTGACCATTGTGGTTTAGGGGTGAATGGTGTATATCCGTTGTTTATATAATCACCTTCATTGGACGTGCATAAAGTACCGCTTTTTATCTTCACTCCAATACAATCTCTTTTAGGTGAGTATTCTTTAACAAATTCACCTTCATGCCACATAACACCAAGATTTTCACAAGCATCAAGAAAAACCTCAGCCTCTGGCGTTCCTGCCTTCATATATTTACCTTTCAAATCTTCTATTGTGTACATAATCAATCCTCCAACTCAACATTAACCATCTGACTATCAGCATCACAAGTCAGTGATGCCCCACTTTTCTCGTGCATTATGATTAGTTCAAATAAATCTAGGTCGGCGTAGTTCATAGATATACCCCCGCGATAATCATTGCTGCGAAAAACGCCAATCCCATTAAAAATGAACCAATAAAATCTTTTATATTGCGCATTTCTTTATCTCCATTAATCAACCTGAATAGATAGTAATCCTGCATTAACAACAAGTCAATGCGAGATTTAAAAATAATGGAGATTATCTTCTGCGGCGATATGCCAGGGAGGAGGCGGTGGAGCGTGAACCGTCAATAACTAGGTCTTGTACTGCGTCCATCAGTGTGTCGTACTGGTCGTCATAGCCGCTTTCTTGGTCCATGAGGACGCCAAGAGTTAGTGCGTCAAGTTCAGAAATGAATGGCAACACCCAATCGGTGCTATATGCATTAGTGCCATCATGCCATTTAGTGAAAGGTAGCGGGTTGCCTTCTTCGTCAGATGTCATTGGCAGAAAAACTTTACCCATTTTCATGGTAGGCTGAGTGTTGCAATGACGGGCGTATTTATTTTGCCCTTCTCCGCGCTGCTGCTCCTTGATTGGTATTTTCTTCTCGTCCTTTAACGTCTGGATAAGTCCTTGACCAGCCTGTTTGTCTTCGATTGCTAAGTATCTGATTTTAAACTTTAAAGCACTAGGGATTACGCTGTTCCAGCTATTCCAGCACTCTTTGGCTGTCGTCAAGATTCCTAGCGGGTCAAGTTTGAATCTTTTGCAAGCTGCTACGTAAAGGTTTCCGTCAGAGTCGGTTAATACCAATGTCATGACGTTAAAGTCATTGCTATCTCTGATTTTCCCTGAGTTGGTGTCTACATAGATTGCACCGCCAACGATGTCGGATGGTAAAGTGCTGTACCTTGGGAACCAATCAGTATCAACAAGGCCGCCTGAGTGAGCCACTGGCTCTTGCATGTACTGGCTCATGAATGTGTACGGATCTGCTTCCCATAAGTCCATTAGCTGGTCAATGTCTTCCATCTCAGGCCAGTAAGACCAGTATTCAATTCCTCCTTTAATTCGACTTGGCGAGTCCTTGATTGATTCCCAGCAATCAGCCGCAACTTCTGGCGGCAGTGTGCGCAAAAACTCCTTAGTGATTAACGCAGGGACTTTAATCTGTTTGAATGGGACGCCCATGCCGCCATTAAGGCAGAAGCCAACAGGGTCATCCTTATGAAGCCTTTGCATCACTAGAAAAAACGGGGTCGGATGCTCTTTTGACTTGTCGCCGCGCCGTGACCGCACCGTGTTGTTTAGCTTTCTGTTTAGTGCATCACGCTTTACAGCCGAAAACATATCTTCTGGCTTGGCAGGGTCGTCAAGACTTACCGCTCCAGAAAATCCCTCACCAAAGAAGCCGCCCCTACCACCTGTAATTTGACCGCCCATAGCGCGGGAAATGGTCTCTCCTTTAACCTTCCCTTTCTCGTCAACAATTTGCCATTCTTCGGCCTGATTTGTGCCAAATCCGCAAGGCCAAAGTTCTTGGTATTCTTTTGACGCGATAATGTCTCGGGTTCTGCGGGAGTTGCGCTTAACGAGGGAGTCAGCAAATGAAAGGTTCATGTTCCTGAACCGTTTCAGCTTGCCGATGTTTACCAGCATGTTTGTGTATGCCGGAAGGTGAATTGAGAAATACTCGGTTTTTGTGCCGCCAGGAGGGAAGCATATTGCTAATGACTGCGATGAATCCCCGTGCCTAACAACTTTATCAACTTCGTTTGCAGCATAGCGATGATGCCAGTTAACTAGCAGCTCATCGCCTTGCATCAGCTCAAACCATATGCGAGTGAAGTTTAGGAATGATTCCTCTGATAATTCCTTTATCGCAAGACGTTCATAGAAATCCATTTCAAGCCAGTCTTTGTTATCAAATAGACTCACTTGATTTTCTCGCGCAGTTTCTCTTGTGCCTTGCGGTACATTTCAGAATCGAAGGTGTTCCCGTTAGGGCTTAGGGAGCCGTCAGATGATGATAAATCTTTCTTGTCGATAAGACCTAAATCACGCGCAATGATATTGGCGTTAAGCAGGTCAGCAGATGCTCCAGCGAACTTCTGGTCATAGATGACGCCCTTTATCTCGCGCACGACACCGATAAAATCTTCTCTATTTCCGTACGCCAGAAGCGTGTCTTGGTCTATTCCTAGGAAGAAGCAAAGCCCTTGAATCGTCATCGCTCGCATCTTTGGCAATGACTCAATCCAGCTCTCACCTTTAAACGAGAACGCCTTGGCCTCGTAAAGCGGGTTATCCTCTACCCATTGAAAATACTCGCAAGAAGCATCCCATAGTTGCTCTTGAGTTTCAAAAATCTTGCCTCGTCCGTGAGAGCTTCTAGCCTTCCAAAATTGGTTTCCTTTCGGAGCAGCCATAGCTACCTCTAAATAACTAAAATTTACCCTATTTTACCACATTCTCACTGTCTTGGCTTTTCTTGTTATTGCCAAAGATTTCCTCGAATGCGTCTTGTTCTTTTGGTGTTAGCATCAATCTTTCCTCAAAATTCTGAAATAGCACCCTGGAGCTGTTCTAGTTTTCATCGTTTTAACCACTTGTTCGCGATATACAGCGTCTTTCGCGTCAATTGAATGGTAACGTAGCCCCAAGCTATTAAAATGCGTTAAAACGTCATTTAGGGCCATTCTTGAATAATGCCATCCATCGTCCGTTGCCGTCATGGCAATTCTTTCAAATCTTGCAATCCATTGCGCTGCGAGTTTTTTACTCATAAGCGCTGCTATTTAGTTGGTTTGTTTGATATTGCCTAAAAGCCCGGTGGAGGTCAATTAGTTATTTACTCGTTCCAACCTTGGCACCCATTGCTCCTGACAAAATATCGTTAAGCCTGTCAATAATGCGCTTATCTTCAATCCACAAATGCACGTTACCATTTTGAAACGCTTTAAAGCGCACTGCACCGTTAAAATCAACGTGCTCACTAGATCTCTGTAGTATCTGCGTAATATTTGGCTTTTCGCAGCCAGA
>Ga0114984_1000051_pt1 | contig 44949 bp, 38 predicted proteins | sample Shrwel1BS1Day1_FD_96987 | JGI IMG/M metagenome (GOLD analysis project Ga0114984, IMG submission 96987) | Subsurface microbial communities from deep shales in Ohio, USA - Utica-3 well 1 S-1-Day1 | ecosystem: Environmental > Aquatic > Deep subsurface > Shale gas/oil reservoir > Produced water/Flow...
CCAGCTACCTGGTGATGGGCCTGGGCGACGTCTACCTCGGCGCGCCGGTGGCCACCCCGCTGGACCCGCGCCATCGCCTGGTCACCACCAAGTACAACCCGGCGCGCACCTGGACGGCGGAAAACTCCGTCGGCATCGGCGGTGCCTACATGTGCGTGTACGGTATGGAAGGCCCCGGCGGCTACCAGTTCGTCGGCCGTACCCTGCAGATGTGGAACCGCTACCGCGAGGTCGAGGCCTTCGACGGCAAGCCCTGGCTGCTGCGCTTCTTCGACCAGATCCGCTTCTACCCGGTGAGTGCCGACGAACTGCTGCGCATCCGCCGCGACTTCCCGCTGGGCCGCTACCCGCTGCGCATCGAGCACAGCGAACTGGCCCTGGCCGACTACCAGCGCTTTCTCGATGAAGAAGCAGATGGCATCGCCGCCTTCCGCCAGCAGCAGCGCGCGGCTTTCGATGCCGAGCGCCAGCGCTGGATCGAATCGGGTCAGGCGCATTTCGAAGTCGAGGAAGTGGCCGCCGAGCTTGGCGATGACGCCCCGCTGGGGGCCGGTCAGCACGGTATCGACAGCCATATCGCCGGCAACCTCTGGCAGGTGCAGGTCGAGGCAGGCACACAGGTGCAGGCCGGCGACGTGCTGGTGATCCTCGAATCGATGAAGATGGAAATCCCCCTCACCGCACCGGTAGCCGGCACCGTGCGCGAGGTGCGTGTGCAGCCCGGCTCGCCGGTACGCGCCGGGCAGCGCGTGGTGGTGCTGGAGGAAGCCTGAAAAGCTCGCCGCTGAAGCGCCTCCCACAGGACCTGAGCAACCCTTGTGGGAGGAGCGGCTGGGCGGCATTTCGCTTCAGCCGCGCCCCCTGCAACTGCATCGTAGGAGCGGCTTCAGCCGCGATCCACACAAACGCCGATTCCCTGCCGAAGAAGTGTTGGTCGCGCTTTCACAACACTCCCCAAGTCCATCGACCTCCCTGTGGGAGGGGCTTTAGCCGCGGCCGCCTCATGCCCCACCGCAATACCGGCAACCCCAATCGCGGATAAATCCGCTCCTACAGTCCGTAGCCCGGATGAAATCCGGGAAAACCAGCCACCCGGTTAACGGTCGATGCACCCAATCCGTAGGAACGGCGCCCCGCCGCGAAGCTGGCTGACGACGCCTCGCAAAGCTTCGCCCCGAGGCGGGGCTCCTACGCAAGGCGGCCTTGCTCGCCTTGCCGGATTGGCATAACCCCAACTTTCATCCACACCCCATAACCAAACCGATGGTGATCACAACTGGCGCTATCCCTTCCCGGCAAGCTAGCATCACGCCATTAGCCCGCTCCCGGACTCGCTCATGCTTCTGCGCCCCAAACGGCACACGCAAACCTCGCTGGTGTTACTGCTCCTGTTCCTGCTCGGCAGCGGCTTTCTCACCACCTCGCTGCTGAGCTACTACGCCTCGCGCGACAGCATCCGCCAGAACATCGTCAACACCGAACTGCCGCTGACCTCGGACACCATCTACTCCGAGATCCAGAAAGACCTGATCCGCCCGACGCAGATCGCCTCGATGATGTCGCGTGACACCTTCCTGCGCGACTGGGCGCTGGCCGGCGAGCAGGACCCGCAGCCCGTCACCCGCTACCTGCGCGAGATCCAGGATCACTACGGCACCTTCACCGCCTTCTTTATCTCCGAGCAAACCCGCACCTACTACCAGGCCAAGGGCGTGCTCAAGCAGGTGCGGGAAGACCAGCCACGTGATGCCTGGTACTTCCGCGTGCGCAGCATGGACGCCCCGTACGAGATCAGCGTCGACCCGGACATGGCCAATGATGATCGGCTGACCTTCTTCATCAACTTCAAGGTATTCGACTACCAGGACCGCTTCATCGGCGTGGCCGGCGTCGGGCTCACCGTGGATGCCGTGGTCAAGCTGGTGGACGACTACCAGCAGCGCTACGACCGCACGATCTTCTTCACCGATCGCGAAGGCCATCTGGTGCTCACCGGCGTCGAAGGCGGCCCCATGGGCGCCCGTCGCGGCCAACCCCTCAGCGAAGTGCCCGGCCTGGAAACCCTGCTGGCCGTACTGCCGCAACCCAGGAGCGGCAACTATCGCTACGACGAACACCGACGCAGCCACTTCCTCAACGTGCGCTACATTCCCGAACTCGACTGGTACCTGTACGTCGACAAGCACGAAGAAGGCGCACTGGCCGGCGTCCGCCACAGTCTCTATCTCAACCTACTGATCTGCCTGCTGGTCACCGTCATCGTGCTGACCCTGGTCAGCCTGGCGATCCGCCGCTACCAGCAACGGATCGCTGCCCTGGCCACCACCGACAGCCTCACCGACCTGCCCAATCGCCGCGGCTTCGAACTGCACGTGGAACAGGCCCTGCAGGAGGCGTAGCGCGACAGCAGCCCGCTGTGCGCGGTGCTGCTCGACCTGGACAACTTCAAGCTGATCAACGACCAGCACGGCCACCTGGCCGGTGACGAGGTGCTGCGCCGCTTCGCCGAGCAGCTGCGCGCCGCGCTGCGCCAGTCCGACATACTTTGCCGCTGGGGCGGCGAGGAATTCATCCTGCTGCTGAAGAATACCGACCGCCACGCTGCTCACGAGCTGGCCGAAAAGCTGCGCCAGTACTGCGCCGCGCAGCGCTACCCGGTAGGCGACGAAACGCTGCAGGTCACCGTCAGCCTGGGCCTCAGCCAGTGGCAGCCGGGCGAAGCCCTGCACGACCTGCTCGGCCGCACCGACCGCGCCCTGTACCGCGCCAAACAGGGTGGGCGCGACCGCGTCTGCGAAGAGCACTGATGGACGCCGAGCACTGCCCGCTGTGCGGCAAGCCCAACCAGCGCAGCATCGCCGCCGGCCGCAGCGACGAACCCTGCTGGTGCTTCGAGGCGCAAATCGACCCCGCCGCCCTGCAGCGCCTGACGCCCGAGCAACGCGACCAGGCCTGCCTCTGCCCCGCCTGCGCCGGTGCCGTTGCAGCCGCCAAAGGCGAAGAGCGAGACTGAGCCATGCGCCTGGATCGCTTCCTCAGCAACTTCCCGCGTTTCAGCCGCCAGGACAGCCGCCTGCTGATCAGCGCCGGGCGCCTGCGTGTGGACGGCGCGATCATCAACGACCCGCGTTTCGACGTGCGCGCTTTCCACCGCGTCGAGCTGGACGACGAACTGCTGCAGGCCGGGCGCAGCGCGCGCTACTGGATGCTGCACAAGCCGGTCGGCGTGGTCAGCGCCACGACACACGATGAACACCGTACCGTGCTCGACCTGCTCGACGAACCGGACAGGCACGACCTGCACCTGGCCGGGCGTCTGGACCTCAACACCAGCGGCCTGCTGCTGATCACCAATGACGGGCGCTGGTCGCGGCGCATCACCCAGCCACAGCAGCGCAAGCCCAAGGTCTACCACGTCACCACCGAACAGCCGATCACCGGCGAATACGCCGAGGTGTTCGAGCGCGGCCTGTACTTCGCCTTCGAAGATCTCACCACCCTGCCCGCCCAGCTCGACATACTGGGCAGCCACAGCGCCCGGCTGACCCTGTTCGAGGGCCGCTACCACCAGGTCAAGCGCATGTTCGGCCACTTCCGCAATCGGGTGGTTGCACTGCATCGAGAAAGCATGGGAGAGATCGTTCTCGACCCGCAGCTGGCGCCCGGCCAGTACCGCGCCCTGACAGCGGCGGAAATCGCCAGCGTCTGATCGCCACAGGTCGAACCTCACGACCCGACCAACGGTAGGCCGAAAACAGGATAAAGATGTGACTCGCCCTTGCGTGGTTGCAAGGCAACTGCTTGAATCGAATCACAAGTCTCGAGATGACCAATCGGTCACTACGAGACAGCGAAACGTTCTTTCAGTTGCTGGCGCCCTGCGCCGATTGGATTCCTGCCTGGTAACACCGCCCTCTCCAATGCCCCTGAAACGGCCTGGAGCGCTCGTCTGTTTCGATCCTAACTGCTTGAAATTCCTATACTTATAAAAATCTCCAGCCTGACATCAAGCTGTCACGCTCAGGCGCTTTTCTGACTGCTCAATCAAATGCGAACGGCCGCCCGCTCGCCTTGACCCACTTGCGCCAGGAGGAAACGACATGAGGCCAGAAACCGCAGTCGTCGAGATCAACAGGAAGCACAAGGTACACACGGAGTTCTACGGCAACCCGGCAGCAAGCAAGACCATCATCCTGGTCAACGGCTCCCTGGCGACCACCGCCTCGTTCGCGCAAACGGTCAAGTACCTGCAACCGCAGTTCAACGTGGTGGCCTTCGACCTGCCCTATGCCGGCCAATCGAAGCCGCACAACAGCGACTTCACGCCCATCAGCAAGGAAGACGAAGCGGCCATCCTGCTCAAGCTGATCGACCACTACGGCGCCAACTACCTGATGTCCTTCTCCTGGGGCGGCGTCGCCTCCATGCTCGCCCTGGCCCAGCGCCCGGCCACGCTGGAAAAGGCGGCAATCTGCTCCTTCTCGCCAATCCTCAACGTGCCGATGCTCGACTACCTGCACAAGGGCCTGCGCTTTCTCAACGCGGTGGATCGCGACAACATCGCCCTGCTGGTCAACAGCACCATCGGCAAGCACCTGCCGTCGCTGTTCAAGCGCTTCAACCACAAGCACGTTAGCACCCTGGACGAGCACGAATACCGGCAGATGTACGCCCACATCAAGCAGGTGCTGAACATGGAAGCGCACTGCAGCATGGAGTGCCTGCAGGCCATCGACATCCCGCTGCTGTTCGTCAACGGCGACCGAGATGAATACACCTCGGTGGAAGACGCCTGCCTGTTCGCCCAGCACATCGACAACGCCCAATTCGCCGTGATCGACGACGCCGGCCACTTCCTCGACATGGAACACAAGGCCGCCTGGCTGCAGACCCAGCGCGTACTGCTGGACTTCTTCAACGCCCCCAGCAAACGCCTGCAACTGCCGACTCGCGGCGAGCTGCAGGAACTGCAGGCCGTTGCGGTATGAACAGACGCAGAGGCGAACCGGCTGCACGACAGGTCCCGGTTCGCCCTTCATTTTCGCCGCAGGTTCCGGTATAAAGGCACCCGCTGCGGGTGTCGTATAATGGTAATACCCTAGCTTCCCAAGCTAGAGCCGTGGGTTCGATTCCCATCACCCGCTCCAGTTTAGGTTCCATGGAAATCCAAGGAGTTCCATAAACCCCTGTCAGCCAAAGGACTTTTTGCTAGGCAGGCGTCCAGTGAGAGCCACCGAAAGCCACCCGAAGCCACGACTTTTAAGTCCAAGCTTAAGTCCAAGTAAGCGGGTTGGTTGAGGTCCGGTTTGTTGCTGGGGCGGAGCGGGCCATGCGAAGAGGATCTGACTCCTGACTCTGTTCAGGAGCAGACATGGCACTCACCGATGCAGTCGTCCGGCACGCCAAGGCGACCGGAAAGGACTACACCCTCCCTGACTTCGACGGCCTCACGCTGTCCGTCTCCGCGGTCGGCACCAAGGCTTGGTACTTCCGCTATTACTGGCTGGGTCGGCAGAAGCGAATGTCCTTGGGGCACTACCCCGAGATCGGCCTGCGCGAGGCGCGCATCGAACGGGACAAGGCGCGCGCCTTGGTCGCCAAGGGCATCAACCCGCAGCGTCAGCGCACGAAGGATCGGCGCTTGGCGACCGATGCCGAGCAGTACACGTTCCAGGCCGTCTACGACAAGTGGTTCGCGTTCCGCCAGCAGAGCCGTCTGAAGAAGACCGGGCGCAACGTCACGCTCGGGACGCTTCCACGCATCTTCAGCAACGACGTCCTCCCATCGCTGCGCAAGCGCTCGATCTACGAGATCAACCGCGCTGACCTACTCGAAATCGTCGGGCGGATCGAGAAGCGCGGTGCCCCGTCGATCGCCGAGAAGGTCCGGACCTGGCTCAACCAGCTCTTCCGGTACGCGCTGGTGATCGTACCCGGGCTGGAACGCAATCCGGCCTCCGACCTGGATGTGGTCGCCATGCCGGCGCCGCCCGTGCGCCACAACCCGTTCCTGCGCATGCCCGAGGCACCCGAGTTCCTGCAGCTGCTGCGCAAGTACCCCGGCCGGCTGCAGACCCAGGTCGGCGTCCGCATGCTGTTTCTGACGGGTGTGCGCACGGGCGAGCTGCGGCTGGCGACCCCGGATCAGTTCCACCTCGATGACGCTCTGTGGATCATCCCGCCGGACGTGGTCAAGCAGCTCGAACTGAAGATGCAGAAGGAGAACCTGCGCACGGAGGATATCCCGCCCTACATCGTGCCGCTGTCGGTGCAGGCGGTCGAGATCGTCCGGCACATGCTCGACCGGTTCAAGAAGTCGCAGAAGTACCTCTTCCCGGGCGCCAAGAGCCTGAAGCAGCGCATCAGCGAGAACACGCTCAACGGCGCGATCAAGCGCCTGGGATACGCAGGTCGGCTCACGGGCCATGGCATCCGCGCCACGATCTCGACGGCGCTCAACGAGCTGGGCTATCCGGACAAGTGGATCGACGCGCAGCTTTCCCACGTCGACCCGAACCCGGTCCGTCGAACCTACAACCATGCCGAGTACGTCGACCAGCGCCGGCACATGATGCAGGACTGGGCCGATCGACTGGACCTGCTCGAACAGGGCGAGGTCGAGGCGGCCTGCAGCCCTCTGAACATTCAACTGGAAGGCTTGCCCGTCCTGGAGGCTGGCATGAGCCTGCCGGCTCCGCCGGCGACCGCGGGAATGCAGAAGCTGGTGCTGTCCACACCCGCTGCCGTTGCCGCTGCGCCGCAGCCCGTCCAGGTGCAGCCCATCTCCGTACGGCGCCTGTCCGCGGTGCGGGTGCCCAAGACGGAGCCGGCCATCTCCAATGTCCAGCGCGAGCGCATGATCCTGCTCGACATCCTGGAATCGCCCCACAACCTCTCCGTTGCCGACTACGCCAAGCTCGCCGGCAAGTCGCGTCGCTGGATCACCTACGAGGTCACGGCCGGGAACCTGTTGTCGATCAGCCTGGGCAATCGCGGGCAGCGCGTGCCGGACTGGCAGCTCGACCCGCTCAAGCGTCGCCTGGTCCAGACCGTCCTGAAGCAGACGGCGCGCGGCGTGGACCCGTGGGAGATCTATCACGCGCTCATGCAACCGTGCGCCGAGTTCGGCGGCGAGTCCGCCGTCGAAGCGGTCACCGCCGAGAATCTCGGGGCAGCGGTCAAGGCGGTTTGCCGCACGCTCGCCATGCAGGTGTTCGATGGCCCTGTTCCGCACCGCGAGGGCTATCGGTCTACGCGACCGTCTGCCCTCGTTTGAAGAAGCGGTCGATCGCTGGAGAGTCGGCGCGCTCGGGCCGGATCAGATGGGTTCCGACCCGGTATGTGCTGTCCGCCAGCGAACGCATGACGACACCCCAGTTCCGCGACCGTTCGAGGAGCGGTCGCGGAGCGATGCCGACCCCATAACCAGCCGCCACCTGTACGGCCATCAGCGCAAACGAGGTCGACCGATAGGGAATAGCTGGCTGCGGGCCGAACAACGCTTCGCAGGCGCGTGGGCAGCACTCGAACAAGGTGTACGGTCGGAGCTTGTCCACTGGAACCGCCGGATAGCTGAGCAGGGGTGATCGCTCTGGTAGGGCGACGGCCAGTTCATCCTGCCAAAGCAGGTCGGCCCGCAGGTGCGGCGCCGGCGTGTCTGCCATGACTATCCCGATGTCGTAGCGGCCATCCGCCAATCCCTCGAAAAGACTGGCCTCGGATGCCTCGTGCACAACGACGGATGTTTCCGGCTCCTCAGCCCGCTGCAGGGCAAGCAATGATGCCAAGCGTGGCGACGACGGCACGCAGGATGTGACGCAGAGCTTAAGCGCAGAAGCTCGACAAAAGGCTTGCATGAAGGCCCGTTAGGTCATGGCTTGAAGCGATTGTCGCAACCGCCATCATAAAATGAGTTAAATTTACCGTGGTTTAACTTAGCGCGCTGAACGACGCTTTTGCCGATGCAGAAGCGCTCCGTCCAGCGAGGCCGCCCGGTCGGCACGACCACCTACGAGCCTGAGCCCGCGTTGGCGTTCGGACAGGCTGTTCGCGCTGCACGCCTGGAGCGAGGGATCGCCCAGGAAGAACTTGCAGCGGTGGCGGAAATCGATCGTTCGCACATCGGCAAGATTGAGAGGGGCGAACATATGCCAACCTTGGCGTTGATCCTCAAAATCTCAAACGCGCTGCGCATGAGTGCGGCTGATTTGATGTCGACGACAGTAGCTAACCTGCAATCGGGCAGAAAAACCTAAGCCCAAGTGTCAACCCGGTTTAACTGTCCGGATGGGCGTGCAGGTACGTGAGGAACTGCTGTAATGCGACGCACGGCTCGTTACCCGCCAGGTGCAGCAGATAGGTTGTGAGCACGGCTGATTCGCTGGCTAGCGGTCGGACCACGATGTCTGGATGTTTGCAGAGCGCCATGCGGGTGGTGCTTGTAAACCCGACGCCGTAACCTGCAGATACCAGCGTGAGCATCATGTCCGACGAGCGTACATGCTCGACGACTTTCAGATCCTGCTCCAGCGTGCGAAGCAGCAGCGTCAGTTCGCGAGAACATCCCTCGTAGGTCTGCGGATCACACATGACCAGCGGATATCGGGCCAGTTCCTCGAGGGGTATCTCCTTGTACGCCAGCAGTGGGTGGTGCGTCGGGATCGCCGCGAGCAGCGTGTCGCGCCAGACGGGCTCGGCGCAGATGCCGTCCCCGACGTTGGCGGTATGCGCAAAGCCTGCCCTGAAGTCCCCCGCGCGAAGCCCCCGCAACTGTTCCTGCAGAGGTACTTCGCAGATACGTATCTCGATCTCTGGCGCATCTTCCCGAAAGCGCGCCAGGATCTCGGACAGGCGGGGGTCGATGGCGCCATCTGAGATGGCGATGCGCAAGCTACCGCGATATCCGGTCGCGATCGCCCTGACGTTCTCGCCAGCCTGCTCTAGGAGCGCCAACACCCGACGAACTTCGTCGAGGTAGACGGTACCTGCTGCGGTCAGACGGGTACCCCTTCGATTGCGATCAAAGAGCACCACGCCTAGATCTTCTTCCAGCTCCTTGATTGTCCTCGACAAAGGAGATTGCTCGATGTGCAAACGCTCGGCTGCGTGCGTGAAGTTCAGCTCCTCACCTAGAACGACAAAACAGCGAAGGTGTCGCAGTTCCATAGGCCATACTCCGAGTCAACCTCGAAACCTTCCTATGCATGGTTGAGCTTTCATTGCCTGAACCGCTGCATCATTCATGGGTAGTGCCCCGGTTGTGGATCAGTCGCGACGAGTTGGCCAGGATGCCGATATCCGGGATGGATTGAAGCTCCGCCGCGTAGAAGGCCACCGCAGCAGTACGATCAAAGTGCAGTCGATGTTTGGCTATGTCGTGCGTGGGTCGCGATATGCGAGCAACCTGAGCGCATTGAACACCACCAGTAGCGTGGACCCCTCATGGATGGCGACGGCCGGGCCGATGCCCAGGCCGAAGATCGTGGCAGGCACCAGGAATGCGACGATGCCGAGGCTGACGTAGACGTTCTGCCGGATCACGCCGCGGGTGTGCCGGCTCAGGCCCACCGCGAACGGCAGGTGGCGCAGGTCGTCGGCCATCAACGCGACGTCGGCGGTTTCCAGTGCAACGTCCGAGCCAGCGGCCCCCATCGAGATGCCAACCGTGGCGTTGGCCATCGCTGGCGCGTCGTTGACGCCGTCGCCGACCATCGCGACCTTGTCCTGCTCGCGCAGTTTGCGGATGGCCTCGACCTTGTCCTCGGGCATCAGGTCGCCCCAGGCTTCGTCGAGGCCCACTTCCGAGGCGATCGCCTCGGCGACGCGCTGATGGTCGCCGGAGATCATGATCATGCGCGTGATGCCGAGCGCGCGCAGTTCCTTGAGCGCCTCCGGCGCACCTTCGCGCGCGGTGTCGAGCAGACCAATAGCGCCCAGGTCGCGCGTGCCTTGCCTAACCACCATCGAGGTGCGGCCGGCCTCGCGCAGCTGCGCGATGGCGGCCGCAGCGGATTCGCCTAGCGGCGCGACGCCGTCGGTGCCGAACATCTCGGCCTTGCCGATCCATACCGTCTCGCCGCCGAGCGTGGCCGTGACACCGCGACCGATGAGATTTTCCAGGCCGCCGGCGGCCGGGATCTCGCGCCCGCCGAGCCGTTCCCGACCATCTCGGGCGATGGCGGCGGCCAGCGGATGATCGCTGAGCGACTCGACCGCGACCGCGACGGTGAGCAGTTCCTCCTCCGTGACACCCTCCACCGTGACAACGTCGGTGATGCGAGGCCGGCCTTCGGTCAAGGTGCCGGTCTTGTCGAAGGCCATCGCGTTGAGCGAGCCCAGTTCCTCCAGCGGTGCGCCTCCTTTGATCAGCACGCCACCGCGTGCCGCGCGGGCGATGCCCGAGAGCACGGCGCTGGGTGTGGCGATGGCCAGCGCGCACGGACTGGCCGCCACGAGCACGGCCATCGCGCGGTAGAAGCTGTCGCGGAAGGGCTCGTCGACGACGACCCAGGCGAACAGCAGCAGGAAGGCCAGGACCAGGACCGCGGGCACGAAGATCCGCTCGAACCGGTCGGTGAATCGCTGGGTCGGTGACTTGCGTGTCTCGGCCTCGCTGACCATTTTCACCACGCGCGCCAGCGCCGAATCGCTGGACTTGCGTGTGACTTCGATCTCAATCGCGCCGCTGCCGTTGATGGTGCCGGCAAACACGCGCGAGGCGGCATCGACGCCATCGGGCCGTGCTCGCGCCGTCGCGGGGTCGTCCACGGGGTGCTTGTCGACCGGAATGCTCTCGCCGGTCACCGGCGCCTGGTTCACGCTGGAGTTGCCCAGCACAAGGAAGCCGTCGGCTGGCAGGCGCTCGTTGGGTTTGACCAGGACCACATCGCCGACGACGAGATCCTCGACGGCGATGTCCTGCACCTGGCCGTCGCGGCGCACGATGGCCGTGTCGGGCGCCAGTTCGGCCAGCGCCTCGATCGCGCGCTTGGCGCGACCCATCGCGTAGTGCTCGAGCGCGTGTCCGAGGCTGAACAGGAACAGCAGCAGCGCGCCCTCAGCCCATGAACCGAGCGCCGCGGCGCCGGCGGCAGCGACCAGCATCAGCGTATCGATCTCGAACCGCTTCATGCGCAGGTTGTCGATCGCCTCGCGCAGCGTGTAGACGCCGCCGAAGAAGTACGCCGCGACGTAGCAGGCGAGCGGGAGCCAGCCAGGCGCACCGGCGACCAGCTTCTCGATAGCGTACCCGGTGATCAGTAGACCGCCGCAGACCAGAGCGAAGATCAGCTCGGTGTTCGGGCCGAGCAGGCCGCCGTGCGCGTGCCCTTTGTGATCGCCGGCTTCATGATCGTGGTCGTGATCCCCTTCGGCATGGGCATGCTGTTCCTTGGCCGGTTGCCCACGCGGCACCACCTTGAGTTCCGCCAGCGCCTTCCGCAGGTCCTGCTCCGAGGTTCGCTCACGGTCGAACTCGATGGCGACCCGGCCCGCGGCACTGGCCTCGGCTTCCAGGACGCCCGGCAGCGCCCGCAGGCGCTCGCCGACCGTCCGCGCCCGGCGCTGGTGGACGATGCCGTCCACCTCCCAGGAGGCGTGGCCGTAGCGACCGCTGATCTCAGCGCCAGCCCCCTCGACGATCTCGCGGATGCGCGCCAGCGGAAGCATCTCGGCGTCGTAATGGATGCACACCTGCGCCGGCGTTCCATCCTCGCCGTCGCGGACGTGGACCTGCTCGATGCCGTCGCGGCCTTCGAGCTCGCGGATGAGGCGCCCGACGCAGGCATCCGCCTTGTCTGGAACATGAGGGAGCAGGATCTGAAGATCCAGGCGCAGTTTCTCGGTCATGGTGTTCTCCGTGAATCCGTGGGAGATGTAATTCGTTGACGATCAACCCGTTGGCGCAGACGGAGGTGCCGCGGTCCATGGGGGGTATTGGGTGCTTGGAGTCCTAGCCGTCGCAGCTTCATGTCCTGACCTCTTGACGCACGTTGCGCAGGATTTCGACGCCGCCAAGAGATGCGACTACGGCGATCAGCGCACCTGCCACCAAGTCCGGCCAGGGCGAGCCCAGCCACAGCACCAGCGCACCGGCGACGATCACGCCGCCGTTGGAGATGAAGTCGTTGAAGCTGAAAGTCTCCGCGGCCTTCATGTTGACGTCGTCGGACCGCATACGGCGCAACAGGACTAGGCACCACAGGTTGATTACGGCCGCAACCAGCGCCAATCCCATCATCACCGGGCCCAGTGGCTCGGCTCCGTACAGCCAGCGCCTGACCACGTCCGCCATCACCGCGACCGCGAACAGCAGCAGCATCACACCAGAAACAGCCGCCGCCCCGCGTTTCCACGCGGGACGGCGGTCGATGGCGAGGTAGCTCAACAGATAGACGGCCGCGTCCGATCCGTTGTCGACGGCATTGGCGAGCAGGGCGCTGGAGTCGGCCATCCAGCCGGCCACGCCCAGCCCGACGAACAACGCCAGATTCCACAGCAAAACCTGCCGCAGGACGCCTTTCTGCCGGGCTGGATCGAGCATCATGTCGCGTGCCGCCTGGGTCGATGCTTCGCGGTCGCGCGAGCAGCGAAGGTGGGCAGCACGAGCAGCGTCAATACCGTTGCTGTGATCAACCCACCGATGACCACGGTCGCCAGCGGTTTCTGCACCTCGGCGCCGGAGCCGGTGGCGATCGCCATTGGGACGAAGCCGACGATGGCCACCAACGCGGTGGTCAGCACCGCCCGCAGGCGGTTGGCGGCACCGGTCGCCGCCGCTTCCAGAGGCTCGTCCCCCGCGGCTAGGCGTTCACGGATGGCCTGCATCAGCACCAGGCCGTTGAGCGTCGCAACGCCGGAGACCGCGATGAAGCCCACCGCCGCGGACACCGAGAAGGGCATGCCGCGCACTAGCAGCGCCAGTATGCCTCCGACCAGCGCCAGCGGGACGCAGACGAAGACCAGCGCCGCCTCACGGATGGTGCCCAGTGCCATATACAACAGTGCGCCGATCATCAGGAACACGACCGGGATCACCAGCGCCAGCCGCGCCTCGGCACGCTGCAGGTTCTCGAACTGCCCGCCCCAGTCAAGGTAGACGCCGCTGGGCAGAGACACATCGGCCACGGCTGCTTGCGCCTCCCCGACGAAGCCGCCCAGGTCACGGCCACGGACGTTGGCCTGCACCACGATGCGACGGCTGCCGTTGTTGCGGCTGATCTGGTTGGGTCCTTCGCTGACCTCGATGCGCGCGACCGAGGACAGCGGCACCACGGTGCCGTCGGGAGCTACCACGGGCAGTGCAGCGAGCCGGGCTGGATCATTCCGAGCGTCTTCATCGAGCCGAACTACCACGTCGAACCGGCGGTCGCCCTCGAAGATCTTGCCGGCGGCAGTGCCACCAATGCCAGTTGCCAATGCCTCGCTGACGTCCGCTGCGGTCAAGCCATACTGTGCGGCAGCGGCATGGTCGACCCGCACGGTGAGCGTCGGCAGGCCCGACACCTGCTCCACGCGCACGTCCGCCGCGCCGTCGATGCTGCGGAGCTTGAGCGAAATCTGGTCGGCGATCGGCTGCAGGACGTCGAAGTCGTCGCCGAACACCATCACAGCCAGGTCCGTGCGCACGCCGGAGATCAGTTCGTTGAAACGCAGTTCGATCGGCTGGCTGAACTCGAACGCATTGCCGATCTGGTTGCCGACGATGCCCTCAAGTCGGCCGATCAAGTCTTCCTTGCTTAACGACTTGTCTGGCCACTCGGATTTCGGCTTGAGTACGATCACGCTGTCCGAGATGTTGGTCGGCATGGGATCGATGGCCGCCTCCGCCGTACCAGTACGGGAGAAGACCGTCTTCACTTCGGGTTCGCTGGCGAGGGTCTTCTCCAGGGCCAGTTGCATCGCCAGCGACTGCTCCAGCGAGGCGGAAGGGACTCGCAGGGCCTGCATCGCCAGGTTGCCCTCGTCGAGGGTCGGCATGAACTCCCGGCCCAGCGAAACGAATGCCGTGAAGCCGATCGCAAGCATGGCGACCGCGCCGAGCAGGACCGCGCGGGGCCGCGCGACCGCAGCGCGGATGACCGGCTCGGCCTTGCCGCGTACGAAGCGGATGATGCGGGTCTCGTGTTCGCCGTCTTGTCCGCCTTGGTGCCCGCGTTCCTTTTCGTGCGACGGCGCATGTCCGGGCCGGGGCTTGGGATCGCGCACGAACAGGGCGGCCATCGCCGGCACGAAAGTGAAGGAGAAGATGAACGCTCCGACCAGGGCGAGCATGAAGGTCGCGGCCATCGGCTGGAACGTCTTACCCTCGACGCCTTCCAGCGTGAGGATCGGCGCGAACACCAGCAGGATGATGAGCTGGCCGAACGCGGCCGGCCGCACCATCTTGCGCGCCGCCTGGATCGCGACGCCCAGACGCTCCCCGGCGGAGAGCGACCGTCCCAGTTCGGCCTGCTTCTGGCCGAGCATCAGCAGCGTGGCTTCGATCACGATCACCGCACCATCGACGAGGATGCCGAAGTCCAGCGCGCCCAGGCTCATCAGGTTGCCGCTGATCCCGAAGCGGTTCATGCCGATCACCGCGAACAGGAACGACAGCGGGATCACCAGCGCGGTGATCGCCGCGGCGCGGATGTTGCCGAGCAGCAGGAACAGCACCACGATGACGAGCAGCGCGCCCTCGGTGAGGTTCCTGGCGACGGTCTTGATCGTAGAGTTGACCAGCATGCTGCGGTCGAGCACGGGTTCGGCGACGATGCCCGGAGGCAGGGAGCGGTTGACCTCGGCCAGACGCTCCGCCGCTGCCTGCGCCACCGTGCGGCTGTTGCCGCCGGCGATCATCAGCGCCGTCCCGAGCACCGCTTCGTGGCCGTCGCGCGTGGCGGCGCCCAGCCGCGGCGCCTGTCCCAGCCCGACACTGGCCACGTCTGAAACGCGGATCACCACGCCGCCTCGGTTGGCGACCGGCGACTGTGCGAGGTCGTCGACCGTCTGCGCCAGGGCATCGGCCCGGACGATCAGGCCTTCGCCGGCACGCTGGACGAAGCCTGCGCCGGCCTGGACGTTGGCGCGTTCCAGCGCCTGCACCAGATCGCCCAGGCCAAGACCGTAGGCGGCCAGCCGCTCGGTGTTCGGGCGGACGGCGTATTCCTTGACGTAGCCGCCGATCATGTCAACGCCCGCCAGGCCCGGCGTCGTGCGCATCTGCGGCGCGATGATCCAGTCCTGCACCGTGCGCAGATAGGTGGCGCGTTCTTTCGCCGTCGCGAGCCGGTCGCCCTCCGGCGTGAGGTAGACCTCGCCGGCCTGCCATCCGGGCGTGTTCGGCTTGCCGACGTTCTCCGGGTCGAACGGGACGAAGTCCACCGTCCACATCAGCACCTCGCCGAGGCCGGTGGTGACCGGCGACATCATCGGCACCACGTCCTCAGGCAAGTCTTCCTGCACCTCGCGCATGCGCTCGGCCACTTGCTGACGTGCGAAGTAGATGTCGGTCTGGTCGGTGAAGATGGCGGTGACCTGCGAGAACCCGTTGCGCGAGAGCGAACGCGTGCTGGTCAGGCCGGGGATGCCGGCCAGCGCCGTCTCAAGCGGGTACGTGACCTGTCGCTCGATCTGGCCTGGAGCAAGTGCGGGTGCAATGGTATTGATCTGCACCTGCCGATTGGTGATGTCCGGTACCGCGTCGATCGGTAGCTTGCCGAGCTGGAACAGGCCATACGCCGCGATGACTGCGGCGACGAAGATCACCGCCCAGCGGAAGCGCACCGCCGTTTCAATGATGAGTTTGAACATGGCGGGGTCCTCAGTGGCCGTGCTCGGCCTCGCCCTTGGCGAGTTCGGCCTTCAGCAGGAACGCGTTGGTGCCGGCGACGCGCTCGTCGCCCGACAGCCCGTTGAGGATCTCGATGCGCCCGCCCGCGCGGCGACCGGCGAGCACCGGGGTCGCACGGAAGCCCTTGCCGTTGTCGGCCACGAATACGACCGATCGGCCCTCCACGGTTTGCACGGCGTCGGCAGGCACGGTCAACGTGTCGTCTTTGGCCGCCGCGACCACGACGCCGGACACCGGCGTACCTGCCGGCGGCAGCGGGCCGGATTCCGGGCGCGCACGGATGATCGCCATGCCACCCTGCTCGCGGACATCGGCGGCGGAGCCGATCACGATGGCACTGAAGCTGCCGTTCGTGCCGGTGACTTCGATGCGCGCGCCGGGTTCGACTTGCGCCGCGAGCGCGGGCGGGGCGGAAAACACGAGTTCTGTCTGCGCTGGATCGGCCACGTTGGCCACGATGTCACCCGCGGCGACGAAGCCGCCGGGCGTCACCTGGACCGCGCCGACCACGCCTGGTACCGAGCTGGTAATGGTCACGCGCCCACCTGCGTTCGGCGAGCCGGCCGCGACGACTTGGGCTGCGGCCGCACGGGCCGCCGCTTCGGCCGATAGCGAGCGTGCCCGCGAGGCTTCGAGTTCCTGTTTTGCGACCACCCCCTGAGTTACCAGCGCCTGGTCGCGCTGATACACCAGCCGTGCCGCTTCCGCTTCGGCGCGTGCCGCATCCGCATTCGCACGCATCGTTGCGGCTTCGCCGCTGACAATCACTGCCAGAGGCTGGCCGACGCGAACCCTGGTGCCGGGTGCGACGATGACGCGCTCCACGCGACCACCGATGGAAGCAGCAACGGCGGCACGTGCACCAATAGCGGGCTCGACACGTCCACTCAGGCGTGTCTCGCTGCCACCACCGCGACCAACGGCAACCACCTGGATACCTGACGCTTCGATCTGCTGCTGGGTCAGGGCAACCAGGCCCTCCTCGCTCTCGGTCGCTTCATCGCCATGGTCGTCATGGCTGTCTTTCTCGTCATGGCCCCCTTCGGCGCCGTGATCTGCATGGCTTTCTTGTGTCTGATCGTCACCGTGCGATCCATGGCCGTCATCATCGGAGTGGGCAGCATGGGACGCTCCGGCATCTTGGCTGCTGGTGAGCCTCGCAAGGCCGAAGCCTGCGACGAGGGCGACCAGGAGTGCGGCGACGTAAATCAGCCGCCTAGTATTTGTTTTCATCGGGATTCTCCGAACGGGGCGCGGCCTTCCAGGAGCGCCAGGTCGATTTCGGCAAGAACGCGCGCGATCCGCGCGTCCACGGCGGCATTGCGCGAGGCGATCAACGCCGAGCGCGTGCTGCGAAGTTCAAGTTGCGAGATTCGGCCAGCCTCGAAACCGACGCGGGACAGGCGATAGGCCTCCTCGGCAGCTGCGACACCGCTATCGGCGGCGCGTGTCCGGCTGTTCGAGGCGGCTAGCGTGGCCTCTGCGGCCAGTCGCTCCGCCCGTACCTCCTGTTTCTGCGCGATCAGCCGGGCCTCGGCGGCCCGCTGCTCGGCATATGCGGCTCGAATGCCACCCCGATTGCGATCGAACAGTGGAATGGTCAATTCGAGGCCGACCGTAAATGCCTCATCGTTGGTTTCCCGGAACCGGGTCCTGCCAACGGCGGCGCTGACATCCGGAAGCGCGCGACGCCGTTCGACCGTCACCAGTCGGCTCGCGGCATCGAGTTCGGCCTGTGCAACCCGGACGGCGAGAGGATCGTCTGCACCGACTCCGGTCGGGTTGGAAGTACGGTCCAACAGGCTTGCACTGATGGCTTGGACGGGTCTTTCGAGCATGGCGATCGCCGACAACCGCGCGAACGCACTGTCGCGGAGGGCCTTGGTTTCATCGAGTGCAGCCCTGGCGGCCTCGACCTCGCTCTGTGCCTGGACACCGCGCAGGGTCGCCTCGCGGCCCTGTTCGACCATGGCCGCGACCCCGCGCGCGTCCTGCTCGGTCAGCGATAGGGCCTCAGCAGCGAGGTCGTAGCGTCGTGCTGCGGCTTCGGCCTCGGCATAGGTCAGTGCCAACTGGCCCGCGACCTGCCAGCGAGTCTGCACGCGCCGAAGGTCCGCTGCGTTGGCCTCGGAACGCGCCGCCTGGATTCGGGCGGAGCGTTGGCCAAACAGTTCAAGGGGCTGGTTGATCGACAGCGTCGTTTCGCCGTTGCCGGTACCGTTGTAGGGGCCGGTGCCGTAGACGTTCTCTCGGCTGTAGGCGATTGAGGGATTGGGAAGGGCGCGGGCCTGCTCCGCACGGGCGGCAGCTGCGTCATAGACGGCATTGGCTTCGAGCGTCGACGGCAGCGCGTCGAGCCGGGCAACTAAATCATCGTAGGACGGGGCGGTCTCGACGACAGTGTCGTTCGCCATTGAAGGCGACGCCAATGCCAAGACAGCCACGGCCAGTCCGACCGCGATGAGCGGCCGTCCAAGCGGCGTAAACATGGGAACTCCGGAAGCAAAAGTTGACGTGGGAACCCGTCAGAACGGGCACTGAACACGTCAGCCTCGCGGAGGCCTCAGGGGTCCTTCGGATATTCCGGATGCGGGAGGATCATCCTGCGATACAGCCTGAACGGCGCGCACGGCGTCGTAGCCCACAGTCGTACTGGATGGGACGTTTGCTGTCGAGTGATGGCAATGGCCGTGGGCGCAGACGCCGTGGGCGTTGCTGGAGTCATCCCCCTTGCCGGCATCGTCGCTTGGCGATGACGCATGGTCATCCAATGCAATCGCCGTATGCGTATCGAGCGATTCGAACGAGCAAGCGAACGCATCGGCGATAGGCAAGATCACCAGCACTGCGACCAGCAGTGCGGCAATGGTGCTTCTCAGCTTGACGAGTGTTCGATGCATCGGCGAAACATACCAGTCAAAGCTCCCCGGACACAATAACAAGCTGCCTTCCCCCTATAGAAATCCAACAGGGCCGCCAGCGCCTTGCTCAGGCCTCCCCAAAACTCTTGCAAAACCGAGGCTTGGCCGGCCTGCCGCACCGACTCGCCCAGCATGCTGGCGTGCTGATCTAAAGGGTAATCTTTGGGGTCTATTCAGCTAGAAACTATGAGCCCTTCTCCGGGGGGGCTGGGGATCGAAGGAATGGCCGGTCGAGAATGTGCTCCTTCCAAAGCCCTCATGGGGCGATCTTCGAGTCGATGCACTCGGAAAAGACGTCTAGGTCAGGGTCATAGACTGAAGACCGGACTTGCATGAGACCAAGTACGGAGTGAAACAGGTTGTCGTGGCTGAGCGAATTGCCCGCCTGACGCTTGACGCAGCGCACATCGATGCCAGCGTTGTCGCGCATTCCCGGAGAAATCCACACCACCATCGGCACCTTGATCTGGGTTTCCGGTGCGATCGCGTAGGGGAAGCCGTGCAGGTAAAGGTTTCCTTCACCTAGGGACTCGCCGTGGTCCGAGAGATAGATCATCGCGGTATCGTGCGATCGATCCTGCGCAAGCATCCGGATGGTCCTTGCCAGAAAGTCATCGGTCTCCAGGATGGCGTTGTCGTAGGCGTTGACGATCTCTTCCCGGCTGCATTTTCCGAGGTCCGGGCTCCTGCAGTCCGGGACGAAACGTCGCAGCGACGGCGGATATCGCTTGAAGTAGCTGGGGCCGTGGTTCCCGAGTTGATGGAGCACGACGACGACATCGCCCGGATTGTCGTCGATGGCATCGTGCAGTCCCTGCAGCATCACGGCGTCGCGGCACGCCTGATCGTCGCAAAGCGGGTCGGCGCGCGGTTCACGGTATGACTCGAACGCCAACCCGGCGCATACGCCCTTGCACCCGGTCTGGTTGTCGCGCCAGAGCGTCCTGATGCCTGCGCGCTCCAGTACATGCAGCAGGGATTCGGATCCACGGATGAGCTGCTGGTCGTAGTTCCGCCTTCCGGTGGCCGAGAACATGCACGGAACCGAGACCTCGGTGTTCGATCCGCAGGCCGTGACATCCGTGAAATTGATGACGTCCAGTGACGACAATTGCGGGGTCGTCTGCCGGCGGTAGCCGCTCAGTCCCCAGTTCTGGGCGCGGACGGTTTCGCCGACCACGATCACCAGCAGGTGGGGCTTGGTTGACGGTCCGTGGCCCACCAGTCGCGCATCGGCCCCGATGACGCGGCGGGGTGCATCCGCCACGCGCGCGTCTTCCCCGAGAACCCGGGGGATCGAGACGAGATAGTTGCCTGGCGCGATCAGGTAGCGCAGGGATTTGTGGTTCCGCATCAGTGACGACAGGTCGTCAAAACACGTCGCCAGCACCAGTCCGGTCAGCGCGATGACGGCGAGCAGGAACACCAGACGGCGAGCCAGACTGCGCTTCCACCCGTACGTCCTGATCTGCGTCCACCAGACGAGCGCCGAGGGCAGAACGCCCAGGGCGAGCACGGACAACGCCAGGCCCGGCGTCAGCAGCTCAAGGGCCTCCGCCGTATCGGTTCGCAGTACGTTCCGGATCATGCTGGGATCGAGATGGACCGCATAGCGATCCGCAAAGTAAGCGGCCGCCGCAGTCGCCATCAAAAGCAGCGTCAGCAGCGGTTTGACCGTCCAGCGATTCAATACGAGCCCGAGCAGGATCGCATGCAGGCCCGCGATCGCGAGGCCAGCGCTGGCGAGCAGACGCCAGCTGCCGGGCTGATCCAGCACGCCCGTTTCCCTGACGCCCGACCAGAATGCCCCGTTTGCGGTGGCGACGAAGAACACGCTTGCGATGGCGATGAGGCCTTCCACGCTGATCGAGGGCCTGAGCCCCGCAAGCCGTCGATCAGCCGAGGAGTACAGGAGTCCCTGCGTCGCCGCTGAAAGCTCCGGCCTGCTCGGTCCGCGGCCTCCCTTTTGCGTTCTCCACAGTCGATGGCCGGTCACGGCAGAGCACCGTGATCCGGGCCGGAACCGTGTCCGCTGCGCGGGCGCAGATCCAGATAGAGGCTGTATGCCGCGGTGAAGGCCGGCAGCAGGTTTTGCAGCACGCCGACCGCATCCTGCTTGTTTGAAAACAGGAAGTAGGCAAGGGCCATGAGGCTTCCAGCCAGGCTCATGTACCAGAACAGGCGGGGAATGACCGGCCTGCCGGCACGCCGGCTCGCCAGGAACTGGACGACCCAGCGGGCACCGAACATCAGCGCGCCGGTCACTCCGATGAGCTTCCAAGGTGTCAGGACGATCCCGATCCAGGCGAGCCAATCGATGGGGTCGTTCATGGCCGGGCCTCCTGGACGGGGCGGCTGCGCGCGCGCACATGGCGTGCGACGAGCCACGACACGCCAAGCAGGTCCCGGATGCCCACGAGCGCCCGTCCGAAGTTGGTGTACTTGGACCTTCCGGCTCCCCGGGGACGGTGGTTCACCGGCACGCTGACCGTGCGCCAGCCCGCCCGCTGCATGAGCGCGGGCAGGTAGCGGTGCATGTGGTTGAATGCGGGCAGCGAAAGGAAGGCTTCCCGCTCGAACAGCTTGATCCCGCAACCCGTATCCGGTGTGCCGTCGTGCAGGAAGCTGCGCCGGATGCGGTTGGCCAGCCGTGACGCAATCCGCTTGGCCGGCCCGTCGTTGCGCGTGACGCGCCAGCCGGCGATCAGCTTCACGTCCGACGGCGATTTCTCTAGGTGAGCGATCAGCTTCGGGATGTCGGCGGGATCATTCTGGCCGTCGCCGTCGAGTGTCGCGATCCATGAGCCGTATGCGTTCTGCACGCCGGTCAGCAGGGCGACGCTCTGTCCATAGCACGCTTCGTGCTGGATTAGTCGCAACTCGGGGATCTCGTTCTTCAGCGCCAGGACCACCTGCGCGGTGCCGTCGCTCGAACCGTCGTCGACGCAGACGATGTCGAATGCAACGCGGCCATGCAGGTGCTGCGACACTTCGCGCACCAGCGACGCGATGTTGTCGCGTTCGTTGAGCACGGGGATGACGACAGAAAACAGATTCATGGGAGGGGTCTCGGTGTTGTGGGTGTAGTGGATCCGCCGTTATGAAGTCCCCTCTTCTCCCTCATCGGCGGGAGAGACGGAGCCGAGCAGCTTCGTTGCGACATCGCCATTTCTAGCGATCCACGCCGAACAGATCGCGGCTGTAGACTTTTTCGGCCACATCAGCCAGGTCTGCGTTCAAGCGGTTGCTGACGATCACTTCGCTGCGGCGCTTGAACTCGGCCAGATCACCGATCACTTCGGAGTTGAAGAACGCAGGCACGTGCAGCAACGGCTCGTGCACGACCACCTCCACGCCTCTGGCCTTGAGCCGCTTCATCACACCCTGCACGCTGCTGGAGCGGAAGTTGTCGCTGCCGGCCTTCATCACCAGCCGGTGGATGCCGACCACGCGCGGCTTGCGGCGCAGGATGTCGTCGGCGATGAAATCCTTGCGCGTGGTGTTGGCATCGACGATGGCGCGGATCAGGTTCTGCGGCACATGGCGGTAGTTGGCCAGCAGTTGCCGGGTGTCCTTGGGAAGGCAGTAGCCGCCGTAGCCGAACGAGGGATTGTTGTAGTGATCGCCGATGCGCGGGTCCAGGCATACACCGTCGATGATCTGGCGCGTGTCCAGCGCATTGATCGCGGCGTAGGTGTCCAGCTCGTTGAAGAAGGCCACGCGCATCGCGAGGAAGGTGTTGGCGAACAGCTTGATCGCCTCGGCCTCGGTGTTGCCAGTCAGCAGTACGGGGGCACCCTGACGCGTGCTGGCGGCCAGCAGCAGGTCGGCCAGTTCGCGTCCGCGTGCCGAGTGTTCGCCCACGACGATGCGCGACGGTTCGAGGCTGTCATGCAGCGCCGAGCCTTCGCGCAGGAACTCGGGCGAGAACACGATGTTGTCCGTGCGCAGTTCCCGTTTGAGCGAATCGGTGAAGCCAACCGGCACGGTGGATTTGATGACGATCAGAGCTTTCGGACACAGCGCCGTGACATCGCGAGCCACGGTTTTCACCGAGTCGGTGTCGAAGCGGTCGGTTTCCGGGTCGTAGTTGGTCGGCGTGGCGACGATCACGTAGTCCACGCCCGCATACGCCTGGCGTGCATCGCTCGTGGCGTGCAGGCGCAGCGGATGGTTGCGCAGGTGCGCTTCGATGCCGGGATCGGCAATCGGTGAGGTGCGGTTGTTGATCGCCGCCACGCGTGCCGTGTCGATGTCCAGCACGGTCACCTCGTGATCGCGTGCCAGCATTACCGCGTTGGCCAGACCAACGTAGCCGCCGCCTGCTATGGCAATGCGCTTCATGCGGCGGCTCCCGCCGGGTGGCCGTAGTAATCGCGGTGCCAGGCGACGAAGCGTTCCAGCCCCTCGGCAAGACTGGTGCGCGGTGCATAGCCCAGATCGCGTGCGGCCAGCGAAATGTCGGCGCGCGTGCTCAACACATCGCCCGGTTGCATCGGCAGCAGGATGCGTTTGGCGGATCGGCCGAGCAGGCGTTCGAGATGGCTCACCATCGCGTCCAGCCGCTCGGGACGGTCATTGCCGAAGTTGTAGACGCGGTGCGGCGCGTCGCCGTCGGTGAGAACCGGCTCGCTTTCCAGCAGGCGCACGATGCCATCCACCACGTCATCGACGAAAGTGAAGTCGCGTTCCATGTCGCCGCCGTTGTAGAGGTCGATGGCCTCGCCGCGCAGGATGGCGTTGGTGAACTTGAAGTACGCCATGTCCGGGCGGCCCCACGGGCCGTAGACGGTGAACAGGCGCAGGCCGGTCATCGGAATCCGGTACAGGTGCGCGTAGGCGTGACCGATCAGCTCGTTGGCCTTCTTGGTGGCGGCGTACAGCGACACCGGAGTGTCGGTGCGGTCCTCCACGCAGAACGGTTGCTTGACGTTGGCGCCATAGACCGAGGACGAGGAGGCATAGACCAGATGCCGCACGCCGTGGCGGCGCGCGCCTTCGAGCACGGACAGGAATCCGGTGAGGTTGCTGTCGATGTAGGCGAACGGCGCGTCGAGCGAATAACGCACGCCGGCTTGTGCGCCCAGATGCAGGATCGCGTCGAAGCGGTGGGCATCGAACAGTGCGGCCATCGCTTCGCGGTCGGCCAAGTCGATACGTTGAAACGTGAAGCCGGGCTGGCCTTCAAGCTGCGCAAGACGGTCGTGCTTGAGCGCCACGTCGTAATAGGTGTTGAGATTGTCGATGCCGAGCACGCGATGCCCGTTCGCCAGCAGGCGGCGTGCGCTGTGGAACCCGATGAACCCGGCTGCGCCGGTCAGGAGGATGTTCATGCGATGCGGCCTTCGCTCGCATTCGATGTCCGATGCCTAGCCGGCAGGCACGTCGCAGCCGGAGAGCCAAGCGTTCTTGAGACCGGCAATAGGCAAACGATCTTGCGGGCCTCCTTGCGGGCCTCCTTGCGCGCAGGGGGTACTACCGAGATCGAGTCCGGAGCCACCGATGATGTCGAGCTGGCCTGACAGCTGTCCGTATAGGGGAATGCAGCGTGCTTCATGGCTGACTCTCCATCCTGTCGGCGTCGCTCGCACGTCCGGGTAACAGCCACCACGTCCGCCGGTTGGCGACACCCAGCGCAACCAGCTCGCCGTCGCGAAATCCTTGCGGAATTGCCGAGCCCACGATGAGCAGCCACCTATCCTCTGGTGCCTGTGCCTGCCACGTGAGCGCGCTTTCGAGTTGATCTACCTCCGGCCGGTTGAAACCGAACTCCGTGGTCGGCGATTGACTCATCAGCAGCTGCTGCTCGCGCCATCCCACTAGACCGAGTTGCGCATCCGGGCCGATTTGTCGCGCAACGGTTTCCATAAGTCCGCGAGACGAGCTTGAATCGTTGAGGACAACGGCGCCGCCGATGCCGAATGCGATCCATATTCCCGCCAGACCGACGAGGGTGCCGGCAACGACCCGCTCGCTCATGGCGACGATGGCCCCGAACGCCGCCGGCAGCGCCATGGAGAGCACTAGCCAAGCTGCACCTTCCGAGCCTAGGGACATGCCGCGCGCCAGCAGAAGGCGACTTTCAAAGCCCGGATCGGTGAACAGCATCGCAAGGCCCGCTACAAGGAGCACAAGGGCCAGAACCACAATGAATCCGAGGAGCAGCAGGCGTGGCCCGTCGCGTCTCAGCAGCCCGGGAAGAAGCGGTGCGAACGCCAAGCATGCCAATGGCAGCGCCGGCAGGATGTACATGTCCCGCTTGCCCGAAGGAATCGAGAAGAACAGGACGATCAGCAACCAACCGCCCAGCAGGAGCAGGTAGCGTGGATCGCCCCGGAAGATGCGTCGTTTCCAGGGCGCAAGCGCCCAAGGCATCGCCAGCATCAGCGGCAACCACGCACTCACCATCACGCCCGCGAAGTACAAGGGCGGTTTGATGTGCGTCCAGGACTCCGCATAGCGTTCGACGGTTTGCCTGAACAGGATGTCCCGGGCATAGGCCAGGTGCTCGGCGGAAGGCGCCAGCCGGACGGCTGCCAGCATGGGGCCCAGCCACAGTGAGATGGCTGTCAGTAGCGCGATCGGCCCCAGCCAGAACTTCCAGTCGCGCCACCAAGCACTCGATATGCTGCGTTGCCACCAAGTAGCGGCGATCGCTGGAATCAGCACCAGCAGCGCGATGATGCCGACGCCCTTGGTGATGACGCCTAGCCCCGCGGCGAACCACCCCAGCGTCCACATCTTCCAGTCGGGTCCCTGGAGGATGTGCCGCAGCAGGCCATAGTGCGCAAGCGTGACCCAGGTCACCAGCAGGGGATCGATCTGCGCGCGCTTCATCTGCAGGGTGAACTGCAGGGTGAACAGCAACGCCCAGCCTGCATACAGCCCGATCTGCCGGTTCCACAGGCGGCGGCCGAGATCGTAGGTCAGCGCGATGGTCAGCAGGCCGGCCAGCAGCGACGGCAACAGGAAAGAAACCCGCAGGTTCCCCGTGGCCCAGTACAACGCCGCCTGCATCCACATGAACAGCGGTGGCTTGTCTGAGTAGAGTTCAAGTCCCCGATGTGGGAACAACCAGTCGCCGCTTTCCACCATCTGCCTGGCCACGAGCGCAAAGCGCGGCTCGTCGGCAGGCCAGGGGTCTCGTAGTCCTAGCCCGGCACCGAGCACCGCGAGGGCGGCGAGCAGCAGGATGCCAATGCCTGGCGAACGGAACTGATTGAAGGTCAGGCGAAGAGATGCGGCTGCCGTCATCGCACGCTCCCGCTTCCACCGGCATCACGCCGGCAGGCAGGACGCGCGACAACGCAGCCACCGGTCGCCAGAGGCGACCAGCCGGTACGGTCGTACATGGGGATACCCGTGAGTCTGTCTAGATGGCAGTCAACGCGGCAGAACGCCGCGAAATACTTGCGTTCAGACTCTGGGTGGACGCATCAGCCCATCGGGTAGAAGAGACTTCGGAGAAGGCTTCTCGGGAGTGACGAGAAGGATCTTGTCAATCGTTGCCGAGGAGAGTGGGGCAAATGGCGTGTGTCCCACCGTGTGGTGGCAGTGCCCATGCGCACAATCTTCCGCATGATCTCCAGGGGCGGAATCAGGATCAGTAACGTGCGACTGCACCGTGTCCGGTTCGACCATGCAAGCAGCCGCGTCAATCGCCGGCACGACCACGATGATTGCCAAAAGCAACATCATGACCAACCTTCGGCTCTGGACAAGGAACTCTGACATGCAAAGGATTCAAGACGATCTATGAGCCCGGCGATTCAAGACAAGCAACTGACTCTCCACCGCCAGATATTGCGCTCGGGAGAGGGCATCACTTTGCCGGGGGTCCCGGCCTAGCGTCAAGACTCATGTAGAAGAATTCGGTCGAGTTGGGCATCTCCGCCCGGCATCTGCAAAACAGTTGTTAAGTTCTGGTTTGGGCATCGTTAGGACGGTTGTCGTGGGCTGGCATGGTTCGCTTCAATCTTCGACCAGATGCAATAGCGGCCGCCCGACTCGTCAGCGCAGAACTGAGAGATATGGATTGTTCGGAGGTACGTCCTGGAACAACCGAGTCGGATCTTCCAACAGGTATCCATGCAATCGCCGGGACTTGCGAGGCCCGACCACGTCGCAGGTCCAGATGTTCAGGCCGCTGGGTTGCTTGCGATGCAATTGCAGTCGCTCGAATCGCTTCTGCACCCATTGCCAAGGCTGTTGCTGTTCCTGCTTGGCTAGCGGACCGATCAGCGGGTGCTCCTGGGCGTATCTTTGGAAGACGCCGGGGCTCACCAGGTAGGCGGTGTCGCTCACGGTGTGCACCAGTGCCTTGGCATCGTTGATGATGAGTCGACGCGACGCGATGCCGGCCTTCAGCCACGCCATGAAGTGCTCGCCCGAGGGCGTCGGCGGCTCGCCGCTCGACTCGACGTGACTGGCCGCAGCCGGTGGCGCCGGGTCGTCGGATCCTCCTGGCGTGGAGAGCAGCTCGAGCAGCGCGTCAACCCCGTCCACGGCCGCCGCTTCGAGCGCGTGCATCGCCGCCGGTGACGCTTCGGCATGCGGCGCCGGCTGCGATGCGGTCGGGCGACCAGGGACGGCGGCAACGGGGGACGTTGGCTCGGCAGCGTCCGTCTCCGGCGTCGCATCCTGATCCACCAGGACCGTGCCGGCGAACGGCGCCGGCCGCTCGTTCGCCTCCCAGATCAATGCGGGAGAGAGCTTGAGCAACGTGAAGCTGTGCGACCAGCCGGCATTGCTCGTGATCGTAGCTTTCCAGATCGCCTTCCCGTCCGGCGTGGGCAGCGCGATGCCATGGTCCTGCAGCACGTTGAACACGGCCGTGTTGTTCGACGGAATGCCTTCGACCCCTTGCGACAGCAGGTGCGCCCGCAACTTGTCCGAGACCGTCTTGCTGACCAGCCACAGCGCCTCCTGCGTCAGCCAGCCGTCCGACGCCTGGGGCTGATTGATCTTGAACTCCTCCTTCAGCAGGTAGCGCAGGCCGTCGAGCAGCTTGCGTTGCAGCGCGTGCCGCGGAGCCGCCAACGCCTTGCTCGGATCGCCTCCCAGCTCCTGCGCAACCGAGGCTTGGTCGGCCTGGCGCACCAGCTCGCCCAGCATGCCGGCATGCTCGTACTGGCCGGCCAGCACGTACAGCAGCGCCGCCCACAGGTCGGGATACGCGCTGAGCCAGTCGAGGATTTCGGCGTCGAGCACCTGGGTGTAGAGCAGCCCGGTGGCGGCGCTGTGCAGCCGGTACTCGCGCTCCTTGCGATAGCGGAAGCGATACGGCCGCTTGATCGGCCCGTGCCACGGGTGCCAGGCCATGCCGTCGGCATGCTCGACGTGCAGGTCGACCGCGACCTTGCCGATGTCGTGCAGCAAGGCCGCATAGGCGGCGCCGGCGGTCCAGGCTTCCGCCTGCGCCGCCTGGACCTCGGGCGGTGCGCCAGCCGGCAGCAGATGGGACTGCCGCAGCTTCAGCGCATAGGCCACGATCTCCAGGCCGTGGTCGAGCATGCCGCCGGGGTATGCGTGGTGGTGGCTCTCCGAGGCGGGGAACTGCTGGACCAGATCGGCGTACCGTTCCAGCGGCGCCAGGTACAGCGAGGCGAACTGCCTGCGTGACAGCGAAGTGCGCTGCCAGATGTGTTCCAGCAGCCGCTGCCGGCGCGGGGTCGCCAGCAGCGACGCGGCCGACGCCGGTCGCGTCAGTCCTTTGGGAGGCTCGGTGGCGGGCGTCGGCGCCGGGCCGGCGAGCGGTGGAGTCCGTTTGCGCTGGAACAGGGAGAGCATGCTGATACCCGGGAGACGGACCGGCGGGAGCGCCTTTTGGCCTTTTCGGGTAGGGCCTTTCCCCTTGATGCCCCATTCCCTTGCCCCTTGCCGGCCCTTTGGCCTTTGACCCTTTGCGTATAGGGCTCGGGCGGGCCGGATGCCTGGATCAAAGCGATACCGGTCAACCCGGCATCCTGGGTCGGCCAAGCGCTCCTGAGCACCTAGATTGACGAGGTAAGGAAAAATCCTTACTATCGGACGCACTGAAGTCAGGAGCCCGACCATGCCGACCGTCCGCGAGCAGGCCACCATCACCTCCAAGGGGCAGATCACCCTGCCCAAGCCGATCCGGCAGGCGCTGGGCGTCGACGCCGGCGGCAAGGTGGACTTCGAGCTGCGCGAGGACGGCCAAGTCGTGGTCACCCGAGTCGACGCCGAGCATGAGGATCCCGCCATCGGCGCCTTTCTGGACCTGCTGGCCCGGGACATCGAGGCCGGTCGCCATGTTCGCGACCTGCCCGAGGATCTGGCTCGCGCGATGCTGGAGCAGGCAGGCCGCGGCGCGAACCTGGACGAGGAGATCGACGGCGAAGTGGCGCTCTGATGCAGCGCCACGGCTGGACGCTGCTGTTCCATGAGTGCGTGGTCGAGCAACTGCGAAAGCTCCACGCCGCCGCGCAGCGTGCCGAGCAGAACGATCCGGAAGGGTTCGAGTCGAACGCCAACGTCAAGCTGTTCCGGGCGTTAAGCCAGTTGATGCTGGAGACCGTGCCGACTGATCCGGCCCGGGACGAGTACCGCCAAGGCAACACCCTGGGACCGGCCCATCGCCACTGGCGACGGGCCAAGATCGGAAGGCGGTTCCGGCTGTTCTTCCGGTACGACTCCAAGGCAAAGGTGATTGTCTACGCTTGGGTCAACGACGAGACGACGCTGCGGTCGTCGGGCAGCAAGTCCGATCCGTATGCGGTCTTCGAGAAGATGCTGGGCCGCGGAAATCCGCCCGACGACTGGAACGCATTGGTGGCCGCGAGCCGGCAGGAATGGAGCAAACTGGAATAGTCCTCCTACGCATGTAGCAGGTGACGACGATGGACACGAAGACCCGCATCAGCAATGCAGAGCGCCTCGGCCGCTGGGTCGGCGGGATGTGGCGTGCAGGCGTCCGTCGCGAGCGCCGGCTGGCCGGCTGGCTGGTGGTGCGCGGCCTGCCTGCAGGCGTGGCCGCGGCGCTGCTGTGGGTGGTCAAGCTGGCCGTGCTGGGCGTGCTGCTGTACGCCGCGTTCTGGCTGACGCTGCTCGTCGTCGCCGTCATGGCGGTGGCCTGGGCGACGCAGCGCGGCGACGACGCGCCGGCGGACGACTACTCGTTCACCACGCTCGACGAGCTGCGGAACACGCCCGGCTACGACCCGAACCTCTACAACGACCACTCGCACGAGCGGTACGAGGACAACTGACTGGCTGGCCTGCCTGGCCGGGCGCGCCAACGGCAGGCCATCATGGGCGCTGTCGTTCGAGAGGGCGTGATCGAAATGGCGAAGACATGCATCGTCTGCGGGAACCCCGCAGGCTCCAAGGAACACGTGTTCCCCGCGGCGCTCGGGGGCCGGAGGACGAACTCCGGCATCTACTGCACCACCCACGACAACAGCCACTCCGGCCTGGTCGGGGCGATCGCCGGCCAGATCGACTTCATCAACGCCTACCTGGGCGTCCGCCCGGACCATTCCGACGCGATCAAGACGGTGCACGCCAACGATCCGCTGACGGGCGAACCGATCACCATCTCCGCCGAGGAGATCAAGTTCCAGCAGTCGCGCGTGCTCTCGCAAACGCCGGTGGAAGGGGGAGGCATCGCGATGCAGGTGGCGAGCCCGGATCGGCGGGCCGCCAAGGAATGGACGGCCGAGATGGAGCGCCAGGGCTACACCGTCGCGTTCCAATCCCAACCCACCGAAGATCGCTACATGCTCGGTGCCGTCCACCATCGCCGCGCGTTCGGCGGTACGTGCGGGCTTGGCGCCGTGGCTTACATCGTCCAGACCTTCTTCGCCCAGGAGTTTCCCGACGTCGCCAGGTCGGGAGCACTGTCCGGCTTCATCGCCTACACCCAGGCCGTCGCCAAGGTGGCCATCCTCGGCGGCTGCACGCGCATCGACGGCGAGCGGCCGGAACTGGTCGAGGCCCGAGCGATCCTGGCCGCCGCGCTCGCGGGCACGGGCTGCAGTGCGCCGGCGAACTGGGACTTCACCCGCATGGCCGGCGCAGCCCCCAACGCGTTCGAGTTCGGGCATCGGGTCATCGTCGGCGTCGATGGGTCCGATGGAACTATGTACGGACGCCTGTCGCTGTTCTCCGCCTTCGACTTTGCCGTCTGCCTCGGGACCGCGCCACCCGGCAAGGAGACGCGCGAAGTCACCATCGACATCGACCCGCTGGCCGAGCACCCGCCCCAGGACATCAGGAAGGTCACGGCGCACACCGCATCCAGCCGCGTCGATGCCTCGCAGCTCGGCGGCGATGCCCTCGCGAAAGCGATCGCCGATGGCACACAACAGCAAGTCCTCCACACTCTGCTGGAGCGTTTGACCGACTACCAGCTCGCCAGGCTCGTGCGCACCATGGTCGCCTCCCTGGCGCCGCTTCCGACCTTGCAGGCGCTGGATCGCCGTGCCTTGATCGCGCAGTCGCTCGATGAGCAGTCGCAGCAGGTCTGGCGCGCGGTAACGTACATGATCGGCGGATTCAAACAGCAGTTGATCGCGGGAGGAGCCGAGCGCGTCGCGCCCGTGCTCGACATGTTGGTCGCGCACGACGTGCGTTCCGCCAGCGGGTTGTCCCGGGAAGCACAGGCGATGCTGTCGCTGGCCAAGGCGGCGCTTGCCGACCAGATGGAACGGGACTTCGCCGCCGGCGCGCTCGACGAGCAGCGGATCGCCGACCTGATGGGGCGCGGGCCCGGGCTGCACATCGTCGGGTCCGCCGTGCTGGAACCGCTGCTGCAGGCGTTCGACCGCAATACCTGATTCGTCCCCGGCGGCTACCGCAGCTTCGGCGAGATCGCGCCCGCCCCCTTGCCGCCCGCCTGCGTCGCGCCCTTGGTGCCCTCCGACATGCCCTGCAGTGCGTAGCCGGCGCGGATGCCGACCCAGCTCAGGCCGGCCAGCCAGAAGCTGGGTAACACCACGAACATCGTCGCCATGACGAAGTTCAGCAGCATGTCCCCGAACGCGTTGTTCAACCCGATCAACGGATCGAAGTTGGTGTGCGGGCGATTCCACCCGAATCCCCAGCCATACAGCGCATCCAGGATCGTGCTGTCGATCCAGCGCGCCAACTGGAACCAGAAGTCGACGAAGAACATGGCGAACTGCACAACGCTCAGCGTGACCAGCGTCTTGAGATCGTAGGTGCCGATCAGTAGCACCAGTGGAATGCAGATCACCAACGCAAGCTTCAGCAGCGCCAGCACCATCGGCAGCGCCTGGCGCATCACGTCCATTGCGGGAAAGTATCCCAGCGACCCCACCGCCAGTCCCACGTCGCTGGCCGCGCGCGTGACGATGTTCGGCAGCGTCATCTCAATCTGCCCGCCGTAGTCGCTGTAGACCGCGCCCTGGTTCAGCTTCTGCTGTCGTGGCGAGGCGATCGCGCGGATCACCGAGTCGTCCACCTGGTCCCGGCTCAGGAACCCGGCCCACCCGGTGATGCGGGTCGTCAGGCTGGGGTCCACCTGCGCCAGCAGCCGCGCACGCAGCCCGTTGGTGTCGGACCACCATTGCCGGCAGGTTGGATAGCCTGCGCCGCTGGGGACTTCAGCCAGGCCCGCATCGCGGCCGCTGTTGTACGGCCAGCCCTCACGTGGCGACTTGGAGCGATAGGTGTCGTAGAAGCCGGGCGTGTCCACGAAGAACCGGGAGCCGATCCAGGTCACATCGTGCATCTGCTCCTCGGTCAGGTCGGGACGGTTCATGAACAGCCGCGCACGCGCCGGCCCGTAGCAATTGTGGGTGAAGTCGGCCACCTCTTGGGCCAGCACCGGGTCGTCGATGCGGGTGTTATCGATGTCCATGCGGATCTGTCGCAGGTCCGTGCCGCACGGGATGGCGGCGACGGAGGCGCCCGTCACCGCGCGCGAGATCGCGTGCATGAAGAACCACCACACCGGCACCTTGGCCGACTGGTTGTTGAGCGTGCTGAAGGACTGCGACCAGCCCGTCTCCGAAGGGGTCGGCACGTTGACCTGGCACTGGGTCGAGCGCGAGCGGTCGAACTGCAGCGTGTTGAAGTCGACGTCGATGAACGGGATGCCGGCGAACATGATGACCACGATCGCCACGAATACACGGTTCTCGATGCGGGCCGCGCTCAGGATGCCCTTGTTGCCTTCGTCCGCCCCCTCGCTGCGCGCCTTGAGCCATTCCTGGATCACGATTGCCAGGAACGGGATCGCGAACACACCGCTGGTGACCAGCACGTTCCAGATGCCGTTGTGGACGATCCACGAGACCAGCGTCAGGTAGTATTCCAGGTAGTCGGTGGTGTAGAGGGTCATGGGAGGCTCCGACTCATCTGGCCTACATGAAGCGGCTGACTTCCAGCGCAACGACCGCCAGCACCGCGGCGATCTCCACGCGCAGCAGGCGCTGGCGCGCACCGCCATCCGGCTCCCGCGCGTGCAGCCGGCGGCGCATCCACAGCCAGCCGTAGACCGTGACGGCGTAGAGCAGCAGCCGCCAGACCAGGAACCAGCCCGCATGCGCGCGCATCCACTGGTGCCAGTCCTCGATGCTCCCGGCCATGCGGATGCCGACAAGGTTCACCACGACGGCGGCGATCAGCACCATGACCAGCACCAGCAGCGCCAGCAGCGCGCGGGCACCGTAGCGGCGGACGGCGACCCAGCTCACGGGTTGTTTCCGTTCCGTGGCCGCTGCAGCTCGTCGAGCCGGTTGCGGGTCGGATCGCCTTCGTAGATGCCGCGGGAGCCGGTCGAGCGCGTGCTGTGGCGCTGGATGATGGCCGAGGGCGAGTTGCTCGCCAGCTCGCGGCGCAGTTCCAGTTCCGTCTTGAGGTTGTGGATTTCGCGGTCGAGGATGTCGCTCTCGTGGGTCACGGCCTGCTGTGCCAGCTCGTTCGCCGCCACGTTGGGCTCCTTGCGGCCGGTGAGCAGCGTGCGTTGTAGCAGTAGCGCCTTCTCCAGCACGCTGGACAGCGCCACTTCCGAGGCTAGCCGCCGCGCGAGGATGTCCTGGTCGGGTTCGTCGCGCAGCGCTTCGATCACGCCGCGGGTGATCGGCAGCGAGGCGCTGCTGGCCTCCCGCAGGTTCTCGAAGCTGGTGGGCCGCGTGCCAGCCACCAGTTCCTGCAGCACTTCCAGCTTGTCCTCGTATTCCTCCTGGATCAGCGGGGTCAGCCCCACGCCGGGCGTGGTGGTGGTCTTGGTGCAGGATTCACACGTGCGCTGTTCCTGTTCGCCGAGCACGCGCACGGCCCAGGCGACGGCATCGTCGGGCGAGCGCCAGGTCTCGCAGGCCAGGTTGCCGTTGCAGCTACCGGGATCGATGCTGCCGGTGTCGGTGACGTCGCGGCCGTTCAGCAGGTTGTAGCCCGCGCGGGTAACGTCGCCGACTACGCGAACGGGGCTCTGGCCTTGGCCGCCGGCGTTGTCGCCGCCTACCCAGGGCACGCCGTTGTTGCCGCGGTTGGCTTCGGCTTCGTCGATGGCGGAGACCGCATCGCCGCTCTGCGCGGACTGAGTCAGGGCCATGCCTTCGGCAATCTGGTCCCAGCTGCGTTGGCCGCCCGCCATGTCGGCCATGCGGTTCGCGATCGCGCGGCAGGTCATCTTGCTGCGGTCGAAATCCAGCCTCGCCTGCAGCACGCCGTTGGTGAGCAGGTTATAGAGGCCGGGGTCGGCGCGCTGGATGATCAGCGCGGGCAGCGAGGCGACCGCTGAGGTGGCGTTCTGGATCACCGAGGACATGATGGTCTGGAAGCCGTTGGTGATGCCGTTGAGCTGGTTCTGGATGGTGGCGCTCAGGCTCATGTCGCCGCAGATCAGGTTGCTGTTCCAGCCCACGCCCACGCCGATCGAGCGCATGTTGGCCGCGCCGCTCATCGAGACCGCGCGGCCGCCGCCGATGCTGTAGAGCACGTCGTCGCCGATCACGCTGCCCTGGTGCTGCACGCCGTACTCGTTGACGCGGGTCTGCGCGCGGATCTCGGTGCAGGTCAGCAGCAGCGCGAGGACGAGCAATGCGGCGTCGACGCGGCGGGTGTTGCGGGATGCGGTGCTGGCGGTCATGGCGTGCCTCAGTCGAAGTCGATGCTGCCCAGGAAGACCTGGCCCCGCCGCTCGCAGCAGCTGTACGGGCGCCAGAGCGCCCAGGCGTAGTCGCCCTGCTGGGCTTGGACGCGCGTGTCGGTGTGGGGGAAGACGGCGCAGGAGTTGGAGAGCGTGGGCGTCAGCTCCTGCCACTTGCCGGTGCTGGCGTCGGTTTCCATCAGCGCGCCGGCCGGCCAGTAGCCGTCGCGCTCGTCGGCCAGCAGGGGCTGGTAGACGTGCGGCTGGCCGCGGCGGGTGACGATGTCGCCGGCGCGCTGGGCGACGACGGCGCCGGACTTGTAGTCGTCGGTCTGGTGGAGGAAGCCGCCGCGCGGGTAGACGTTCCCCCACATGTTCAGGCCGGTCCGGGTGCCGATCTCGCGCCGGCCCGGGATCAGCGACTCGGGGTAGACCATCTCGGGCACGTTGTAGCGCCAGGCGAGCGTGTCGAGGGTGCTCAGCAGATAGGGCATGAACGCGGTGCCCGCGCCCTCGCAGGCGTAGCCGGAGGCGCTGGCGAACTGGCTGAACACCTGGCCGCCAGGATGGCCGATCACGTCGGCGTTCTTGAACTTGGCGAGGTTGTTCTCGTGTTCCTCGTTCGTGGTGCCGTCGCCGCCGTCCTCGGCGGTCGGGTTGGGCGGGCTCATGAACCGCACTTCGGTCCAGGGGTTCTCGCCGGTATTGCTGTAGCTCGACACCACGGCGTCGGGCACGTAGTGGCGCACCTTCACCGAGGTGCGCACGGTGCAGCCGGTCCAGGTGCAGTAGAGCCAGTAGCAGATGCCGACCACCCGGTATTCAAGGCAGTCAGGCGAGAGCGTGGAGGCGACAATCGTTCCGGTGTTGACGGCGTGCGACGACGCGGCGGCCGCGAGCAGGACGGCGCCCATGCTGGTGCGCAGGCGGCGCGAGGGCTTCATGGCCGGCTCCTGCGGTGCGCGTCGATGCGGGCGACGGCCTTGGCAACGTCCGCTTCGCCGTAGACGACATAGCGCTGGTCCACCACCACCGCAGGGATGGTGGTGATGCCGAGGCTCCAAGCGTCCACGACACCCTGGTAGGCGGTCGCGACGCGGGTCTGAAGCGCGGCGCCGCCGGCCTTAAGGCGCTGTTGGACGAGCGCGGTGCTGCGGGTGGCGTCGGCCGGCAGGTCGGTGGCCAGCTCGGCCTCGATGCGGGCGGCCTGGTCCAGCGTGATGACGCGCGCATCGGCCGGCGCCTGTACGGGGTGGCGGCTGTCGGTCACGACGATCAGGGCGTCGTTGGCCTGGGCGGCCGCATGGCCGGCGAACGCGGCGAGCAGCGCGACGGCCAGCAGGCCTCGCCGCAGCATCGGAGAATCGAGGGATGAGGTCGGCATGGTGAACTACCGTCGAGTGGACGATGGCGGTAGTCGACCGCAGTCGATGCGGGGGCACGACAAACAAACGGGCACCGGCGCGCCCCGATTTGCCGGGATGCGCGGAACGGCCTGGGGAAAATGGGAGCCGAAGCCCCTAGCTCAACGAGATCAGGTTCGGCAATGGACGCAATGACGCGACGCGCGCGGCCATTCTGTGTGCAGATCGTCAATGATCAGAGGATGCTGGTGTCTGCCTCGATCCGCGTGCTCGCGCATGTGAGGGTGATCCGGCGAGAGGTCGTGGTGATCGTGGGCGATGTTGGAAGGATCGCTGGCAGGCCAAAGCCTTAGCGCCAATACCACGCCGGCAAGGCCGATCAGCGACATGAGAGTGAAGGTCGGTTGCAGGCCAAAGGCGGCGCCGAAGCGCCCCGCCAACGGATAGCAAACCAGCCAACAGGCATGCGACAGCGCAAACTGCGCGGCGAACATTGCAGGCCGATCCTCGGCATGGGCGGAGCGACGCAACAGCCGGCCAGAAGGCGTTTGCGCCACGCTGTAGCCGAAACCGATCACCACCCAAAGCGGCAGCAACGCGATATAGGACGGAACCAGCGCCCCTATGGCTGTGCCGATGACCAGCACGGCAGCTCCGGTGACCATGACTAGGCGATCCGCCAACCTGTCGAGCAGGCCGGGCAAGACAAACGCAGCGATCATCGAGCCGCCCCCGAACGCCGCCAACGCCCAGGCCACTTCCGCTTCGCCCAAGCCGAAACGGGCTTTCACGAGGACGACCGTGTTCACGATCACCATGGCCCCCGCGGCCGACACGGCAAGGCTGATCGCCAGCAGCCCCCGCAGCCGGGGGGTGGCGAGGTAGAGGCGAATGCCCCGCGTGGTGCGCTCCCAGATGCCACGGCGCGGGCCAGGAATGGATGCGGGCAACGCCACGCTGACCACCAGCGCTGCCGAGACAAGAAAGCCAAGCACTGTCCCGGCAAACAGGTTGTGGAAACTGATGACGGTCAGCAGCGCCGCCGCCAGCACCGGAGAGATCAGGCTTTCCAGGTCGTAGGCCAGCCGGGAGAGCGACAGGGCCTTCGTGTAGTCGGCCTCGTTGGGCAGGATCTCAGGGATCGTCGCCTGAAAGGTTGGCGTGAATCCGGCGGACGCCGCCTGCAACACGAAGATCAGCACATAGATTTGCCAGACCTCGGTGACGAAAGGCAGGCAGAGGGCCACGGCTGCTCGAACCAGGTCCAGGGCGACCAGCAGCGATCTGCGCGGCAGGCGGTCGGAGAACGCCTGGGCGATCGGGGCGATGCCGACATAGGCCACCATCTTGATGGCCAGCGCCGTACCAAGCACCGCCCCGGCATCGGCGCCCGCCAACTCGTAGGCGAGCAGGCCCAGCGCCACCGTCATCAAGCCGGTACCCACCAGCGCGATCACCTGGGCGGCGAACAGGTGGCGATAAGCACGATTCTTCAGGACGGCCAGCATCGCATCACCTCAAAGCAGCTTGGCGAGCGCCTTCATTTCAGCCAAGACGGAGGCCGAGCCATGGTCGAGGCAATGGTCGATGTGGTCGTGGATCAGCGCACGCTTTGCCGCCGTCACCGCGCTTTCCACCGCCGCGAGCTGGCGGGCGATGTCGAGGCAGGGCTCCCCCGCGTCGATCATGCCGATGACGTGGCGGAGGTGGCCTTCGGCACGCTTGAGGCGCTTCACCAGATCGGGATGGCTTGAGTGTTTGCGCGATTCCTTCATGGAGGGACTGTATCCCCCCTGGGGGGATATGGGCAAGAGCACGAGGCTTCAACAGAACGTCTTGTTTTAGGCCAGTTTCGCGTCTCAGGGCGCAGCAAAAGGAAAAGCGGGAGCCGAAGCTCCCGCGGTGGATCACGATGGGACGTGCTGCTCGATGGCCTTGCGCGCGGGGACGCGCCAGAACCGGTCTACCAGCCGCCCCTGGAGCACGCGAGCCTGCAGGCGCAGGTTCTTGGCCGTGCAGTAGTTGTCCCAGCTGTGCTCGTAGGAGGCTTCGTCGTACAAGGCACGAGCCTCCTTGATTACCTGTTCCGCTTCCTGGTCGGAGGTGACGGGCAGGCACCAGCGGATGCCAGGCGTCCTCACTTCGCCGGTCAGCACCAGACGCTCGTTGCGATCGACAACGGTGAAGGACTCGGGGCGAAAGCTGAGGGCTTCATCGTCGTCGCTGAGATCAAAGCGATCCTCGGCATAGCATTGCTCGATCAGGGATATGGCCTGTTCGATGAGGCCGCACTGGCCGATCTCGAGCGTGCAGGGTCTCCAGAAGGTCCCGTAGATGGGATCGTCTTCGCGATACTCCACCTCGCCCCGGCAGGTGATGGTGAACTGGCGCCAGAACACGTCCTCGCGGACATAGGTGCCGGCGCGGTAGGGATCGGCGACAAAGGGGACGCCGTCGAAGTGATGGATGGCGGGTTGCATGGTGCGCTCCTTGGAATGGCACATGGGCACACCCGCCCCATCGGACAGGTGCGCCCGCACGGGGTGGAAGAAGGCCGCCCGGCGAGCGGGCGGCGATGGGACTAGATGAGGCCGTTGAGGGCGAACGAGTACGGCTCGCCCTTGCCGATCACGAAGTGGTCGAGCATGCGGACGTCGATCATGTCGAGCGCCTCGCGCAGCCGTTGGGTCAAGACCCGGTCGGCGGTCGATGGCTCGGTACCGCCGGACGGATGCTGGTGCGCCACGATCAGCGCCGCGGCGTTGTGGACGAGCGCTCGCTGCATGATGACGCGGGGGTGTACGTCCGCAGAGTCGATCGTTCCTCTGAACAGGACCTCGAAGGCGATGACCTGGTGCTTGGTGGTCAGGAAGACGACGGCGAACACTTCGCTGGGCTCCTGCATGAGCTGCAGGCGCAGGTAGTCGCGTGCGACATCGGGCCAGGTCAGCGTTGGACCGCTGGCATAGAGCCGGTGCTCCAGTAGCGCGATGGCTTGCGCGACGATCCAGTCGTCGTGTTCGCTGTTGGGGGTGGTGGACGCGGCTCCGATGGCATCTTGGACGGTCAGGGACGAAAGCATGGGTATGGCCTCCATGTTTGAAGTCGGAGGCGCGCCCATGGGAGGGACTGGCCCTCCGGGACGATGGGTGGATACAGCGGGAAGAAGTGGCATCCACCATCGCGGGTGCGATGGCTGTTCGCGTCGAGGGATGCGATGCGAACGGTTCGGTCAGCGCGGTATCACCGCGCCGTAGCCTCGAAGACCGTGGCTACCTGGGCATGTCGCCATCGTCGATGGCGGACAGGTCCGGGGGCTCGGCCGGCGCGGCCGGCAATTCGTTGGACGTGAGCAGGTCCAGCGCGGAGAGCAGCGCGTCGGCCTCGACCGGGCCGGGCAGCAGCAGGGATTGGCCGGTGGCCTCGTCGCGCACGCGCAGGGTTGGCGTGGCGTTGATACCGTCGCGGCTGCCCTCGCGTGCCTGGGCCTGGATGCGCGCCACGGTGCGGTCGCTGTCGAGGCAGGCTTGCAGCGCGGCGGACTGGCCGGGAAAGCGTGCCTCCTCCGGCACGCCCTGGCCGTTGCCGCGGGTGTGCTGGTAGAGCCAGGTCACGGCCTGCCAGAACGCGGCCGGTCCGCCGGTCTCGCCGGCGCACTCGGCCAGGCTGGCGAGCTGGGTGGCCGTCGGCTCGTGCGCCGGCAGCGGCAGGTGGTGCCAGCGCAGGCGCGTGTCCGGGTGCTGGTCGATCCACGCCATCACTTGGGGGACATACGCCTTGCAGTACGGGCACTCCAGGTCGGCGTAGAGGATCAGCGTGAAGCGGGCCTCGGCGGCGCCGTGGTGCCACGGCGGGCCGGCCTGCTGGGCCGGCGTGGCGGCCGGGGCGTCATTGCCGGCCGGCAGCGGCGGCAGCGGCGCGTCGGGCGCCGGTGGGCCGGACAGGAACCAGGCCAGCAGCAACAGCAGCACCAGCGCTGCCGCGGAGGCAGGCCAGACAAGGCGGCGCCAGGCGCCGCGGGGGGACGGGGTCGTCGTTCGCATCGCTGTCCCTGTGGTCGAATCCGGGCCGATTGCCGGGGGTCGAGTCCATCACCTGCGCGCGGGCGCAGGGGGCAACAATCCGGCATGGCCGGGTTCCCCTTGTGAGGTGGTATGTGACAAAACCTCTGCTATATTCTCCATGTAGCAGAGGAATCGTCACAGTGGCAAACACCAGCACCCAGCGCGACCAGGCGCTCAAGCTCCTGGGCGCCCGTTCCACGATGCGGCAGAGGGACTTCGCCGCCCGAGGCATCGACCCGGAGACGCTTGCGCGCCTGGTCCGGGAAGGCGTCGTCGTGCGTCCGGCACGGGGGCTGTACCAGCTGGCCGACGGGCCGGCCGACGCTCGCCGGGCGCTGGCCGAAGCCGCGGCGCTTGTGCCCAAGGGCGTCGTCTGCCTGGTGTCGGCGCTGCAATTTCACGAACTCACCCTGCAGATGCCGTCGAGCGTGTGGATGGCGATCGAGCGGACCGCCTGGCGCCCGCGGATCGACTACCCGCCGATCCGGTTCGTGCGCTTCACCGGGTCGGCCATGAACGAGGGGGTCGAACGGCATCGCATCGAGGGCGTGGACGTGGCGATCACCGATCCGGCGCGGACCATCGTCGATTGCTTCCGCTATCGCGAGAAGATCGGGATCGACGTGGCGCTGGAAGGACTGCGCGAGGGCCTGCGGCAGCGCAAGGCGACGAGCGATCAGCTGTGGCGGTACGGGACCAAGGCCCGGGTCTGGTCGACCATGAAACCCTATGTCGAGGCGACGGTGGCCGATGGCGCGTGAACCCCTGAAGAATGTCGGCGCATCGGTGCGGGCTCGCCTGCTGCAGCGCTCCCGTGACGAGCGCACCGACTTCCAGATCCTGCTGACGCGCTATGCGCTGGAGCGGCTGCTGTACCGGCTGAGCGTGTCCGCCCATCGCAACCGCTTCATCCTCAAGGGTGCAATGCTGTTCGTGACCTGGGTGGAAGCGCCGTTCCGTCCGACGCGCGATCTGGACTTGCTCGGCTATGGCGAGAACAGTCCCGAGGCAATTGCCGAAGCGTTTCGCGCGATCCTGGCCCAGCCCGTCGATGACGACGGTGTGGCGTTCGATGTCGATGGGCTCGAAGCCGCGCCGATCCGCGAGGAACTGGAGTACGGCGGCGTGCGGGTTCGCACGCGGGCCACGATTGCCGGCGCTCGCGTTCCGATCCAGGTCGATGTGGGTTTCGGCGATGCGATCACGCCCGGGCCGATCGAGATCGACTACCCGGCGCTGCTCGATGCGCCGGCGCCGCACCTGCGGGCGTATCCCGTCGAGACAGTGGTGGCGGAGAAGTTTCATGCGCTCGCGTCGCGCGGCATCGCCAACAGCCGGCTGAAGGATTTCTACGATCTGTGGGTGATCGCCTCGACGTTCGAGCTGGAGCGGATGCCGCTGGCCGCGGCCGTCCGTCAGACCTTCGAGCGGCGCGACACGGCGCTACCGCAGGAGCGGCCGACCGGGTTCACCGCTGCCTACGCCGAGACCTGGGGCGGACAGTGGCAGGCGTTCCTGACCCGCGAGCGGATGGCGGCAGCGCCGGGGGACCTGGCAACGGTGATCGCGGACCTGGAGCGCTTCCTGATGCCGCTGCTGGAGGACGTGGAAGCATCCTGGCGCTGGAAGCCTGGTCATGGGTGGCACGAGGCAAGGTAAGCGCGTATTCCGCACAGGCACGTTCGCGATTCACCCAATCGCCTGACTGCGCCAGAGCGCGACGTCACCCTAGCGCGGTTAGCAGACCCTCGTCGCCGTGCATCGAAAACGGTTCGATGCCGCGGGCGCGGTCGATCTGCTCGGCGATCTTGTAGGCGGCGTCCAGTTCGCTGATGCCGAATGCCTGCATCATCCGGAAGCGCTCGGCCTTCTCTTCCGGTTCGGTCTGCGCCAGCGCCAGGTGCAGGCTCGGCGGTACCGCGCGGAACAGCAGCTCCATGCTGCGCGAGAGGATCACGCCTTCGCTGAACTTTCCCGCCTCCTTGCGTGCGGACAGCATCAAGGCTTTCTGTGCGGGCGTGAGTTCGCGGAACCTGGCGATCTTCTCGACCTCGTCGGGCGGCATGCTGAGGCAGATCCACCACTCGATCATGTTCAACATGGCCTCTGCCGCCTTGGGCAGGTCGTCCAGGTTCTGCGTGGCAAGCCAGAACCACGCGCCGAGCTTGCGCCACATCTTCGTGATCTTGACGATGTAAGGCGCCAGCAGCGGGTTCTTGGTGATGATGTGGCCCTCGTCGGTGACGTTGACGATCGGCCTGCCGAGGAACTGGTCGCGCTCGGCGATATTGTTGACCGCGTTGATCAGCGACGTGTACGCGACCGAAAGCTGTGCGTTGTATCCCTCCCGCGCGTAGGTCGCGAGGTCGACGATGGTGATGTCCGCCTCGGGCCATGGCGTGCCGGGGCGGTCGAACATCTCGCCGTCCGCGCCCTGGCAGAACATGTCCATGGCGTCGGCCATTTCCAGCAGCCGGGTGCGCCGGGTCTCCGGAAGCGTGGCGTCGCGGCCGCGCTCGCGCAGCGCGTCGCGCACGTCGCGGGTAAGCACGGTGCGCTGCTCGGCAACGCAGCGCTTGGCGGCGTCGAGAATGCACTGCCGGATCAGGCTGCGGTCGGCGCGCGTCATGCGCGCTTCTTCCTTCTCCTCGCCGCCGGTGATCATCAGCCGGGCGGTGATCTCCAGTTCGCCGAGCACGTCGCGCTGCTCGTCGCCGCTGTCCTCCTCGTCCTTCTCCTCGTCCAGCGCGTCGGCATCGAGCGTCTGTACCTGGCTGGGGGTCTCGACCAAGCGATGCGCGTCGGCGAACGGCGCCAGGCTCACGCCGGAGCCGGGCGCGAGCTTCACGCGATTGACGGTCATGCCCAGCCGGGCGGCATGGTCGCCGAGCAGGCCGAACGAGTTGCCGGCCTCCACGATGAACATGCGCGGCCGGTAGATCGCCGCGACCTGGTTGAGGATGTTGTTGAGGGTGGCGCTCTTGCCCGATCCGGTCGGCCCGAAGAAGAACATGTGCGCGTTCATCTGCCGGTCGAGGCGGTTCAGCGGATCGAAGGTGACCAGGCCGCCGCCGCGGTTGAATACGGTGATGCCGGGGTGCCCGGTGCCTTGGCTGCGCCCCCACAGCGGCGCCACGTTGACGGCGTGCTGCACGAACATCAGCTGCGTGTACCACTGACGCTTGTCCTTGGCCGGGTCGTAGACGCAGGGCAGCCAGCGCAGGTAGGTGTTGAGCGGCGCGACCTCGTCGTCTTCGCGCACGGGCTGCAGGCCGGCGTTGAGCAGGACATTGCCCAGCTGCAGGCCGCGCGCGTCGAGTTCGGCCAGGTCGCGTCCGCGCAGGTAGAACGTCAGCGCGCCGCGATAGAGCTTGTGCGCGCTGCCGATCAGCCCGCGCGCCTGCTCCACGTCGTGGCGGGCCTGTTCGGACGCCAGGGTCTCGCCGACGGCTTTGCGCGCCAGGTGGTTCAGGTGCGCTTCGAGCACGTCCTGCGGCGTCGCCACCAGGGTCAGGCAGAGGGTCGTGTCTTCCGGAAGCTGGTCGAACAGCGCATTGATCGCGTCGCCGCCCTTGCGGGTCTCGCCCGTGATGTGGCCGGTGGACGGCGGCATGCGCAGGCGGTCGACGCTAATCGCCCGATGCGGCAGCTCGTCGAAGTACCACAGGCCCTCGGCGACGTCCGAACGCGGCTGACCGAAGAACAGCCGCTGCGCGAAGTCCGTGCCGCTGGCCAGCTCGATCTCGCCAGGCTCGGCTTCGTCGGGATAGCGGGCCAGTGCGTAGAAGCGTTCGCGGTCGGCTTCGCTCGGCCCCAGCAGCGTCGGGTTCGGGTTGAACCAGCGCAGCAGCCAGGCGTGGATGTCGGCCGCGCCGAGGCGCCGCGCGCGCACGCCGGCGTTGGCAAGTCCGCCGACCAGGCGGTCGCAGACGATGTGCAGCGCCTGTTCTGGCGACTGTCCGCGGCGGCTCGGTCCCTGGCCGACGCGGCGATACACCACCATGCGCGTGCGTCGCGACTGGCCGCGCCAGGGCAGGCGCGTGACGGCGGTGTCCTCGAACAGTCCGCCGGCCTTGGCGATCGCGTGCAGGTGATGCCCGAACGATTGCAGGTAGAACTCGCTGAAGGCGGTGCCGCGCGCGCGCGGCTGCAGGTAGTTGCGCAGGTTCTCCAGGTAGCGGTCCCAACTGGTTTCGTCCTGCGCGTAGAGCTGGACGACCCAGGGGTTCTCGTCGAGTTCATCGAACGAGTCCTGCAGCGCGTTTTCCAGGGTGTCGCGGACCTGACTCAGCCATTCGGGTTCGCGGCCCTCGGTCCCGACCGGCTGCAGCTCGAAGAAGGCCGCGACCGAAGCGCCGTCCTCCAGCAACATGCACTGGGAGTCCGGCAGGTACTCCGCCCACGGCAACAGGTCCGCGAACGATGGCGCGACGTCGTACAGGGCCTGCTCGTCGGCGACCGTGGCCCGACGGCGGGTCCGCGGGCCGCCTCCGGGTTCGGGGATGCCGTTCGCGCGCAACTGGGCAACGTGGCGTTCCCAGGCATCAGGCGGTGCCGATGTCGTGGCCGGCGCCGGCCGAGTTCGGTGTTTGAGGGAGGGCCACGCGAACATCAGTAGTCCTCGATCCGCTCGCCGGGCAGCGCGTACTGGATCCGCTGATACAAGGGGAACACCGTCGTGTAGCCG
>Ga0114984_1000052_pt1 | contig 44900 bp, 47 predicted proteins | sample Shrwel1BS1Day1_FD_96987 | JGI IMG/M metagenome (GOLD analysis project Ga0114984, IMG submission 96987) | Subsurface microbial communities from deep shales in Ohio, USA - Utica-3 well 1 S-1-Day1 | ecosystem: Environmental > Aquatic > Deep subsurface > Shale gas/oil reservoir > Produced water/Flow...
AGTACAAAACCCCTGACGAGGTGTATTTCGTCAACCAAGTTGCGGCATTGGCCGCTTAACCCGCAGGGCTGGATCTTTATTAAAAATCCACGAAAACTGTCCGACTAAACGAGGCCTGCTCTGTGCCCTGCTCAGTGCTTTTTGAAATTCGCCTGCCCAGTGCGTCGTAGGCGTAGCGGGTAGTGGTGGCGTTTGCATTGGCGTTTGAGCCAACACCCGTTCGCACTTCAACCAACTGGTTTTGTGCGTTGTAGCTGTAGCGTGTTACCTGCCCCCGGCGTGGGCCGCGCTCGATTATTTCTTCTGTGCGGTTGCCGCGTGCATCGTAAGTAAACCGCCTGTTGCCTAGCGGGGGCTTACTGCTAACCCATCGAACAAGGCTCGGTAAACAGTGAACTCACATGAATTTGTTTAATGGCTCGGAATATTTTTTCAGGTTCAAAAAAAGCTAGCACGCCATCTGCATGAAAAGCATGCGCAAACGTTTTACTCCCCAAGTAGTCTCCAAACACTCACTGGGAGAATAGCCACCCAATCCATCGATGTCATCTCTTGTAAGCCAGTGTTCATAACTTTCCCCTACGAAGTGAGCAATTATCCAAGCCAGTCGATGATCACCGTTAACTTTTTCCAATAAATCCTGCTGCCTAGAAAACTTCCCCCATTCCTCCTGAGCGAGATCAGAGTAGCTATTCCACCACTCATCAGCATTAGCGAACTTTCGGTTGAGACGACTACTGTACCTGTCGTAATCCAATTCAAACCCTTGGCCTTCAGGTGTTCTTTCACGTTTATGGCTCAAATTAAAATCCTCCAAATACAATCACATTGGCTCCACCAGGATGTCGAGCTGACGGAGCAACGATACCCTTATAACCCATATCCTTTGCATTTCTGCCGATCTCATGAGTGATGTCATATTGGCCTGGTCCGGTTTTTGTCAAATCGTCTAGTGACACGCCTAAGTGATCTCTTACCTTTGGATCAGTTAAATCCAAAACGTCATCAATCTTTACATCTTTATATTTGTATTTTCGGAGGCCTGAGTCATAACCCACTTTGTTGTCGTAATGCCTCACCTCCTCCAACGCAGTTTTTTTGGTTGTACCGCCATATACGGCACCAATACCGGGCTCGGAGTAGCGATGTGACGCATTTTCATTCCATGAACCAGCCTCCCAAGTTGTTCCTTCCTGCCCTGGCTTCTCTAATCTGTGCATACGCCCTTCATAACTTGAACGCGGCGCTGTACGAAACTTTTCCTTACATAGCAAACCAGATGGATCAACCCATGTCATTGGGTTCGGTGCGTACTGGTATGCATTCATTCCACCGAGCAAACCAATCGGGTCTTGCGTGGTGAACTGGCCGCAGTTGGGGTCGTAGTAACGGTGCCTGTTGTAGTGTAGCCCTGTTTCTTCGTCGTGGTATTGCCCCTGAAACCGCAGCGGGTTGTCCACTTCGTTCACATGCGCTACGGCCAGTGCGCCGTAGGTTTTGAAGGTGCTGGACCACACCACTTCTGCGCGGGCGTCGGTGATTTCTCGCGGGGTGCCGATGTGGTCGGTATGGTAATGAAACACCTCGCCGTTTTGAACCAAGGCCAGCGGTTTGAAGCTGAAGGGTTCGAACAAATAAGTGCGGCTGGGTTTGGTGTTGGAATTTATTTCACCCAGCAACACATCACCATTCCAGTAAAACGTGGTGGTGTTTTGTTGCTCGCCATGCTGGCTGGTTTTACTAATCCGCCTGCCCAATGCGTCGTAGGCGTAGCGGGTTACAACCCCCGCCACATTCACTTCAACAAGCTGGTTTTGGGCGTTGTAGCGGTAGCGCGTTACCTGCCCTTGGCGTGGGCCGCGCTCAACAATTTCTTCTACGCGGTTGCCGCGATCGTCGTAATTAAAGCGCCTGTTGCCTTGGCGCTTTAACCTGTTGCCCGGGGTTTGTTGTGGCCTGCGGGCATTGGGGCTAGCAGGCTCTGGCAGGGCACGGCTTGCTTGTGCATCGGCGGCCTCTTGCCCCTCCAGCGCCTCAAGCAAATTGCTTGCGGGGTCGAATAAAAATGCTTCCGGTGTGGGGCCTTCCACCACGCGCAAGCGGTCGAGCAAATCGTAGTGGTAAAGGCTGGTGCCGTGGCCTTGGTCGTCAATACGCACCAGTTGGTTGCGCTGGTTGTAGCAATAGCGCCGGCGGGAAACGGTGGGGGAAAGTTCATCCCCTCGTTCGGTTTTAAAACCGTTTACTCTGCGATTTACCTGCCCCACCAGCCTGCCCTGTGGGTCGTACAGGCTTTGGGTGTGAACCTGGTTGCCCAGCTTGCGCACCACTTCACGGCCCAAGGTGTCGCGCTCGAACTGCGCCAGCAGTTCACCGTTGAAGTTGATTTCGCTGAGCAAACCCAATGCGTTGTACTGGTAGGCCAAAGCACCCGAAGGTAGCCCACCACCCATTGCGCCCCAGCTGGTTTGCTTTAGCCAGCCAGCCGGGTTGTATTGATGTTCTATGCGGTGTTGGTCTTGAAGCTCCGCCAGTACGCGGCCTTCGGCATCTACCTCCCATTGCAGGGTGCGGTGGGCATTGCTGGCTTGAACCAACTGGCCTTGCGGATTGTAGGCAAAGGTGGCTTCTTCACCATCGCTGTGCCGGGCTTTCAGCAATCTGCCCAAGGCGTCGCGCGTGTAGCGTGTGTAGGCCAGTGGCTGCTTGGGTATTTGATCCAGATACAGGCCGTTTACTGCACCGTGCAACATGCCCCATTCCTGCTTTTCAAGCAAGTGGCCAGCCGCGTTGTACTGGTAGGTTTGAACGCGGCCATCGAAGCCGCTTTCTTTGGTTAAGCGTTCGGCAAGGTCGTATTCAAAGTGGCAGCTTTGACCATTTTCGTTTTGCAGTTCGATCAAATTGCGTTCGCTGTCGTAGCGGTAGCGAAGGGTAAAACCTTGTGCATCAATTCGTGCGGTGGGCTGGCTTAATTTGTCGGCATACTCGTAAACCGTGCTGCGGCCGGTGGGGTCGGTGATACGTTCAAGCTGGCCCAGTGGGCCGTAGCTGTATTCAGTGCTTAAGCCCTCGTGGTTGGTGGCGCGGGTGCATCGACCCAGTAAGTCGTAGGCGTAATAGGCACTGCGCCCCAGCGGGTTGCTTATGCTTGCCAGCCGCCCCCAGACGTCGAATTGGTAAGTGTTGCTTTGCCCCAGTGCATTGGTTTGCGCTTGCAGCTGGCCTTGCGCGTTGTACAACATGCGCGTGCTTTGGCCCAATGGGTTTGTTACTTCACACAACAAACCCAGGTGGTTGTAACGGTAGCGGGTGGTGGCACCTATGGCATCGGTGTGGCTGGCCAGCAAGCCTTCAGGCGTGTAAGTGTTGCTACGCACATGGCCTGCAGCATTGATGTGCTTTAACACCTGCCCCTGTGCGTTGACTTCAAACCTGTGCAGCTGCCCAAGCTTGTTGGTGTAAGCCACCAAATGGCCTTGGCTGTTGTACTGAAACTGCTCGCGGTGGCCCAGAGCATCCACGCGCTCCAACACCTGCCGACTGCTGTTGTAGCGTGTACGTGTAACGCCGCCTTCAGGGCCCTTTTCAAGCACGGGTAAGCCTTGGGCATTGAACTGGTATTCAGTGCGCGCACCGCGGCTATCCATGGCAACGTTGGTGGCCGTGCCATGGATATCCCATTCAAACCGGTAGTGGTAGGTGGGTTGACCACCCACAGGGTCGCCCCACTGGCGCACGCAGCGGGAGTGTTCGCCCGCCTGCTCCCATTCAAAGTAAATGTTGTAACCGCTTTTTAGCGTGCGCTGAACCAGTACATTGCGTTCGTTGTAGGCGTACTGTTCTTCAAAGCCTGCGGCATCGGTTACGGCCGCAAGCTGGCCCTGTGCGTTGTAGCGGTATTGCACCAGTATCAGTTGATTCAAACCCAATTGGTTTTGTTCAAGGTCGGTGTCGGTTTCGTCTGCTGAATAACCTTTGGCCAGTTGGGCAATTTGTGCAAGCAAGCCTTGTTCGTTGTAACCCAGTACCCAACTGCTTTGGCTGCTGTACAGGTGGGTGGGAACGCCGTGCGTGTAGTCGATAGCAAGTGCATTGCCAAAGGCGTCTTCAATGCGAACCAGCGAGAAGCGCTGTATTTTATTTTGCGTGGGTTCGCTGCCCGGCGCCATTTCAAGTGGTTCAAAGTGCCAGGCCAAACCCAGGCCGTTGCTGGCTTGCAGGCGGTAGGCTGTTTCTGCGGTGCGCGTCAGGGTTAAAAATTCACTGGTGTTGGTGCAGCTTTGGCCTACCTTCAAGTGCTTGAAGTAAACCGTGCGGCCTTCCTCGTCGATGTAGTTCAGGCTGCTTTCCTGAGTACCCGCCTGGGCTAGCAGGTGCTGGCTTAAGGGGTGCGCCCAGCCGGCCCCAAGCCCTGCATTGAATCCTTGTTCTGCAAGGCTGCTGCGGTAAGTACGTTGCCAGTTCAGGCCCACCAGGCCGGTCATTGAGCAATCGAGCAATTGCAGCAGTTCTTCACCGTTGATCATGCTGATGGGTTCACCGGCTGTTTTGGTCTCGGCCACTTTGGGTGTGTTTGCACCTTGTGTGTTGCTCGCTGCCGGTTTGCCGGGCTCAGCAGGCTTTGCCGCTGCGGTGGTGGTGCTGCTGTTTTTTGAAGATCGGTTGCCAGAGGGCGCACCATCGACTGAACGCAGTTTGGAGGCCTGTGCCTTTTCAAGCGCCTTGGCGTAATTGGCCAGGTGTCTAATTGCAGCCTGGGTAAATGGGCCCACTTTGCTGGCACCGTTTGCAACCCTGGCACCCACTCGCGCTGCGCCCACGGCAAGGCTTCCGCCGAATGTGGCCAGTGCCAGCAGCACTTCAATGCCTATGGCCACCACCACCGTGGCTGCATTACGCAAGCGCCGCAGGTGGGGTACGCTTTCAGAATATCCGTCCAGAAATTCAAACAGGCCTGTGCGCAACAGGCGATCTGATCCAATCAGGTTGAACAGGCGCATGCCTTCCTTCAAGGCCGCGATCATTTCTTGCGCGGTGTTGTAGGCCGCCATGCCCGCACCCACCAGCATTTGCTGAATTTGCGCAAAGTTGGAATTGATCAGCGTCTCGAACCCAGCGCAGGTGGCCTTTACTGCATTCACAGTGAACTCAACACTGATCTTGATCAGGCTCCACAAACCTTCGATAAAGCCCATGGCTGCAGCGCCAGCGCCCTGCCCAACGGCTTTGCCTTCTTCCCACAGTTCATGAATGCGGTGTTTCACCTTGAACTCAAGGTTTTGTGCGTCGTGTTCGCGCCAGCGGGCCAGCAAAATAGTGGCCATTTCAACCAGTGCTTTTCCGCGTTCGTGCTCGGCGCTGCCAGCTTGGTGTGCAAGCAGTTTGGTTTCACTGGCCCAGTAAATGCTGTTGGGGTTGAGCAGGTCTTTTTGCGGGTTGGCTGTCAGCGGTATTTTTATCACCAGCAAATCGCCAGTGAATGCGGCTGTGCGTTGCCTTTCGCTGCGGCCCACGAAAAAACCATCGGCATACAAGTCGCCCTGCACCAGGCCAAAGTGGGTGAGCACTTTGCAATCGACGGTATCGCCGGTGCGCGTGCGCGGAAACCCATGCAGCATCAGTTCATCGAGTTCGGTGTCGTTGATCGACTCTCTGTGCAGCGCCAACCAGGGCGACAGTTCGGTGCGTTTGTCGAAAAACGCCCAATAGTTGCCGCGAAAACGCAGCCCCAAACCAGACTTTACCGATTGACCAAAAACGGGAAGTTGAACGAAATCCATAGAAGCGGTGCTGGCGAATAACCGTGCGAAGTTACTTGCCAGCCTGGATTTCGGCGAATTGAATCAGTTTGGGTGATGTTTACCGGGTGATGGGGTGAGCACCCGGCTTTGAGCTTGCCCCTAGTTAAACGATTTTTGCGTTTCTAAAAAGCTGGTCAACTGTGAGACGAGCCAGGCTGCTTTCATCGCGAGGGTCGGTGGATGAATACATGCTGACTTGCAATGCGTCAAGCACAGCGAACAGGCGGTTCACGCTGATCGACCCCGGGTTCTTCTCCAAAGAAGACACCGTGCGCTGATCTATACCAAGCCTCTCGCCCAATTGTTTTTGGGTAAGGCCCAATTCTCGCCTGCGCGTGCGGATCAGCACGGTGACATCACTCAGATTTACTTTTTTCAGTGCCATAGTGTTTTGAATCTACTCGGTAATTACAACTTGATGACCGCCATTTTTTCCTGTGTCATGTCGTGCATGGTGTGGCCAATTCCGCCAACCCCGTACCCCGACTGCCGACGACCGGCAAATGGCATCCAATCAACACGAAACGCAGTGTGGTCGTTGACCATGACCGCGGTGGCATCAATTTCACGCACACAGCGCAGGGCCACTTTCAACTTTTGGGTAAACACCGCAGCCTGGAATGCAACCGGCAGGCTATTGGCCTGCGCAATTGCATCAGTCAGCGATTCGGTGCCGTATACACACACCACAGGACCAAATACTTCCAGGGTACTGACCTTGGAATCGCGGGGCGGGTTCAACAACACAGTGGGTGCATAAATGGTGTCACCCAACCTTTGGGCGCCACACAACACCTGTGCACCACCTGCTACGGCTTCATTTACCCACTGCTCAACGCGCTTGACTTCATTCGGGTTGACGAGTGGGCCGCATTCCGTATCCGCCAGTATGGCGTTGCCTACTTTTAGCTTCGAGGCCTTGTCAGCAATGGCTTGCGCCAAAGCGGTGGCCATGTCTTCGGGCACGTAAACCCGCTGCACGCTAACGCAAACCTGCCCGGAATGATAAAAACCACCCTTGACCAAGGCCGGGATCATGGCCTCAAGGTCGGCACAGTCGTCCACAATAACCGGTGCCACACCGCCATGCTCAAGCGCACAGCGCGTACCCGGCGCCAATTTGCTTTTTAACCGCCAACCGACTGCACCTGAACCAATAAAACTGAAAAATGCCACGCGGGAATCAGTCACCATTTGCTCGGCCACGTCGCTTTTGCAAGGCGCAAAGCGGCACCATTCCTCGGGCAAGCCTGCCTCGTACAGCATGTTCACAAAGGCCTGGCAACTCAGGGGAGTGGCACTGGCCGGCTTTACCAACACTGGGCAGCCCGTGGCAATGGCGGGGCCCACCTGGTGAACAATCAAATTCAAGGGGTGATTGAAGGCAGACACGGCAACCACTGGGCCAATGGGCTCTCGGGTGGTGAATGCCATGCGGCCTGAACCTGCTGCGGTCAGGTCCATTGGAATTTCCGTGCCGGTGAGGTGGCCCAATTCTTTGATGCACAGCTCAACCCCATCGATTGCGCGTGTTACTTCCACTTTGGCATCCATCAAGGGCTTGCCGCCCTCGTTGGCAATTTGAAAGGCGAGTTCATCAAACCGGCCTTGCATCAGCTGTGCCGTTTTTTTGAGAATGGCGATTCGCTGGTGCATGGGCAGCCAGTTGGCGCGGGTTTTGTGCAATTGGCTGGCGGTGTTCAACCAGGCATCGATGGTGGGCCAATCGACCAGCTTCACTTCACCAATCGGCTTTAGATCAAAGGGGTTGACTACTTCCAAAGCGGCGTTGTTCATGGAGGTACTCATATCAAACACACCTTTGCGGCCAATTCGTCAATCAGCACACGTTTGTTTTCAGAATAGTCCACGGGCACGTCTACGATGTGCACGCCCCCGGCTTTGAAGGCCCGGTCAAAGGTGGGCACCAGTTCAGCGGCACTGCCCACCCGGTGGCCGGTTGCACCATAGGCCTCGGCGTACTTCACAAAGTCGGGGTTGCCAAACTCAAGCCCCCAATCAGCAAAGCCCGCGTGCTCTTGTTTCCAGCGGATCATGCCGTACGAGCTGTCGTTCAAAATGGTAACGACCAAGTTGAGCTTCAGGCGCACCGCAGTTTCAATTTCCTGCGAGTTCATCATGAAGCCTCCGTCGCCACAAATGGCCATGACCCGGCGATCGGGGTACAACATGGCGGCCATCATGGCCGAGGGCAAACCGGCTCCCATGGTGGCCAGCGCGTTGTCCAACAACACGGTGTTGGGTTCATAGGCTTTGTAATTGCGGGCGTACCACAATTTGTAAATGCCGTTGTCCAGCGCAATGATGTCTTTGGCACCCATGGCGCGGCGGGTTTCGGCCACCAGGCGTTGGGGGATGATGGGGAAGCGGTCGTCGTCCGCACCTTCTTTGATGTGCAATTCAATTTCTTCGCGAATGCGCTTGAAGTAGGCGAGGTCGCACACCACTTTGCCGCCAATTTTCTGGGTCAACTTTTGCACGGAGCGGGCCACATCGCCCACCACTTCACATTGCGGAAAATACACCTGGTCGACTTTGGCAGAACGGTAGTTCACATGGATTACTTTCTTGCCGCCATGGGCCATGAAAAACGGCGGTTTTTCAACCACATCGTGGCCCACATTGACAATGAGGTCGGCACGTTCAATGGCACAGTGCAAATAATCGCCGTCTGACAATGCTGCGGTGCCCAGAAAATGAGGCGAGCCCTCATCCACCACGCCCTTGCCCATTTGCGTGCTGAAAAATGGAATGCCGGTGGTTTCAATGAATTCTTGCAAAGCCAGCCTGGCCTGTTTGCGGTTTGCACCGGCGCCCAGCAGCACCAGCGGCATGCGGGCAGAGCGGATCATGGACACCGCTTCGTTGAGCACCACATCATCGGCCACGGCATAGTGCCGCTCGCTGCGGGGAATGATGGGCGCAGTGGTTTGTTCAGCGGCAATGTCTTCGGGCAGCTCGAGCAACACGGCGCCAGGGCGTTCTTCTTCGGCAATTCGAAAGGCCTCGCGAACCAGGGCGGGAATGTTGTTGCCGTGAACGATTTGCTTGCTCATTTTGCAGATGGGCGCAAACAGATTGACCACATCGATGATCTGAAATTGGCCTTGCTTGGACTTCTTGATGGGCTTTTGCCCTGTGATCATGATGAGCGGAAATGCACCCAGGTGGGCATAGGCGGCGGGCGTGGTGAAGTTGGTGGCCCCGGGGCCCAAGGTGGCCATGCACACGCCGGCACGGCCAGTGAGTCGACCATAGGTTGCGGCCATAAAACCTGCCCCCTGTTCGTGGCGGGTCAACACCAGTTTGATGCTGCTGTTGCGCAGGCTTTCAACCATGTCCAGGTTTTCTTCGCCGGGCACAGCGAATATGTGCTTTACGCCTTCTGCTTCCAGGGCCTGAACAAACAGATCAGATGCTTTGGTGCCTTGGGTCGACATGGTCGCTCTCCTTTTTTGGGGGAACGACCAGTGTCTGCCTCTTAGGTTTCAATATCAATATCTTTATCCATTCTGGGTAGTAGAGCCAATGTTTTACTTAAGTAGGATTTTATGTTCTACTAAAATTAAACTTTCATGTTGGGAACTAGCATGCGCCAAACTTTACGAAAAGCAGGTGGATCGTTGGTGATGACGATTCCAAAATCGTTTGTTTCCCAAAACGGGCTCTCTGAAGGATCGCAAGTGGAACTGGTGTTGAGCGGAAAAAAATGATCGTGGAAGCGATGCCCAAGCCAAAATACAAGTTGAACGAGTTGCTTGCGGAAATGCCGCAAGAATTTCCATTGGTCGAACAGTGGGACGAACTGCAAGAAACCGGTTTGGAAAAGAACTGATGCCCTACGTTCCTAACCGCGGCGATATTGTTCACCTTCAATTCGACCCAGCCAGTGGGCAAGAAATGAAAGGACCACACTTTGGTTTGGTGGTCAGCAGCAAGCCATTCAATCAACGCGGATTGGCGATGATTTGCCCTATTTCGCAAGGGACCGCGGCCGCAGCACGATCATTCGGTACCGTGGTTACATTGATGGGGTGCGGCAGCGACACGCAGGGTGCAGTGCACTGCCACCAACTGAAATCACTCGATTGGCGAGCCCGCAAAGCTGCAAAAAAAGAAAGCGTGCCGCAACATGTTTTAAACGATGTGATGGCACGCCTCGAGGCCATTCTTTTCGAATAGCCACGCTGGTTTGTAAAGCTTTTATGCGGCTTTGATCGCCATCAAACCGGTGCTGATGTGGTCTGTCACCTTCGGCTTCACCGTTTTGCCATTGCTGGCCGTCAGCACATATTCTGCCGGGTTGAAACGTGCAATTCGCATGCGATATTCAGCGTTCAAACCAGGGTACAAAGTGTTGTTGCGGCCATTGGGGCTGAGGTACCAGCTTGCGCAACCGCTTTTCCACACCGTGTGTTCGCTGCGGAAGTCCATGGTATTTACAAACTTCTGTTCCACCTCGGGCTTCACAGAGATGGCTTTCAGTTTGCGCTTTTGGCGCAACTTGATCGCTTGAATTACATAGCCTATTTGCGCTTCAGCATAAGCGATAACAGACGTGTGGCCAGGGCCAGTAAACGGGCCCACGAGGAAGTACAAGTTGGGGAAACCCGCAGTTGAAATGCCCTGGTAGGCTTCCGAGCCGTCTTTCCACTTGTCGTTCAGGCTGGCGCCACCAATACCCTTGGCATCAATCGGTGAACCCGTGTGGCGCACTTCATAGCCCGTGGCGTAAATGATCACATCCAGTTCATGCTCCACGCCATCGGCGGTGCGAATACCTTTTTCGGTGATGCAATCAATTGCATTGGTTTCCAAATGCACATGCTCTTTTTGCATGGTGGGGTACCAGTCCGAACTGACCAACACGCGCTTGCAACCGAACTTGAATGTGGGCGTCAGCTTTTTGCGAAGCTCAGGGTCTTTCACCTTGCGGGCCAGGTAGCTGCTGGCCATTTTCTCGGGCTGGGCCTTGAACATGTCGTACTTCAAAATCAGGAATGGTGCTGTCAATTCATTGAACCAATAGACGCCCAAGCGGTTCATTTTCATGTTCAGCGGGGTTTTGCGGTTCAGTGCTTTTTCAGCTTCTTCAATGTTGCGGTCTGGGCGCGGCATAATCCAGTTGGCCGTGCGCTGAAACACCACCAGGTTTCTGACCTTGTCGGCAATGGCGGGGCCAACTTGCACAGCTGTGGCGCCAGTGCCGATGAGGCCGACACGCTTGCCTTCCAGTTCTACGGAATGGTCCCAAGCGGCGGTGTGCACCGTTTTGCCTTTGAACTTTTCGGCACCCTTGAATTCTGCAACCTTGGGTGCGCTGAACGGGCCCACTGCCGTTACCACATTGCGGGCCTGAATGGTTTTACCATCGGCTGTGGTGATGTTCCACAAACCAGCTTGCTCGTCGAATACTGAACCAGTGATGCTGGTGTTGAATTGAATGTACGGGTACACACCATACTTGGTGGCGCAGTGGCGCAGGTACTTGTAAATTTCGCCCTGCTTGGCGTAGCTGTTGCTCCACTCGGCCCAAGGCTCGAAGGAATAGCTGTAGAGGCTGCTTTTAACATCGCAACCGCAACCGGGGTAAGTGTTGTCGCGCCAGGTGCCGCCTACATCGTGGCCTTTGTCGAAAATCTTGAAATTGGTTTCACCTGCTTTGAGCAATTGAATGCCCATGCCCAAGCCTGATACGCCTGCGCCGACGATTGCAACTTCCAGAATGTTTTGTGCTTCTTTTTTTGAGCTGGCCATGTGGTGTGTCTCGTGTTGTGTTGGTTTTCGATGAGATGCAGTGTAGGGGTTTGGGCGCAACAGGCGTGAGTGTGAAAAGTGACGACTTTGGAGTCAATTTGGGCCATAAAGAGTGAACCGATGAATCTGGAAGGTTACTTAAATGCCTCTATATACTCTATTAAAATTGTAATCGATCGATTACAATTAATTGTTGATGTACAAAATAAAAAGCCTGCCAGAATTCAGCCAGTGGCTCGACTCGCTTGATGACAAATTGCTGAAGGGTGCAATTCTTGGTCGACTTCGACGAATAGAGTTAGGCCTGAAAGGCGATGTAGAAACTGTCGGCGACAGGGTGTATGAACTTCGCATTCACCTTGGAGCCGGTTGGAGAGTTTATTTCACTGAACGCAATGGAGATCTAATTGTGCTGTTATGCGGTGGAAACAAACGTACCCAGACCAAAGACATCAAAAGAGCGAAAGATCTTTCCTCTGCAATTAAATAAAGAGTTGAACTAATGAGAACCGACAAATTGGAACTGAATGAGATTGAAAACTTTTCAATTGCCGAGCATTTGGACAGCCCCGAAACGATCGCAGCGTATTTAACGGACATTCTGGCAAGCAACGACCCTGCGTTGCTTGCCGCTGCTTTGGGCGATATCGCTCGTGCCAAAGGTATGAGCGATATCGCCAAATGTACGGGAATTACCCGAGAAGCACTTTACAAAGCGCTTAGAAATAATGCGTCCCCACGATTCGAGACCGTGGCCAAAGTATGCTCTGCATTTGGAGTCAAACTCGTGGCACAAGCCATGCACTGACCACACATCAAATTAGCAGCAAAGGAGTACAACATGGAATGGTTTCAAGCACTGACAACCTTGGCCCTGGGTGGTTTGTTCGGCGGCATTCTGGCCTTCTCGGCCTTGTTTGCACCGCTGGTATTCACCAAATTGCCAATGGAACAAGCGGGGCCATTCATTCGCGCTGTGTTTCCCTGGTACTACCTGTATGTGATCGTGTTCGGCTTTCTCAGTGCCATTTTTGCTGGGCTTTCCGGTGGCGGCTTTTGGGTGTTGTTTCCATCGGCGTTGGTCGGCTTGGCCAGCGTGTACACACGGCAAATTCTGATGCTCCAAATCAATGAACTTCGCGACCGGGAACTGGCTGGGGACACAGCAGCCGGTGCGGAATTCAATCGCAAACACCGGCTTAGCGTGATCATCAATAGCGTGCAACTGCTGGTAGCGGGAGCAACCCTGGTGTACTGGGCATGGAACTGAAAGACCTGCCGCAGCTTCGGCTGCTGGAACAAACCACGGTGGCACAAGCCTACCCGCTGTTTTTCGTGAACTATGCGGTGCAACGCGGCTTTGCGACCGAGCAAATTCTGGAACACAGCGGGCTGACACTGGCCCAGTTGCAAGTGCCCAACAGCCGCATCGCCGCGGCCCAGCATGGCATCATCGTGATGAATTTGCTGGCACTGTTTCAAAGCGAACACATTGCCATCGACATGGGTTTGCAAAGCAGCCTGACCAAAGCGGGCATGATCGGTTTCGGTTTGATGAGTTGTGCAACCCTGCGTGAGGCCATTGAACTGGGTATTCGCTTTTTGCCCACCAAAGTGCCCTTCTACACCATAGACACCAGTGAAGACGAACGCACCCTGACGTGCCACGTGCGCGAAGCCATGCCGCTTGAACCCGTGCGCAAATTCGCAATTGAAAATTTTGTGATTGAAGTGTGGCGTTTGTTCGAGAGCCTGTTCAACCCGATGGGCAGCGCACGTGAAGCAAGTGGCATTGAGCTTTGGTTTGATTGGCCCGAGCCACCTTACTACGCCAGTTATGCCAGCAGCCTGCCCAAGTGCCGTTTCAATGCTGCGGGCAATCAAATTCGAATACCCGCCAAGTGGCTCGACCTGCCCTTGCCCACCGCCAACGCCACCACAGCGCAAATGGTGATCCAGCAATGCGAGCAAGAGCTGATTGCTCTGGGCCTTGGCGACAATTTAAGCGGGCGCGTGAAAAACCTGCTGATTTGCCGGGATGGCCGCTACCCGCAACTTGAAGACATGGCAGAAACCCTGCACATGTCGGTGCGCACATTAAAGCGCAAGCTACAAAACGAAGGGCGAAGCTTTACAGATTTATTGGGCGAGGTGATTCAACGCGACGCCTGCCTGTTGCTTGAGACCAGCAAGCTGAATGTAGATGAAATTGCGCAACGTGTGGGTTACCAGGACCGCGCCAATTTCACACGTGCATTCAAAAAACTGACTGGCAAAACACCCAGCGAATACAGGGAGTGGGTAAGCTACGTCGTTAAAAAATGACTGACCAAACCCTGCGCATCCACGTCATGCGGCAAGCTGACATGGTCAGTGCCTTTTACCGTAGCCACCAGGGGCTTCACTGCAAAATTCTGCATCAAGCGCAATGAGGAATCATGCGGTACCACCTCATCGTTTTCAGCCAGCAACACAAAGGTGGGGTTGCGCACATTGGCGGCCCATTCATTCGATTTGAACTTGCTGCGCAACAACAGCGACACCGGCGCCAAGGGCACTTTCTTTTTGGCAATGCTGATCAAGCTGTCGTAAGGGGTAAACAACACCAGCTTGTGCACGGGCGTGCTGGCAGCGAGTTGCATGGCCACCCCTGTACCCAGGCTGCGCCCAATCACAGAAATTTGATTGCGGTCGCACCAAGGTTGCTCGGCCACCCATTTGTAAATGGCACGCGCATCGGCCACCAAATTTTTTTCCATTGGTTTACCTTTGGAATTGCCATATCCTCGGTAATTGAAAAACACCAGGGGCAAATTCTTGAAGCCTTGCGCTTCATTAAGCAACCAACGTACGTCTTCACTGCGACCACCAAAATAAATGGCACACGGTGCCTTGCTGCCTGCACCACCCAGACCGGCGGGCATGCGTACCCAACCTTCCAGTTCAATGCCAGGGGCCACTTGCAAACGCAGTTCAGTGAATTCGTGTGCGTGGTGAGTCAGCTCTTTGTGGTGTTTCAAGGCTGGGCTGAAAATGTGTTTGGTTTGGCTGAAGTACAGGTAAGTCCAATACGCAGCAAAACCCATGGAGGCGGACAGCGCCACGCGGGGCACCAAACGCGACTCTGGGGTGCGCACTTCTTTTTCTTGAACATACTTCATGGCTGCACTTCTTTACAAAATGGTTACTGGTCACACTGCACAGTGTATTGAAACCAAACTGTCACAAAGGTTCAAAGTGCTTGCAGAAATGGCGTTAAATCAACGTTTGGAAGGAATTGCCCACATGACCTGTCACAATGACAATTCATATTTCAGGAAATCTTCCCGGGACAAAACAGGGAAACTTCCATAGCGTTAAACGATTAGAAGAAAGAGGACAAGAACATGAAATTCAAAACAAGCGCGATTGCGTTGGGCATGGCCGTGGCATTGGCAGCCTGCTCCAAGAAAGAGGAAGCAGTTGCCCCTGAAGCAGCAGCCCCAGCAGTTGAACAGGCTGCACCGCAAGCAGTAGCCTACATCACTCACCAAGACGGCCCAGTGACCGTTTACTCACTGGCCGACTACAGCAAGATCGGCGAAATTAACGTGGGTGAAGGTGGCCGCGGAGTTGGCTTGACTGATGACGGAAAGCTGCTGGTAGTGGCCGTGAAAGAAACCAAAGATTTGGCCATTGTAGACACCGCCACGAACCAGGTGGTGCGTCGTGTGCCTGTGGGCATTAACCCGGAATTTGTTCGCGTACTGGGCAACCTGGCCTTTGTGGCTTACGAACCCGCCGCGAAGGGTGGTCCACCGCCCAAACCCGGCTCCGCTGAAGCCAAAGCGATTGAGAAAGAACGTGAGGAAGGCGATGAACTGCCTGCACAAGTGGCCATCATCGATTTGGTGAAAGGCGAAAAAATCAAAGAAATCACAGCAGGGTTCGAGACTGAAGGCATTGAATTTTCTGCCGATGGCAAACACATTATTGTCACCAATGAAGCCGATGAAAATGTGTCAGTGCACGACATTGAAACTGGTGAGAAGATCAAACAGATTGATACGGAAAGCTACGGCATTCGACCACGCGGTGTGAAACGCTCGCCCGATGGTGAGCAGTTTGTAGTCACACTTGAATACGGCAACAAAATGCTGATTTTGGACAAAAACTACAATGTGATCAATGAAGCCGCCACCGGCGAAGTGCCCTACGGCGTCACATACACCCGCGACGGTTCCGAGATTGTGGTGGCACTGGCGCGCGGCAAAGCCATACAAGTGTTTGATGCAAAAACGCTGGAATTGAAACGCGAAATGCCGGTGGGCGAGCGTTGCTGGCACTTTAGCTTTACACCCGATGACAAACAGTTGATTGTGGCCTGCGGCCGCAGCAACAACATTCTGGTTTTGGACTATGCCACCGGCAATGTGATCAAAGACATTCCCGAAGGCAATATGCCATGGGGTGTCATGGTGTCGCCGAAGTCTGTGGGGACACTGGATATTCCTGGTTGATACAAGCCCAAATGGGTATTTTTGATCGTTTGTACTCCTAAACGAATTTTCCGCGTTAATCAATAAAACGGTTGCCAACATGCAACACTTTGATGTGATTAACGTCGTTTAGGAGTCACTTATGAGACGCGTATTTAATGTGATCGACAGGGGCATTGCAGGCAGCCCAACCCACCCCGAAACCGCACCAAGCAATAACATAGAGGAAGTTCAGGCTGCCTGGGCACAAGCGCTTCGCTGCGACTTTGGCCGCACCCGCGACGCCATGTTGTGCCGCCTTGCTGAAACCACGCAAGAATTAGCACACCAATACCCGAATGATGCAAAGGTTCTTCTTTGGAACGGTATTGTGCTGACAGGGTACGCGAAATCACTGGGGGGTTTGTGTTCGCTTCAATTTCAAACCCATGCAAAAGTATCGCTTGAACGCGCCATTGCATTGGCACCAAACGACGGGGCAGCCTACCTTTACCTGGGCCTTCTGTACGACCAAGCCCCAACTGCACCGTACGGTTTCGGTGACGAAAACATTGCGAGGTCACTGCTTGAGCAAGGCTTGAAACTGACCTTGAATTCAGCCGAGCAACTGCGCCGCGCGTAAAAAAAAGGAAAGCCAACTCTGCTTGGCCTTCCTTTTTTATTGCTGCAACAACCGAAAAAAATTAACGGTTGGCAATGTACATGGTGATTTCAAAACCAAAACGCATGTCTACAAATTGTGGGGTGGTCCAGCTCATGTCTATTTCTCCAAAGTGTTGTAAAAATCAGCAAATACCTTTGCCGTTGAAATAAGCATATCCCTACTTCCTCAGGAATTTTGCCCGACGTCAATCATCGTGTTTCCAGCAAACTCCGCATTTGGGCAGTTTCCTGTGTTTGTCGCTGTAGTACATGCTGCGCAAGGTTTCGAATAAAAGGGGTGTTTGCAGCACGTGACGGCAAGGTAGACATGCCCACAGCGCCCTCGTGGTGTTCAATCATCAACTGCAAAAAACTCAATTCTCTTTGGTGCCTGGGTATTGACTCATCCCCCAATTTCTTGATGGATAAAGAATCCACCAGCCCTGCCATACCCAAGGGACTGCTTTCACAACGCTCCAGGTACAGTGTTTCATTCACATTCAACAATTGCCGATTATTTTTCATCCACCCCATTAAATCGCCATTCAAAGGCAAGGCCGCCGCATGTTGCCCTGCCAACCAACCCTTTATGTTTTCCATCTCCAATGATTGCGCATGAACGATACGTTTTGCCAATTCCTGTACATCAGACTTTTGCTCACCTTGTATCAAACTGGCCATGATCAAAGCTTGTTGATGGTGAACCAACATGCTTTGCGCATACCCGGTGTCAATATCGATATTTGCCACCGATGCGGGCTCGGCTACTACCGGTGCGCGATAGTCAAAAGTGCCCAAAAACCACCCGATGGCAAGGCCCAAAAAAAACAGTCCGTATTTGCCGATTTTTACGATCATTTGGGCAATACAGCAGGATCTATTTTGACCACCTGAAAACCTGCACACTGCGAAGTAAACCAGATCTCGTTTTTCTCCAAAACGAATCTCGGTTGAGATGATGTCCAGTCTGCACCAAAACAATTGCCAGTCACATTGAATGTAGAACCACCTTTTTGACCAGGTCTCATCGCCGGATTGAAATAGGCGATTTCCTTCACTGCATTGGGCTTTGAAATATCAAATACTCTCAGCCCTGAATTGAAATAACCACAGGCCAATACCTTTGCGTTGTTCGGATCATCGACCTGACAATAGTGGCTGTCATAGCCGAACAAAGCCAACCCGGCAGTGTCCGCAGAGGCTTCAACACAGTTTTCTGGCTGATTAATTTCAAGGGTGAGCTTTGATAAAAGTTGAATGTTATTCACATCACTCACATCAAATATGCGGGGGATACCAAACGGCAGTCGATCTGAGCCGCAAGTAACAATACGACTGGCAGCGGCGTTTACTCCATCAGACCCCAATTCATCCACCGTAATCAGGTGGTCTTTGCCTGCGATTTTCACCGGAATTGTGTGCTGGGCCACTGAGCCATCCGCCCAATACACTTCGGCCAAAAGTTGAGGGCTTGGATCCACTTTGCGCTGGCTAATGGGCGTGAAATCGTAAATCGCGAAGCCATTGGTGTTGTTACCCTCATTGCGAGCAGTGCCAGACAAAGTAACGTAACCGCGTGTGCCATCGGGACTAACAGACAAACCATGCACACCAACGGGCGGAGTAAACTTTGTGATGAATTTAGGTGCGGAAGGATCTGCTACATCGATTGCGTAGTACTGCCCCTGATTCAAATCCCCGCCGTAATAGGTCAGGCCATCGGGTGCCCATTCGCCTTCATGGCCGATAACAGTGTCATCAGCCAAAGGGCCACTAAAAAGCAAACGGGGCTGTGAACAGTCTCTGGATATATCGTAAACGTCAAATTCCGGCCCCCCACCTGAACTGGTGCCATTCACCGCCGCCAACAAACCGCGTGATTGATTAACCTTCAAAGACTCCCAGGGATCAAGCATGGACACACTGGTCAGTCGACCTGCATCAACGGGATTGGATGAATCGCTCACATCCATGACCACTGTGCCAGGCCGCTGCAGGGTTGCTCTTGGAACACTTGGAGAAGACACAGCAGTGGCAGCAAAGGCCTGGCCGTAATAAGAGCAGTCACGATACGAGGTATGCATCCAGCTTGCGCCCTCGCCCTCGTACTGAGAAACCAGGTCAATATTGCAATTATTACCCTGGAACCCAGCCAACCTGTCGCTTAGCGGAACTTGGCCCTGAAGAGCCAGTTCAGGCCGATCGCCCTCTCGGCACTGAGCCCTGGGTATTTCAGTCTGAGTTATGACTACATCGCCCTCATTGGGTGACACGGGGCTGTTGTTGCCAACGTTCGGACCTACTGAATCACCTCCACCCAAACACCCACCCAACAACAATCCGATGCAACATAGGCCCCACCTTGGCCGTGCGATATCCCGTACCATGCTTTGTCTCCCAAGCGTTCTTGATTTAGTGTTTTGTTTTTATTACTTTTTTTTGAACGCTACGGATTCAAACTGACGAGGTCCTGACGCGTGAGAGGGATGTGAAATCAAACCAGCGGAGTGGTCAATCCCCAAGCAATCGCAAGCTTGGTCAGTTCAATGTCACTACTAACCTGTAATTTCTTTTTGATCTGGTAATGAATGTTGTGAATGGTTTTTGCGCTCAGGAAAAGCAACTCGCCAATTTGCTCAGCCGACTGACCAGCCACCAGCAAACACAACACCTCGAACTCGCGGCTGCTCAATTCATCAAGCCCACCCCTGTTGTCGCGCAAGCGCGAGAGTGCCATTAAACGCGACAAGTCAGCACTCATGAAGGTGCGGCCTGCCAAGACCTCGCCAATGGCGCGCAACAGCACTTCGGGCCTGCTGCTTTTGGTGACATAACCTTTTGCGCCAGCGTCCATACACGCACGCGCCAGTTCGATTGAATTGTGCATGGTGAACATCAGGAATTTCACCTCAGGCCAACGCCCTAACACCCGCTGAACCAGGTTCAAGCCGACCGGCTCGGGCATGCTGATGTCGCAAATCACCAGCGCAGGCAAGTCTTTCTGGCAAGCGGCATAAGCCTCCTGCGCGTTTTCAGCCTCACGCACCTGCTTGAAACCACCTTGTGTTTCCAACAAATGCCGATAACCGGCACGCACCACGGCGTGGTCATCCACCAGCAAAATACTGAGGTCAGCGTTGTTCATGAAGTACCTTTTTGTTGAAAACGGGCAGACACCACAAACCGGTTTTCTTCAAGCTGGGCTTTGAATACACCACCATGTACGCGTACCCGTTCAGCCAGCAAGTTCAAGCCCATGCCGCCCGATGGCACCTGCGTTTCAAGCGGTTGGGGCAAGCAGTTTTCAACACGCAGTTCTAGCACCCCAGCCTGCAATGCCAAACCCAAATTCACGGGCACCCCCGGTGCTGCGTGCCGCCGCACATTGGCCAGGCACTCTTCCACGGTACGGTAAACACACAGGGCGCGGTCTTGGTCCAAACTGTTCAAGGCAGCAGGTTCTAGATTCAGGTTCACCGTCCAACCGCTGCCCGCATTAATTTCCCAGCGAGTGCACAGGTCTTGAATGGCCATGCCAAGATCAGCCCCCTCTAACACAGGCGGGCACTTGTTGACCAACACCGCCCGCATGCGCTCGAACGCGCCCTCAATTTGCAGCTCGATTTCTTCCAGCTTTTCCTGCACCTCAGTATCGCCACCTTTCACTTGCGCGCGCAGCTGGGCGCAATTCACCGCGATCAGGCTAAGGGACTGGCCCAAATCTGCGTGCACCAAGTGGGCCAACTCCCGTCGCTCATCTTCCTGCACATTCAGCAACTTCATCATCAGGTTTCGGCGGGTTTGGGTAAGCCGCCACAAACGCTCGTTCAAGCGGTTTACCCCTTGCGCAATACGGCCAAATTCCCGTGGCTGCACATCGGGAAGTTGCGCTGGCGGCGGGCTGTCCTCGGAAATGGCAATCGAATCGATTTTTTCGACCAAGGTTGCGGCGGGCTGCAAGGCGCGACCAATAACCACATAAGTTAAGGCGGCAAGGCTGGCCACGATCAGGGTGCTAAGCAACAGCAAGTCGCGCAGCGTATTCCAGAATTTGGCCAGCACCAACTGCGGGTCAGCGGTGATGGTTAACTCACCGAATGGTTGCCCCCAAAGGCCAACGGGGCGCGGCTGCGCTTCAATTTGTACACCCAACAGGCGCATCAACTGGGCCTCGACAGGATGGCGTACCAGTTGCTCACAACCCTCTTGCCGCACCTGTCCGTTCCAGCCCTCGTAACGTATGCAATAAGGTGCCAACAACAAACCGTACTGGCTGCCCACCAGCACAGGCGAGCCCTCGATTTCGGGATTAATTTGCCGCTTGTACATGGAGTACTCCACCATCTCGTGCAAGCGCGTGGCATCGCTGGCCAAGGCCTCGTCCACCTCATTGGCCGTGCGCAGCACCACATAGGCGGAAATCAGCACCCAGCACAACAGGCCAAGGGTGATCATCCGCACCAGCAAATAGCGTTTCAGGTTCATTTAAACAGTCTAATCGGCGTTGGGCTGCAAGTGCGCCAGCGCGGCCTCCCCATGCAGGCGGGCCGCCAGCTTTCTTGCAACCGAATAATTGCTCACTGCCTCGCCACGGTTTTGAACACCCAGCCGCCCAAAAGCTTCCTTGATGTGGGCATTCACCGTGTCGGGACTCATGCCCAGTATCTTTGCAATTTCCTTGCCTGTTCTACCAAGGGACACCTGCTCCATCACCTGTGCCTGCTTGATGGTCAAAGGCTTAGGGCTACCGGGCATTTGAATCAGGCTTTGAAACTCGTTCCGTTGTGAAATTGAATTCAGGTTGACTGAATCACGTTTCAGGAAAGATTGAACCTGAACCATCAGTTCTTTGTAATGCTGGCTTTTGGAGAGCAGCAGCGCACCTGAATCGGCCACCTGCCTTTCAATTTTCGCATCACCCAGAGCGGTAAAGAAAATGCGAAGTGAACTGGAAAAACGTTGTGACACCATATCGATTACCTCAGCAGGTTTGCTGTTGGGTAACACCAAGTCGGAGACCACCAAGTCTACATCCGCTGGCTCAATTTGCTGAAGCTGTTCAACAGACTCAACCACCCGAGTGGTTAAGCCCGGAACGACAGCAGTAATAATTTCCTCAACGACCATGGCGGAGGTCGGGTGGTCTTCCAGTATCAATAAGTTCTTCAAACCCTTGTCCCTAAAAGTGTGGTTGTCGCTTGGCGTTTTCAAATAATTTTTTTTATGAATTGTTAGTGCGATTATCAATTGAAATGTTTATTGATGTAAAGAATACAAACAGGATCACAACCCCGTCAGCACTTTCAGAATTGCCTCGTTTTAAGTGGGGGGCACAATTCTCAAGGCGGCCAAAATTGACAGGGGCTGTGATGGAACTTTCCGACCCATTAGCACTCACAAACGAAGAGTGCTAAAATTAATTGGAAATTGGTTCATTAATTCGGAGAACACCGCAATCATGACCACTGCATTGACCCTTGCTAACCCACGCGCCGCTGGCAACAGCCTTGCTGTGCGCGACCCATGGGCACTGGTGGCCCGTGGCCCGCTTGGCAACCTAGATGCCTACATATCAGCCACGCACCAAATTCCCATGCTGTCGCCCGAAGAAGAAGTTGAGCTTGGCGAACGCCTACAACGCGACAACGATCTTGAGGCGGCCCGCCGCCTGGTACTCAGCCACCTGCGCCTGGTGGTTGCAGTGGCACGGCAGTACCTGGGGTACGGCTTGCCCCACGCCGACCTGATTCAGGAAGGCAATATCGGCCTGATGAAAGCCGTGAAGCGATTCGACCCCACGCGCGGCGTGCGGCTGGTCAGCTTTGCTTTGCACTGGATCAAAGCTGAAATTCACGAGTACATCATTCGCAACTGGCGCATGGTGAAAATGATCACCACCAAAGCGCACCGCAAGCTGTTTTTTAACCTGAACAGCTTCAAGAAGTACGGTCAAACCCTGTCGCCTGATCAAATCAACGAGGTGGCCAGTGAATTGAATGTACGCCCCGAGGACGTGTATGACATGGAGCGCCGCATGGCTGGCCATGAATTTAGCCTGGACCCGGTGGTAGACGCAGACAACGAAGAAAACAGTTACAACCCCGTGCGCTATTTGGCCGCCGAAGGTGCCGAGCCCACTGAGGTGCTGGAAGGTGTCAACATGGAGCGCCTGCACAGCGAAGGTCTGGACCTAGCCTTGGCCAGCCTGGACGAGCGCAGCCAGCGCATTATTTCCAGCCGCTGGTTGGCCGGTGACAACGCCAAAACCCTGCACGACCTGGCTGCAGAGCTGGGTGTGTCGGCCGAGCGGGTTCGCCAAATTGAAACCCAGGCGATGAAAAAGATGAAAACCGCTTTGCTGAAATATGAACAGGGCGAGGTTTAAAGCTGGGCTGTAATCATTTTGGGTGAAAACTAACCTACACTAAGGGCTTGGCAACAAGCCCTTTTTTACGACCATGATCGAAGTACACCACCTGGAACACTCGCGCTCGCAGCGCATTATCTGGCTGCTTGAAGAACTTGGCCTGCCTTACAAGGTAACCCGCTATGCGCGCGACGCCAAAACCTACCTGGCCCCACCCGAATTGCTGAAAATTCACCCCCTGGGGAAATCGCCTGTGATTACCGATGGCGACATTACCGTGGCCGAGAGCGGTGCCATTGTGGAATACCTGATCGACAAGGCTGGTGGCAAATTTCGCCCCGCTGCGGGTACCCAGGCACATCGGGATTACACTTATTGGATGCACTTTGCCGAAGGCACAGCCATGCCCCCACTGGTCATGACCCTGGTATTCAATAAAATTGAGAATGCTCCAGTACCCGCTTTGTTGAAGCCAATTGTTTTACCGATTGCACGCGGCATTTCCAAGCAAGTGAAAACCAGTTTCATCAACCCCAACCTTGAAAAGCAGTTCGCTTACATTGAAAGCGTGCTGGCCAAGAATGAGTGGTTTTGCGGCAGCGAAATGACCGGCGCCGACTTCATGATGAGTTTTCCACTGGAAGCAGCCATGAGTCGCGCCGAGAGCATCAACAGCATGCCCAAAATTTCAGCTTACGTAAAACGCATCCACGCCATGCCCAGTTTCAAAAAAGCACTGGAAGTGGGCGGTCCGTACAATTACGCTTAAATTCGCTGAATAACGCATGAACGCAGTAAGCACGTCGATAGAACAACAGGCAAAAATCACCAAAATCAACGGCAGTGCGCAGTTGATTCGGGATGGTTTCTTCCTGCCCGCGCAAGCAGGCATGGTTCTATTGCCGGGCGACCGTGTTCTCAGCGATGCGGGCGGCAAGGCAGTGATTGAGTTCACTGGCGTGAAAGATGCGCTGATTATTGAGAATGGTGCGGCTGCCACATTCAACCTGGAAGTGGTTGAAATGGACAAGGCACCGCAGTGGATCGCCACCGACCTGTATGGCCAGGGTGTGTATTTCGACGGCCAACAGGCTTCCGAGAAAACCGCCGGCACTGCGGACAACCCGGACCTGTTCGGGCTGTTTGGCACCACCAACGCCAATGGCGAGTCGACCGGCTACCCAGTACTGGAAAGCCTGGTGTTTTTAGGTGCCACCGCAGCCATATACAGCGACAACGAAGACAACACAAACACCACTGAAACCACCAGCACCACCGAATCAGGCAACAACAATTCGGGTACTGGTGACAACAACAACCCGCCACCGGCTCCTGAACCGAATCCCGACCCAGAACCTGAAGAACCTGCCGCCAGCCCTCTGGACGCCGTACTTTCCCCCGTGACCGATGCACTGGACGGTTTACTCTCCACCCTTGGTGCCCCCTCCCCTGTGGGCAGTCTTGCCGTACCTGTGCAAGCCAGCAGCAACAGCCTCGATTTGCCAAGTTAAGACCCCGCCACTTGAACGTTCGCAGGGTCGATTTGTCCTCTCAATGAAATATAACTCGTTAGTAACTTGAGAGACTATTCCCTTGCAGATCGAACAATACTCTGTTCTGCACAACGGAATAGGCTTTGTGCATAGAACTATGCGTGACGAGAATACGCTCATTCACTGAATAAGATGTGTGAACTGAGTTTGGCAGCAAAGGACCTGTTTCTTATGAGCGGTAACACCAACTTCGGGCTCGATTTTTCCGAGGCCAAATCAATTGCCAGCACTGGCAAACCTCTCGAATTCACAGCAAAACCCAAGTTCGATTTAAGAACCCTTTACGCATTCACAGCACCCGCAAGTGCACAACGCGCAAGCGGCCCCTGTGCAATCGGTACCATTCTTCACTACCATGAGATTGGCTGGAACCACCTGCCAAAAGACCGACACGGCCACCCCTTGAACGACCCCTACATTCACGAAATCATGCGCTGGGCCGAGTGCCCAGACTTGCTCGGTGGCAGCATGGGCACCTCGCCAGCGGCCATGCTGAAAGGTCTGAGAAAAGCCGGGCTTGTTGCCAACTGGTACGCAGGCAACACACCACAAGCCACCCTGAACCTGATTCATGGCGAACTCTTTGAAGGCAGGCCCGTGATTGTATTAATTCATCACGGCCCGGAAGGCGAACCATTGTTGCTGGAATGGGAGGTGGTGTTCAACATTGAAAACGACACGGTGAGCTCGAAACAGGCAAACATGGTACAGCAGGACAAAAAGCGCACCATTGCCGAATTCACGGCTCAAATGACCATGAATTTGCAACAGCTCAGTTGCAGCGTAATTACTGCGAGAAAAGACTAATTATTTGCCGTCGAGAATTTGTTCAACGTCGCTGACCACAGGTGCAGAATCTGCGTTGTGGCGAACCAGCAAACGCGCACGACCTTGCTGGTCGAACACATAGCTTGCGGAAGTGTGGTCCATCAAATAGTTGTCGGGCGTGCTGCCTTCCACCTTGCCGGCATACACCCGCAAGCCAGCCAACAAGGGCTTCAATTCTTCGGAAGATTCCGCGGTAAGTGCGTCAAAGGCAGGGTTGAACTGGGGTACATACTTTTTCAGCAACTCGGGCGTGTCGCGCTCGGGATCAACAGACACAAACAGCACCTGCAAGTTATCGCCCTTCTCGCCCAGCTTGGCTTTCACCTCGCTCCATTGCTGCATGGTAATGGGGCACACATCGGGGCAGTGGGTGTAGCCAAAAAACATGGCCACCACTTTGCCTTTGTAACTTTCCATGGTGCGATCTGTACCCGACAAGTCTTTCAACTTGAAGTTGGCCACCAATGAGGAACCCGTAATGTCGGTGTTAATGAAGCTGGCAGGCCCTGTATTACAAGCGGTCAACAGCGCCACTACCCCGAAAATCAGCGATGTTTTTACCCAACGAAACTGCGTGAAACTGCCCATACTGCTTACACCGTGACATAGTGATCGACCAACAAGGCCGCGAACAAGAACGCCAGATAGGCGATGGAATACGTGAATGCCTTTTTCGCCAAGGCATCGCTGTAGTTTTTCCAGATTTTGTAACCATAACCGATGAAAATGGCATTCAACACCACAGCGCTGAGCAGGTAAATTAGCCCACTCATTTTCATGGCGAAAGGGATCAGGGTGGTAGCCGCCAGCATGATGGTGTACAAAAACACATGAAACTGCGTGAATGCCGCGCCATGCGTGACCGGTAACATGGGCAAGCCCGCGCGCGCATACTCTTGGGTGCGGTACAGGGCGAGCGCCCAGAAGTGCGGCGGGGTCCATACAAAAATAATCAGGAACAACACCAGTGCTTCTGCAGACACACTATTGGTGACCGCTGCCCAACCCAGCACGGGTGGCATGGCACCCGAGGCACCACCAATCACAATGTTTTGTGGCGTGTTGGGCTTTAATAGAAGGGTATAAATAATGGCGTAACCCACAAAGGTGGCCAATGTTAGCCACATGGTCAGCGGATTCACGAATACATAAAGAATCCACACCCCTACACCACCCACCATGCTAGAAAATACGAGTGTTTGAACTGAGTTCAGTTCGCCTCGGGGCAAGGGGCGTGCGCGGGTGCGCGCCATTTTCGCGTCAATTTGTTGCTCAACCAGGCAATTGAAGGCAGCCGCAGCGCCTGCCACCAGCCAAATACCCAAAGTACCCGCAATCAATACCTGGGCATTGGGCAAACTGGGTGTTGCCAAAAACATGCCAATGACCGCACAAAATACGATCAAGGCCACTACGCGTGGCTTGGTCAATGTCCAGTACTGTTTGGCCACGTGAGAAAAACTACCCACGGCTTTTGTTTTTTCAACGGATGGCATGTGGAGCCTTATGAAATTCGATGGCGATTGCCCGCAACCCGATAGTTTACCAAGATCAGGGTGACCAACAACAGGGCTGCGCCCCCATTGTGCGCCACGGCCAACCACAAAGGCAATTGAAACACCACGTTACCAATGCCCATGGCAATTTGCAAAGCCAGCACAGCCGCCAGCTTGATGGCCAAGGGTTTGGTGCCCGGGTTGCGCCACAAGGCAAAAGCGAGGAAGCCCAAAATGCCAGTGACCACCAAAGCGCCAATGCGGTGAATGAAATGAATGGCCGTCAGCGATGCCACATTCAGAACCTCACCTTCAGGTGTTTCACCCAAATGACGAACGATGTGAAATGCATCCTTGAACTCCATGTGCGGCCAGAAGCTACCCTGACAGGTGGGGAAGTCGGTACAAACCACCGCAGCATAGTTGGTGCTCACCCAACCGCCCAGAATAATTTGCGCTGCCACAGCCAAAAAACCCACACGCGCCAGTACACGCAACCCGCTGAGGTCGCGGGGCGGTGCCACGGTACGGGCCGGGTTGGTTTGTCGCAGCCACAGCCAGGTCAGCATGCCCAAAATGGTCATGCCGCCGATCAGGTGACCAGTCACAATTGCAGGCTTGAGCAGCATGGTCACGGTCCACGCACCAAACGCACCTTGTAAACACACAGCGAAAAACAGCCAGGTGGCCAAGGCGGGGGACTGTTTCAATTCAGCCCGCTTTTTCCAAGCCATCACCATGATGCCGATAATCAAGAAACCCAAAAATGTGGCCACATACCGGTGCGCCATTTCCTTCCAGGCTTTGGGCATTGAAACCGGACCGTGTGTTCCGCCCTGAATTTCAACAGCTTGTGCAATTTCTTCGGCCGCATGCGTGGGGGTCAGCTTGCCATAACAGCCGGGCCAGTCCGGGCAACCCAAACCAGCGTCGGTCAGGCGTACAAAAGCGCCCAACATAATCAAAAGGAATGTAAGTACTGTGGTGAATGCGACCAAACGCTTGTAACTGCTCATGCTGCTCTCGTTTTATCCGATGTTTGAAGCCCACAACAGGCGGCTGACGTCTTTGCGAAACTTGTCGAACTGAAGGGTATTGTTGGGCGGAAAACGCATCATCACGTGGCCCAATGGGTCGGCCACAAACACGTGGTCGCGCACGGTGCCAATGTCGGCACTGCCTTTGTTACCCACAATGCCTTGCTCCAGTGGCAACCAGCTTTTCAACTGGTCTTCGCTGGCGCGCACAAAATGCACATCGGGGAATTGGCGCAACAGCAGGGTTTCAAGGGGGCCGTCGTCTGTGACAAACACCACACGTTCAATACGGCCCTGTTCTTTGCCTTTTGAAGCACGGGCCTGCCGCTGGAAGTACATGGTGTTTTGGCACACTTCGTCGCAATCGCTGTTGATCACCTGAATCAGCACCCACTTGTCGGCCACCTGCTTCATGGTGAAGTCATCACCATTGATGTTCTTGAACACATCGGTCGACACATTGACCTGTGGATCAAGAATGGTCCCGTAATTGTTGGTGCCTTCGGGCTTGTCGAAAAAATACAAATAGAAAGCCGCCGCAATCGGCAGGGCACAGGTGAGGAACACCAGCAAAATGGTGATTCGGCCTTTGTTCAGCTTCGCGGGTGCGCTGGCTGCGTTCATCTTTTATTCCCTTTGTAAAACTCGCTTCGAAAAAACTCTCGGTACACAAAAAACAGGGTCAGCAACACCAACACCGCCGACATGGTAAACCATTGAAAGGCATAACCCTTGTGCTTGGCCACTTGTTCTTGCAGGGGCACAGCCAGGTGATAAAAGCCGTCTACTTTCTCGGCTTGTGCTTGCTGCCCGGCTGTTTGCGCCACTGGCTGCTGGGTTACTACGAAATTGCTCACTGGCTCGCCAGTGCGCTTTTCAAATTCATCTACACTAAAATTCGACCACACCTCAAAGCCATTGCTTTGGGCCATCACAATATTCTCGGCATCGCCCAAGGCAATGCCACGCAATTCAGCGGACTGGGCAAAGCGCGGCAAAATGGTACCTTGTAAATTGAACATTTCACCTTCCCGCATGGCCTCAGCGGGCATATTGGGCACAAGCCGTGGCTGGGCGGGATTTCGCAGCAACAGGCCCCGATCAACGGGTATTAAAAAGCTTGCACCCTCTGGCCGAAAACCCTGCACCACTTGAACGGCTGGCCTTCCGTTTACTTGACGATTGTCTATATATATCAGGGCTTTGGCCTCGAACCTACCCCTCAATTCAATTTTCCGGTAGGACAAATTGTCCAAGTCCAGCCGGGCACTGGCTGGAGAGACAGGCTCTGCCGCCAATGCGCGCGCTTGCGCATCAAACAGGGTTTGTTTTTCCTGCGCCCGCCCGGTTTGCCATTGACCTAAACTGAAGGTGAGCCACACCAGTCCAGCCCCGATCAACAAGGTAAAGAGCAGCTTGACTTTTCCAGGTGTTTTCATTGCATTAACCATGACATACTTCCATTTGTGTGCTGTACACGGTTAGTTTTTGAAAGGTGTTCACCATGAAGTTGATCATTGGCCTGGCGTTCCTGGGCATTCTGGCAAGCCTGGGTTCGGCTTTTTTCTTTCTCATGAAAGACAAAAGCAAATCCAGCCGAACTGTAAACGCATTAACCATGCGCATCGGTTTGTCCATCGCGCTTTTCCTGCTGATTCTGTTTGCCTGGTACATGGGCTGGATAGAGTCAACCGGCATTCGATAAGTTCAAAAATTCGATAAGTTCAAAATCCAAAAAAAAGCCACCGGAGTATTCCAGTGGCTTTTTTCATTGTGTGTTTTACAGCCTGCCGGGAAATGCCCGTATTACAACCAGTAGACCACCACGTACAAGCCCAACCACACCACGTCCACGAAGTGCCAGTACCAAGCAGCAGCTTCAAATGCAAAGTGGCTGTCTGGCGTGAAGTGACCCTTGATACAGCGGATCATGATGAAGAACAACATGATGGCGCCAATGGTCACGTGGAAACCGTGGAAACCGGTCAACATGAAGAAGGTCGAGCCGAAAATGCCAGAGGTGAGCTTCAGGTTCAGATCGCGGTAAGCGTGAATGTATTCATATGCCTGAAAGCCCATGAAGATTGCGCCCAACAACACAGTGAGCGCCAGGCCCAAAATGAGCTGTGAACGCTTGTTGGCGATCAGTGCATGGTGCGCCCAAGTCAAGGTAAGGCCTGAGGTGAGCAACAGAGCAGTGTTGATGGTTGGAATTGGCCATGGACCCATGGTTTGGAATGCGTCAATGGTGCCTGCCGGGCCAGTGTTGGGCCAGTTGGCGGTGAAGTCGGGCCACAGGAATGCTTTGTTGTCGATGTCACCGAGCCAGGGCATTGCGATTTGACGGGCATAGAACAAGGCACCGAAAAACGCGGCAAAAAACATGACTTCGGAGAAAATAAACCAGCCCATGGACCAGCGGAAGGACGCGTCCACACGATCGCTGTACTGACCGCTTTGGGACTCCCCCACCACATGCTTGAACCAGCCGGTCAGCACATAAATGAGAATACCCATGCTGAGTGCAAACAGGTAAGGGCCAGCTTGTGAGCCGTTTACCCACTGGGACATGCCCAGCACAAAAAAGAACATGGCCACTGCGCCAAGCACAGGCCAATGGGACAAGCCGGGCACAAAGTAATATGGTGCATTCGCACGCATGGTGGTTTCTCCTATTTCTTTAATTTAGATGCTTCAATACTGCAACAGCGAGTTTCGTACGGCTTAAGCGGAACTCACCACAAAATTTACCAAGACCAGCAACCCGATTACGAAACCCGCGGCTGCCAAGAGGCCCACAACAATGACGTGAACCGGATTTAACTTCTGCATGTCTTCCGAATGGTTTTTACCCTTTCGGACACCAAAAAATGACCACAACACAGCCGACACGGTTTGCAGAAAGGTTGCAGTACTCGCTTTACGCGATGCGGCCTCTTTGATGTCTTCCGACATTATTCTGCTGCCATGGCTGTAGCGCCGGCCACTTCAAAAAACGTGTAACTCAATGTGATGGTGTGTACATCTTGCGGCAACTTGGGGTTGATCACAAACACCACCGGAAATTCTTTGGTTTCACCCGCCTTGAATGGTTGCTGTTTAAAGCAAAAACATTCCAGTTTGGTGAAATGCTCAGCAGCCTTGCTGGGCAAATAACTGGGTATAGCTTGGCCCGCAGTGTCATTCTTCAAATTGTTGTGCACCACATAATTCATGGTAACCAACTCGCCGGGGTGAACCATCATTCGATTGGTCTCGGGCTTGAACTGAAACTTGCCACGCTCATTCGCATCAAAAATCACCTCAATGCTTCGGCTTTTGTCCACCTGGGTGTTTTTAACAATTTCTTCCGCATTCTTGGTCTGCGGTGTCAATACGTTAATCCCGGTGATTTCGCAAATGGCCTTATAAATGGGCACCAGCGCGTAACCGAAGGCAAACATGGCCACTACAATCACCACAAGGCGCACAACCATTTGTTTGTGCAAACCGCTTGTTTTTTGACTATTTCCGTTGGCCATACTGCGATACCTCTACTGCAAATTCATTAAAACCTAGTTCATCAAATTCAAGATGCTGGGTTCCATCACCTTGCGAATCAGAATGCCGATGAAAAACACGGCAGCCACTGACAGCAAAATCAAACCAGTGCGCTTGTTTTGTTTGGCTTTCTCTTTTTCCTCAGGGGTCACGCTTACTTCCTTGCTGAACCAATTCGTTGTGTAAAAAAGCCTTGTGTGCCTAACACCTGTACAAAGCCGCTTTACGCAACGGGGGGTTGGTGAATACCAAACCCCCATTGTTAAACCCGCTGGTGAATTACTTCACCATGGGTGGATCTTCAAAAGTATGGAATGGCGCTGGTGATGGAACAGTCCACTCCAGACCTTCGGCACCTTCCCATGGCTTGGCAGGTGCTGCCTCACCTTTCTGGAACATCCATGCGCGCAGTACACACCACAGGAAGATCAACTGGGACAAACCAAACCAGAAAGCACCGATGGTGGCAATGGCGTGGAAGTCAGTGAACTGTGTGGCGTAGTCGGCGTAGCGACGTGGCATACCGGCCAAGCCCAGGAAGTGCATTGGGAAGAAAGTGACGTTGAAGCTGATCAATGAAGACCAGAAGTGCAACTTGCCCAGCTTTTCGCTGTACATGCGGCCAGACCACTTGGGCAACCAGTAGTAAGTACCAGCAAACAAGGCAAACAGTGAACCCGCAACCAACACGTAGTGGAAGTGAGCCACAACGTAGTAAGTGTCTTGCAACTGGATGTCAACAGGAGCTACGGCCAGAATAAGGCCGGTGAAACCGCCCATGGTGAACACGAAAATGAAACCCACTGCAAACAACATGGGGGTCTCGAACGTCATGGAGCCTTTCCACATGGTGGCCAACCAGTTAAACACTTTCACGCCGGTGGGCACCGCGATTAGCATGGTTGCGTACATGAAGAACAACTGGCCGGTGACTGGCATGCCGGTTGTGAACATGTGGTGCGCCCACACAATGAAGGACAGGATCGCGATGGACGCAGTGGCGTACACCATGGAGCTGTAACCGAACAGTGTTTTACGGGCGAACGTGGGCACAATGTGGCTGATGATGCCGAAGGCCGGCAAAATCATGATGTACACCTCGGGGTGACCGAAGAACCAGAAAATGTGCTGGTACATCACGGGGTCGCCGCCGCCTGCTGCGTTGAAGAAGGAAGTGCCGAAGTGGCGGTCAGTCAACACCATGGTGATGGCACCGGCCAACACGGGCATTACTGCAATCAACAGGTAGGCAGTGATCAGCCAGGTCCAGGCAAACATCGGCATTTTCATCAAGGTCATGCCGGGAGCGCGCATGTTCAGGATGGTGGTGATGATGTTGATGGAGCCCATGATCGATGAGGCACCCAGAATGTGCATCGCGAAAATGGCGGCATCCATGCCGGGGCCCATTTGCACGGACAGGGGCGCGTACAGCGTCCAGCCAGCTGCAGTTGCGCCGCCGGGCATGAAGAATGATGCAGTCAGAATGATGGCTGCAGGCACCATCAGCCAGAAGCTGAAGTTGTTCATGCGGGCAAATGCCATGTCTGAACAGCCGATTTGCAACGGGATCATCCAGTTGGCAAAACCCACAAACGCAGGCATTACGGCACCAAACACCATGATCAAACCGTGCATGGTGGTGAGCTGGTTGAAGAACTCAGGCTGAACTAGTTGCAGGCCAGGTGCGAACAGTTCTGCACGCAACATGAGGGCCAACACACCGCCTTCCAGCAGCATGATGAACGAGAAAATCAGGTACATGGTACCGATGTCTTTGTGGTTGGTTGCGTACAACCAACGGCGCCAACCATGCGGATGGTCGTGCGCGTGGTCATGGTCGTGACCATGTCCGTGGGTTAAATCTGCCGCGGTAGTGCTCATGTAAATCTCCTAAGCAATATTAACGTGCAGCCGTAACAGCACTTGGCTGAACAACCGGGTCGGTACCTGTGCCAGCATTGGCCCAAGCGTTTCGTGTGTAAGTAATCACTGAAGCAATTTCAACATCGCTCAACTGCTTCCACGCTGGCATTCCAGCGCCCTTGCCGTTCAGCAAAATTGCAATTTGATCAGCCTGTGGCCCCACCACCGAGGGTGCAGCAACCAGCGCAGGGAATGCACCAGGAATGCCCTCACCCGAAGCCTGGTGGCATGCGGCGCAGTTTGCATTGAAAACCTGTTCACCACGGGCCACCAAATCTTCCTTGGCCCATTCCTTGGTGGGGTCGTCCTGCTTGGCTTTCATTTCATCAAGCTTGGCCTGCACCCACTTGGAGTAATTTTCTTCAGACATCACCTCAACTACGATGGGCATGTAGGCGTGGTCTTTGCCGCACAGCTCTGCGCACTGGCCACGGTAGATGCCTTCTTTCTCGGCCTTGAACCAAGTGTCACGCACGAAACCGGGAATTGCATCCTGCTTCACGCCGAAGGCTGGAATCATCCAGGCGTGGATTACGTCGTTGGCGGTTGTTACCACGCGAACTTTCTTGTTCACGGGCACCACAACATGGTTGTCCACTTCCATCAGGTAATTTTCACCACGGGCAACGGCCTGGCCTTGATGGTCTTCAATTTGCTCGCGCGGAGTGGTCAGGGTGGACAGGAAGGAAATGCCCTCACCCTCGCCAGCCAGATATTCATAGCCCCACTTCCACTGATAGCCGGTGGCTTTGATGGTGAGGTCGGCATTCGAGGTGTCTTTCATGGCAACCACTGTTTTGGTTGCTGGCAAGGCCATGCCGATCACGATCAGGAATGGAACGATGGTCCATGCAATTTCAACCTTCACACTTTCGTGGAAAGAGGCTGACTTGGCGCCCTTTGATTTGCGATGCGCATAGATCGAGTAGAACATCACGCCGAACACGGCAACGAAAATAACCAGACAGATCACCAACATCAGCGTGTGCAAATCATAGATTTGACGCGCGATTTCGGTAACCGGTTCAGCGAGGTTGTACTGCAGGGGTTGCCCAGAAACATTCTCGGCAAACGCTGCACCTCCGAAGGATGTCATCGCAATTGCAGCGGCCGAAGCAACAGCTTTGCGAATACCCAAGGACGACTTCAACATGGCGATCCTCAATCTCAAAAAAAATATCAAACTGGTGGAAGCCACATGCCTATACGGAGCATGCAGCCCTTGCCAACGCTGCTTTTAATTCGCGGTGCAACGCCGACTTGTCTTTTTCGGCAATAAATTTGCCTAGTTTTACTTGTTGGCCCCGGTGACTAAACAACAAAGGCGCTTTGTATTTTCCGTTGTAGCTTAATTTGGCCCATTGGGGTGACCATTCAAGCTGGGTCAGTTTGGTGCCGTCCGCCATAACCAGAATAAGCTGGTTGGGCTGCAGTTCGATCATTTCGTAATCGGCCGCATGCCTCGCGTAAATTACAAACGCCGTTCCCACCAACAACAACTCAATTCCGGCAAACGGCAACACAATCCAGAAACCTGCCAGCAAAAACCCGGTTGCAATCACCAAAGTAATTGCACACAAGCTTAAATACCACTGCAATAGCTGCTTGGGACTAAGCGAACAATTGCGCCGGAACACCCACTTACTGCTTTGCGGCGTGTAGTTTTGACCGCCGTTGCAAGGTGTATTTGCTGAACTTGAAATTTCTGGAATCATGCCCATTTACCTCTCAGAGAGCAGTCATTCAGACCCAATGCACGCCCAAAAGAGTGCATTAAAACCTTCGAATTATAGGCTCAAGGCTCTAAGGCAAGCAACAAGACAGGTGCATTCCGCACCCTATTTCCCTGAAATAAGTTGAAAACAATGCGCTACATTTGAAAATGCTGCGCAGCAGCACGCTATTTCGAGCCTTTGCGCCCTTTGATGTCTGAAATTTTCACGGTAGCAACGTCTGCTTTGGTTTTTCTTTTGACCTTCCAGGCGTGCCCGTAGACCAGCTCCAAGGTGAAAGGAATACGCCCTGTTTCCGGATCGCGCAGCCGCTCAAGACAAAGAATGGCTTCAGAAAACTGACGTGACGTTCGCAAACCTTGCTTGCGCGTATCCAGATGATTACCAAACAGGGCACGCCAATCCCCAAGCAACTTGGCTGGCGAGCTGTAAGTCAGCGTCAGCTTTTCCATTTCCATGACCGGGTCCGAAAAACCCTGCTTGCTCATCAGGTCGCCCAGATCGTGCATGTCTGCAAAATCTGGAAAAGGCTCACCCATGGCTTGAGCAAAGCCATGCAATTCGCGAGCAGTATCGGGCCCAAAACAGCTGAAAAACACCCCACCTTCAGGTTTCAACACCCTCAACCATTCGGCCAGGCATTGACCTGGGTCAGCCACAGCATGCAACCACAAAGGCGACCACACCATGGCTTGGCTTTCGCTGGGCAAAGGCAGGGGGCTGTTGATTGGCAGCGCAACAGATGAGGAAGGCTTGGGCGCGGCCCGGCCCGGCCACAGCTTGGCCAAAAAAGAAGCGGCAGCCTGTTCAAGCTGCTCTACCGGCAAGTGGATTGCCTTGGGTGCAAACACAGCCAATTCACGCCCAACAAACAGGTTTTTTACATTCATCAAGGCCACAGGGTGTAACCAGCCTTGATGCACCACCCCTCCCTCGACCGGGCGCATAATTTGCGCGCGGTTCACCATGCGTTGGTTTACCTCCTCGAGTATAAACGGCAATGGTTTTGCTACGCGCCGGGACCATTGTTGCGCCAGGGCTGTGTTTGATCGGGGAATTTTCCAGAACTGCGAGGACATTGTGGGGCGAGCCGTTTCAGCAAAAAAGTGGTGCAGTCTATTCTATAGAACTTGCCAGAGTATGGGCGATGCCATGGTGCCGGGGCGCTGCGTGGCCTGCCACATGCCGATGCAAAACAGCACTTCCGGCTTTAGGCGCTTTGTGTGTAGCCACTGCGAACCCCTGATTCACCAATGCGAGGCTGTGCGCTGTAAACGCTGCGCACTTGCACTTGGTCCGCGCCTTCAAGCGTTTGGATGGACGCATTGCAGGCATTGCAAACCCGTGGTTGAGCATGGCGCACAAGCGCCTTTGGAATGCGTGGTGTGCAGTGATTACCTGGCTCCATTTGATCAATGGATTGCTTTGTTGAAATACGGCAATAACCATGGCATGGCCCGGTTTTTGGGCCATTGGCTGGGAACAAGGGTGCTGGAATTGGGCATGGACCCGCCCGATGTATTGGTGCCTGTGCCCGTGAGCCCGGACAAATTAAGGCAGCGCGGCTATAATCAAGCCGCTTTGATTGCCCGGCATTTGGGGCGGCACATTCGTAGGCCGGTGAAGGCTGATTGGCTGATCAAAACTCAGGAACTTGGTGCGCAGGCGACCCTGGGCCGAGAAGATCGACTGCAGAATTTGCATGGGGCTTTCAGGGCCACGCGTCGCATCCCGGGCAACATTCGGATTGGCTTGGTTGACGATGTGATTACCACCGGGGCTACCATTCAAAGCTGCGCCGCTGCGCTTCGCAAAGCAGGCGCTGAATCAATTGTAACCATGGCAGTGTGCAGGACCCCAGAATGATTAATGTTGTATTGGTTGAACCGGAAATTCCGCCCAACACGGGCAACGTGATTCGCTTGTGTGCCAACACTGGCGTGCAGTTGCACTTGGTTGAACCTTTGGGTTTTCCGTTGGAAGATGCCCGTATGCGACGCGCCGGGCTTGACTACCATGAGTACGCCAACATGCTGGTTCATCCAAGCTGGCAGGCATTTCTCGACCGTTGCCTACCCGACCCGCAACGCTGTTTTGCGATGACCACCAAAGGGAAACACTCTCCTTTCGATGTGAAATTCCAAACGGGTGATTACCTGATGTTTGGCAGCGAAACCCGGGGGCTTTCTGAGGACGTGCGCAACTGGTTTGCCCGTGAGAACTGGCTGCGCCTGCCGATGCGCCCGGAGAGCCGGTCGCTGAACCTGTCCAACTCAGTGGCGGTGATGGTGTATGAGGCTTGGCGGCAGTTGGGGTTTGAAGGCGGAAGCTAAGGATTACTGCCAGGCGACCAGTCTGCCCGGGTTCCGCTCTCTCGGAGCTTCTTAACCGCCCGATCGGCTTGGGTTCGGATCTCTCGTTGCGTTCTAATCGCCCAATCGGCTTGGGTTCCGATCTTTCGCCAGAAAACCTGTTGATCCCTTGCTGAGCCTTGCGATGCCTGAGAACGACCCTCCTAAACTGGGGGTCGGGTCCGTTCTCTGTCGCCCATGCTGGGCAACACCGGCCCTGCTCGGCACGCAAGGGCAGGTTTTCTTAAAGGCGTGGCGATCGAAACACCGCCGCCGATTGGGCTATGAAAACAGCGCGATTACTCAGCGTCTTCAGACCTGGCCTCGCGCGACAGCAGGCGCATCACGCCTTCTCCGGGGCTCAAACCCTCGAACAGCACAGCATTCACAGCCGCTGTAATCGGCATCTCGATGCTCAATTCAGCGGCAAGCTGCTTGACCACCGGCGCACATTTCACACCTTCAGCGACCTGACCCAATTCTTTGAGAATGGCGTCCAGTGACTTGCCCTGTGCCAACATCAAGCCCACTCGCCGGTTTCGCGACAAATCGCCGGTGCAGGTGAGTATGAGGTCACCAAAACCGGAAAGCCCATTCAGGGTTTCCGCTTGGGCACCCAAAGCCACAGCCAAACGTTTGATTTCGGCCATGCCGCGGGTAATCAGCGCTGCACGGGCATTGAGCCCCAATTGCATGCCATCGCAAATTCCGGTGGCAACCGCCATGATGTTCTTCACCGCGCCACCCACTTCGGCGCCCACAAGGTCGTCAAGCTCGTAAACACGCAAGGCGGCATGGTGCGCAGCACGCACCATGGCTTGGCGGGTGTGCTCGTCCGCACTGGCTGCAGTAAGTGCGCAGGGCAAGCCACGCGCCACTTCGGCGGCAAATGAAGGGCCGGTGAGCGCGCCGCCATAGGGCTTGCCCAACACTTCCTCAACCACTTGATGCGGCATTTGACCCGTGCCCACTTCAAAGCCCTTGCACAACCAGACCAGCGCAGGCCATTGCTCCATGGGCGCAATTTCAAGCAATTGCAACAGTGTTTGGCGCAACGCGCCCATGGGCGTGCCCAGCACCCAGAGTGCGTCGGGTTGGCCAAGGGCGTGCCGGGCGGCGGCCGAAAAATCGGCCTGTACTTTCAGTGTGGGAGAAAGCTTGATACCCGCGAGGTAACGCGGGTTTTCGCGCTGGCTGGCAATGGATTGCAGCACAGCAATATCGCGCCCCCACAACACCACATCATGCACATAGGACATGTGAGCAGCCACTGCCGTGCCCCACGCCCCCGCACCGAACACGGTGATGTTCATGCGCGCCGCCAATTACGCTGTGGTAATAATGCCGGAACCGTTTTGCTTGGCGGCCTGCTCTTGGGCTGCTGCCAAACGCTGCTGGTAAAACTGTTCGAAGTTGATGTCGGACAAATGCACAGGTGGAAAGCCAGTGCGGGTAATGAGGTCGGCTACATTGGCGCGCAAATAGGGGTAGATCATGTTGGGACACAAAATGCCCAACAGAGGATCGAACTGCTCTTCAGGCACATTTGAAATTTCGAAAATACCGGCCTGCTTGCACTCCACCAGAAAAGCCACTTTCTCGTCGATTTTGGCGGTCACCGTTACTGTCACTTCAGACTCGAAAATGTTTTCGGCCAAGCGTTGTGCGCCCACATCCACAGCCACTTCAATTTTGGGCGGGTTTTTCTCGAGGAAAATTTGCGGTGCGTTGGGCAGTTCCAAAGAAGCGTCTTTGATATAGACGCGTTGCATTTGAAACACTGCTTCTGAATTCTGTTCGGCCATTTGCTGGCTCCTATGGATTGAATAAATAAGGTTTGAATGAAATTAGCCGGGCTGCCCCAACAATGGCAAAAGCTTACCAGCACGGTCGAGATCGAACAGGTCATCACAGCCGCCCACATGTGTGCTGCCGATATAAATTTGCGGCACGGTTCGGCGGCCGGTTTCGGCCATCATTTTTTCTTTCTGGGATGGGTCGAGATCAACCCGGATTTTCTCGATATTCTGCACACCGCGCTCGTTCAACAAGCGTTCAGCACGGACGCAAAAAGGGCACACCGCGCTGGTGTACATGCGAACAGGGGCTTGAATATTGCTCATGTGAATTCCTTGACTACTGAGTTTGCTGCAACTGGGTTTGCTTTTACTTGGCAACCTGCTTGGTGGCCTTGGGTGTTTTGGTTTTAGGCGCAGCGTCTGCGGCGTCTTGAACCTTTTTAACCGGCAAGCCTGCTTCTTTCCAGGCATTCAGGCCACCGTCGAGAACAAACACGTCGGTGTAACCCGCTGCCTTCAACACGGTGGCAGCTGCGCCAGAACGTGCGCCGGTTTGGCACAACACGATCAGCGGAGTTTCCTTGGTTTTTGCGAGCGTACCCGCTTTTTCTTTCAGGTCTTTGATGGCCATGCGCTTGGAGTTGGGCACCACACCTGAATTTTTGACGAAATCGTCGTCTCGAATGTCAACCAGCACCGCTTTCTTTTGGTTGATCAACAGCGTGGCTTGGGGCACCGTGACGCGAGTGCCGCCACCTTTGGTCAACAGAGGCCAAATCAACATGAGGCCAGAGCCAAAGGCCAAGGCGATGAGCCAACTGTTTTGAATCAGAAATTCCTGCGACATAAATCCTGCAATGAGTGGGTCTTGATGGATTGGTCATTATATCCCCTTGAATCGAGGCTAAAATGGAGGTTTGCCTAATTAGACAGCAACTTAAAGGCCACAAACATGTACAAACTCGTATTGATGCGCCATGGCGAAAGCCAATGGAACCTTGAAAACCGCTTTACCGGTTGGGCCGACGTAGACCTGACTGACAAAGGCCGAGAGGAAGCCCGCAAGGCAGGCGACCTTCTGAAGGCTGAGGGCTATAGCTTTGACGTGGCCTACACGTCTGTTTTGAAACGTGCCATTCGCACCCTGTGGATTGCCCTGGACCAAATGGACCAGATGTGGCTGCCCGTGGTGCATGCCTGGCGCCTGAACGAGCGCCATTATGGCGACTTGCAGGGCCTGAACAAATCAGAAACTGCTGCCAAGTTTGGCGAAGAACAAGTGTTGATTTGGCGACGTGCCTACGCCATTGCACCCAACCCTCTGAAAGTGGATGACCCCCGTTTTGCTGGCAACGACCCCCGCTACGCGAAGCTGAAACCCGAGGAAATTCCACTGACAGAGTGCCTGAAAGACACCGTTGACCGCGTAATTCCTTTGTGGAAAGACGGCATTGCCCCAGCCATTAAAGCTGGCAAAAAAGTGCTGATTGCTGCACACGGCAATTCATTGCGTGCGCTGATCAAGTACCTGGACAACCTGAGCGAGGAAGACATCTTGCAGGTGAACATTCCAACCGCACGCCCCTTGGTGTACGAGCTGGACGAAAACCTCAAGCCTATTCGCAGTTACTACCTTGGCAACCAGGCAGAAATTGAAGCGGCCATGGCTGCCGTGAAAAACCAGGGAAAGGTCAAGTAAATACAGGTGCGTAACTATTCAAGGTTGATTTGTTCTACCCGTGGGGGGCTTGGCCTTGTGTTGGCCATGCTCGCCCTGAATGCCAGCGAGCCCGCCTGGGCGCAAAGCAATGTGCGCGACCCGGCAGGTGTGAAGCAGGAACGCGACGAAGTGCGCCGAAAACTGGATGCATTGAAAAAACAAATCAACGAAACCAGCGGTGAGAAAAAACAGGCCGCCAAAGCGCTTGGCCTGCTTGAGCAACGGCTTGAAAAAACCCAGACCCGCCTGAAAGCCCTTGACCAGGATCGGGATGCGCTGGAAACAGACATCCGAAGGTTGAGCCAGGAAGAAGCCCAACTTCAAAAAGACCTGGAGAGCACTCAGGCACGCCTGGCCGAGGTGATGCGCAACCAGTATCGGAGGGTGGAAGTGAACCCGACACAGGCTTGGTTGGCGGGCAAATCGGCCAGCGAAGCTGCGCGCGAAAGCTATTGGTATGAGCGAATTTCTGCGGCTGAACGCGACTTGGCAACGCAGCAAGCAGCGCAAGCGCGTGAACTCGAGTCCATTCGATTGGGTCTTGAGAAAAAGCAGGCGCGACTTGAAAGCACGATTGCGGATCAAAACAAGAGCCAGCGGGAATTGGTGGCTCAGCGCGAGGAGCGCAACCAGTTGATCGCTGACTTGAATTCGAAGCTGAAGAACCAGGAGCTTGAGCGCAAGCGCCTGCAACGTGATGAAGCACGGTTGAGCAATGTAATCACCGAATTGACCCGCGCCATTGAAGAGGCAAAACGCAAACAGGCATTGGCCGCGCAGCAGCAAAAACAACAGGCTCAGTCTGGCACTTCACCCAAATCAACAGGGAAGACTCCCAGCAAACCGGATTACTCCCCCCCTCCCCCCATGCCCAGTACGGGTGAGTTTGCAAAACTGAAAGGTCGGCTGGTACTGCCAGTGCAAGGCACGGTGGCAGGCCAGTTTGGGCAAACGCGATCAAAAGACGGGCAAGGCCCCTCCTGGAAGGGAATTTTTATTGCCACCGAGGCGGGGCAAGCCGTTCGGGCGGTTGCGACAGGGCGCGTGGTGTTTTCGGAATGGCTGCGCGGATTCGGCGAAATTGTGATCATTGACCATGGCGACCAGTTTTTGAGCGTATATGGCAACAATGGTAAATTAATGAAAAGATCAGGGGATTCCGTGAAAGCGGGTGACACCATTGCCGAAACTGGCAACAGCAGTGGTAATCTTGATACAGGTTTATACTTTGAACTAAGGCATCAGGGACAACCCTTCGATCCTATTTCGTGGACCAAAGGTCGGTAGGAATTATGCGTCAAAAATTGCGACAAATCAGTTTGGTATCAGTCGGTGTAGTGGCCGGCGTGTTGGTCAGCGTGGGTATTAGCGCGGTGGCCCAACGGCAGCAGCCCGAGGCCTTGCCATTGAGTGAACTGCGTCAGTTCACTGAGGTATTTGGCGCAATCAAAAGTTTTTACGTGGAACCTGTGGGCGATGACAAGTTGTTCAACGGTGCCATCAGCGGCATGGTAGCCAACCTGGACCCCCACTCCAGCTACCTGGATGCAGAAGCGTTCAAAGAACTGCGCGTGGGCACGCAAGGAGAGTTTGGCGGCCTGGGCATTGAAGTAGGTACTGAGGACGGCTTTGTTAAGGTGATTTCGCCAATTGAAGACACCCCCGCCGCGAAAGCTGGCGTGAAAGCGGGTGACCTGATTGTGAAAATCGATGACAAGCCTACCAAAGGCATGAGTTTGTCCGATGCGGTTAATTTGATGCGTGGCAAACCAAAAACCGAGATTCGCCTGACCTTGCTGCGCAAGGACGTGGAAAAGCCAATCGAGGTCAAAATTATTCGCGATGTAATTCGGGTGCAAAGCGTGAAATCAAAGATGCTGGATGATGGCATTGGTTACGTGCGCATTACACAGTTTCAAGAACACACAGGTGAGTACCTGGTAAAGGCCATCAACACCCTGCAGGCCAAAACACCGATGAAAGGCCTGGTGCTGGATTTGCGCAACGATCCGGGCGGCTTGCTGAATGCTGCTGTGGGCGTTAGCGCCGCCTTTTTGCCCCAAAACACCTTGGTAGTATCTACCGATGGTCGTACTGAAGACTCCCAGCGCAAGCTGGTGGCAGGCCCTGAAGATTACCTGCGCGGCCGCGAGAAAGACTACCTGAAAGAATTGAGCCCGATTGCGAAAACCGTGCCCATGATTGTCGTGGTGAACGGCGGCTCGGCCTCTGCGTCGGAAATTGTGGCAGGTGCACTACAAGACCATGGCCGCGCCAAGGTGTTGGGTACACAAACCTTCGGCAAGGGTTCGGTACAAACCATATTGCCTTTGAACAACAACACGGCAATCAAGCTGACCACTGCGCGTTATTACACGCCAAATGGCCGCAGCATTCAGGCCAAGGGCATCGAACCCGATTTCCTCGTGACCGAGACGCCCGAAGGCGACATTGTTGAGCGCGTTCGCGAAGCAGACCTGACCCGACACCTGAGCAATGAGAAGGGCGAGGAAACACCGAGCTCCAAGAATTCGGACAGCAACAAAAACGCCGACATGAAGCCGATTGTGTTCGGCGAAAAAGACGATTATCAGTTGCAGCAGGCCCTGAATTACCTGAAAGGCAAGCCCGTGGTGCAAAACCGCAAAGCTGCACAAACGGCCAAGTCAGCCAAGTAAGCCGCCCTGAAAACGGCTTGAACGTGGAACTGCGAGACTTGAATGACGAGGAGTTACTTCGGTACTCCCGTCACATTCTTCTGGATGAAATCGGTATTGAGGGCCAATCGCGCATTGCCAGTGCCAAAGTGCTGGTGGTGGGTGCAGGTGGCCTGGGTTGCCCCAGTGCGCTGTACCTGGCCAGTGCGGGCGTGGGCACCATTTATATCGCAGACGACGATGAAGTCGACCTGACCAACCTTCAACGCCAGGTGTTGCACACCACCGCGCGTGTGGGCATGGCCAAGGTTGAATCAGCCAAAACCCACTTGAATGAACTGAACCCGTGCAGCACGGTTGTGCCCATTGCGCACCGCCTTGAAGGGGAAGAACTGGAGCAGTTGGTTGCGAAAGTGGATGTGGTGCTGGACTGCTGCGACAACTTCAAAACCCGCCACGCTGTGAACCGTGCCTGTGTGAAGTTCGGCAAGCCACTGGTTTCTGGCGCGGCCATTCGGCTGGACGGCCAGCTGGCCGTGTTCGAACTGAATAATCCGCAAGCGCCCTGTTACCACTGCCTGTTCCCGGAAGGGGACGATGTATCGGAAGTGCGTTGCGCCACCATGGGCGTGTTTGCGCCGCTGACCGGCGTGATTGGCACGCTGCAAGCCAGCGAGGCGCTGAAAATTTTGGCTGGCTTTGGACAACCCATGTACAGCACCCTGCAAATTTACGATTCGCGCAGTTGCGAATTCACGAAAATGAAAATTCGCAAAGACCCCAAGTGCACCGTGTGCAATGCCTAAAATTTTGCTGTGCGTATGGCTTCAAACTGCCGAATGCGGTGTTTAACCTTGCCTGTGAGTTGCCGGGGCTTGAACCCCAACCCTGGGAAGGTGATCCAGCTGGTTTGAATGCCATGCCTGGCGGCCTGCTCAAGGTGCCCGAGGGTGTCGTCGACCAGCAAAGCCCGCTTGCCTTTCAACTTGCTCTTCAGATTGGGCCACAGAATGTTGGCTGGCTTGGGTCGCCAGGTTTGGTGAACCACCATGTCTTCAATCGCAATGACGGCGTGCAAGTGCCGGTACAAACCCATCTCCTTGCACAGTTCCACGGCGTAAGCGCGGGGCGCATTGGTCAGCATAATGCGCAGCCCTGGCAATTTGCCCAGGCGGTGGGGCACGCTACCAT
>Ga0114984_1000053_pt1 | contig 43880 bp, 52 predicted proteins | sample Shrwel1BS1Day1_FD_96987 | JGI IMG/M metagenome (GOLD analysis project Ga0114984, IMG submission 96987) | Subsurface microbial communities from deep shales in Ohio, USA - Utica-3 well 1 S-1-Day1 | ecosystem: Environmental > Aquatic > Deep subsurface > Shale gas/oil reservoir > Produced water/Flow...
CTCAAACAACCAGGTGCTCCGCAGGCTGTGGTCGTGCTGGTTCAGAACGCCAACCGCCAGGTCCACGTGGGCTTCGCGCAGATCGTCGTAGGTGCCATCGGGCGTGTACGGGACCGCGTGCAGGTCGACACCGGGCGCCTCCCGCTCCAGCAATTCGATTAACTGGCGCCAGACCATCTCAACAATCACGTCGGTAGCGGCGATGCGAAATTTCCGTTTGGAATTGGCGGGGTCGAACTGAGTGGCTGAAACCGCGTTGGTTAGCGCGTACATGGGCCCGCCTACCTGGTCCCACAGGCTCAAGGCATAAGACGTTGGCTCGATGTTACGACCTTTGCGGACAAACAGCGGGTCGCTCCAGATCTGGCGCATCCGGGAAATTGCGTTGGATACCGCCGGCTGGGTCATGGCCAGACGCTCGGCGGCTCGGGTCACCGAGCGCTCGGTCATGATGGCGTCGAAAATATAGAGGAGTTGCAGCTCCTGGGTTTTCATCGTGGGGTACCTGAATGATGGCAATGGACCCGGATAAGTCTGACCAGCATTGGCGGGCAGCGCAACCGGCACACAAAAACACCCTCCCCCAGCAGGAGGGTGTGGATTCGAGCCGGTGAGTTAGAGGTTGCCTTTGACGAAGGCCCGCAACTGGCCCAGGGTGCCGGCACCGGTCTGCCGGGCCACCACGCCGCCCTCGCGGAACAGCGCCAGGGTCGGAATGCTGCGGATTCCCATGCGAGCCGCCGTTTCCGGGCTGTCATCCACGTTGACCTTGGCCACTACCAGGTCATCGCCAAGTTCGTCGGCGATTTCTTCAAGCATGGGGCCAACGGTCTTGCAGGGGCCGCACCAGGGTGCCCAGAAATCGACCAGGACCGGCTTGTCGTTACGACCAACGGCCGCATCAAAGTTGCTGTCGTTTACTTCAACGATGTTGCTCATATCGTTTCTCCGTTTCCAGTAATGCCTGAGCCTAACCATGCGCCCTGCTCTTGCTGAAAACCAATTGTTCAGCGGTATACATGGTATTTCCCAGGGTGATGTACACCGGTTGTCAGTGACTGCCAAAGCGCTTGCTCAGCACCAGTCCGCCCCAGGCCAGGGTGCGATCACCGGTACCGTTCTTGATTTCGGAGCTCTGCACACGCAACACGTAGCTCAGCTCCATGTTGTCCCAGAGGGTGTGGGTGTAACCGGCCCAGACTTCCGCTAGCAGCACATTCAGATCATTGGCACTGAGTTCGTGATCGGAATCCCGGAACTGACCCTGCAGGAAAGCGTTGTAGGCCCTGGCCTTCACCGACAGGCCACCCCAGAAGTAGTTCTCCCGACCGCCGACCGCGGAGACGCTGGGCGCCCGCTCACCGTAGGCCATCAATTCCGGGTTGAAGCGGTTATCCGGCGACGAAATCAGCCCTCCCCGGAACACCAGGGCGGCGCCAAATTCAGTGAGGTATCCGACGCTCCCAAAGTAGGTCACCTTGAACTTGCTGCCCGGCTCACTGCCATCCAGGTACTGGTGGTAGGCCGCGGAGTACCGCACGGTAGGCTCGCCCCCTTCGGAGATCTGGTGATCCCAGCCTTCGGGCTTGTCACTGCCGGTGGCCTTGTGAATCGCATTCTGACTGTGCTCAAACAGGTCTAAGCCCAGGGCACCAACGGTCAGCGAGGTGGTCCATCCCGAGGTGCCACCGGCTGACTGATAGCTGCGGCTCGTGGACAGATACACCAGGCTGCTGTACGGTCGGTCGCTCCTGTCGATACCTTGCTCCGTAATCTCCTCGGGGGTAAAGCCGTAGGCACCGAACTCCACCGAGGTGTTCTCAGGCTGGTCCGGCAGCCGGCCAAAACTGCCAACCAGGCCCTGGTCGATCGCTCCCACCGCGCGGGAAACCAGGCTGTTGTTCAGCGCCTCGGAGTTGGAGGAATAGGTTATGGCGACCCCGGCCGTGTAGTCCCGGTCGGTCCGGGTCGGGGCGAACAGATCGTTATCAATAGACAGTGCAATGGCGGAAGCGGGCTCACCAGCCAGGCTGACAGACGACGCCACAGCAAAACCGAGTGCAAGAGCGAGTGAAAGGGAACGCATGGCCAACTCCAGTGCTTCAATTGTGTGAATCAAGTTGGCGGCTATTTTTCGGATGACGGGCGCGGCAGACTAATCAAGAGATGGTATCCTCAACATCACAGATAGTGATGCAAAGGTGCTTATACCCCCTTTTTCAGGCTCATCCCCTGAGCCTCCCTTCTAAGAAGAATTATAGAAATCACACCCACCTAATGATATATCAATATTTTTTATTTTTAATCACGGAATCCTAAAACGTTCTGGTGAACGTTTTGGCAGCAAAAAACGGTTTATTATAATTTGAGATGATGTGTTCCATATTGTTTCGGAATTATTCAGGTCGCCTCCCCAGCCCCATACTCCTCCCCATCAACTGCCGACCACCCAGGCAGTTCCGATGAAAGCGTTGACTCATTTAAACTCAGGAGAAGATGTTATGCGTAAAGTTGCACTGGTAACCCTCGCCTCACTCATCGCGGTAGCGGCTATTCCTGCCCACGCGACTCTGGCAGATCGCAAATCCGATGAACCGGGCGTCGAAGCCCCTCAGCCAGCCCCCTATAGCGGACAGGTTGTTATCCGCGGCGAAGTGAAGTCCGAAAGCCACGGTTAAGCGTTAGAAGTTTCATTTGCGTCTTGGCACCAGGGACGGTGCGTTTTTCATATCCATCGTAGTCCGACAATACCCCACACGGCGACGAGTAGCCCTATATACTGCCGCTGTCACTAGCTGCCGCGCTACCCTGCCCGTTGATGACCGCCTGGCAGGCAATTGAAAAAATCCCACGCATGCCAGAGGCCGATTTACTCATTACCGGTGCCGGCGGCATGGTAGGCCGTTTCCTGGTTCAACCGGCCGTGCAGCGGAATTACCGGGTGACAGCCATGGCCTCGGCCCGGAACCACAAAACGCTTCGTCAACTTGCTTCTACCAAGGTGTCCGGTTTAAATGGGGGCTACTACAGATGTTCATGGGCCCAAAGATGTCCGCGCTGGACATAGTGGTGAAGTAAAGCAGGTCTGATCTGTCCCCGGTTTCGAAACGGGAGATGAAATGCGGCCTTTGGTCCAAGGTTACAAGAGCGAATATCTAATTATCACCCGACGGACATAACTGGCGGCTCTAATGACTGACTACTTTATTCAGGCGTTTATTTACCTGGTGGCGGCTGTAATCGCGGTGCCGTTGGCCAAGCGGTTCGGGCTGGGTTCGGTACTCGGTTACCTGGTGGCCGGTGTGGTCATCGGGCCGGTGACCGGGCTGGTGGGCCAAGAGACCGTCACCCTTCAGCATTTTGCCGAATTCGGCGTGGTGATGATGCTGTTCCTGGTGGGGATGGAGCTGGACCCCAAATCCCTCTGGGCCATGCGGGTGCGGCTACTCGGCCTGGGTGGTCTGCAAGTGGCACTCACCGCAGCGGCTGCCACCGGTTTTGCCTGGTCGCTGGGGCTGGACTGGCAAACCGCAGTGGCGGTGGGGTTTCTGTTCTCCCTGTCTTCAACGGCAATTGTGCTGCAGACGCTGACCGAAAAGGGCCTGGTCAAAACCGAAGGCGGCCAGAGTGCCTTCTCGGTGCTGCTCTTCCAGGACATTGCGGTGATTCCCATGCTGGCCATCATCCCGCTGCTGGCCGTGCCCGGCATCTCCCCCAGTGGCGGCGAGGGCGAGCACAGCAGCCTCAGCCTGGTTGAGCACCTGCCGGGCTGGGCCCATGGGCTGGTGGTTGTGGGGGCGATCGTGCTGGTGATTGTCTGCGGCCATTACCTGAGCCGGCCGCTGTTCCGCTACGTGGTACAGTCCGGCATGCGGGAAGTGTTCACCGCCACCTCGCTGATGCTGATTATCGGCATCGCGGCGCTCATGAGCCTGGTCAACCTGTCGCCGGCTCTTGGCGCATTCCTGGCCGGTGTGGTGCTGGCCAACAGCGAATTTCGGCACGAACTGGAAGCCAATATCGAGCCGTTCAAAGGGCTGCTGCTGGGGCTGTTCTTCATTACCGTGGGCGCGGGAATCAATTTCGGCGTTCTGGCGGAGTCCTGGGATATCGTCCTGCTTCTCGCCCTGGCGGTGATCATCGGCAAGGCCCTGATTCTGGTTGGTCTGGCCCTCGCCTTCCGCATCCGCAGCAGTGATGGCTGGCTGTTCACCCTAGGACTCGCCCAGGCCGGTGAATTCGGGTTTGTGCTGCTGACCTACAGCACCCAGAACCGTGTGATCCCGGCGGACACCGCGCAAATGCTGTCACTGGTCGTGGCCCTGTCCATGTTCCTGACGCCGCTGTTGTTCATTGTCTATGACCGGGTGGTGCTGCCGCGCTATCAGAAAGCCTCCAATGAAGAAGCGGAGCCGGATGAGATAGAAGAGCAGGCGCCGGTGATCGTGGCAGGGGTCGGTCGCTTCGGGCAGATCGTCTGCCGGTTGCTTCGCGCCAACAACATTCCGAGCGTTGCCCTGGACCAATCCCTGGAGCAGATCTAAAACCTGCGCCGAATCCAACTGAAAAGTTACTTTGGCGACGCCACCCGCATCCAGCTACTGGAAACGGCCGGCATTGCCGAGGCACGCCTGCTCGTTGTGGCCATTGATGACCGCAACCGGGCCGTTAATCTGGTGCGTCATGTCAAACAGCTTTACCCGGAGGTTTGGGTACTGGCCCGCGCCTTCGACCGCGGCCACAGCTACGAACTGCGCGAAGCCGGCGCCGACGACGTGGTAAGCGAAACCTACTACTCCGCCCTGGCACTCGGCGGCGATGCCCTCACCGCCATGGGCGTCCACCCAGATCGCGCTCGCCGGATGACCCAGTCCTTCGTTGCCAGCGAAAAAGCCAACGAAGAGCAACTGTTCGAAACCTGGCGCAACATCGAGGAAGGCATGTACTTCGGCCTCGGCCGGCGCTACGGGGAGTTGTTCGTGAAGCTTGAAGAGTCACTGGGGCACGCCATGCGGGAGGACGCACGGCGAACTGAGGACGAAGCGCCGGCGTGGTCAGCACCAACGGACAATCACTGATCACGAAAACAAAAAGGCCGGCTTGATGAATGCTTCCGAAAAGAATGTGGTTCTACGGCTTAATGAGCACAAGAAGAACCCATCAAATCCCTGGCGGCTATCTGTCAAATTGCATGGGCGTAGCCATGTTCCATCACAGCATTTTATCAGACCGGCGCCCATCTCTTAGCGCCAGAAAAATCGGCACACCAATCTGCGAGAACAGCGCCAGGGCCCAAAGGCCGTTGCTGACAATCGACGGTATGAGGGGATGAAAGGCTAGCACAACCAGCGCCATGACAATGCCGAACAGCCTCAGACCGGCGCTATGGTATTTGTCGGTGGCATCAGCCACGGTTCGACGCAGCGCCCATAGCGAAGCTAAAAACACCGCAAGGCCGACCGAGCCAAGCGCGGCGTAGCCGGGCGGATAAGGCTCCCACAGGCCGACGTAGACTTCTCCGGCCAGCGCAACGCCAATCGTCACCGCACTCCACAAAATCACGATGTGAGCAAACCAGTATCTCAACAGCACGGCACTGGTGCGGCTCTTCGGTTTTTCATTGCCGGCGCAGTCGAAATAAGTCCAAGCCAGCGCGAAGAGGGACAAGCCGCCCATGGTCACATTGAACAGCGTACCCGCGCTGACGCTGTAGACGCCCTTCTCGGCCAGCGTGACCACCAGTTTAAAGAAGCCTTCACCCAGCAAGATCAACATCAGAAGGCCGAAGCGCTCCGAGATGTGTCCGAGTTGAGGCACAAAGCGTTCGAAGCGGAGCGTGCCCACGCGCGGCAGCATGTACTGCAGCTGGATTGCTGCTACGCCGGCGGCAAAGACCCAGTAGGCGACCGGTGTGGGCAAAAAAGCCGACAACGCGAACACCCCGGCCAATACGAAAAAATTCCGCGCCTGTTCCTGCGCCAGCCTATTGGCCGCGTTGTCGGTACAGCGCGCCCGCCAATAAAGATAGGCCGTCAGCGCCCGATTCAACGCATAGGCCAGCGCGAAATACGTCCAGCCTTCACCGCCCACGTCGGGAATCGCCGCCGCGATGGTCATCATCGTGACAATCTTAAGTGCCATCGCCACGCGATGCGGCATGTCCGTGGAGATATACAGTGAGTTATAGACCGAACTGTCTGCCCAGGCATAGAAAATCGCCAGGAACAGTCCCGTAAACACCCAGAATCCTTGCCACCCCAGATGATGGGACAGGTAATTCCCCAGAATGAAAATTGTCACTACATGGACCAGATCGAAGAAAAGTTCCACCCAGTGCACGCGGTCGTGGGTTTCATCGACATCCATGTAATGGCGCGGTCGCCGCCAGAGACTAGCGGAAGCTACGAACTCTTAATCAAGTTCGACCACTATTTTACCAATCTGCTGATTGGACTCCAGATAGTGATGCGCTGCCACTATCTCTTCAAATTTAAAGCTTCGATCAATGACAGGCTTGAGTGTTCCTTCGGATAAACCCGAGTGGATAAATTGCTTTGCTCTGCGAAAACGCTCGATGTCTTTTATAACTTCAGTAAACACATACCCCCTAACTGTCAGACTCTTACGAAGTGCTATTTTTAAGGGAAAAGGAGTTATTTCGGGACTTAATGCTCCGTGCACTATTATTGTTCCTTCAGGGCTCATTGCTTCAGCAATTTCAGCTATCTGCGGCCCACCGACAGCATCAAATGCGATTTTTAAATTGTTTGCTCCCAAGATGCTTTTCAAGCTATCCAGTAGCGGTTCTTCTTGGGTTGCAATCACATGGGCCGCGCCAGCCTTGAGCACAGCAGCCTTTTTAGCTCCTGTTAGAGTTGTAGCGATAGCGGTACCCCCCAGAGAATTCACAATTTGAATCGCAGCCAATCCAACACTGCTCGATGCGGCAGTTATCAGTACTGCATCGCCTTTTTGCACGTTAGCAATTTCGACCAAAGCGCCATAAGCTGTCAGGTACTGCATCCAGGCTGCTGCGCCTTCAGCAAAGGTTAGCCCTGCTGGTTTGGGTGCCACATATTCACTTGGTACGACAATCTCTTCTGCGTAGCAGCCATTCTGAGAAAGCCCCATCTGAGGGACAATACAAACCTCGTCCCCAAGGCGAAAATGATTCACCTCTTCCCCGACTTCAATGACTATCCCGGATGCTTCATAGCCGATTCGCGAAGGGAAGTCAGCCTTTTCTATATAGCTGCCTCGCCTAAACATGGCATCAGCACGATTGAGCCCAACAGCTTTGACCGCAATACGAACATCAGTGGCCTGCAAACCTGGACTCGCCAGCGAGTCAATAGTTAACACCTCGGGACCACCTAATTCATGGAAACGAACAGTTCGAATTAGTTTTCTTGGGCTCATATGCATCCTCAACAATGTCTTTTTAAGCAATTACATCAATAACTACTTTACCCATGGACCCCAACTCTACGGCATTATGTGCATCCATTGCCGTGTCAAGGGAGAAGCGTAACGGATCGAGTATTGGCTTAATTTGTCCAGCTTCAACGAGAGCCGTAATTTGCCGCAGAATGTCACCATGATGTTTGCGCCCCTCTCCGCTGAGCTGCGGGTATAACACAAAAATCGCTGACAATGTTGCAGAGCGCAATGACGACGGTACCAGGTTATGTGAGCCGAATGCAGCACAGCTTAAAATATGTCCATAATGTGCAATGATACCTAATGAGGCATCGAGTACAGAGCCACCGACAGTGTCGTAAATGATATCGAATCCTTTGCCTTGGGTGTATGCGTCCACGTAGTCAGCAGGGCTTGCAGTGTGATAATCAATTGGCGTGGCACCAAGCGCCTTGAGCAGTTGTTGTTTTCCAGTCGATGCAGTGGCATAAACGTCGGCACCTAAGGCCTTAGCAATTTGCACAGCTACATGCCCAACTCCGCCAGCTCCACCCTGGATAAGGATTTTCTGGCCCGCTTTAACATTCGCCTTGTCAACCAAACCTTCCCAAGCGGTAAGTGCAACCAGAGGTAAAGCCGCAGCTTCACGCATGGACAAATTTTTCGGTTTGAGAGCAAGTAACTCAGCATCTACGTTGGCATATTCAGCCAATGAGCCTTGCAATCCTCGCACTCCGCCAGTCAGACCATAAACTGCATCGCCTACTGCAAAGTCGGTGACGCCGTCGCCGATAGCAACAATTTCTCCAGCCAAATCGGTGCCAAGTACTGCGGGTAATTCCGGCATGGCATAAGGAGCTATACCTCGGCGGATCTTGTAATCAATAGGATTGACGCCACTCGCAAATATTTTTACTTGCACCTGACCTGCTGATGGAGAAGGTAAGTTAATCAGGGCATCCCGGAATACTGTACCTTCTTCATAGCTATCTAATATCAAAGCACGCATTTGTCCGTTTAACGCAGCCATCAATAACCTCACAATCTGAATATTCAGCGGGTGGTTAAATCACCCGCTGGTTAATAGGTCTTTTATTAAACGAATTAAAATTCTTGAACAGTTGGGCGCAGAACAATCTCGTTGATATCCACATCCGCAGGCTGCTCAATTGCGTATGCGATAGCACGAGCAACAGATTCAGATGGAATTTCATTTTGCTGATAAAAATCTTTTACAAAGGCTGCACCCTGAGTATCTGAACTTCCATGTTTTAATTCAGATTCGACTGCACCTGGTGAAATGATTGTTGAACGAATTTTACCCCCAACTTCATGGCGCAAGCCTTCGGCAATAGCGCGAACAGCGAATTTGGTTCCGCTATAAACCGTGCCGCCGGGACTGAATACTTTGATACCCGCTACAGACGAAATATTGATAAAGTGGCCGGATCCCTGTTCCTGAAAGATCGGAAGCGCTGCGGCTACTCCATACAGCAGACCTTTAACGTTGATGTCAATCATGCGATCCCATTCGTCAACTCGAGTCTCAGCTAACGGTGCAATAGCCATTAACCCTGCATTATTGATAACCACATCAACTTTACCGAAGCGCTCTTGTGCAAGATTTACAAGGGCCTTCACTTCGTCCTGGCGAGTCACATCTGTCGCTTGAACCGCAACGTTTCCGCCCGCTGTACGTATGTCAGCAGCAATAGCTTCAAGCTTGTCGATGCGTCGGGCACCTAAAACAACAGATGCGCCAAGACTGGCTAAATGCCTTGCCGTGGTCTCGCCTAAACCGCTGCTACCACCAGTGATCACAACGACCTTACCGCTGATGTTGTTTGCTAAAACACTACTCATAGTTAATATCCTCAAATCAGTTGAATGAATGACTATGTCTAACTGACATGCAAATCATCCCTCACCTTCAAAAACCAATAAATGGAAACGTTTTGATTTGACAATTCCAGAATTTGGAATAATATTTGTGTATGCATACCAAACCTGAGTGTGACTGTGATGCTTAACAGATTGGAAATGCTCCGGATATTTTGTACTGCTGCAGAGTCTCGCAGCTTTAAAGAAGCGGCTAACCGTCTGGGAATTTCTCCTCAGGCAGTGACGCGAGCAGTGAAGGAGTTAGAGCGATTGCAAGGGGAGCTTTTATTTCATCGAAATACGCGACACATACAAGTGACCCTGGTTGGAGAAAAATTTGCTGTGATCGCAAAAGAACGCCTGCGCGCTGTAGATGAATTGTTTCAAACAAGCGCCCCTGACTCGGGTAATGAATTACAAGGGCGGGTTCGTATCGCAGCGCCTGTTGGTTTTGGTCATAAATGCTTGATGCCAGCATTAATGGAACTCTCAACAGTACATCCTCAACTTGATATAGACCTGACACTCAGTGACGAGCGCGTGGATGTAGTTGACGAAAAAATAGATATTGGGATTCGTATCGGCTTCATGAGGGATAGTCGATTTATTGCCCGCCAGCTCGCCAAAATTAATCTGTATGTCGTGGCTTCGCCTGACTTAATAGATAGAGTGGGAAGGCCTGCGTCTATTGAAGATCTAAACCACTTGCCGGTTACAGGGTTAGTAGATCGCAATACTGGAAAGCTTTGGCCATGGGTTTTTTCCATGGACAGACAGTGGATGCCATCCATAACACGTTTTCGAAGTGCCGACGCCGAAGCTGAATTAATGGGTGTACACAATGGACTGGGGTTTGCTCAAATTCCTGACTTTTTGGCCCAAGACTTATTACGCCAAGAGAAACTTGTGAGAGTGTTAGAAGAGGCCGAGCCTGTGCCTTGGGATTTATATATTTATCGCCCTCAACGTGGTCCAGTACCACAACGTGTTCGATTGGTTTTTGATCACTTGGTGACAAGATTTAGTGTCCGCTAATGTGTAGGAATTCGAGGAGCCCGGCCTGGTCGCAAAGCGGACATTCAGGATGAGCGACCAACGCCGCTCATCACGCGCGGTTGCGGCATGGAGGCGAAGCCGTAATGCAATAGACATCGCCGTGGCTGGCGTTGTTAGCTTCTGTTGGTACCGGTGAACTGAATGATGTTACTCGGAAACTTCATTGACTCAACCTCCTCAGAAAACTCATTCGCCACTTTCAGAACGGTCTTACTGAGGTAAGCATACTGCTTCGAAAACGGAGGCCAGTAATCACCAAGCCCCAGAGCATCGTTGATGACCAATACTTGCCCGTCGCAATCTGGGCCAGCACCAATACCGATGGTAGGAATAGACAAAGCCTCGGTGATTTCAGCTGCTAGCGAATAAGGGATATGTTCAAGAACTACCATGAATGCGCCCGCATTCTCAATTGCTTGAGCTTCGTCCGTGATTCTCTTCGCTTCCTCGCCGGATCGGCCAACTTGCTTGAAGTTTTTGGCTGTCTGGGGAAGCAAGCCAGTGTGACCGACCACAGGAATATTGCGCTTCACCAAGTGCTGGATGACCTCAATGTTGGGGCCTTCCAGCTTTACGCTGTCTGCTCCCGCCTGCATAAGCCGCAGAGCGTTGGTGAATGCTGTTTCCGGATCTATATCTGTACCGTAAGGCAGGTCTCCAATTATATGGGTTTTCTTCGCACCACGGCGCACAGCACCTATGTGATATTCCATGTGCTCTATGGTGACATCTCGGGTGCTATCAAATCCCATTTCAACCATTCCGACCGTGTCCCCAACTAGAATCACTGGAACCTTAGCCTCTTCGATACTCCTGGCAACCGGGCAGGTATAGGCGGTCAACATAGGGATGGGCTTAGAGCCCTTCATTGCTAAAAAATCCTGTGGATTCATTTTCATATCTTTCTCCTCCTGTGATTGCCAAGAAGTTAACGCGGAGCGCACCGGTGACCTGGACGCAGCAAAGCGGAGACAAGGTCATCCGAGTGAGCAGCTTGTTAGATTTCGCCGACACGACGCATGGTGTATTGCCCATTTGTTGACCTGTCGGTGAAATAATTGCCGCGAAGCACGTCATTTGATTCTTGGCTGATCTTGAGAATAGCCGCTCCGATGTGAGGGTCCTGCTTCTTTGCCGCACCAGCGATACTCACGTTCCTGTAGATGTAATACAAGCCAGGACGCGAAGATTGGGCGTCTTTGTGGGGAGCAACGATCAATGTCTCAGACTCGGATTCGTCTGAGGACAGTTCGATACTTACCTTCAAAAGACTCTGCTTGATGAAGGCAGTCGCGATCTTCTCGCCAGATTTGTTGCCCCAGTTCCACTGAATCTCAACCGTCCACTTGCCGTTGAGATCGGGGAACACCCAGTCGTTTAGCTTAGGAATCCACTGCCACACCGCCCTCCATCCGCCTATGGCTAAGCCAAACAACACTAGATTCAAAATGGCCACGCCTTTTAAAGACGTCTCCAGTGATGCGAGCCCAGAGGCTCCGACCAGTGCGGAAATCAGCACCACCATACCCGCGTACAGACCGGCTACCCAAGCGATCAACTTAGTTATCGGTAGTAGATTAATCAACGGGCAGGCCACCTTCAAAAACCACGATTCCGTCTCTCTCGCTCAGAAGTCCCGTACACACAACTCCTTCGATTAGGGACCCAAATCTAGCTGCCATGTACCGAGAACCTACATTTACACTACCAATAAGCTTTCGACATTCTGCCGCAGGAAAAGGTGCGAAATACTGATTTCGCTGCACCAACTGCCACTGATCAGAAACGATTTGGAACCCGTCATGACAAGACCGGCTGTATAGGCTGCATTCGGCAATCTGCTCGGCAAGATCCTCTTGGGCAGGAAAATGGGCATCAGTACAAAGTGAAGCAATCGGCAAACGCTCTAAATCTGCCGATACAACAACGCCAACGCCGCAGAAATCCTCGTTTGGTATGGAGTCGCGGACTCTCAGTAGCAGGTTTTTTAGTCGCTCAGGTGGGGTCATCGACAATCCTTCATGAGATATCTAGCGCTCGGCATACGAGCCGCTTCGGGGCTGCGAAGCGGCGGGAAAGCGGTCACCGTGATGCCGCTGGCTACGTTTCTTTCTAGTCAATACGATGAAGAATACTCAGGAACGTGTCCAGCGCTTCTTGAACAAGATTCTGTATTCTATGTGGCTCAATCAGTAGATACATGATTAGATTAAGAAAGACAGCGCTAACGTGGCAATCAAGGATATTATGCCTTTCAATTAGCCAATTCATAAAAGAGTCATCCCCCAGTCCATATCTCTGAGATTCCTGCAATCAAAAAGATTGCTAACTGCCCCCTTCGCCCTTCATTGAAGGCTTGCCAAGCATGGAGACCTATATCAGAGGGTTTAGGCAAGCGCTCAGGGTGAGTATGCCACTCTCCCAAACAATTTATTTTACCTAAAGACTGTTCATACCACCTGGTTACTTGGCTAACGTGTTTTGGGTCTTTTCGAGTGAATCGGAACCTGCCTCGCTTATCGAGCGATTGCGGTACCGTGAGATTGATTACATGCAAGTCAACTCCTTTATAAAAACCAACCAGAAATCCGCCGGCTTCCAGAGCCGAATGGCATTCTTGTCTATATCCGCCAATAACTTCCAGAACCGAGTCTTCTATTAAGAGGTGTCCCCCGTCGCTTTTCTTCCACAATTGCGGTCCGACCCTTTTGAATTCGTTTATTGGGGACGAGAGCATAGCGGGCAATTTTTATCTGGTTGAGGAGTAGTGTCTGGTCTCTTCTGACATAAATCAGGTTTCAAGACCTGAAACCTGAGGCTATTCTGAACCCTATCAGCTAGATAATCATAGAGAACTGTCATTGCTTGCGTGGCAGCAATCATTGAGGTTGTTGCGGCATAGGCATGAAAACTCTGATGGCATGCGGCAAATAGTGGAGGATCGTCCTCTGGGAAACGGCTTAACGGAAATCTTGATCGATACTTACCGTTTTCTAGAAGCCATAAGCATCGATAGCATGCGGAGCCCTTCTTATTTCTGTCGTTTAGAAGTGCCACCGTGGCCAGTCCATGACCGTGTATCCAGCTATGAACCACAACAGGCTTCAAGCCATGCTCTGACAGATAGTCTGGAATCGCTATCGCCACAGTCTGCGATCCAGTGGCATCAACAATGATGCAGTCTTGCGTAAAAATGTTCCAACATTCGTTAAGCGAGCAGGGGTGTTCCTGGATTTTAAGGAAAGGAAAATCAAGCCTGAGTCTAGCCGCAACAGCTTCGGCTTTGCTATGACCCACACTTTCCGTTCCCAAAAGGTGTCTGCCTACGTTTTCTATGCTGAAGTCGTCAGAATCAATAATGTGAAGCTCGCCATTTGCGCCCCAACCAGCTCCATGCGAACACAGCAATTTTCCCAAATGCCCACCAATCGTTCCGGCTCCAACAAGAATTACCCTTTTGTTTTTGAGGGATGGCTCTTCTTTCGGTCGATTGCGCGTTTGAATGTAAGACGGGTCGGCTCGGTTTAAGCGGTATCGAATGATCTTTGTACCGTCGGCCTTCAATATTTTTGCGGCTTGCTTCAAACGCTTATGCTCAATCGCCTTAGCAGCAACGTCCGGTATTACAAAGGTAAAGCCGCATCCCAGAGCGTCGTCTCCATTGGCTGACGGCCAAATAAGCGCCACTCCAACGAGCCTGATGTCATTTCCGCGTTTTCCCTTTCCCTTGGGTTGTATTGATTGTCGTAGACGCTGTACCAGTTGATTATGGGCGTCAGGAGCACTTTGGCAAATCCAATCAATTACCTCTCTGATGCTCGTCGGAGGCCAAGACTTCGGATTAAGAGAGACAGGCGGTTTTGCAAGCCGCAGGATAACCCAGGGAGTATTTGGGCTTTGCTTGGCGTCGATGCTAAGCCAAGAATCTTCAGCCTTTCGCACAAGCCATTGACGCCCACTGGCTTGCTCGATGATCTGAATGAGGTCATCTTTGTTCTGGACAACACAAGCTACATGCAGAGATCTATGGGCACTCCAGTATCCTGAAAAGTCCTGAGCAATTACTTCTTCAGCCGGAACGTTGGCCAGATTATCAACAAGAACCCGCTCAATACGCTCGAGACAGCCAGCAACCAGCTCAGTAGCCATAGCAGAATCCCACCATGTCCTACTCTGGTCGACGAAGCAAACCTTTCCATCATCGTTGATATGGCGATAACCGAAAGAGGATCTTAAATTCAGGTCAAACGGCCATTCCGGTAGGTATGCATCTGGGTAATCAAATCTTCCTTCACGAAACCGCAATTCGAGTTTTAGTCGCCAATCCCCGATGCAAATATACCCGGAAAATGTGGGCGTAGCGTCCAGGTATATGGGACGATTGGGAACGAAGCCGCGCGAGGACAGGAAACGATCAATGTCCTCCATTACTAACCTGAAGTGCTACGATCAGTAGTGTGCAGCGGGCGCACATCAGGCTTGGTATTTCTAATTGAAGCAACTGTAGACGCCACCGCACTTGTTACAACGATTCTGGTAGGGTCAAAAGGCATTCGCTCGCCGAACAAATTAATGAGAATTGCGTTCGCGACCTTTGGATCCTCTCTTTTTGCCTGAGCATAATTATCGCGCAGCCCCACAAACTGACGACGGTATTCCTCCGCATCTTTATCACTGATCCTTCTTCTGAGATCTTCTTTTGCGTCCTTGTCCTCAGGCGTTGGGCATGGGACCAGGACCGGGCTATCCAGTACAGACGGAAGTTCGTTTATCACTGCTTCTAGAACATCACAGTGTGAAAGCCCATTAGTATCGCTTGGAAAGCTCGACAGACTATGTGAAAGGAGGAAAATAGAGCTAGGACCGCCCCCCTTTGGCCATGTTTCATCTCGCCAAGCCTTCAAAAAGCGGTTCACCGGGCGAATCATGCTTCCCATCTGTCGAAAGTGAGATTTCACCCAATCACGAATCGCTAGCGCGTCTGATGGTTGCCACCCTTTTTTCCGATGGGCCATGTGAATGACACTGGGATCTACCGCCTCGATTGCAGATGTGTCAAAGAAAAATTCACTATCTCGAATCATTTCTGGCAGCTGTTCATTTGCTTTCATGACCCTCAACTGCTCTTCCGTTATCCGGTGAAGCTCGCCCTCAGGAACTGCATACAACGGTATATCTATGTGCGTCTTTTCGCTTAGCAAAACCCGAATGCAGTTATCCTTTTGGTCTTCCCCTTTCGGAATGGTCCAATTGTTACGCCTACTCTGAACATGCGCTTCCAGTATTCGCGTGACAGCTTCAAAATAATACCCTGTAGCAGTCTTGGGCTGCTGCCCATTTCCCAGAGCAGAGAATGGCAAGTAGATACCTAAATCAATATCTACTTGTTGTTGGGGAGGGTAAGCAGGAGCATTGAGCGTCCCATAAGCATAAGAGCCTTGGATAGCGAATTTTGGCTTTGGCACTTCATGCTCTAGCCGCTGCCGCTTTACTTCCTCGCGTAGATCGGCAAAGCCAGAAACGATCACGCTGCGAATTTCCTTCGCGGCATCGACCAATGTCTGCTCCTCATGCTCTGGCAAATCCAAATTGCCCAGAAGGGACTCGCTGCTTCGACTGGCCAAAAGGCTATGGAATTGGTTTGTCATTGATCGTCCCCCGCTAGCGGAAAATGATTACGGAAATAATCTGTACCCGTGAATTCAGCAAAGTGCTTCTCTGCATGGCTCGTTAAAGTTTTGACTGCGGCACTGCTCGCGTCATCAAGACTGATATCACCAGCCGCCTCATCGCTCGCGGTGCCATCGATAAGGTGATACCGGTCTTTTAAAAGCAATCTCAGCATATAGTTGGTTAAGTGCTCTTGTTGAGACATCAGAAACGTCATTAGCCGAGGTTGGACTGGGTTTAGCCAATAGGATGCGCCTTGATCGGGCTTTGTAGAGCTACTTATGCTGGGTTTGCCTGCAAGCGTACCGACAGATAGAACAGAAATTTCATTTTCAGGCACATTCAATCGAGTCTTGGCTTCGAGCCAGCCGAAAAGACCAGGCGAGTTGCCCATCAAAGCTCCATCCGCGAAAAATGTATTAGTGTCGGAAACCTCGTGAATCGGAAAAAAGACAGGAGCAGCACTGGTGGCTAGGGCTACGTCAACTACTCTCACATTCGCGTCTTGACTGATTTCTTTATGGTGAGGCGTTTTAAACATTTTGGGGGAGCCAGTACTTAGATTTGCTGCCGTAATCGCGACGTTGGCGTGCGTAAGGTCTCTCATCCGCCTGTCGCCAAATATTTCGACAAGTACCGCCTCCAACCCATCCGCTTTGTGAATAGGTTTTAGGAATGCGCGAGTTCCTCGAAGTACCGTTTTAATGAAACGAAGAGTCTTGGATCTTGTATGGGAGTGCTGTGGTTTTACTGGGTTGGGAAAGATTTTATTTCCATTTTTTACGAAGGTATCTTCGATTTCTTTGAGGGGAATACCTGACGCAATACCGAGCGCGATAATTCCACCTATGGATGTCCCTGTGATCAGGTCAAAATGCTCTGAGAGAGGCCTGCCTATTTGCTCCTCAAGTCGCCTAAGTACCCTCACAGTGTATAGGCCTCTAAAACCGCCTCCAGATAAAGCCAAGACCTTGCCGCCCACTAAAATGCCCCTTTGCCAGTGCAGATTCTCATACTAAACCTTCCCCAAAAACTATATATGGGTATCGATGTTATTTTCAATCCCAGATGTAGTATTTTTGGGTAAGGAAGGTGTGTAGAAATGGAAAGCTTGAACTCAAGGGCTCAAAACACACGCGAAAGCGAGAGTAGCTGGGTCACCGCAGAAAGCCGAGCGGGAAGCTGGATTTTCAATGGGCTGAATGTTCGCTTTTGTTTAGCTGAGTTCAGAGGATGCCCTGGTCGCAAAGCTTACATTCAGTTTCAAACAAGTCGATCAGCCATCTATGGCAAATACGTACAAAGTCGAATTGCCTACATCCAGCGATTGCTCTGTCATAGCACCCTGGCCAACGAATCAAACACAGATCACCTGCTTATGTTTGGAATCGAAAACTTTGGCGCTTTCCTTATTGCGAGCATTGCACTTAATCTCGTGCCAGGCCCGGATACGTTTTACATCCTGGGCCGCAGTCTTGCCCAAGGCCGCGGCGCGGGCATTGCTTCGTCATTGGGTATTTCCGCAGGAGCGATTGTTCACACCTTTGCAGCAGCCATTGGGTTGTCAGCCCTCCTCACCGCCTCAGCAGCAGCTTTTCTTGTAATCAAGTTACTAGGCGCGGCTTATCTGGTATATCTGGGCTTGAGCATGATTTTTAAGAAAACCACGCAGATTCCGGGAGACAATCAACTGGGTAGTGCCGGCATCGGTTCCGCATTCCGGCAAGGTTTGATCACCAATACTCTAAATCCCAAAGTGGCGCTGTTCTTCCTGGCATTCCTGCCACAGTTCATTGCTCGGGATGCCGACTCCCACCTGCTAGGCTTTGTGTTGTTGGGTCTGACGTTCGTGGTTACCAGCACGGTTTGGGGTATCGTATTGGCTTGGTCCTCTGCGGCTTTAAGTGGTGGTTTGCGGCGTAACCCACTGTATCTCGTGTACCTGAATAAAGTCACCGGCACTCTGCTGGTTGGTCTCGGCGTGCGGCTGGCGACATCTACCAATGAGTGAAGCCGGTATCCGACCGAGCCAACTCCAGAGATGCCCAAATATACTCGTTGCTTTCCTCCCCTCGCCTAACTCCAAGATGGATGCTTTTTATGTATCACGCCAGGCCAAGCTTGGCAGCCTGATGTATCAGAGGCGCCCCACAGCGATTGCCCGCTCATCATTGGATGACCGTTCTTGGGAAATTGGGCATTTGATGAAGCAAGTACGCTGTCGCTATACAAACGTCAGTCCCGAACGAAGGCTGCCCCATTGGCGATGATAGCTCAACCCTAATGTCCGCTATTGTTTAATAGAGGCCACTCGCCGATCACCATGGCCAAGCTCCTTTCAGCGGCATTGCTGCAAAAAATCTCGGATCCACATATCCTCAGCTGCGCTCAGCTGTAATTGGTAAGTTTTTGTAACCCTATAAAACCGGGCGACATACGCACATTTACCAGAGGGCGGTAACCAGTTTTTCGGGCCCCTGGCACCCTTGCTGCGATTCAAGCTAGCTTCAACAGGTATCAGATTCACCGGATCGTTCGCAAACTTCTCACGCTTTTGCCGGGGCCAAGAGCTGGCCCCATGATCCCACGCCCAATTGAGCGGTACTACGTGGTCAATATCTACTTCAGCGGCGTTCTGAATCACTTTACCTGTGAACGGGCTAATCCACCTCCCCGTTACCACCCGGCATCTATCTCCCGTCGCGAACCGGACGGGGGTAGACGACGCTGAAATCAATGCTTCAGCTCTGCTGTCCTGGCAATCACCATCAGAGTCGTCCCAGCCGTGGCCAAAGGCAGACCGTGAATAATTCCTCATCGGCGCTACGTTCTGATTGGCTGAAGCCGATTGGGCTAGATGTGCAATGTTTTTCGGTAGCCGGCCGCCGGATGCAAGGCACGCATCTACTGACTCAAATGGTTGGTAGCTCTTGGTACGGTCATACCAGCTGCTTTGCGGTGGGTGACAAACACCGCTGTTGGACATTTTTACTAAAGCGGCTGCAGTCGGAGCTGCAGAGACGAGCAAAACGACGATAATGGCTTTTACTAGAGAACTGATCACGATCGAGGTTTTCTTACTTTTGGTGAAGCAGAATTAGAAAGGATACTGCGTTGAAAATGCCTTGTGGGCCCGGGGACATTCCTGCTTAACCTCAGCCCACAGATCTGCGCCCCTTATACGCTATTGCAATCCATTGATCCAGTTACAGAAACTTGAATGCGTTGGTTCCAAAGAGGACGGGTGTACAGACACATCACTGTAACCTCCGTCCGGAGTAATTGCGTAAGCGGCGATTCGAACTGCTTCCATCCCACTGCTCAAGACAGCTAACGTCTCGCTACCCGACATGACTGCACAATTACCAACGTATCCAGGCGGCACATAGCTCAGAGCCTGCATGCCGCCCAATTGCTCGGAGATTTGGGCGATAACTACGCCAGTATCAGTAACGCATTTGATCAATGGTGAATCTCACTCATAACTTTGATTGTCAGAATTCTAAGCCGAGACTTGAACACCTTGACCTGAAATGGGTCTGGCAGAACAGATCTTTTTGTTGAAACAACTGCCGGCTGCACCGCTAGGATGCCCAGATCTCTCTCTGGATAGCGCGTAATATGCCCAAACTTCCCCATATTGCTCTGATTGCAACACTCGGAGCCATGTCGACTGCTCTTGCTTATCAATATTCGGAGATTCAGTCCTTGAAGGGTCAGCCAAGGCAATCTCAGGCAATTTCGGAACATACGGTTGTAGCCCTGGTCGATCAGCGACTGGAGGTATTGGAACGCCGGCGCGCCAAAGATGGCTTTGAGAAAAAGGTGGTTGAGTTTGAACTGGCGCAGCAGTCAACGCCGGACCACCGGTTGATCTACGGCAACCCCGAAGCACGGATTACCCTTCAGGAATTTGGTGATATCGAGTGTCCCTTCTGTCGAAAAATGCACGATGACTTAAAACAGGTTGTCGACAACGCAGAGAACACCGTCAACTGGGAGTTCAAGCACTTCCCTCTCGAAAGTCATAATCCGGCAGCGGCATTGCAGGCCAAAGTCATTGAGTGCGTGAAAGATTCTTACGGTAACAAAGTCGCCTGGGCTGCATTGGATCGGTTCATTTTCGAGACTGCCGGAAACGGTAAGGGGGTTGGAGACCTTACGAATTTTGTACGAGGTATGGGCCTTAGCGGCGTCGCAATCAACCTGTGCATGGCGTCGGACGCCCACGAGAATCGCATTGAGAGTGACTATCGGGAAGGACAGGCGCTTGGAATAACAGGGACACCGGCACTACGGATTATTGATACTCAGACTGGTGATGCGTACTTGATCAAGGGCTACAAGACGGCCGAGCAAATAGCCCAGGCCGTGCAGCACATACTGAGGGGCTGACTGTCGTGGCGATCACCTTCATTGTGGATCAAGTGGATGATGAGCCGGACATTTTGACGTCTATTGCGCACCAGAATCTGAGGATTTTGACTACCGCCGGAGCTGTCCTACTGGAGGTGCCGCCGCCTAATAGCGGCTGGACTCAGTCAACGCTGGAATACGCGACGCGGGATATTACAGGTCTTCCTCTGGATGCCTATTTGGGTAACAGCTGGGTTGGTTCGACTGAGGTTTGATTAAATTAATGGGCCCGAGCCCTGCTTACTTCTTGGTCTACCGGCCTATGAGATCGGTATTGCGGCGCATTTGTGAAGAAGCTCAATGTCGCCAAGGAATAGTTTTACCGGCTTGTTTTGGGCATCCCATATAGCAATGAGCGCCTCCTTATCCGCAGCGGCCAGGCACTTCGCAAATTTTTCGACGTCTTCAAAAGAGCCATAGCGAACGGCCGCAGCAACCGATCCGAGATAAGGTCCGCACTTATAAGCCTTCGTTTCCGGCACACTTTCCCCATTATTCATTTCACCTTTGCCCCTATTCCTTTAGGACGAGCTGAGCCTTAGGGTATTACTTGAGCACGCTCTTCAATAACTGGTCATATTGCTGGCGCATGTCGGCTGTCAGCCCAATCAGATGACCATGCTCGACCAGAGCGGTTGTCGCAGACACAAGTTCAGCATCCAGGACACCCTGGTAACGGGTGTCACGCAAGGTTGTGTTGACTGCGTTCTGCAACACAGTAAGACCATCCACCAGCGTCGGCTGAGAGTTACTCAACCAAAATCCAATCCGGTATCGGCATGGTGCGAACCCTAACTCTGCGCATCGGTTGTAGGCAGCCATTGTTTTCTGAGCCACTTCTTGAAGGTGGCTTCTATCAATTTCGTTCGACAATGGAACAATGTTGACAGGATCGCGGACCAGGTGATTCTGCAGATCCGTTTCAGCGATAAAGTAATCCGCTGGCCAGTAACCTGATCCCGCTGCCGCCGTCATCAAACTATAGGCAGCTTCTTCCCGCCCAGGAATCTCAGTCTCGGCGAACAACAGCAGAAGGGCATTATTCACAAGCACATCTATGCTGGCATCACCGGCGGCCAATCGGTTGACCCAGTAATGGGCTCCGTAATGGACAATGAAAGGCACCCCAACCTGTTCTCTTTTGTGCGGTGAGCTTGTCGATGTGTGATCCATCCCGATCGCCAGAAGCAGCGTTTTAAGCCGCGGATCGCTGGCATCCAGGTTGTCCCCAAAGATCGCATTCACTCTATCAAAGGTGACTTCCGGGAACGGTTTTGCTCGATTGGCATCAGTCTCTGCGGCAACGGTTGGGGCCACCACGGCGCCCCAGATCGCAACGCTCAGGATCAGGCTCTTGAATGTCATTCCTGAGCCACCGAATTACGTACACGGTGGATTTGCCACTGGCCAAAGTCCGAGGAATAGGACAGCACAATGGTTCTCTGGATTCTGGGTGGATAATCGACACATTGGTTGCTTACAGAATATATAAGCTTAGCCATCCGGGTTGCAGAACCTGACGTGTGGCCTCCCTGAAGGCTTAGCGTCTCGCACTGGGCATTGAGTCGCTCAATATCCAGAACACGCCGTTGCTCAATGTCTTCGTTCTGGCCTGTAATCGTGGCAAGCCGCCGTACCAGCTTGTTGTGACGCTCACGTTTGTGCGCTGTAAAAAAGCGATCGAGATCTTCGTCTGACAGTCCAATCGCTGCCTTCTGGTAATAGCCTTGAACTAGCTGAGCTGCCTTGTCTTGGGTCGCAAATTTACGTGATTTCTCTCCAGGTTCAGGCGGATCAGCCCATACGGCATTGGTGGCCAGCAGGAAAGATAGAATGGTGAGGGCTTGTGGCTTCATTGGATAGTTACTCCGCGAAATAGCCTTTTCGGTCCATTTTGGCTTTGCGCCACACTGGAAGAAGGAGTTTGATGAGAGCATCCCGGTCCGGAATGGCTCGAATGCTTATGATCGGCTGATCGTCATCGTGTGTTTCTATAACGAGAGTGGACAGCCCGAAGATTCCGATCAGTCCTGCAGGGGGACTTTTGAAATCTGTTATATCGCTGATTTCACAGAACAGTTCCCGGCGGAAAATCGACGTAATCCCTTTAGCTTCTTTGATTTTATTTCGGGTAATCACGGTTCGCTCATAGCGAGTGCTCAGATAAGCCATCAAACAGGACAGGATCGCAAATACCAGGGTGCCGGCAATTGCATACTCGATCACTTGATCTAAGGCATCACCGTAGGAGCGCCCGATACCAGAGTTCCACAAAAGCAGTCCGAACGCGGCGGCAAATGTGATGATTCCCCAGAAAATGTACGTCCCTAGATTCACCAACTGTGAAGGACTCCCCTGCCAGATCACCTCCTCATCGTCATAGCGAACCGGCTCGTCCACCCTCTTCGTTGAACCTGGTTCTCCGATAACTTGTGAATGACTCTCCGCCATAAAACCTCCCTATGCGGCCAGTTGATGCTGTTTCAGGAAACTGACGCCACCTGAGACCGTTGTGATTATTCGGGTCTGTGCTGGGTAAACAGACTGTCGCTGTTTACTGTCCGCACCCAGAACCAAATGACATAGGGGGCGGAGACCCTGCTGTTCCAAAAAATCGAGTTGCGGGGAGTTATCAACGATCATCAGCCACTCAATGTTGATTTCCGAGGCTCTGACCTGATTCATGATCGCAAGTGGGTTCAAGGCCTGATCGAAATGGTCCAGAACCAGGACTGGGTGTATTCCCGAGAACATGACGTGTTCACGACCACGACACTCACAGAGGCTGAAGCTGGTGACCGTTTCGAGCAGCGTGTAAAGAGCTCGGTCTGCGACCGGCCCCGAACTCGTGTATTCCGTGATATGGAAGACTTTCATAGCTATTCCTATTGGCGCGCGGCCTCATAGGCTCCAAGTAGCAACATAAAGCTAAAGGCCATGCCAAAAGCCGTAATAGCGCGGCTGATCGAGCTATAAACACGGTCTTTGTACTTGTACAAGCCGGACACAGAGAGGGCGATTTCAACCAAGCCAAAAAGAACGCTGAGCTTGGCCGAAATAAAAAGCAAAATCGGGAACGTCAGGCTTATCGGGTCGTCTGACCTGATGACAGCAAACATCGCAATGGAAGCGAGCGCCACAACAAGCACGGGGTAGGAACGAGGCGACCTCAACCAACGAATCATTGTTCAGCTCTGGCCGGCGGCGCGATGGTCAACCTGATGCCACACTTTCACCGGTGCCTGGTGTGATTGGCGCTCACATACCGCCCCATCATAGATTGCAACGCACTGAATTAACGCGGCACCCTGTTGGAACGCGAAGGCAACGGCTTTGAAATAAACGGCGGTCACCGACTCTGCATCGGTCTGGAATTGATATTTCCGCCGATCACTGGCGTAGAGATCAGCCGAGAACATCTGTGGCGATCTTTTTCTGTCTTTGAATCCGAAAGGCACAATATTGTTCAAAGAAGACTCCAATCAGATAAACAGAGACGCGATTAGGAACAGGGCTGCGCCGGTAATTGCGACATTGAACTGGCGATCCTGAAGAATCAGCTGGTCACGTTGCTGAAGATCGAGTTTTCCGGATTCATAAAGCCGGTTAACGAAATACCGGATAAATGGTGTGGTGATGAACATGCCCTGCTCTCCTCTATCAACAACAGCGGTAGATGGTAGGCAGAACAACCGGCGCCGAAGAGAGATAAAGGATCACCATGGAGCGACCCTTTTGAGGATGTTGGGGGACTATGGTCTTGGGTAGTCGCCGGCCTTTATGGCTTCCTCTACCAGAGCCAGTTGGTATACATGATTTGCCATTGCCTTGAGGTTTTGTGGGGCACTTAGCCATTGCTGAAGGTCACCCGCATTCTGGTGCGCAATAACCTCGGCGGCGGCAACGGCCACAGCAGGGTTAATCTTTGCGTAGCTTTGCAACTCTTCGAAAGCGATTTTATCCGCCAGGTCCAGCAACTGAGCCCTCGCCATGGATAAAACCGCCTTGTCCCGCCGGTACAGAATACCGACAGGTGTTTTCTCGACCAATGTTCGGGCAATCGCCTGCACCACACATTGTCCGGTTACTATGAAATGGACCAGAATTGTTGAGGCTAAGGCCAGCCCTACCTCGTCAGCCAGACCGGACGCTTCAAGTAACAACGCCAGCTTCACCAACAGGTAGCCAGTGCCGCCCCATATTGAGAGGGTGCTGAATAGCGCTATTTTTCGGTGCCTTGATGAGGATAGGCCCCGACATTGGAGCTTGTTCAAATCTATGCCGGAAATCGCTGAAACCATGGGTTCGCCCTCACGAATGATCACAAAACTACCCTCTCACACTCTCGTGATCCGGCAACTCACCCCATTGTCTCCAGACGATACCTTGTTCCTGGCGTATGTTTCTAAGACACTTGGTGCGACGGTCGCACTCATGTGATCCTCAAAAACAGCGCGAATCGCGAAGCAATCAAAGCATGCCGGAAACTCACAATGTCCAGTGATCAATCGAACGTCCTCAGCATCGACAGACCTCGTTGCTCCCGCTGTGGGGCATTTCGCAGTCTTGAACAGCTGAACGGCTATGACCCACTTGCACCTGCAGGTCAGAAATACCGCAACGCTTACTGCATCCGCTTAGCCGATTGCGAGAGCCCTCAAGCCAAAGCGCTCATAGACTCCCTGGCGAGAAGCATTGAGTAAACGCCACTATCTCAGTTGGGTCACTTCAAACAACCATAATTAGTTTGTTTCTTTTGTTTCTTTTGTTTCTTTGTTATTGTTAGGCACATCCACAACACGGAAGGATTAGCCATGCGGCACCCGGAAATATCCAATGAAGCAATCATTGCTGCCGGCAAAAAATTGCAGGAAGCGGGCCGTCGGATTACTGGCTTTGGTCTCAGAAAAATGACCGGGGGTGGATCGCCAGACCGCCTTCTTCGGGTATGGGAGGAGCATTGTGAAGCTGAGCGCAACCAAGGGCGTCCAAGCGCCAGAACTCAGGGACTACCCAAAGATATCGAGCACTCGCTGAAGGACTTGGCCTCCCCTTTGATGGACTGTGTGCGCCAGTTAGCGCTTGAGCTTTACGAAAAATCAGAAACGCATATCCAGCAGCAAACAGCGTCGGATATGGAGATGAGCCGAAAGGAACAGGAAAAAGCAAGGGCCGAGTTGCTGGATGCCCAATCCATGCTGCAGGAGCTCGAAGAAGATCTCGGTTATGCTCGCGCTGAGCGCATTAAATTATCGTCCGAGCTGAAATCCGCTCGAAAAGATATAGAAATTCTACAGCGCCAGGTCTCAGAACTTGAGCGCTCATTGGCTGTGGCTCAGGAAAAATACCACCATGAAGGCGCGCTAAAAGACGCTGCGCTTGAGGCCTTGAAAGAAGAGAAAAGGGAGAATGAAGAGCTCGCCAAGACGGTAAGCTCACTCAGAGCGCAAATGGATGAGCTTTCGCAGCATCATGCCAAACAAATCGACCAACTGCTTGAGAAAATGAAACCCATTGGCCCGATGACCGAAAAGTAAGCCAGGGCCCAAGGGGTCTGGCTTCCCCCCTGGACCTTGGCAATGGTTATTTAAGCTGTCTTTCGTGGACGATCTTTCAGCACCTGAGAGATGAGGTCAAACCCTCGAGGATCTCTCACCAGCTGATCTGCCCAATCGACACCTTTAATGTCCGATTCAAGAATCGGCGTTGGTGGCAGAAGTTGAATCACAGCTACCCCCTTCTCAGTCAGACGCTGAGTCAGGGTGTTGGCAGCGATTTCTCCGGCCTGGTTTCTATCTTTATCCACCATCACAAGTACTGTGTTGACGCCTTCTGGCGGCTCAAACGACTGCAGCATGGTGGTTGATAGCGTTGGCCAAACGGTCAGGCCTGTCATCTGCGACACCGCGAGAGCCGTTTCCAGCCCTTCCGCGATCCCAATGACGCCTTTTGGTTGCTGAAAGAGGCGGATCTGCCGTCCCTTACTGTGTTTATTCACAGAGGGGGTCAGTTTTCTGGCTTTATTCTTACGTCCCAGAAAATCCACTTTCAGGCCACTCTTGGTGATGAATGTCCGATGAATGGATACCGGCTCTCCCGCATTGTTGCGAACCAGGGCCAGTACCGCGCCATAGGTCCCCAAAACTCCGCCATCTGCGCCCACGTAATTCAGGGCGCAATGGAATCTCAGGTCACAGGCTGACATCGCGGCTTTCTTCACTCTTCTGCGCTCAAAGTAGGCCCTTGCGGGATAGGCACGCAGATCGTTTAAGGATACCGATTCCCGCCAAACCTGATTCAACCATAGCCTGAGCGTGGTCTCGTCAATGGGTTTTGGCTGGGGCACACGTATCGGTCCGGCTACGACAGATCGATTGCCAAGAAAGGCTTCGAGTTCGTCATAGGCCCTGGTAAAGGACCACTCATTGACCCACATCAGCATATCGATGCCTTCGGGAATGACGCGCCAGTTCTGTTTTACGCCACCTCCAGTAATGTTGGCGTCGCGGAAAAGCCGAAATCCATCCACTCCACCCTCTACGGGGCAAGGCACATTGGTGCCCACTTTACTGATGGCCTGTTCCAGAGCCGGAGCAAGCGCCAGAAAGGCACTGAGCCAGCGGCCCTCCATTCGGCGTTTCAGGCTGGTTGAGTCTCTTTTATTCATGTTTTCTCCTCAATAACAGTGACTATCAATGGATTGCCACTGCAGAGCAGTGGACAGAAGGGGCGAAAGCCCCCTCAGAGACATCAGTGAATCGTCAGGACGACTCGCTTATAGGGCACCCAGGTGTCACCGAACTGCTGGTAAAACAGTTCGGTGACACGCTCGGGCTCATAGATGGTGATGAGGCGGATCGGCTTGCCCTGACGGGTTGTCAGGCTTTGCTCGATTTTTTCGGATGAGGGCATGGTGTGTTCCTTTCAAAAGAACGGGACACACCAGCCCATGAGGGACAGTGTGTCCCTTGTGGGGGTTGAGTCAGCTCATGAATTTGCGCCGGTAGTACCGAAGCCAATCGAGCATTTTGTCGGGGTCGACTTCCCATTCACGACAGCACTGCGCAAACGAAAAGGGCATTTCCCGGTTTTCAGACAGTATCCAATCCCAGGCTTCATCAGACGGCTTCCTTCGCAGGCCACCACGTGATTCGCCAAAGGCACTTCGGACGGTTTCGATCAGGAGTTTTTCCCTGATGACAGGGATCTCCTGGTCCTGGAACGCCAGCGGTTCGCCCAAAGGCGCACTGAGCTCCGGTTTTCTGGTGTAGTTCTCCATGTGTCCTCCTTGCGGAGAAACACGCCAACCCCTTGCGGGTAACGTGTTCCCGCTGGGTTGGTGGAAAGAAGTGAAATCACATATCGAGTTCGAGCACGTTGCTCGCGATGCTGAAAAGCGCCGATTGGAGCTGACTCACATCGCTGATGACGCACCAGTTCTCGAAGAAGCGTTTCACCGCTGGTGACCCTATGCCGATGGCGTAGGTGTCGATATGGCCTTTGATCAGGCCGTTGAGGTAGTTCACTGCCTGGGGATTGTTGGGGTCCCCATCGGTTATGACGATCATCACCTGACGAGCTTTGTGGCTCGCAGTAAGTTCACGGGCTGCGTAAAGCATGGCTTCCGCCAGAGGAGTTCCTCCACCGGAGTCCACGCAAAACCTCCCCAGATTCGGGCGAACGGGTTGTCCGCGTCGGATCATGGGGCTGACAGAACCACCGTTCCCGGGAAACATCGAAACTGCGATGTCACACTTGGGAATCGTTGATATCGCCAGCGCCAGTGAGACCGTTGCCTGGTTAGCAATTTCTTGCTGATGCTGCATGGAACCACTGCAATCAAGCAGAACATGCACCGAGGTCTCCGGTCGCGATGTCTCATCGCGCTGGATAAACACGCGAGCATCACCTGAAGCCAGACGGCTCAGTCGACGACCGTCTACCCGCCTGCCCCTGATATGAAGCCTCTGAGACTGACGGGTTTGGGCTTGAAGCAGGCCAATCAGGCGACTGCGGATCGCTGACGACGTCAGAATGCCCGCCTGCAATTGCCCGTTGTCACCCCGGTCGTTGCCACCAAGTTCCCCCACAGCTGAATCAATCTGGAAATGCTGTCCAGACTGGTCTTTGCGGGCTTGAGACGACAAAGCATCACGCAGTTGGTTGGCGGTATCTTCCGGCAAATCGGTTTCTTGCAAGATCCGATCGTGGGTCGATGCGCCATTCGATGATTGATCCATCGTGCCGTCCGTTGAGTTATCCCCGGGATCGGAGCTAACGGAAGGATTCGCCGGGTCCGTGCAGGACGACGGGGCGGTGGCTGGATCCTCCGGAGAATCGGACTCCCCTGCCCCCTGGTTTTCTGAGGTTGATTCATTGGCATCAGCGTCCTGGCTTCCGCTTCCACCAGACGACTCGCCCTGGGAGGGCTTGTCCTGCTGCGGAGCTTCACCGGAATCGGTTTGCTGCTGTTGTTTCTCATCCTCAGCGTCTTTCAGCGCCTTGAGTATTGCTCGGGCAACTTTAAGACAATCGTCACTGCACTGCAGGTTGGTCATGTATTTCCCAAGCAATCCATCCAAACGGACGAAAAAGCCAGCGGGAAAGGTTTGCTCTACTACCTGTCGACTGGCTGTGATGAGCGGTTGGTAGACCTCGCGGGACAGATACTCTCCATACAAGCGGTGGTAGAGGTAACGAAACAGCTGTGATGCTTCGTTTTCTTCACTGCTTGGTACGGGGGTCCATCCCTGTGCATGGATATATTCCTCCATTGCCGTCAGGGTGAATCGGGTACCGGGAAAAGCGTCCTGAATCAGGCCTTCTATCCGGATGTCCTCAATCAGGTTGGTCAGGTTGCGTTCGATCGCCGACCGGCACCTGCTCAATGTGGTGAAGTCGGAATCACGAATGTGAGCCGATTCATGAGCCAGATATCCGAACAGAACATCTTTTAGCTCAGACAGCGAATCGAGCATCGGTAGAACAATCGTCTGGCCGTTGGTGCACGCATCGCTGCCCGAAAGCACAACGCGAACCCCAAACTGCTCCCCATAGGCCGCAGCTACGATCGGCAATGCCCGTTCCAGGGCAGTTTTCTGATGTCTCATATAACCCCCTAGAAGTAGGCGCCCATCGAAACGACAGACGGTTTTGGTGTGGTTGATGCAAGTGAAGCGCCGCTTTCGCTCACATCCGTTCTCAGTCCTTCAATGAGCCTGGTCACCGAGAACTGGCCGTTTACGATGCATTCCAGCTTTTTATCGTCGGAACACATGGTCAGAAAGGTCAGCACACGCCCGAAACACGGGTGATCCTGATCGATCCGAACCGCGGGGATGGATTCCCGAAGTGCTCGGAACTCACTCAGGACCCTGAGAATCCGGCCGTTGCCAAAGCTCAGGGTATCCAGTTTGCTGACCAGCGGGTCCAGCTGCTTCGAGAGGTTCTGGCCGCTGATGGCGCGTTTCCGCTCCAACAGACGATCAGACATTTCCCGGCAGCTGAGGCCTATTTCGTGCAGGATCTGGTCAGCAATTTCGACCTCATCCGGCTCAAAACCCTCAAGGGGTTGGAGTTTGTAGAGCTTGAACTCGAACTTGAATGCGTTCGCTACCGTTTCCCGGTCTGGTACCTGGTCCCGGATAATGTGAGCGTATTCGTCGTTCTCCGTGATCCAGTCCTCTTTGTTCCTGTCAAAATCGTTGAGAAATTGCTGCAACGCTGACTCAAAGGACTGCTTTACGGTTTCCAGTCTGGCAACCACGTCATCGATGGCATCGTCGCGAACGGCGAAACCACCCATAAAGCGGGTTCCCTGTGCCAGACACGCTCTTTCAGCCGCTTTTCGCTTATTCAGCAGCGGATCGAGAGCCCTGGGCGGAAATATTTTCTTCCGGCCCAGGTCCAGCAATTTCTGTGGCGGTAGTTTGCCGTTGACGCCTAAAAGAATATCGCTGTCCCGTGAGGCTTTTTTCTCGCCGGACCAGCAACGCATTTTCAAATAGACAAGGGTGGTTCCATGGATAAATTCCATGTCGGATCTCCTGAGTTGAGAAGGTGGTGACCGCCGGGATTCCGGCGGGTATGAGGTTTGGCTCAATGAGCCTGGAGGTTCAGTGTCGATCTCAGAAAAATGCGGCTTTGGTGTCTGAACAGATGGCATTCAGATCAACCGGGGCATCACATGCGCCCAGCGCAACACCGTATTTTTTGAAATCCGATTCGGTGCAGCGCTGACGCAGCGCCGCGAATTCTGATCCTTTGGCGATAAGCTCGATGAGCTCATCAAAGTCCGAGGTCAGAAGTTGGTTGTTGTCGTCTGCAATCTGAACCGGGCCACGCAGGGTGTCCGAGGTATCGGCTTTCCGGAAGTGGCGCCGAAATGCAAACAGGAGAAGCAATGCAAGGGGCCCTTCGCTGATTTCAGCGCCGCCACTGTACTTGCCATGGTAAATCGACTGAAAAACCGGCAACTGCTCCAGTTCTTCCGCCATATCGCAGAATTGCTCTGCAAAACGATCGCTTGTGGCGTCCAGCCAGTCACGCATTTGATGGTCAGAGACCTTCGAACTGACGTGATACCACAAGGATGAGGGAAGCGAGTTCTGCTCTTCGGAAAGAGCGATCACGCGGCAGGTTTCAGGGTCCACGGTCAGGCCTTCTGCCCGGGTGTAACCTTTGCCTAACTTATCGTTCAGCCGTTTCCGCCAATTGCTGTCACTCGTTGGCGAATAGCGGAGACTGGAACCACGGCGGCCATACCAGATGTCATGACCCCCATCCGAATTAGGCTTACTGTCGATGGCCCAGATCTTGTCTGAGGTTGAGTCCCGGTAGTGCAGGACGGTAATCGATCCGCTCATTGGGTATCTCCCTGTGTCCAGTTCGAACCAAAAACGTCCTTTGCGATCTGCTCGATGGCAATTCGCTGCTCAGGTTCGGCTTTTGCGGTCAGAGACTGCTTAAGCGCGTAGGCCAGAGCGTTTGGTGCATTACGAAAACTCAGAGACAGCTTTGCCCACCGGCACAACGTACGAGTGGACATGGTGACGGTCAGCGGTGTCGCTGATTCTTCACCGCCGATGAATAGCCTGCGGATCTGATTCGCAACGCGAACCATATTCCGGCGGATTTCTTCGGGCAGCTCCGGGGTTTTCTGTTCGAGGATCATCAGTTCGACATCCTCGGTTGGATAGTCCACTTCAACCATCCTGAAACGATCCAGAAAGGCAATATCAAGCTGGTTAACGCCTTGATACAGCCCGGTGCTGTCGCCAGAACCGAGGCTGTTGCCGTTTACGATGAACCGAAAGTTCTCATGGGCGTGAATGATCTCTCCCCCGTTTGTCGCAATGACCAAAGGGTGTCCTTCAAGGACATCGTGGAGAGCCGCTAGCTGACCAGGATCAGCTCGGTCAATCTCGTTCAAAATAAAGAGATGGCCGTCACGCATGGCGATGGAAAGGGGTCCGTAGACGAACTCCATAGATCCATTGACCAGTTTCCATGTGCCCACCAGGTCGTCGAATTCCATGCGCGAGTGCGCAGTAAAACTCTGCACCGGCCAGTTAAGGCGTGAGGCGACTTGGTACGGCAAGGTGGTTTTTCCGGCCCCGTAATGACCGGAAAAGTACAAACCGTCACCATCGGGATCATCCAGAAAACTCAGGATGTCCCTCAGTGTCTCCCGGCGAAATACATAACCGTCATTTCGTTTTGGGATAAACGGGTTGCTGATATCAGAGAATCCAGCGGTCATCACTTCGACCGGGACGTCCAGGTTAAAGGTGTTGCGAATAGCCATAGCTTGGTCGCGTACAGTCATAAAAAGGCTCCTTGAGTGAGGTTTCTCACCGAACCAGAGCGCATCAACCACCCAGTAGGTGATGATGGCCTACTGGCTGGTAAAGATTTGAAGAGTGTGGATATACAGCCGTAGCCGTCGTGTCCGTTTCAATATCCGGGATAGACACTTATTTTGTCGTGCAAGCACGAACAAAATGCTTTCGGAGTTGCCTGGAGCCAGGTAACCGCCTTCCCTATGGCCCTATCCAAGAAGAACATAGGGGAGACAGATACAAAGCGGAAAATGAGCTGTTCCGAGGGGTAAACCTCGGAACAGTCATGCAGTGGATTAGAAGTAAGCGGCCTTCACTGACGTCACCAGCTCATCAACCGCGGGGTTGACCAAATCATCTTCTGACTTGGTGAAGCGGACTTCTTCCCGAGTTGGTTTGCGATAGGGTTCCAGTTCGCTACTCACATCTTTACCTGGGAAGGTATCCCTCAGATAAGCGAGGTAGTCGATGCTGCCGGCCTTCTCAAACCGCGTAACTTTGACGCCTCCGATGTCCGCGCGTTGAAACGCCCCCATCAGATCCGTCATCGCCCGCTGAACGCCCTTCTGGTCTTTTTCCAAGGCCTTCAGTTCGTCCTTCAGTTTCCTGATGCGATGCTGCTGGCTGCGCCAGGCATCGGCATAGGCTTCCCACTTGAACTTTTCCGTTCCGCTTTCCGGTATATACCAGTCACGATCAGGGTCCAGTTCAGGAGGGGTTTTGGTCTGGACTTGTTCCCAGAACTGCTTGGCCGCTTCCAGAATCTGGTTCTCGCGTTCAGGCGTCAGTCTAATCTCGAAATCCTGATCCGAACCGTCTTCACGGTAGAAAATCAGCCGTCCGACACGGGTGCCAGCAACAGTTAACTGTGCCTGCACCTGGGCTTCGTAAAGCTTGAATGTCGGTGACGCAACGCCGTTGGCTTCAAGATCCTCCCAGACTGCTTTGGAGGGCGCTTTGAACTCATAAGGCTGATTGTGTGAATCGATGCCATCGAATGACGCACGAAGTACATCCCATCGCGCACATTCGCCGCACACCGGTAGCAGAATTTCACCGTAACGGCTTTCTGCGACCTTGCGTGCCTCATCCTCCAGAGCAATGCCCCGCTGGATGTTGGGATTACCAGAGAGATCTGGTGGGTTAATGCGACCTGTTTTCTCAGCCCAGAGCTGCCAAACAGTCTTGTAAGGACTGAGTCCCAGAATGACGGGAATGTCGGTGGCGGTGACCCCCAGACTTCTCCAGTTCAACCATTCGTCTGAACGCTGGTTCAGGTCTACTACAGTCATTTTCGGCATTACGAGATCTCCTGATCGGGGTAATGCCGCCCAAAGGGGTGCATTACCCCATTGGGAAGGTTGAGTGATTAAGCGGTCATTGCGATCGCTTGGTCTGTGATGTACTGCTCGCACATTTCGGCGAACAACTTCGCGTAGTTTTCACACGGAAAATCAGCAACCGGGAACTCCGGATACTGAAACTGAACGTCAGGCCTGAATTGACCAATGACGGAATACCAGGCTGGTTTCCCGTCGGATTGCTCAGCTTCCTTGTGAGACTCAAAAACCGCTTCGACCCTGAACGAGCCAAAGTCACGCATTTGTTCCAAGCGTTCGAAGTAAAACATCACGGGTTTGGGTTGAGTGTTCATCGGTTAAGTCCTCTTGAGGGTTAAGAGGGGGGATGAACACTCCGAAGGAGGCTCATGACCCCCTTGGGTGGTTTATAGGTGGTTAGGAATTGACTGCTTGATCGCTGATGTCCGAGTTGCACTCGGTTCTGGCTTTTTCAAGCTCGTCGAACGCCCAGGCCAGCTCTGCTGGCTGTTTGATTCGACTTTCCATAACTTCTTTGCACGCTTCGAAGGCATTTTGTTGCACTGCCCGGTCCACCAGTTGTTTCACGGTGTTTTGAACAGCAATGGATACCTCGTCACGTGGCGGTGGTGCAGGAAGAGCAGCCGGTGAGACGACATTGTTTGCCAGCACAGCCAGGCCTTCTCCATTTTCCTCATTGAGAATCTGAAGGGCCCGGGCCATACGGGGCGTCGACATCGGCCACCATTTGCTCGCTCGTTTAACAATGCTCTTGAGCATCATTTGTTCAGCCCAATCAACCCATGGTCCAAAGCCTTTTTTGAAGGCTTCGCTGACATCCCGAATTTTATCCATGTCCGCCTTGGACATAGCTTCAACGAGAACGCCACCGGAAGGCAGCTCCGCAAGGCAGTAACCCCCGCGAATAGCGCCTCGATCCGTCGAAAACGGATCGCATTTGTGATCGGGTTTATCGGCGGGGCCTTTGTAGGTGAACTCATCATTCTCATAGACGAGTTCAGCCTTGGCCCACCGGATAGCACCAGTTTCAACGCCGATTGCGATCAGGCCGCGATAAGAGATATCGAGCATGACCTTGGCGTCTTCGTTTCGGCGCAATCTGCGTGGAACGAGATAGGCCAGACCCTGGTTTGGGTTGAGGGTTAAGCCCACAGCCGCGACGTTGTACATCGCGAGCCTGAGGCTAGACGGGTTATTCTTTGCGACATCGAGCAGGTATGAATTGTTCATTAACTGCTGAGTGGCAAAGATCTGCTCTTGTTTGAAGTCCAGGCCGGAGCCGGAAAACTTCTCTTTTGAGGATTCAATGGCCTGATGCCACTGAGCGGGTTTCACGACTTGCGGTGTGTGAGTCATAAAATGATCCCTTGCGAGTTGAGTGTTCAGGGGGATAATCCCTGAAGAGGTGAGAGTTGATGCAGACCAACCATTACATCGTCGATGACGCAGGCAATTTTCGGTTCACATCGGTTGGGCTTGAGGAACAGGGGCCTTTGCTGGCAAAAGCGGGCATTGATCCGAAGTCCATCAAGTCCTATGAGGAGTACCTTCAGAGCAGAAAGGCCGCGGGGCCTTACTTCCTGGAGTACCTCAGAGAGCAAACTGACCGAATGCTGGAAGGTCAGCCGAACACCACAGAGTGGCAGGCCGTCCGATCCATTGCGTTTGGTTCAGATGAAGAGCAGAAAGCTCTGATTGAAAAGATGAAGCGCAAACAATCGTTCAGGATTGTTTAGCCTCGGCACGGGCATTGATCTCTTCGATGATTCTGGCGCGAAGCCACTTCAGCGATTTGATCTGCTCCCGGTTGGTGAGTAGCACAAGCATTTCTTGCGAATTTGCCAGGTGCCGTTTGAGCTGCTCATCACTCGCTGTCTCCAGCCAGTAATGGACCTCTTTTCTTGAAAACCCCATGGCTGTTCCTTTGAAAAGGATGGGGCTCTCCGGTCAGGGGAAAGTCCCCATCCGGGTTTATTGGTCTACTTCACTACAGCGGAATGTCGTCCCAATCGTAATTGTCGATGGGAGGGCTCTCCTGTGAAGTCTGACCTGAAGGTACGGCAAGACCGTTCTGGGCGCCCTGAGCATCTCGTTTGAAATACTTCGGGAGCTTTTTCGGGAAGTCGTTCACCATAATTTCCGTGGTAAACCGATCTTCTCCGTTCTGACTTCGCCATTGACGGGTTTTCAATTCGCCTTCAATGAGCAGAAGATCCCCAGGTTCGATATTCATCGCGATGTGTTCAGCGGCTTTACCGAATGAAACACAGCGATGCCATTCGGTTGTTTCTTTCCATTGCTGCGATTCCTTGTCCTTGATGGACTTGGATGTAGCGACAGAATAAGAGACAACCTGGGTGCCGGTTGGCGTAGAGCGAACATCTTTCTGGCCAAGTCGGCCGATGAGCTGGACTTTCTGATACATAATCATTTCCTCTTGGGTGGAGTGTATTCAATCTCAACAGGCACACGGCTGTTGGACTGAATGAGTTGCTGCCTACGCATGTGCTCAAGTTCGAGAGGCGTAGCAATAATTGGCCGGATAGCCATGTGTTCAGGTTTCTTGACGCGGCTAAATGCATACCGAATCAGAAGGACAAGCCCTTTAACACAGTGCTGAAGGGCCCATTTCAGGGTTTGCCCCGTAACCACGAGTAGGCGATCGCTAAGAGCGGTGCCCCATCTCATGGCATTGAAGACAACCAGGCTGCCGAAGCAGAACCAGAAAAGCGCAAACAAACCGATCAACAGTTCCATCACGCACTCCGTTTAGTCGAAAAGACATAGCCGAACTCGGTGTCATACACCCAGGTCAGGTCATTTCTGGTCGAAGCGTTGAAGTGAGGAAGAACCAACACTTCACCAGCTTGCGAGGTGGCCACGATATAGCGCCCATGGGTGCTTTTCTCGATGGCCAGTTTGATTAAGTGCCCGATTTTGTTGGCGTGGGTAGAGTGATGCTTGGGGGCATCGATTTCATGAAGATTCATGAAGCGTTCCTTTTTTGAGTGTGAAACCAGATTGCCGCAGCAATCGCATCCATTTCATGGCTTAGTTGGGGATGCTTATCAGGCGCCGGCGTTCTATGAACGGTCAGCAGCAAGATTCTTGGAAAGCTTCACTGAGGACACACTCAAGTCTGTATCCGTTGACAGGGACACAGGCCGCAGTGGCCTCGGAACACTAGGGCGTGAGAATTGGCGTACCAGGTGAGATAAAGACAGACACGCAAAGACACCGGGCTGAGGTTAAGCAGCTCGAGTCAGTTGCGCGTACTGTCTGGGGGAGTTCGCGAGAAGCGAGGAGAATAGAGTCGGAAGACTCAGGACTGATGTGCGGTATGGCCGTGCTCTTTATCGGCTTCGGCCAGTAGTTTGCGATGATTGAGAGTATCAATTCTCGCGGCCACTGCGATTCCGACGACGATGAGCGCTGTTAAAACACCTACAAAGACTATCACTTGAGCCTCCATAGCTTATGAACCTCCTGTCAGTTTGGTTGATTCTTGATCATCCTTCAACTCCTTTGGGGAATTGGGGGGATGATCCAGACGGGTTCGTAAGAGTTCAACAACGGTTGTGTGATAAGCGACCTTACCAGCAACAATGACCCGTATGGCGAGAATGATGATCGCAAAGATCATATAGATCGCCAGCTTCAGGATGTCAGCGTTGATCATGACTTCCCAAAGAGAAAGGCTGATGGGTAACACAGTAAAACTGGTTACCGCCATTGAAACAGCTCTCCAGCGGGCAGCGTTGGTTTTTGAGCTGATGTACAGCTTTTGATTTGATGTGAACATGGTTTTCTCCGGTTGAGCGTTAAGCCAGATTGCCGCAGCAATCGCATCCGTTTCGTGGCTAGATTGGGGATGCTTATCAGGTGCCGAGTTCGGAGAACTACAGCAACACGATTCCGGAGATCGCCGTTTGCACGGTCAGCCCTGCCCTCTCAAAGAAAAAAGCACGGCATGACCGGAGTTCTGGCTTATAGCGAGAAAATCCAGCAGCAAGGGATGCACTGAAGAACAGAACTACAGGGTTGAAAAACGCAGATGCGAGGATACGGGAGGTTTGAGTCTGGCTATGCGCCTGATGCCAGGGTCGACTCGGTGAGGCATCAACGAGAAAGTTACAACACCGGTCTGCACCTGACAAGCAGTTGTTCGAGCAAAATGCTCAGGATTGTTACCTGTAGCTTGCGAGAGATGTCACTGGCCGCAATACAGATCTGGTGCTTTTTACGGGCTTCTGCTGGGAAGCTGGAGCAGTGCAGTGGGTACGGGAGGTACAAATAGCAAAATTTTGGGGTGGCCGCGCCAGGCGCTCAGTACCAACGTTGATTATCGTCGATTAAGGTTACTGAGATTTATTTCGAATATCAGCTGAGGAAATATCCTTTTAAGATCCTTTTTCGGTCAGCAAACAGAATATGCCCCCCTTTGCTATATCAGCCAATCATAGCGCCTTAGTGGCTGATCTGGGGCCTCATCTGATATCCGTGTTCTACATATTGTGAGTGCTCGATTCGCTTCAAAGAGCCAAACACGGTATAGCCGCCAGCAGTCCACGTACCCATGAAACCGGTCTGCGGGATCCGTATACAGTGGCACTTGAGTCGTCTGATAATTTCTTTGCTCGTACTCGCGACTCCCTACGGCGTGATTCTGCTCCCACGAGGACAGCATAGTCGTCACCGGCCCAATCTCGATTTCTGGCAGCGCTTCAGCTACAGTCTGAGAAATGCCATCATCAGCTTCGAAGTGATCCCGCATGATGTAGTAAAGACTCTTTAGCTGTTTCACTAATCCCACAATTGAGTCCACCGTATCTGGGATTTCGACTTCTCGTGAAACTGCTCGGTGCAGCATCTCGAAGCACGACTCCATCTCTGGTGAAAACCGAGCGACCGGCTCGTCTGGAAGAACAAATACCGGTCCCGTAGCTTTTCTGCTCATGATCTATCCTTACATCGATTTCTCATTTTTAACCACTACAAGAGCTTCGCCGATCACCCTCGGGTGTTAATGAATGGAAAAGCTGAGCGCCACAGCTGGACCCCATGAATTTGGCTGTGGGACGAAGTGTTTTATGCCGTCAGTATATCTCGCAGAATGCAGATCACCTCGAGACTATCTCTAAAATGGAAGCCATGCGTGTTCGGAGCGAAGTATTCGAACACAGTACTCCATGGTAGTTTTACCGACACCCATGGCATCGCAAGCAGCTTTCACCGTGTATCCCTGCTCGACCACCAGCTGGGCAGCCTCCAAATGGACTTCCGGACTGAAGGACCTCTTTTTTTCGTCTTCGTCTTCACCTGATTCATTATGTGAGTGATCATACAACTCAACATCAGGTGGCCAGATTCACTATGCCACTACATGAAATCTGTTAGGAACCGGAAGATGGATCGTGAACCAAACAAAGAATTTTCGATGACGATGCCGAACCCTCGCTTGTTAACAGCGATTCGGGGGCTGATTGAAACGGCTAGGCAGCAAGTCGTGCGAGCGGTCAACAGCTCTATGGTTCAGACCTATTGGCATATTGGCCGGCTCATTATCGAGGACGAACAGCAGGGGGAGGCCCGAGCTGCCTATGGAAAGCAGCAGCTTCAGCGCCTGTCCCAAGAATTAACCAAAGAGTTTGGAAAAGGCTTTGATGTCACGAACCTGCGTAATATGCGTCGGTTCTATGAAACGTTTCCGAATCGAGAGACAGTGTCTCCCGAATTGAGTTGGTCGCATTACAATCATCTTTCTCGCATTGAGAACCCCGAAGCTCGCGCATGGTACCAGCAAGAAGCGATCCAGGAGGGATGGAGTGTTCGTGCACTGGAACGGCAGATCGGTACGCTGTATTACGAACGGCTCCTAAGTAGTCAGGATCGGACATCGGTAAAGCAGGAGGCCAAAATCCAGACACGCCCATTGTCCGAGCCGGACGCCAAAAACTACCTGCGCGACCCCTATGTGCTGGATTTTCTTAACCTGCCTGGTGAACGGTACTTGGAAGCTGACCTCGAACGGGGGCTGATCGACAATCTTCAGGCTTTCCTGCTCGAGCTTGGCAAAGGATTCGCGTTTGTCGCCCGGCAGCAGCGCATCAGCACCGATGATCAGGATTTCTTCATCGACCTGGTGTTCTATAACTTCAAGCTCAAGTGTTTTCTTCTGGTGGACCTCAAACTGGGCAAGCTCACTCACCAGGATGTCGGTCAGATGGACAGTTACATCCGCATCTACGACCAGCACCGCAAGGGAGCCGACGATAACCCGACGATTGGCCTGATCCTGTGCAGCCAGAAAAGCGAGGCGGTGGTGAAATACTCCGTGCTCACGGACAGTGAGCAGATGTTTGCCGCTAAGTACCTGCCCTACCTGCCTACAGAAGAAGAGCTTCGGCGGGAGCTGGAACGAGAGCGGAACTTGGTACAGCAGCAGATTGAGCAGGCAAGTTCGCCTATAAATAGCAATGATTGAACGGTTCAGCGTCGTGGAATGACGCTGAGATCATGGGTTGCGGAATCCGGCCTTCCCCCAGATTTCCGGGTTGCTAAGTCCAAGCCGATGGTGCATGTTTCCTGAGTGACTCTCCCCTTGCAGGCGCATTCAGTTGCGATCAGCTTGGGGCGAAAGAACCGCCTCCCTGGCGGTTTTTTCATACCCAGGCACTGGAAATGAATACCCAAAGCAAATTGATTGCTGTCATTACGTGCCGATTTACTGCCAGTTACCCCTGTTTTGATGCGATTTGACGTTAAAACGCAAGCTTTAGGGTTTCTGACTGTCCGCTCGGGACAATGAGATTTTCTTTCACAATGGCGTTGATCGCTGCGGGGAATTCACCATAACGTCCGATTATGCGCAGTGGCCCGTTAGAGGTTGCTAGACATGGCAACTTCGTAAAAATCTAGAATTTCCGATCAGATTCGACCCAATTCAACGAACTTTCCTAAAGCCTTTCGTGTTCAGCGTCCAAAAAGAGCTTCCATTCCAAAATCGTTAAGCCTTAACCGTATTTTTCTTGACGCGGGAGATTCTGTGAGGCAGGATGTAAAGAAATACAGGGAATCATTGAGGCTCTACTGTATTTTTTTTGAAGAGTGAGTGGCAAGCGGCAACTTGTCACTAACCCAAAAAAAACTGTGAAGGTAATCAACAGGAGAATTCGGATGAGACAAGCATATCAAACGGCCACTGTATCGCAAGGCTTAAAAAACTTGAACGCCCTCTATCAAGTAAAGACAAAGAGGGACGTCTCGGTTGATGCGAAGCCACACACTGAAGCTAATACCGGTTCCGAGCAGCGCTCGAAACGCAAGAAGTTCGCTTTTCCGACCCCCAGTAATGTGTGTTCAAAGGAACCAGCTTTTTTCTGTAGCGCAGATCGTATTTTAGCTTTGTACAACAGGCGTTATGGCTGCGCACAGCAAAGGGTTACTAGTCCCGTGCGGGATTGGTTTGAGCGCGAAGCACGGCAAGCTGGCTGGGCCCAGGTGATGTTTTTAGCAGATGTTCAGGCAAGCCGGAGTGCTGGGTACATGCTGCTCGCCCCATCGTGTCCGGAGGTGTGCAATGCCATCGGCCACTAACGTCAAAAAATTGGGTGAGATTGCAAATATTCGAACGGGGTACACCTTTCGAGACAAAGTCGAAGAAGTTTCCAAAGCCGGCAATGCTCATGTTGCTCAGATCACGGAGGTTAGAGCTTTTTGGGAGGAAACCAACAGTTCGCTCTTATATCCAAGGCAGCTGCCTAAGATCCACTGGCAGGGTAAAGAAAAAATGTTTGTGTACCCCGGCTCTGTCCTGTTGCCTGCAAGGGGTTCCAAAGGGGGCTACTTTCGCGCTTCTTGCCTCATTCCGGATGAGGAAGAGCAGCTACCGGTGGTGGTTAGCAGCCAGTTTTTGGTAATGACCCCCAAAGAGTCCGTATTGCCAGAGTTCCTATGTTGGTCTCTCAATCGCCCCGCCTTGCAATACTGGCTTTCTGAGGGAGCTGGGAGCCAGGGAACGAGCATCGTGATGCTGAATATGAAGACAGTGAAAGAGCTGACGATTGAAGTCCCGAGTCTGGAAACTCAAAAAAAAATACTACACCTAAATCGGTTATGGGAAAGCGAAGGACAGTTAACGAACGCCTTACTAAAAAATCGCGAAACCATGGTCAATGGCATGTTTCAGAAGTTGCTTAAGGAGAAGACCGTATGAACCAAGATATCAAGCAAGAGCAGATTAACAAAGCCGTCTGGAACGCCTGCGACACCTTCCGGGGCACCGTTGACCCCAGCATTTACAAGGACTACGTGCTGACGATGCTGTTCGTGAAGTACCTGTCCGATGTGTACCAGGATCACTACGACAACTACGTGGCCGAATATGGTGACACCCCGGAGCTGATCGAAGAGCTGATGAAGAACGAGCGCTTTGTGCTGCCTCGGGATTCCGGCTTCTACGCCCTGTATGACCAGCGCCACGAGCCGGGCAACGGCGAGCGGATCGACAAGGCCCTGCACGCCATTGAAGAGGCCAACATCGTCAAGCTGGCCGACGTATTCCAGGACATCAGCTTCAACTCCAACAAACTGGGGGATGAGAAGCAGAAGAACGACATCCTGCGTCACCTGCTGGAAGACTTCGCCCGGCCGGAGCTGAACCTGCGTCCGAGTCGGATCGGGAAGCTGGATGTCATCGGCAACGCCTACGAATACCTGATCAAGAACTTTGCGGCCACCTCCGGCAAGAAAGCCGGTGAGTTCTATACCCCGCCGGAAGTGTCCGAGCTGATGGCCGAGATCGTCGAGCCGAAAGAAGGCGATGAGATCTGCGACCCGGCCTGCGGTTCCGCGTCCCTGTTGCTCAAATGCGCCAACCAGATCCGTAAGGGCAACGACGGCTCCAAGAACTTCGCCCTGTTCGGTCAGGAGGCCATCGGCAGCACCTGGGCCCTGGCCAAGATGAACATGTTTCTGCACGGGATCGACAACCACAAGCTGGAATGGGGCGACACCATCCGGAACCCCAAGCTGCTCGATGAGAATGGCGGCCTGAAGCACTTCGACATCGTGGTGGCCAATCCTCCCTTCTCACTGGAGAAGTGGGGCTTTGAGGGCGCAGACAGCGATCCGTATAGCCGGTTCCGGCGCGGGGTACCGCCCAAGTCCAAGGGCGACTACGCCTTTATCCTGCACATGATCGAGACGCTGAAGCCGAAGACCGGCCGCATGGCGGTGGTTGTGCCCCACGGCGTCCTGTTCCGGGGCTCAGCGGAGGGCAAGATCCGCCAGAAGCTAATCGAAGAAAACCTGCTGGATGCCGTCATTGGCCTGCCCGAGAAGCTGTTCTACGGTACTGGCATTCCGGCGGCGGTACTGGTGTTCCGTAAGGACAAGACCGACAACAACGTGCTGTTCATCGACGCCAGCCGCGAGTTCCAGGCCGGCAAGAACCAGAACCAGTTGTCCGACGAGAACATCGCCAAGGTGGTCGACACCTACAGGCAGCGCGAGAACCTCGACAAGTACGCCTATCTGGCCAGCCTGGAGGAGATCCAGGAGAACGATTTCAACCTCAACATCCCCCGCTACGTGGACACCTTCGAGGAAGAGGAAGAGATCGACCTGATGGCCGTGCAAGTGGAGCGGAAGGAGATCGAGGTCGAGATTGCGAAGCTGAACGAGCAGATGGACGGCTATCTGAAGGAGTTAGGTTATGGTGCCTGAGGGTTGGGAAGTCAGACCTCTAGGGGAAGTAGTTAATTTTCTTGACGGTAAACGAAAACCTCTAAAGTCTGAGGATAGAAAGAAAATAAATGGTCCATACCCGTATTATGGTGCCACTGGTGTAATTGATTGGGTAAATGATTATATTTTTGACGATGAGCTAATACTCATGGGGGAAGATGGTGAGAACATACTATCCCGGAGTTTACCTCACGTTTTCCAGATTAGTGGACAAAGTTGGGTTAACAACCATGCTCACGTTCTGAAACCAAAGTCTAGCTCAGATATTGGATATTTAACGGCCTACCTTGAAAGCCTTCGCTATGAAAAATATAACTCAGGGTCCGCCCAGCCAAAATTGAACAAGGCTGTTTGCGAGAAGATACCTGTATTGTTGCCCCCCCTCCCCGAACAAAAAAAGATCGCCCAGATCCTCTCCACCTGGGATCAGGCCATCACCGCCACCGAGCGCCTGCTTGAGAACAGCCAGCAGCGGAAGAAAGGGTTGATGCAGCAGTTGCTGACCGGGAAG
>Ga0114984_1000054_pt1 | contig 43437 bp, 34 predicted proteins | sample Shrwel1BS1Day1_FD_96987 | JGI IMG/M metagenome (GOLD analysis project Ga0114984, IMG submission 96987) | Subsurface microbial communities from deep shales in Ohio, USA - Utica-3 well 1 S-1-Day1 | ecosystem: Environmental > Aquatic > Deep subsurface > Shale gas/oil reservoir > Produced water/Flow...
ATCTCGCCCATCAGACCTTCGCCGATCCCGATCATCTGGAGCGCGCTATCCACACCGCAGTCCACCAACTCAACGTCGAGCGAAAGCCCCTTGCGTTGGGCAAGCAGCGAATCTCTGCTTAGATCTCGGCCGGAATGGAGCTGAGCCACTGCCGAAAGGCGGTGGCGTCGGCCGCAGACCCGAAATGGTAGTTGTCGCCACTGACGTAGAACCAGCCGGAGCCGGCCCTGGCCTCGAGCCAGGCGACCATCCCTGAGGCTCGCCCGCGCCCCGGCTCGCCAGGCTCAGATGCGAGATCGGTTCCTTGGCGCGAGCCCATTCCATCGGCGTCAGTCTGTTCATCGCCGAGGCCAAGACGACTGTTCGGCGGCGCTGTCGATCCGACAGCGCCGGTTCTCCACATGAACTTGTCAGGCTGCGGCGCCGTCGAGCACCGCGCCGACGGGATGGCGACGCAGCACCGCCTCGATGATCTTCGGCTGATCGACCGGCGCGAAAACCCGAGGGGTGAAGGCGATGATCTCCACGAAACAGCCCAGGGCGACCAGGGCGTCGCGATCCGTCCGGCCGCCGACGACCTCAATGCGCCAGCGGTCCATGACCCGGGACCGCTTCAGCCAGAGACCGCCCTCCAGCGACAGCTGGACGTTGCGGTCCAGGATCGTGGCGGCGGTCCTCGCGCCGTCCGCCCAGGCCTCGGCGACGTCGGTCAGGCCCAGGCTCGTCTTGAGGGTGCGGGCCTGGACGGCGTCCAGCACCCGCCCCAGCCAACGGCGTCCGTCCGGCGCCCGCACCCGACGGACGGAACAGCCCCGGGCCGGCAGACGCCCCCAGATCGGCAGCAACAACCCGGTCGCGAGGGTGAGTTCGCGGGTTCGCCATGGATCGGTTCCGGCGACCTCCTCGTCCCAGACCCGCCGCCAGGCCGAGCGTTCCGCCGGCTTCCAGGCGGATTCCTCGAATGTCTTTTCGGGCATGGTCTGGCGATCGTCAGGCCGAACGAGGCGCACGGCGGTGATCAGCCTGTTTTCATCGGTCGAGGTCGTAAGGCCCAGCTCGGCGATCGCGGCCCGGCCTGACTTTTCGTTGATGACCAATTGGTGGGCGACGTCGTCCGCCCAACCCAGGGCATCGTCCGAGACAAGGATCTCGCGGCGGACCTTCAGCGAGAAGGTCATCAGAGCCGTCTCGGCGCCGGTGGAGACATCGGTCCGGATGACTTCCTGATCCTTGACCTCAAGCTCCTCGGCCTCGATGTCCTCCAGGCCGCGGTCCAGATCGCCCGAGGCGGCCGCCCGTTCGAGGATGCCCGAGAGGATGCGATCGAAGTCGGCGAACAGGGCATTCTGGTCGGCGATGCGCAGCGCCAGCAGCCGGTTCAGGAAGGTGTGGATCGGCGGAAGGTCGTCGGAGGGCTTCAGACCGCCGTCATCATCAAGCAACTTCAGGCTCGTCTTCGCCATGAAGGTCTCAAGCGTCATCGAGTCCAGCTCCCCGAAGGTGAGCGCGCCATAGAAGACGAGAAGCGCGCGGCGCGCCCACGGGCTCTCCAGATTGTCCTCGGCGCGGAACAGGCCGGCCCCGGCGGTGCGTCGCTCTCCGCGGGTAAGCGCACCCAGCGAGTCCAGCCGCCGCGCGATCGTCGAGGTGAACCGCTTCTCGCCCTGGATGTCGGTGGTGACTGGCCGGAACAGCGGCGCAGACGCCTGGTGGGTCCGGTGGCTGCGGCCCAGACCCTGGATGGCGGCGTCGGCGCGCCAGCCGGGTTCGACCAGATAGTGGACGCGCCGCTGGCGGTTCTCCGCCGACAGATCGGCGTGGTAGCTGCGCCCCGTTCCCCCGGCGTCGGAGAAGATCAGCACCCGCTTGCGGCCGGACATGAAGGCGTCGGTCTCCGCACGAGCGGCAGAGGCTCCCCGCCTTTCGACCACCCGGCGTCCGTCGCGCACCGCCACCCGACGCGATCGGCCGGTGATCTCGGCGACCGCGTCCGTGCCGAAGGTCTCCAGCAGGGCGTCCAGGACGCCGGGTACGGCGGGAAGGCAGGCCATGCGACCGATCAGAAACTCCCGACGCTCGATCGCTTCCCGGCTGACAGCGGGCCGGCCATCGACCATGACCGCAACCATCGTCACCCCGCCATCGTCGTCCTCGATCGCCTCCATCAAATGGACCGGAAAGGCTTCGCGCAGATAGTCGAGGACGTATTCGCGCGGCGTCAAATCGATCGAGAGGTTGTTCCACTCCTCGGGCGGGATCGAGGACAGTCGGCGTTCCATCACCGCCTCATTGGTCGAGACGATCTGGACCACGGCCGACCGATCCGACGCAAGGTCGTCGCGGATAGAGGCGACGAGACTCGGCACCTTCAGGCCGGCCAGCAGGTGGCCGAAGAAGCGCAGCTTGGCGCTCTCGAAAGCGGAATGGACCGCCGAAGCCGCCATGGCGCTCTTCGGCTTGCCTGCGTCGTCGCTCAGGCCGGTGGCCTTGAGCGCCTCCGCCAGATTGGCGTGGATCATCTGGAAGGCCTCCGCCCAGGCGTCCCAGATCCCGATGTCGTCAGGCGTCAGCGGATGGACGAGCGGCTCATACTCGACGCCTTCGAAGGACAGGCTGCGCGCCACATAGAGGCCCAGCGCCTTGAGCTCGCGCGCGACCAGCTCCATGGCCGCGACCCCGCCTCGGTCCATCGCGTCGAGGAAGTCGGCGCGGCTCATGAAGGGCGCTTCCGGCCCGCCCCAGAGGCCCAGCCGGGCGGCGTAGGCCAGGTTCTCGGCCGTGGTGGCTCCGGTCGCCGAGACATAGAGGATCCGTGCCTTGGGCAGGCGGTTCTGCAGCGCCAGGCCCGCCATCCCCTGGAGCGAGGCCTTCTTCGTCCCCCGCGCGCCCTTGCCGCCCCCGGCCGCATTGGCCATGGCGTGGGCCTCGTCGAAGGCGATGACGCCGTCGAAGTCTTCGCCCAGCCAGGCCACGATCTGCTCGAGCCGGGATTGGCGCGCGCCCCGCGCCGGCTGGCGCAGGGTCGCATAGGTGGTGAACAAGATGCCGCGATCCAGCCGGACCCCGTCGCCCTGTTTCCAGCTCGACAGGGGCACGATATCGTGGGCGCCGCCGCCAATGGCGCCCCAGTCGCGGCGAGCATCCTCCAGCAGGGCGTCGTTGCGAGACAGCCAGATGGCGCGGACCCGACCCTGGGTCATGTTGTCGGCGATGACGGCGGCGATCTGGCGGCCCTTGCCGCAGCCGGTGCCGTCGCCAAGGAAGAAGCCGCGACGAAACTGGACCGCGTCCTCCTGATCATCGCGCATGAGGGTGACCTCATGGGCGGCCTCGCCCAACCTAAACCGGCCGGGCAGGAAGGCCCCATGAGCCTCGCCGGCGTAGATCACCGTCTCGGTCTGGGCGTCCGAGATCCGGCCCTCGGCGCGCAGGGCGGGCGGCAGCTCCGGGCGGTAGGTCGGCGCGGGTGGTGCGACCGAGGCCATGGGACCGGACTCGACGAGGGGCGAAGGATGCGGTCGGGGATCTGGCAGGACGATCCGCGCCAGGGCATGGGCCTGATAGAGGCCGACGTCGCGGCCCTCGCCCGCCCAGGGCCGCACCTCATAAGCCAGAGGTGTTGAGCCGGCCAGGAAGGCCAGTCGGCCTGCGGGAAGGGCGAGACCTCGTTCGCGCGGCGCGAGGAAGGCGGCGGCGTCCAGCGTCAACCGCACCCGCGGACGGGCGGTGCCGCGGTCCGGGAGGCTCGCCAGGATCCGGGCGGTCGCCTCCAGATCCTCGGGCTGATGGAGAAGGCCGTCCCAGACGGTGGTCCCGCCCCGGTCCATGACCAGCAGGCCGGTCTCGACCGAGGTGCCGTGTTTGGCGAAGGCGCGCGCGGGAAACGCCACAGCGGCCACCATAACGCCGTGGCCTTCGAGCGCCCGCCTCAGATTGGTGTCGGCGAGGGCGGTGAGGGGCACGATGGCCGCCATTCGTCCGCCGTCCGCCAAGACCTTCAGCGACGCGATGATATGGGCCTGAAGGTCCGAGAAGGGCGGGTTGCAGACGACGACGTCGAACGATCCGGCGTCCTCAAGAACATCGGGCAGATGACGACCGTCGTGACGGCGGCGCGTCGCATTGGCAAACAGCCCGTCGAGGAGCGCGGCACGCGTGGGCGCAAGCTCATTCAGCGTCAGGCTCGCCCCGCACGCTTCCGCGACCACCGCCAGCAATCCGGTCCCGGCCGAGGGCTCTAGCACAACGTCGGTTGGCCGGACCTGCGCCGCCAGCACCGCGAGGGCGGCGAGTTGGGGCGGGGTGGAGAACTGGTCCAGCGCGACCTGTTCCTCGCTGCGCCGACTGTGGGTCAGGCCGAGTGCGGAGACCCCGGCGAGCAGAGCGGCGATCTCGGCCGGCGCGTCCTCGAGCCGGGCGATCTGCGGTGCGAGGCGGCGGATCTGAAGCACGGTCGCGGCCTCGATGGCGTCATAGGCGTCACGCCAGGTCCAACCGCCCTCGGCGTCGGATGAACCGAAGGCGGTGGTCATGACCTCGGCTACGAGGCGTCGATCCAGCGGGCGCGAGCGGGCCAGGTGGATGGCCAGTGCGCGGGCGGCGGCCAGGATGTTGGCGGGGGCATCTCCGGTGGCGGCATCGGCGAACAGGGACAGGTTGCGGGTGGTGGACATGGGAAGGCTCCGATCGCCTGGAGCGGAGGGCTCCTCCCTCTCGGTCCTCCAGGCTCGCTTCGCTCCGCCCTTCCTTCGTCTCCCGGCTGTCGGGCCCGCGCGCACGACGACAACAGAAAAACACCGCCCCGGCAGGTCGCCGGGGCGGTGTTTCCGTGTACGGACGATCAGGCGGCGGCGACGTCCAGAGCCGCCTCGCCCGCCGAGGTGACGGCGAAGACACCGGCCCCTTCGTCGTCCTCGTCCAAGCCATACCCGTCATCGCCGCCTTGACCCTCGTCATCCCCGTCGATGGTGGGGGCGGCGTCCTGGTCCTCAGAGTCCGGGGCGTCGGGGACAGCGTCTGCGTCGATCGGCGCGGCCCACGACAGGGCGGCCGGGGCCCAGGTGCGGTTTGCGGCCTGTTCTGCCACCCAGTCGACAAGCTCGGTCTTGCGGAGCGTCTTCGCCCGTTCGTCCTCCGCGCCCATGGTCTCAAGCATGCCCGTCAGCAGGCCCTTGGAATGGGGCTGCAGGAACTGAGCGTCGGGCGTCCAGTGCAGGGTGATGTCCGCCAGACAGAGCGCCGCCAGTTCCGCCGCCTCGGCCCGCGCTCTGCGCCGGATCGAGAAGGTCTTCTCCTCTCGGACGTCCAAGCTGATGGCGGTCAACTCCGCCAGCAGTCCCATCTTCTCGCCGTGGGCAAGTCGGTGGACCCAGGCGATGACGGTCTCACCCGACGCTTCCCAGGCTGTGCGACGATCCTCGAGCCGGCGACGCACGTCCCCGTCCAGGGTCTCGATGATCCGGCCATTGGCGGGATTGAACCCGCTGGCCGTAATGGCCAGGGCCGAGTCCACGCGCCCCACGTAGGCGCGCCGGACGAGGAGGGTGAATAACCGTGCGATCAAGGCCGTCAGAGCCGCCCCGGGATCGTCGGCCAGGGCGCGGATAAGTCCCCGCGTCGCCACATCGGTCCGCACGGCGTGGAGGGCGTGATTGACGCCTTCGGTGTCCGGCTCGGGCGCATCGACCTCGGGCGGGACATAGGCCGGCGGCGCCGAGGGACGACGTGAGGCCTCGGGCTCGAGGTCCTCATCGTCCTCGACCTCGGGCTCCTCCGGCGTATAGCAGCGCACTTCAACGCCTGCGCCCGGAGCCGGCCACATCACCATCGTGGTCACGACCCGGCCGCCGCAGCCGGTCTGGTCCGAGGCGATCCGGGCGTGGATCATGTCAACGATCGCGAGATCTGCGACATCGGGCCTGTCGACATCCGCCAAGGCTACCCGGGCAGCTTCCGTCCGCTCGGTGAAGACCTCGCGCTGGGCGCGGTAGCGGGACATTTCCTCAGCCGGAAGCGAGCCGTTGTAGACATGGCCAAGGGCTTCCAGGTCGTCCGGAAGCTCAGGTTCGGGGCCTGCGGTGACGTGGACCGCGATCCCTTCGGCCTCGAACACGGCCGCGATCCCGCGTGCGCGACGGGTCCACACGTCGGTCAGAATGTCCGGGTCGAGCAGAACCGGCGGCAGTTCGCCGAACAGGTCCGTTTCGGTGCGACCGCCGGCGTCGGCATAGGCTTGCGGATTGACCAAAGCGCAGCGCCGATCGCGCGTGGTGACGCGGCTGTCGTCGAGACGTTCGCTGACCCGCCACTCCTGGAAGCCATGGCCGTCCAGCGTCATCTGGGCGATATCCTCCTGCTCCTGACGATCCGGCAGTCGTGCCAGCAGCCGGGTCTGGCGAAGCGTGATGCGGCCGGCCTTCAGAGCGACCAGAGCGGCCGGTGCGACTCCGGACAGGGCGGCCAGGCGCTTGATCTCGATCTCGTCATAACCGAGCGCCCGGGCCATGGCGGTGATGGTCAGCTTCGACTTCAGCATCCGGCCGATGGCCGCGATGACGTCGGCCACATGGACGGGCACGGCGGTGTTGGTCAGCAGGATCGCCGCCGCCTGGCGCGCCGGATCGGTCTCGACATAGGTCCGGACCGGATAGTCCTCGTCGATGTCGCCCGCCTTGAGCAGGATCGCCAGCGCCAGCCTCCGACGGCGGCCGTCCAGAGCCATGAACGCCTGCTCCTTCTTGCCGCGCCCGGGCCTTACGGTCATGGGCTGAAGCTGGCCCGCCGCCTTCAGAGTGGCGGCCAGGGTCGGAATATCGTCGTCCGGCGGTTCGCCATAGCGCAGGTTCTCGCGGGCGATGCCGAGGTCCCCGAGGCGGACGATGCGTTCCACGGGCGTGAAGATGACGGCCGGGGCCGTAGTCGCAGGGACAGGGGTTGTGGGGGTGATGACGGGAACAAGGTCGGTCATGAGGTCTCTCCTGCCGGGCGACAGGGCCCATCCCCACCGCTCGGGCGCCCCTCAGCCCCCTCGCTCCTTCCTTTGCGACGCCGCCGCGACCGCGACCTCGTTCCAGTCGCCGAACGGCGGCGCGGGCCAGGACACCCCGACCTCCAGACCGTCGCGCACCAGGCGACGCCGGAGCCGGGCCGCCGCCGTTTCACCGACAGGACCCCGGTCCGCGGCGATCAGCACGCGGCGCACGCTGGCCGGAGGTCGCCAAGCGGCGAGATTGTTGGCGGCCATCAGGGCCCAGCCCGGAAGGCCGAACCGGTCCATCGCCGACAGGGTCGTGACCACCCCTTCGCCGACCAGCATGTCTTGGGCGGCAGGCGAGAGGCGAACGGCCGCACCGGGCGGGACCTGACCCACTGTTTTGCGGGCCAGGCGCAGGCCAGCGGCGAGCAGACCATTGGCTTCGAGATAGGTCACCTCGACCGCCGTCAGACGATCGTCGGCGTCGCTGATCCGGGCGATCAGAGCCGGACGCGAGCGCCCGCCGGCCTGGTAGACCGAGAGGGGGGCCGCGGGATGCAGGCGAAGATTGGACGCAGCGGCTCCGCCCATGACCGCGCGCCGCTGCAAATAGAGTCCGGCCGTGCCGTATGATGCGCGCTCGGTGGTCGCTCCCCACAGACGGGACGCGGTCTCGACGCGAAGGCGACGGTCCGGTCGGGGCGAAGAGGGCCGCCCACGCCCGCCGCCGGTCAGCCGGCCGGCATCGTCGATGAAACCTCGCGTGCGAAGATCGTCCCGGGCGGTACGCCAGTCGGCGCCGCCGAACCCGTGGATGATGACCCGATCGTTGGCGAGCAGCAGGGAGACGGATCGGTCGGCAGCGCTGTGACCCGGGGCGGGAATGTTCGCCCGCGAGCCGCCGGCATAGAGGTCGCCACCCAGGGCAGCGACAATGGCGCGCAGGGTCATGGCCGCCTCAGATTAGCCCGAGCTGTTTGAAGCTCGCCGTGCCCTGGCGGCCGATGACGAGATGATCGTGGACCTGCAGGCCGAAGACGCGCGCCGCGTCGACGATCTGCCGCGTCATCTCGATATCGGCCCGGGACGGCGCCGGGTCGCCCGATGGATGGTTGTGGACGAGGATGAGGGCGGAGGCCGAAACCTCGAGCGCGCGTCGGACGACTTCCCTGGGATAAACGGGCGCATGATCGACCGTCCCTTCGGCCAGGAATTCGTCCCGGAGGAGGATGTTCTTTTTGTCGAGATACAGGGTGCGGAACTGCTCTCTCGGTTCGTGGGCCAGGGCCGAGCGGACATAGGCCACAAGGGCGGACCACGAGGACAGGACGGGGCGGCGGCAGGCCTCCGACCGGGCCAGCCGCACGCTCAGGCGGCGCAGCATCTTGAGATCCGTGATCGTGGTCGCGTCGAGCCGGGCGGCCCGCGCGAGCTCGGGCGGATCCGCCGCGACTACGGCGGCCACCGAGCCGAAGACGTCCAAGAGCGCATCTACGGCCTCGGGAATGTCCCGCTGCGCCATCGTCCGCGTCATCAACAGGGAGAGCAGGGTCGCATCATCGAATTCCTGATCGCCGCCGTGAGGCGGATCGAACAGCGGCGCCGACGGTCGGCCGGAAGACTTGGGCGTCGACGAGGGCAAGGGTCGCATCTCGGGCTCCTGGTTGCGCGCCCCGGATCGGGGCGGCCGCCCCCGCCCTTCCTTTTTTCTCCGCCGGCCGTTGGCGGAGCCTGCCGATGACCTCAGGCTGTGCCGATGAAATGGCTTCTGATCCTCGCCGGTCTTCTGCTCGCCCCCACCGCCGCCCACGCCGACCCTTGCGAGGCTCGTCTGCCAGCGCGCGAGGGCGAGACCTTCGCCGGGATCGTTCGCTACGTCGGGGACGGCGACAGCCTCTGTCTGGGACCGAGCGCAGACCCCGCTACCTGGATTGGGGTGCGTCTGTCCGATTTCGATGCGCCGGAACTCCACAGCCTGACCGGCCGTGTCGATCGTGATCGCGTTTCCGGCCTGGTTCACGGACGCGTCCTAGGGTCTGTTGAGATTCACCGCGAGTGAATGACGGCTGCTGCGAGTCGCCAGTTTCAGTGCTGATCATGCACGGCGAACGGGATGACATCGAGCCGTTCAATGGCGGGCAATCGCCGATGCAGCTTGTGGCGCGCTCCCAATCCCAGCCGTTTCGGCCGGTACGTTACGATGTGGACTTCTGGCGGCAGGCGGATGGGTGCGCCTTGGCGCCCGTGATCCAGCCGCGCGGCTGCCGTTCCCCTCATGATCGCCCTGCACGGCGGGGCGGCAACCGGACCCGCGCGCCGAGGACGCGTTCGCAGAGACGTTGAAACCGCTCAGCGACGACTGGGGACAAGGCCGCTCCGCCGCAGCTCGCCGAGCTGAGGTTCCGCAACACGCGACCGGCTAGAGGTTCGTCGGCTTCCAGGGCGTCGAGGAGCATCGGGTAGGCGGCCGGCACCGAGGTGAAAACGGTAGGGCCAGCGGCCTCCAGCGCTTTGAGCGTGCGAGCGAAATGGTCTGGCGCCGGCAGACCGGAATCGATCCAGTAAGGTCCACCCCGGAGCATGACGGTGTGGAGATTGATGTTGCCGCCATAGGTGTGGTGCCATGGCAGCCAGTCCCTGGCAGGCGCGTTACAAATCGATACAGACTGGCGCCCCTGTCTACAGGATTTGTCGGCATCATGTTCTCGACCCTAGACGGGTGGACCGGATGTCCGGCGCCCGAGGAAGTGAGAGGACAGTCGTGAGAATTCGGATCGCATTGGCCGCCGGTTTGCTCGCCGCTATGGCGACGACGGTCTTGGCGCAGGACCACAATCCTCCTGGACGCCGGGGCGGCGTCGGCACCAACTGGGAGAATCCACGGGGTCCTCGCGGGGGTCCAGGCGCATCGCCGGATCGCATCTACAGACTTGATGGCCACCGTTATGTCTTCGTCGCGCGGCCGGCCGGATACTATTACAACGGCGCCTATGGCTACTACCACCCGGCCTACGGCTGGTGGAATCAGGCCGGTCAGTGCTGGCGAGACCCGGACTGGAATCCGCCAGGCCCGGCGGGCGGGCCGGGGACAAACTGGGAAAATCCGCCTGGCCTGGCCGGTGGGCCCGGCGCGTCTCCCGATCGGTTCGGTCGCTGCTACTAGATCTGAAGGCTCGCGGACGTCCGGTCTTGACCGCGATGGTGTCACCCGACCTTCAAAGGGCGAGGTCCAGCAAGAAGACATGCGGACCGGCATTGGCGTCAGGAGCTGTGTCCGACGGAATGGCGGGGAACGCGCGTTTGACCATGACGCGGCGCCGACGAGGGTCGGCGTTGCACTCCGGAGGTCGCCATGCTCGCCAACGGTCAAAATCTGAACGCCGCCATCGCCCTGACCCGCTTCGGGTTGGGCGCCGGACCGGAAGAGATCGCGACGTTGGGAGATCCGCGTGGGTGGCTGGAAAGCCAGGTGCGCGAGACGGGCGCTCCCAATCCTCCAGGGGCCTTTCCCGGCAGTTCTGAACGCATGGAGGCGTTCCTCGCCTATCGCGCCGATGCCGCCCAGGGCCGGCAGAACAGTCGCCCGGACGGCGCGCCTGCCCTGAACCGTGAAGCGGCCCCGGGAATGAACCGGCCGCCGACGTCGGATATGACCGCCACATCACCTGAGCCTGGGCGACCCGATCCAGATCGTCCCACGTCCGAGGAGGCCCAGGCCGCGTTCGACGCGCGGCGCGACAGTCGCCGCGAACTCGTTCAGGGCGTCGCGCAGGAGTTTCTGGGCCGTACGGCATGGGGCGCGACCACCGACGCAGGCTTCGCCGAGCGGTGGGCCTTGTTCTGGGCCAACAGCTTCACGGTCTCCGCGACGAAATTTCAGTCGGCCGTGTTCGCCGGACAATACGAACGAGAAGCCGTCCGGCCCCATGTGTTCGGCAGGTTCGAAGACCTCGCCGTCGCTGCAGAACAGCATCCGGCCATGCTGCTTTATCTCGATCAGGCCCAGTCCGTCGGGCCGGGAAGTCAGGCCGGTCAGCGCCGCAGTGCGGGGCTGAATGAGAATCTGGCCCGTGAGATCATGGAGTTGCACACGGTTGGGGTCGATGGCGGATACACCCAAGGTGACGTGACCGAATTCGCCAGGGCCCTGACCGGCTGGTCCGTGCCTCTCGGCGGTGGCCAGGGCCAGGCCGGGCTGCAGAACACCGCGATGGGCGCGGGCGGCGGTCGTCGCGGACAGGGCCGGTATTCCCGGGCGCAGGCCGCGCTCCGAGGGGAAGCCGGCGAGAACGGATTCGTATTTCGTCCCATCGTCCATGAGCCCGGCGCCCGCACCGTTCTGGGCAAGACCTATTCGGAAGGCGGACTGGCTCAGGGCGAGTTGATCTTGAGGGATCTGGCCAATCACCCGGCGACCGCACGGCGGCTGGCCCGGAAGATCGCGGTCCATTTCGTGGCGGATGATCCGCCTCGAGCCCTGGTCGACAGGCTCGAGTCGGCCTGGACACGATCGAGCGGAGACCTGGCGGTCGTGGCCCGGACCCTGATCGCGGCGCCCGAGGCCTGGACGCCGCAAGCCGCAAAGATCAAGACGCCCTACGAGTTCATCGTCTCGACGCATCGCGCCCTCGGAACCACGCCTCAACGTCCACAACCCTTGCAGCAGGCCTTGATCGGGATGGGGCAGCCCGCCTTCAGCGCGCCCTCGCCCGAAGGCTGGCCCGAAACCGCCGACGACTGGGCGGGACCTGACGCCCTGGTCAAGCGGCTCAACTACGCCAAGACGGTGGGCGACCTGGCCCGCGCCTCCGATCCCAACGCGGTTGCCGAGGGCGCGCTCGGCGAGCGGCTGTCGGAGCGCACACGACTGGCCGTGGCCCGCGCCGAGAGCCGCCCCGAAGCAATCACGCTTTTGCTGATGTCTCCGGAGTTCCAACGCCGATGACCCAAGATCCCAAGACAAGCCTGACGATGAACCGCCGCTTTCTTTTGGGCGCCTCGGCCGCCGGAGTCAGCCTCGCCTTCGCCGGTCGAACGGCCGCCCAGGCGACGAGCGCCGCCAAGATGGTCGTGATCATCGCCCGCGGCGCGATGGACGGCCTGTCCGTCACCGTGCCCTATGGAGATCCGAACTATGTCGCGCTGAGGGGGCCGTTGGCGATCGCTTCGGCCGGCCAGGCGAACGGCGCCCTGGCGCTCAACGAAGGTTTCGGCCTGCATCCGGCCTTGGCGGGCTTGCACGCGCTCCATGGCCAAGGCCAGCTTCGCTTTGCGCCGGCGGTGGCGATCCCGGTGCGGGTGCGCTCGCATTTCGACGCCCAGGACGTGCTGGAGAACGGCGGCGAGGGCTTGCGGCAGCAAACCGATGGTTGGTTGAACCGTGCGCTCGCTGCAGGAGGGGCGCGGACCTACACCGGGTTGTCGATCGGCCCGCAGACGCCGCTAATCCTCAGAGGCGAGGCGCCGACGTCGAGCTGGGCGCCTGGAGGCGTCGTTGAGGGAGGCGACCGTATCGCGTCCTTGTTGCAGGACCTCTATGTCGAGGATCCGCTCCTTGGCGTGAACCTGGCGCGAGGCCTTGAGACCGAGGGCATGGCCATGGCGGCCGGCGACGGCACCCAGGTCCGGCGCAACGACGTCTCTGGTCTGGGACAGGCGATCGCGCGGCTGATGACGGGTCCGTCCGGGGCCAATATGGTGGCCCTGTCCGTCGACGGGTGGGACACCCACGCGCGTCAGCTGGGGCAGTTGCAGGCCCGACTGACCGGGCTCGACCAGGTGGTCTCAGGTCTTCGCACCGGTCTCGGCGACGACTGGGACGACACCGTCGTGATCATCGCAACCGAGTTCGGTCGCACCGCCCGCATCAACGGCACCCAAGGAACCGACCACGGCACCGGTTCGTCCCTGCTGCTGGCGGGAGGCGCGCTAAAGCCGGGGGGAATGATCGGCGACTGGCCAACCTTGGCCGATAATCGCCTGTTCGAAGGCCGCGACCTGACGCCAAGTCTCGACGTGCGCTCCGTGTTCAAGGGCGTGCTTCGAGATCACATGGGCATCGACGCGGCCGCGCTGGACACGCGGGTGTTCCCTGGGAGCGGGGTCGAGGCTCCTGCGACTTCGGGACTTGTCTGAGTCGCAACGATTTGAAGTTCGGACGCCGCGTCCTGTCCATCGCGTGTGGCGGTCGTGCGACTTTGCAATCGCTACCGCGCCCGTGGGTGCATTGGCCCGAGGGCGACAGGCTTGCGGTGCAAGCGCAAAACAGCCGCTCTCCGCCCCCCGGCGTCTTACAATTTATCAGGCAGACTTCGCGATGCGACGCAGGCCGTAACCCCGCCTCCCGGGGTCGGATCCAGCCGTAGCGACGCGCCCATCCGCTGCGCCAACGACCAGGCAATCGACAGGCCGAGGCCTGACCCGCCCGTGTCGCGGCTTCGAGAGGCCTCGCCCCGGGCGAAGGGCTCGAAGGCGCGGGGCGCGAAATCGGCGCTCAGCCCGGGGCCGTGATCGACGATGGTCAGCAGCCAGTCATCGTCGTCTCGCGCGAAATAGACCTCGGCCTCGCCGGCATAGATGACGGCGTTCTCGATAAGGTTCTCGATGATGCGGCGTAGCGAGGCGGCGTCGGCGGGGACGGTCCCGGCGTCGATGTGGCCGAGTTGGACGGACTGTCCCAGCGACGTCCGTTCCCGGGCGATGTCCTTCAGGATCGCCCCGATGTCCACGGGCTTGAGGACGACAGGCGTTTCCTCGCCACGCGCCACCATCAAGACGTCCTCGATCAGGGCGGCGGCGAGGGCGATGTCCCGGTCCCCCCGCGCCCGCTGGTCGTTGTCCTCGATGAGCGCCACCCGCAGGCGAAGCCGGGTCAGCAGGGTTTTCAGGTCGTGCGCCACGGCGGCCAGCATGCGCATCCGCTCCGCCATGAGCCGGCGGATCTCGCCGCGCATGTGGTTGAAGGCGCCGGCGACCTGGCGGGCTTCGATAGGACCGGTCTCGTCCATCGGCGGCGCATCGAGATCGACCGCGAACCGGTTCGACGCGCTGGCGATCATCTCCAGACGGCGCGTCGCCTGTCGCACCGTCCGCCAGACCAGGATGGCGGCGACCAGGGCTGCGGCGAGGTTCAGAAGCAGGCCCGCCATGGCCACGCCGCGCCGGCGCTGCTGCAGGCTTGGGGCCACGATCAGCCGCTGGCCATCCTTCAAGGCGACTGAAAACGCGTACCGGCCGGTCTCCCTGCCCCGGAGCGGGCCGCGCCGGCCCTCGCGAACGAGGATCTGGACGTCCCGGCCCTCGAGGGCGGCGCCGTAGCCCGCGAACAGGACGGGCAGGACGCCGTGGCGCTCACGATATCCCTCTGGCGTGTTCCGCGTCAGATAGAACCGGGTGGCGTCCCCGTTCATCGCCACGAGGATGTCGTCGCGCTGATTTTGCGGTATCCGGTCCAGGGCGTCCGCCGCCGCCGCGATCCGAACGGGCACCGGAAGGCGCCACGAGGTTCCTTCCGCGCCTCTCAGCCGGGTAAACCCGACCAGGCTCACGCCTTGGGCGACCACGACGAGGACGACGAGGACCAGCGTCAGTCGCGTGGACAGGGAAAGGCGCGATCCGGCCGTCATGATGCTGTAACCTCGGCGGTGAACAGGTATCCAGCGTTGCGCACGGTCCGGATCAGGGCAGGCTGGCGGGGATCATCGTTGAGCTTGCGCCGTAGCCGCGAGACCTGGATGTCGATCGACCGATCGAAGGCGTCCGCCTGACGGCCCTTGAGCACGTCCATGATGTCGTCGCGCGACAGAACCTGTTGCGGCCGTCGGACGAAGGCGGTCAGGAGGTCGAACTCACCCGCCGTCAGTTCAATAGCGAGCCCATTTTCGGCTTCCAGCGCCCGTGTGGCCAGGTCCAGGCGCCAGCCGGCAAAGGCCACGCGCCGCGCCTCGGCGCCTGGCGCCGCCCCGGCCCGTTGCGACCGGTCGCGGCGGCGCAACAGCGCCCTGACACGCGCCACCAGTTCGCGCGGCTCGAAGGGCTTACCGATATAGTCGTCGGCGCCGACTTCCAGACCGATGACCCGGTCCATCGGCTCGCCCCGCGCCGAGGCGATCAGCACTGGCATGTCGCTCATGCCCTGAAGCTTGCGGCACACGGATAGACCGTCCTCCCCGGGCATCATGAGATCCAGGATGATCAAATCAGGCTTGCGAGTCTCGTAGTGTCGCCAGAACGCCTCGGCGTCCGGCGCCGCCTCACACTCAAGCGCTTCGCGCGCCAGCAGGGCGCAGACCAGCTGACGAATCTCGGGATCGTCCTCCACCAGATAGATCAGCGCGCTGTCGGCCATGACATTGGATGCCATCTCGGGGTCGCCCTCGCCAGTGGCCGATACACGCCGTTACGCACTGGCGCCGAAGTGAAAAACCCCTGGCGGATGGCAGATGCATGGTGAGGACGTCCGGTTCAGGCCGGTCGCAACCCGAAAGCAACCCCTATGACCCCCCACGCCCCCAAAGCCGCCAACCCTCCCAAGCGTGCGACGATCGCCACCGTCGCAGCCATCCTCGCCTTCGCCGGCGTCGCCGCGGCGGCCGACAGCGCGGACGCCCAGTCGCGCTCGCGTCATCGCTCCGCCAGCGTCAGCGGCCCGTATCACAGCGCCGCGCGCGGCGCGGACATCTACCGCAGCCCCGGCTCGGCGTCGGTGTCGCGCTACGGTTCGGTCGACGGCCGCGGCTGGTCCAGCTCGCGCAACCGCACCACCGTCCCGACCGAGAACGGCTACGCCACCTCGGCGATGCGCACCGGCCCCGCCGGCAATACCCAGACCCGGACTGGCGAGGTGAGCCGGGACGAGAACGGCTACAGCCGCTCGTCCGGTGTCCAGACCTCGAACGGCTACGGCTATGAACGCGATGTCGATGTCTACCGCGATGAAAGCGGCGCCGTGATCACCCGCGGCGTCACGACCAACAGCGGCGCCTCCTCGTCCGCCACGGTCGTCCGCACCCGGCCCGACTGACCGTTCCGTTTCGGGCGGCGGCGTCCCCCCGCTATCGACCGCCCGAAGGCCCCGGTCGTCCCCCGGCGACCGGGGTCCCCTTTTTTAAAAGAGAGAATCGATGAAGTCCCTCATCCTCTTCGGAACCCTAGGCCTGATCGTGGCGGCTTCACCGGCGGCGTCCCAGTCCGCGACCATGGTCGAAGCCCTGTTCGGGCGCGCCGATCTCAACAACGACGGTAGGCTGTCGCCTGCCGAATTCGGAGCCGCCCGCGAGAGCCTGTTCGCCCGCGCCGACGGCAATGACGATGGACGGCTGACCCTGTCGGAAGCGCGCGCGCTTCGACCCGAGGGCGGTTCGCGCGGGCGACGCCAGAGCCGAGAGGCGATCCGGTCGCTCCGAAATATCGACCGGAACAACGACCGAGCGATCGACATCGGCGAATTTCGCGCCCTGGGCGGCCAGCGCTTCGCTGCCGCCGATCTTGATCGCGACGGTTACATCTCTCGCGGAGAAATCGCCGCTTTCGGGCGCTCCCTCGGCCTGGGCGACTGACGATGCGGGGAGAGCACGCCCTGTGGTTCCTTGCCGTGGCGCTCGCGTTCGCGGCGCTTGAAGCCTGGCTGCGGCGCCGGTCCGGTCGTGGATATGATCGGTCGGCCGCGCTGGGAACCCTGGGAGTCGCGGGCGGGCAGATCCTGTTCAACGGGCTGGCGGGGATTGGCATCGGGGCGGTCTATATGGCCCTGTGGTCGATCACGCCGCTGCGCCAGCCGCTGGACTCGGTCTGGTCGTGGGGCGTGCTCTTCCTGCTTTTCGAGTTTCTCTACTACTGGCAGCACCGGATGAGCCACGAGGTGCGCTGGCTCTGGGCCAGCCACAGCGTGCACCATTCGGCCGAGGAACTGACTCTTCCGGCCGCCTTCCGCCTTGGATGGACAGGGTCGATCTCGGGACTTTGGTTGTTCTTCCTGCCGCTGCCGGCGCTCGGCTGGCATCCGGCCGCCGTCGCCGCTGTCCTGGCCTTCAACCTGCGCTTCCAGTTCTTCCTGCACAGCGAACTCCCGCCGCGGCTGGGTCCTCTGGAATGGATTTTCAACACGCCATCGGCGCACCGGGTCCACCATGCCTCCAACGCCACCTATCTGGATCGCAACTACGGCGGGGTCCTGATTGTCTTTGATCGCCTGTTCGGGACCTATGCGCGGGAGCGGCCCGAAGAGCCCTGCCGCTATGGGCTGACCGAGCCGGTCGGCAGCAACAATCCGATCCGGATCGCCTTTCACGAGTGGGGCCGGTTGGTGAGGGACATGTCGAAGGCGGGCGGGCCGGTGTCCGCTGTTCGAGTGGCGATGGGCTACCCAGGCGAACGTCCGCAACGGTAGGCCGCTCGACGAGAGACTTCGCCGCTTGGACCAGCGCGGGCACGACGACACCGCCCACCCGAGTGCCGTGCGTCCAGCCCAGCCACGGCGTTGGTCATTATCGAGTGAGCGGTGAGCCTCTCGCCTCGGTGATGATGGTCTCGAGCAGCAGGCGCAGGGCCGGGATGTTCCACTGGCCGTCGCCGAGGTCGTAGAGCAGCCGACCCATGGTGTGGCCGGGATCGACCTTGAAGATTTCATAGAAGGCGCGGCTGGCGGCGAGGACCGTCAGGTCGCCGTCGAGGACCAGCAGCGGCTCATGGATGGTGTCTACGATCGCCTGGGCAAGCGTCTGGGCGTCCTCGATGCCGCGAATGGAGTTCGTCATCCGGGAGGGATAGCACGTCCCGACCAGATGGGCTCACGACCAGCGAACTCAGCATCCGGCACGGTAAGGAGAGTTTGACGGACAGTTTGGCGCGATAAGGGATTTTTACGGACATTTGACCGTGGGCTGGCGTCTTAAGAGAAAAATAGTTAAGTGACTCTCGCGGACATTATTGCGATCTAAGGGATTGTGACGGACATTTCCTGCAGTTCCCGCAGTCTTGGGAGACGGTCATGGCTGACATCCTCTTCACGCCCTCGGGCAGCGAAGCGACCGACAGGAAGATTCGGCGGGATCATGAAGGCGGCAAGCTCGTGCGCATCGCGACCGGCGTCTATGTCGAACCCGGCGCCGAGCCGATCGACGCCGTCGTGCGTCGAAAATGGTCGACCATCCTCGGCAGGCTCGTTCCGGACGGCGTCGCCACCGACCGGACGGGAATGGAGAGCCAGCCCTGGAGGGACCGCTCCAGCGGTGCGCCCCAGGGCGCCGGCCTCGTCTTCGTCAGCGCCCCGCGCACCCGTGATGTGATCACCCTCCCGGGTCTTGAAATCCACATCCGCCAAGGTGTCGGACCCGTGGACGGCGACATCCCCTATCTGGGCTCCTGGCTGGCCGGACCGGTCCGAAAGCTGCTCGACAACCTCAGCCCGTCGCGCGCCCGGAACGGACCCGCCCGCACCCTGGGCAAGGCGGGGGTCGAAGCCGCGCTTGAAAGTCTGTGCTCGACCCACGGAGAAGGGGGCCTGAACCATATCCGGGACCAGGCCCGGGTTCTGGCGCCCGTCCTTGAGCGGGAAAAGGAATTCGATGTCCTCAACGGTTTGATCGGCGCGCTGCTCCGGACACGCCAAGTCAAGCTCAGCACGGTCCAGGGACGGGCCCGGGCCGCCGGCGCGCCTCTGGACCCCGCCTGCGTCGGTCGCTTGGTGACCCTGGCGGATCATCTTCAGGCCCGGGCTCCGCTGTCGATCGCCGATCGTGACGCGACCCCCGGCCGCAAGACGAGCGGCGCGTTCATAGAGGCCTATTTCTCCAACTTTATCGAAGGCACGGAATTCGCCGTCAACGAAGCCGTCGAGATCGTCTTCGAGGGCAAGATGCCCGATGCCCGGCCGGAAGACGGGCACGACGTCCTGGGCGCCTACCTCCAGCTCGTCGATCTGGGGCCACGCGCGTCCGGGACGCAGGGCCCGGACGCGTTTATCGCCGAGATCCGGGAACGGCACCGGATCCTGATGGACGCGAGGCCCTCGGTCCGGCCGGGTGAGTTCAAGACGCGGACCAACAAGGCCGGGGATACGACCTTCGTCGCGCCGGACCGCGTCGAGGGAACCCTGCGGGAGGGCGTCTCGATATTCGAGACCCTCAAGGATCCGTTCTCCCGCGCCGTGTTCGTCCATTTCCTGCTGTCGGACGTTCACCCCTTCAATGACGGCAACGGCCGCCTGAGCCGGATCATGATGACGAAGGAGCTTATGGCCGGCGGTCTGTCCCGGATCGTCATCCCGACGGTGTTCAGGGAAGACTACCTCGACGCCTTGCGCGCCCTGTCGCGGCGGAACGACCCCTCCATCCTGGTGAGGTCGCTCGAATTCTGCCAGCGCGTGAGCGCCGCCTGCTCGGAGGAGACGACCGACGCCGCGATCACGACGTGGGCGCGCGCCTATGCCTTCTGCGAGAGTCCGCGCCACGCCCGGCTGACCATGCCGAACCCGGCCCTAGTCATCGAGACGCTCGACGGCACCCCGGCCCCGATCGACTACTGGCGGGCCCTCAGGCACGACAAGGGCGCGCCGATGCCGATCTGATCAATGGGCGGCGGACGCCTCGGCCCATGACTCGATAGAACCCGCCCAAAGGCTCACAGGGTCTTGCGCGGCCGTTCTGCCTGCCGCGTTCGCGGGCTCTGATCGCCAGCCCGGCAGTCGCCAGCAGGGCGAAGGTCGCACCCGCCACGAAGGTCGCCTCCGGTCCCACGGCCGACCATAGGGCTCCCGCGACCACGCTGGCGGCCAGAAGCGTCGCCGGCTTGCTGTGGTCCCGGATAGGACCGGAGGCGACCTTCCTCACCGGCGCCCTGTTCGCCCTGCTGGCGACCGCGGGGCTGGTGCTCATGGCCTTGCGCCCTCCGGGCGGGGGAAACGAGGCAGCGTGAGCGACTTCCTCGCCATTAGCCGGCCCTCCCCTCGGCTTCACAGAAATCATCAGCCAGGGACGCCGCTGAAGGACCTCGACCGCCAGCTCGCCGATCCTGAAGCGCTCGCCGTCGGTAAACAGCTCGTCGAAATGGCCGCTGCCCGCCTTCACGTCGTCGGCTCTGGAAATGAGCCGGAAGATGCGTTGCACGTCCCGGACCTGCTCCCCCCATCCCGATCGCCGAGCCCGTCCGGAGTTTGACGTACGGCGCTCCGATGAGGCGGTCGGCTTGACATGGATTTCCAGCGCCTAAACCAAGGTCTGACCGCCGGACGCGGCGACGCGAGCACCGTCGCGAGCGAGCGTCAGTCGAGGAAGAGCGCATGCGGTCGGATGGCTCTACAGATTGTTCATGCTGCGGTTCGACAAGAACGGTATCCGTCAGGAAGGTCTAGCCGGGACCCATTTGCTGACCTTCGAACAGGCCTTGCCGCAGCGCCCGGCTAAGCATCTCGGGCCCCTTGCTTCCGGCAAATGATCAAGACGCCCTCACCCCGGTCAGGACTCCGTCCGGCTCAACCTTCCCGAGGCCGCTGATGAGGTACTGTCAGTCACGCTTGCGGTTGCCACAGCGCCTGCACACCAACGTACCGGGTTTGCTCACACTGTATCTGTAGTCATGCCGACAGGTCAGGCGGCGCAATAGTCTGAGAACAAGATCCATGGTCCGGCCCCCTCGAGTTCGGGAGCGCGCTGTCCCGCATACGGTTCCGCGTGAAATCACGGCGACGGACGGTTAACGCCAAGATCGTCCTCCCGCGCAGTCCGAAAAGGGCCTCAGTCGTCAGAACACCAGGCGCTCAGTCTGTCCGATCGCCCGCTGCTTGCGCCTTGGCCGGCGCCGCGAACACTCTACCCCATCGAACTGACCTCAGAGCTCGCGAGCCTCGGGTGGAGGATAGCGCGTAAACCGGTTATCCGCCGATCCCCAGCCCCTTGGTAGCCCTCGGCCGTCATGACGATCGTATGGTCCCCGGTGGACGAAGGCGTTGCAGGCTCTGATGGCGAGCTCCAGTCCATCATCCGCAAGATCGCTGATCGGCACTGACCAAAGCGCCAAACGCCGCCAGAGCCGCCTCATCGCCGCAATTTATCATGATTGACCTCTGTTGGCGGCCCGATCAATGGCCTCCCGCTTGAGTGAATCTGGAAACACCCGGCGCTGAACACTCATCCTCTCCAGCCCCGGGACCAAACACCTCAACAGTCATCCACCTGAGCCGCTGGGCCTTCGATCAGCACTGGGAGCCGGATCAAACCAATACGCCCCGGCGCTTCGGACAATTCAACTGTGCATTTTTTATCATGGTTGGTGCACAGGGGCATGCGGATCGCATTTTGACATGCAATTTATACGATTAACGTAGCAGATTGGTAGTGATCGGATCTCCGCCCGTGAGTTCGACTGCATTGAGGAGTCCGAATGTACGCCTTGACCAATCGCATGTCGTTCATGCGGCTCGATGACGCCAGTTGCGAGAGGCTGCGCTCACTAAAGCCGATTGTTGATCGTGAACTGCCCAAGGCGCTCGACGACCTCTATGAGCAGATCCGGGCCTGTGAGACTACGCAGGCCTTCTTCCAGGACGAGCGCCTGGTTGCCAAGGCGCGCGAAGGGCAAGGCGCCCACTGGCGCGCCCTCGTGGCGGCCGATTTCAGCGACGAGTATCTGGCGGGCGTGCGAGCGACCGGCGAGACGCATGCGCGGATAGGGTTGCAGCCCAGATGGTACGTCGGCGGCTACGCCCTGGTGGCCGCCAACCTCATGCGCGCGGTGGTCGAGCAGAGATGGCCGGCCGGTTCCCAGGAGCCTGGCCACGACGGGGCGGAAGAACTGGGCTCGGATCTGGCGGCGCTGCTCAAGGCTATCCTGCTCGATGTCGATCTGGCGCTCTCCGTCTACATCGACGCCGCGCACGAGGCCGAGCGGATCAACGCGGAGCGGCTGCAACTCGCCCTCGACGCCGCTCACGCCGGGGTGTTCGAGGCCAGTTTCAAGCGTCGGACCTTTTGGTGTTCCCGCGAGTTCATCGAGCTCATCGGCCGATCCTTGACCTTTGAGGAGGCCACGGGCGAGCTCTGGCCGATGACCCATCCCGATGACGCCCCGCGCGTTCGCCGGCACATCCAGGACCGGATCAATCAGAACCAGTTCGACGTGCTTGAATTTCGCGTCGTGCTGCCGACCGGCGAAAGTCGCTGGATTCAGGTCAACGGCGATGTGCATCTCGACAAAGACGGGAATGCCGAGAAGGTGACCGGGCTGGTCCTGGATATCGATGAGCGAAAACGCCAGGAGCTCGCGCTGGTTTTGGCCGAGCGCGCCGCCCAAGCCGGTGCAGAGGCCAAAGCACAGTTCCTTGCCAATATGAGCCATGAAATCCGGACGCCGATGAACGGCGTGCTGGGGATACTGCACCTGTTGGCCAAGGAACCGCTTTCCGTGGACGGCCGCAAACTGCTCGCCGAGGCCACTGGCTGCGGTCAGATGCTGTCACAACTGCTCAACGACGTGTTGGATTTTTCCAAGATCGATGCGGGCCGGATGGATCTGTCGCCGGAGTCGCTGGACCCGACGGATATCCTGGACAGCGTGATCGGCTTGCTCCGGCCCCAGGCCGAGGCGAAGGGGATTGCACTGCGAAGTCGTGTCGAGGGCGGCCGCGGCTGGATTCTCAGCGATCCGGTACGCCTCAGGCAGGTGCTGTTCAATCTGATTGGCAACGCGGTCAAGTTCACGGGCAGCGGATATGTGGAAGCAAGGCTATGCATCGGCGATGAAGGCGGCGACAAACGTCTGCGCTTCGAAATCGAGGATACCGGCATAGGCATCCCCACGGGGCTGCACGATTCATTGTTCCACCGCTTTCAGCAGGCGGATGGATCGACGGCGCGCCGGTTCGGCGGCACGGGGCTGGGGCTCGCCATCACCCGGACGCTCGCGGAGTTGCTGGGCGGAAAGGTGGGGTTCACCAGTCGGGAAGGCCAAGGATCCGTCTTCTGGCTCGAGATTTCGGCCCCGGTGGCCGACGCCCCGTCCATGGAGGTCGAAGACGGCACCCGCTGCCTTGCCGGCCTGTCGATTTTGGTCGTCGAGGACAATCCCACCAACCGCCTGGTGGCGACAAGAATTCTGGAGGGGCTCGGCGCCGCCGTAGAGACGGCGGAGGATGGTCTTTTGGGCGTCGCAGCCGCCCAGCTTCGACCCTACGACCTGATACTGATGGATGTGCAAATGCCCCGCATGGACGGAATCGAGGCCACCCGCCAGATACGGGCGCTGGCCGGGCCGCTGGGCCAGACGCCGATCATAGCGTTGACCGCCAACGCGCTCTCGCATCAGCACCTGGACTATCTCGCCGCGGGAATGAACGGTGTGGCGATCAAGCCTATCTCACCCGCCGCGTTGCTCGCCGAGATCGCGCGCGTCACGAACCAACAGGATGGCTCGACGACGACCCTACGCGAGCCCGCTCCGCCCCCATTGTCTGCCTCGAAATAGCGCCAGCTCCACTCAGCCTCGTCCGCTCGCCATGGACCTGGAGCGTCAGTCCCCGAGCGACGGCGAGTGGTCCATCTGAGACAAGATGGTCCGGACCTCAACTGTTCGTAACGACTCGGCGAAATTCCACCGCACGGCTTCACGAAAGTCGGTGCTGCGCCCCGCCATCTCTACCCAGATGCGCCATAGTATGTGGATTTGAGGCGTCGGTGGGCGAGTTGAAGCCGATGGGTGAACGAAGCCGCACGTCAAGGTCGGTTCCGCGGCGCCGGATGAGCCCCGTACGAGGCATTCGCCACCCTTGGCGAAGAAGCCGCTCTCCCTCATGCCGGCGATCTGATCGACCAGAGCAGAGAGGTGGAGGTTTTTTCGTTCAGGACGCCGCAGGTCAGCTGCGACGCGTTGATCCGATCCTAAGCAAAGTCATTCACCGAAAGCCTTGGCCAACGCCCGCGCAGCCGCCGGCAAGGCGCCACCCAACCGCGATCGAGCGCGGCCCCTCCTCAATCCGGCCCGACCGCTTGATCATGAGCTGCATCTGCCGCGCGCGGGATCAACAGGAGGATATTCGTGTTCGCTCCCTCGCCCGCAGATGAGGCGGGACAGGAGCGGGCCGCGCCCCTGAGCCGCAATCAGGAGCCGGCCCGGGTTAGATGCGCTCGATCGCCGCTCTCAGCTTCGCCGCGACTTCCGCCGCCTTGTCCGACAGCGCAGGATTGCCGATCGCCTCCATGGCGGCGACCGGATCGATCGCGGCGACCTCGATGCGTCCGTCCGGACGTTCCTGCACCACCACATTACAGGGCAGCATGGTGCCGACCTTGTCCTCGATCTGCAGCGCCTCATGGGCCATCGCCGGATTGCAGGCGCCCAGGATAAGATAGGGTCGGAAGTCTACGTCGATCTTGGTCTTCAACGTCGCCTGGACGTCGATTTCGGTGATAACCCCGAAGCCTTCCTGCTTCAGCGCCTCGCGGGTCCGGCCGACCACCGCGTCGAACCCGTCCTCGAACGTCCTGGAAAAATAGTAGGGCATGGCTTTGTCTCCGTTGCAGATATCGCGTGGCGATCAGTCGCCGGTCGACCCGTCTTGCGCCACCTCGGTCATCCAGCCCCACCGCCGGAAGATCTCCGCCCCGGCCGGGGATTGAAGGAACTCCAGGAATTTCCGGCTGTCCGGATCCTCGCGCCCCAGCGCGGTCACGACCGTGCCCGCGTCGCGATAGATCCGGTAGGGCTCCTCGACCTCGACCAGATCCGCCACGTCCGGATTGGCCACCTGCCAGATGTTCCAGATGATCCAGGCGTCCAGGGTGGGGTCCGCGACCCAGGCCGCCCTGGCTTCGGCGCTGTTGACGGCGAATACGGCGATGTTCTTTCTCAGAGCGCGCACGCTGCGGATGTCGCCCCCGCGTCCGGCCATGTCTTCCCACAGTCCATCCTGGCCCGCGCCGTTGACCACCACGATGCGGTGGCCCGGTTCGAACAGGTCGACCATCCCCTCGATTCCGTCGGGATTGCCCGGCCGCACCAGGATCGCCGCCCGGCGCAGATAGAGGGGCTCGACGTCGGCGGCTTCGATACGCCCCTCCATGGCGGTGACGAAGTCGGTCATCATGGTCTCCGACCCGCTGAAAACCACGTCCGCATTCAGTTTCGCGTCCGCCAACCATTGCGGCGTCGGGCCGGCGACGACGGTCACCTCGCGTCCGTGTATCCTCGCGTAGGTCTCGGCGGCCTCGCGCATCGCCGGGGCCGGCCCGCCCGGCCCGTAGACATGCAACGGATCGGCCAGGGCTGCCGTGGCCCACAGGAGCGACGCGAGCGCGCCGCCGACAAGGATGGGATGCGGTCTCATGGGGCGGTCCTTATTGATGGCGCCAGGCCGACGCGTTGAGGTCTCGCAGGGCCGTAACGAACGGCGGGTCGCCTTGATCGGTCGGTCGCGCCGCCGCCAGATTCGCAGGGTCTACTCATCCGCCCTCGACGAGGAAGTCCGCGCCGACCGGTCGATCCAGGACCTCGCCCACCCAGGCCCGCAGATCGCGTCCAAGCGCGGGATTCGGGCGCTCCGCGCGGTAGACGAGATCGCCTGAGTGGAGGGCGCGCGAGAGCAGCGTAGCGGACAAGCCGCCGGCGCCGACCCGGTCGAAATGCCGTCCGTAGTTGGCCGCGACCACCGGCGCGTAAAGCGCCGGATCGGCCGTTAGCCGCTCCGCGGCGTCGCGGTAGGCCTCGACGACGACCTCGAGCTGCCGGCGCTTCTCGCTCACCCCCAAGACCCTGTCCGAAACATGCAGGCCGCCGAGTGGTAACTGGTCGGCGGGGAAGGCGGCGAACCCTGAGAAAATCGCCTGCAGGTCTATGGCGGTGAACGGCGCGGCCGGCGCGCCTGCCGGCGGCGTTCTTGATCGGGCGACCAGGCCCGTGCTTCCCGGACTGGGCACGGTGATGGCGCCGGCCCGGCCCGACATCATGCGCTGCATGCCCGCTTTGATCGGAAGATACTCCACCTGGAGATCGTTGACGGGATCGACCCCCTGGCGACGGGCGGCCGCCTGGAAGATCAGGTCTCCGCCGCCGCCTCGACCGGATCCGACCGGCCCGCTGACGATGGTGGTCAGGCCCTTCAGGTCCTGAAACCCGCGCACACCGCCAGCGGCGACCTGGAAGAAGCCTCGCCAGGTGGTCAGGGTGTGCAGCCGAAGGTCGGGAACGGCGCCGGCCAGACGCTTCCGGGCGGCGACATAGGTCATCGCCAGCATCGCATCCGCCTCGCCCGAAGCGAACAGGGCGTCGGCGTCCCGCGACTCGGCGATCGGCAGCAGTCTCACTGGAAGCGAGGGATTTAGGCTCATCGCCAGGATCAGCGGAAACACATGGGGATTGGGGGCCGTCGCGATCCCCAGCCCCGGCGCGGGCCTGGGACCCGCCACCGCCATCCCCGCGTAGGTCGCCGCGCTTGCCGCGACGCTGACCGCCAGGAGCCGTCGCCGGTCGAGCCTGGTCGTGAAATCTCTTTCGCCGTCAACCAACTGTGTCATCTGGAGTTTCCTTTGATGATTGGGCGTCATCCAGAGCGCCCGAGACTTACGCCAGCCTTAAGAGACGCCGGTCGTCTGAAAGCACCGGTCAGATGAACCCGAGCGCCGCGGCGCTTCGGTAGAGCATGTAGATTGCCACGACGAAGATCAGCGCCGCGAACACCGAGTTCAGCGCGCCCTTCTTGTCGGAAAGGTGCTTGGCCAGTCGCGAGCCGAACAACCCGCCCACCACACCGCCGCCGACGAAGGCGAAGGCCAGCGGCCAGTCGACCCAGCCGGACAGGGCGTAGTTGAATGCCGTGGTCAGGCCAAAGGCCGTCACGCCGACGAGCGAAGAGCCCACGGCGTAATAAATCGGCATGCGGGTCGAATACATCAGGCTGGGCACGATCAGGAAGCCGCCGGCGAGGGCGGCGGCGCCTTGCGGCGTCCGTCGTTCAACCCAGGCTGACCGGAAAATAGTTGGCGGGAATACGGAAGAACACACGACCGTCGGCCTCCGCCTCGGGCAGGACGCCGCCGCGGATGTTCACCTGAAGGGCGTAGAGCATCAGTTTGGGCAGCGGCAGGGTCGCGTCCCTCGCCTCCCTGAGGGTGACGAATTCGGACTCGGAGCGCCCGCCGCCGACGTGGATGTTGTCGCGGCGCTGATCGGCCACGGTGCTGAAGCAGGCAGGTTCCCGACCGTCCGGCCCGTAGTCGTGGCCGACGAAGACGCCGGTTTCTTCCGGCAAGGCCAGGATGTCCTGGATGCTGCCGTACAGCACGTGGGCGTCACCGCCCGGAAAGTCGGCGCGGGAGGTGCCCGCATAGGGCATCATCAGGGTGTCGTGCACGAAGGCGCAGCCGCCGACGACATAGCTGATCGACGCCAGGGTGTGGCCGGGGGACAGCATCACCCGGCCCTCCAGTCCGCCGATCCGGAAGGTGTCGCCGGCGGCGAACAACCGGTCCCACTGACGCCCGTCGGTCGGAAAGCTTTCGGGGAGCCGGTAGATGTCCTTCCACAGGGCCTGGACGCCCCGAACTTTTTCGCCAATGGCCGTCGGCGCCCCGAGCTTCTCGTGAAGATAGGGAGCGGCGGAGAAATGGTCGGCGTGCGGGTGGGTGTCGAGAATCCACTCCACCTTCAGGCCGGCCTCGCGGACATGGTCCACAAGCGCGTCGGCATTGCGGGTGGAGGTGGCGGCGGCCTTTTCGTCGAAATCCCACACCGGGTCGATGATCGCCGCCACGCCCGAGTCCGGATCGCTGACCACATACTGCCAGCTGCCGGTCTTCTCGTCATGCAGCGCCGCCACCTGCGCGCCGCCATGGCTGATGTATCGCATCGATGATCCTCCGGCGTGACGGATGCCGTCAGGCGCAATAACTTCCATGATTGCGGAAAGGATGCTGGGTGAACGGCGCGAGGGTCAGACGACAATGACGCTGGGGGGCCGCGGACCGTCGCCGACGACGTTCCTTGACAGCCAGCGTCGGAGGGCCGTGATCGCATCGATTTGCAGATCGCGCCGCCCGGTTCCATATCGCCTGGGCACGCCCTGGGTGGTGACGAAGGCGCAAGGGTAGACGCGCTCCGGATCGACCGGCTCATCGCCGACAAACAGGCGATCGACGCGCTCGCCCTTCGGGTTCTCGAGTTTCACGAACACCGTCAGGCCGCGGCAGCGCTTTATGTAACCGCCCATCTGGGCATAGGGGTCGGCGGCGAAGGTGCGCTCGAGATTGTCTTCCAGAAGCTCGCGAATCTCCGCTCCGGTCAGATCGACGCGGGAGACCGGCGGGTTCATCGGAATGATGTTGTAGAGGTCGTTCAGGGTCACGGGCCCGGGCGCCACCGGCGCGCCGTAGCGCCACCCGTTCGAAAAGGCGATCTCGACCTCTGCCGCTGCCGCGATCGCGTCGAGAAGGACGTCGTCCATGGGCGCGCTGGGCATGGCGTAGCGGTGCAGCGGGATCGTCGTGTGGCCGACCATTTCGGAGAGTTTATCGCGGTGCGGCGCCATGGCGTTATCGACCAGGGCCGCCATCTCCGGATCCTCGGGCCAACCGTCATCGACGGGGATCAGCTGGTGTCGATGGCTCACGATCCGTCCCGTCTCGACCTCCAGGTCGAGCCGCCCGACGAAGGCGCCGTGACACCCGGACTGGAAGATGATCGCGCCGTTCACCACCACCGGCTCATGCATGCGGTTGTGGGTGTGGCCGCTGAGGATGACATCGACGCCATCGATGTCCTTGGCGAGCTGGACGTCCTGCGGAAAACCGAGGTGCGACAGGACCACGACGAGATCGACGCCGTCCTCCGAGCGCAACGCCTTGATATGATCCCGGCATTCCTCGACGCCGATCTCGAAGCGCAGTCCCTCGCTGAAACTGGGGGGCATGGTCTTGTCGACGATGGGACAGGCCAGACCGACGACCCCGACCTTGAGTCCGCCGCGGTCGAACACGCGACGCCCGTCAAAGGCCGGAGCGCCGTCCGCCTTGCGAAAGACATTGGCGGCCAGCACCGGGTAGTCCAGCTGCGCGGCGAGCGTGGCGAAGCCGGCCGGTCCATAGGCGAACTCCCAGTGCGCCGTCATGGCGTCGATCTTCAAGGCGTTCATCAGGGGAACCAGGGCTTCGCCCTTCGATTCCAGGGCGACATAGGAGCCGTGGAAGGTGTCGCCATTGTCCAGGGTCAGGGCGGCGCCCCCCGCCTCGACCCGCGCCTCGGCGAAGATCGAGGCGATGCGCGCCAGCCCACCCAGCCTCTCGAACCGCCCGCCGCCTCCGGTTCGCACCATTTCGGGGTGAGGCTCGAGATAGCCGTGCAGATCGTTGAGCTGAAGCAGGGTCAGATGGGCCATGGCGGTCGTGCTCCGTTCAGCGCAGCGGTTCGCCCGCGCGGATGCGGGCGATCACCGCCTGCAGCTGCGCCAGGGGCATGCCCCCGGGGATCAGGTTGCCGTTGATGATAAAGGCCGGCGTGCCCTGAAGGGCCAACGCGGAGGCCTCGCGTTTGTTTCTGTCCAGGACGGCGTCGATCTCGGCCCGGTGGGTCTGGAGGTCACGATCCAGCCGGGTCATGTCCACGCCGGCGGATTCAGCCAGGGTCCGAATGTCGTCCTCGCCAGCGATGCGATTGGCCGAGCGCATGAAGGCGTTGTGAACGGCTTCGTATTTGCCCTGATAGCCAGCCGCGAGCGCGGTCCGCGCCGCGGCCGTGGACGGCTCGCCGAAGATCGGCCAGTCCTTGTAAAGAATGCGGACCTTGGGGTCGGCTTCGAGCAGGGCCGCCAGTTCCGGGTTCATCTGGCGGCAGTAGGGGCAGTTGTAGTCCATGAAGCCGATGATCGTGACGTCGGCCTTCTCCGCCCCGATGAACGGCGCGGCCGGCGTCCGCAGCAGGTCGGCGAAGCCGACGCTGGTGACGAGGGCGCCGTCCTGCGTGGCCGTGCCGGCGGATTCCGTCGTGGAATTCTCGGCTCCCGCGGGGTTGCAGGCGGCGAGCGTCAGGGCGCCCAGGACGGTGGCGACCATATGATGTGTGGTGAGCATGCTCTTCTCCAGTGCTGTTTCGAATGATGTGGAACCGTCAGCGGGCGATGGCCTGCAGTTCGGCGTCGATCTGTTCGGGCGAAATCTCGCCCACGTGCGACTTTCGCAGGGCGCCCTCGGCGTCGATGAACAGCGTCACCGGAATGCCGAGGGTCCCATAGTGTCTCGGCAAGGCCATCGCCTCGTCTAGCAGGACGGTGTCCAGCTCCAGGCCCTGGCCGTCGAGGAAGCGGTTGATGGTTTCAGCACCTTCGCCCTGGTTGACGAAGAGGAACCGGACGTCCGGATTGGCCGCCTCGGCGGCCGCCAGGACCGGCATTTCCCGGCGACACGGCGGGCACCAGGTGGCCCAGACGTTGATGACTGTCGGTCGACCGTCGCCCGTGGCGAGGTTCAGCGGGGCGCCGTCGATCTGAGCCAGGGTAAGGTCCGGCATCGGCTTGGCGTCGGTCTGGGCGGTCAGTTGGTAGGCGACGTTCCAGACGAAGACCGCCGCGATCACGGGAGCGAGCCCATAGGCTATCAGGCGGCGCTGTTTGAGAATTAAAGGGCTGGCGAGGCCGACCGCGACCAGGGCCCAGGGCCAGGAGAAACCGCCCTGCCAGACGGCGAAAATTCGCAGCAGGTCCCCTTCGAAATAGGACCAGTGACCGATCACGTGAGCTAGGCGCGCCATGGCCACGCCGCCCAGCGCCACCACCGTGCTCCAGGGGTTGAACCGTCCGCTCACCCGGCTCGCGAGAATCCCTGACACGATCAGGAAGGCGGCCACGCCGAGAATGATGGCGAACCGTTCGGCCGACAGGACCAGAGGCCCGATGACGATCGCGCCCATCTCAGCCGCCCTGCGTCAGGCTCAGGGCGTCAAGAACGCCCTGGGCCCCGGTTTCGCCGACGATCCGCGTACCGGCGGGCTCGCGCGCCTCGGCGTCCAGGAAGATCATCGTCGGAGGACCCACCACAGCGAAGGCTTGCATCAGGGACCGCGCCTCGGCGTCGGTTTTCGTGACATCGACCTTGATCAGCGAGACCGCCCCCAAGCGGGCCCGGACTTCGGGATCCTCGAAGACCTCGCGTTCGATGACCTTGCAGCTGACGCACCACTCCGCCGTGAAATAGACCAGCGACGGCCGTCCGGACTGGCTCGCCAGGGCGGTCGCCTGTCGCAGCCCGGCCTCGTCGGTCACCACGGTTTCGGTGTAGTCCGGGAGAGCCGCCGCCGCCCGGGCGCCGCCGAAGGGCTCGAGGGGTTGCAGGGGATCGGTCGCGCCCGCGCCCGCGCCCACCAACAGCATCACGCCCCAGACGGTCGCCGCCAGCCCCGCGACACGCGCCATCCGCGCGCCGAGGCCGTGCGCCGGATCACGCTGGAACAGCCCGAGCGCCGCGGCCGCCATCAGAAGGAGCGCGGCGCCAGTCACCAGGGTCACGACCGGCGGCAGGATGCGGGATCCCAGCCACCAGGCGGTCGCCAGGAACAGGAAACCGAAGACGGCCTTGACGCGGTTCATCCAGGGGCCGGCTTTGGGCAGTAGGCGCGCGCCCATGGTGCCGAACATGATCAGCGGCACGCCCTTGCCGAGACCCAGGGCGAACAGGGCGCCGGCCCCCAGCGCGAGATCGCCGGTCTGGGCGATGTAGAGCAGGGCTCCCGCGAGCGGCGCGGTGACGCAGGGCCCCACGATCAAGGCGGATACGAATCCCATGCCCGCCGCGGAGGGCGCCGAGCGTCGGCCCGTGCCCCGGTCCACCGACAGCCGCGACGTCCAGGCGGACGGCAGCTGGAGTTCGAACAGTCCGAACATGGACGCGGCCAGAACGACGAAGACCAGCGACAGCGCGCCGACCGCCCAGACGGATTGCAGCGCCATCTGCAGATTCTGCCCCGACCAGGCGGCCGCCATGCCCAGAAGCGCGAAGGCGGACGCCAGGCCCAGAACATAGGACCCGGACAGGATGAAACCCCGCCGGGGGTCGCGCCCGTCCACGCCCCGTCCGATCACGCCGGCGAGGATGGGGTACATGGGGAAGACGCAGGGCGTGAACGCCAGCAGAATTCCGAAACCGAAAAAGGCCAGAAGCACCCAAGGGGCGCCGCCGTGCAGGGACAGGGATTCCACCATTCCGCCGCCCGACTGGAGTTGCACCTCGCCGGTTCCGGAGGCGACGGGACCCGGGGCGGCGACGCCGCCGGGGCTTTCGGCGAACGACGCTTCGGCGGCGGCGATCGCCAAGGCGCTGGCGCTCGCCGCGACCGCGTCCGAAGGGTCGCTGGTCGCCAGGGTTTGCGCGGGCGCCGCGCGGCCTTCCGGCAGAACCGGCAGGGCCACGGTCTCGGTGACGGGCGGGTAGCAGATCGAGTCCTCGACGCAGCCCTGATAGGTGATGTTGACCGTTTGGGAAGAGCCGGCGCCCTCGAGCGTCGCCTGGGTCAGGGTCGCCTGGCCGGCGTCGCGCCAGATTTCGACGACGCCGAAGCCGGGGTCGTCCTTTTGTTGGCCCGGAGCCAGGTCCAGGGCGAGCGCGGTCTTGCCGTCCGCCGCCGTGGCCACAGTATGGCCCCGGTAAAGATAGTGTCCGGGCGCGATGCGCCACGCGAAGGTCACATCGCCGGCCTCGGTGCGGGTGACCGAGAGGTCGAAGGCGTCCTGCGGAGACAGGGGCGCCTGGGCTGCGGCGGGCAAGGTTCCGGCCAGCGCCATGATCACCAGGGCGAGGGCCAGTCTCAGGCCGGAAATGAAGGCGAAGCGCTTTTTCATGCGGCGTCGATCGTCATCGCAGCTTAAGTCAGCCTTAAGCCTGGAGGCCGATCCGATCGCCATGCGCATCCTCGCCGTAGAAGACGACCCCATTCTCGCCAACGGCCTTCAGGTCGGTCTGACCACCTATGGCTGGACCGTCGATGTCGCCGGCACCGTCCAGGACGCCCTGGCCGCTCTGGACTGTTCCAGCTTCGACGCCGTCGTGCTGGATCTCGGCCTGCCGGACGGCGACGGTCTGGAGGTGCTGCGCTTCGTCCGACGCCGCGAGATGGCGGTGGCCGTGCTGCTCCTGACCGCCCGGGACTCCGCACCCGATCGCGTCGAGGGCCTGGATGCGGGCGCCGACGACTACCTCGGCAAGCCTTTCGATCTGGAGGAGCTCGCGGCGCGGCTGAGAGCGGTCCGTCGCAGGGTCCTCGGGCGGGCGTCCGCGCCCTTGAAGCACGGCGATCTCGTTCTCGATCCGAAGGCCCGTCTCGCCTGGCTGGGCGACCGGGACGTTCCCCTCTCGCGCCGCGAGTTCGCGATCCTGGAGGCCCTTATCGAGCGTCCGGGCCAGGTGTTGTCACGCGGTCAGCTGGAAGAGCGGCTCTATGGCTGGCAGGAAGATATCGGCAGCAATGCGGTCGAGGTTCATATTCATCATCTGCGCGCCAAGTTCGGCGCTGAGCTGATCCGCACCATGCGTGGCCTGGGATACGCGCTACGATGAGCTCGATTCGTCTCAGACTGTTCGTCCTTCTCGCCCTCGTTTCGACGGTCGTCTGGAGCCTGGCCGCGGGCTGGGTCTATGTCCGCACCCGGCACGAAGTCGAGCGCGTCCTCGACGCCCGCCTGATCGAGGCCTCGCGCATGGTCTCGTCGCTGCTGTCCAGCGGCGACGTCGCCCGCATCTCATCGGATGCGCCGGCGCTGGCGTCCGCGGCCGGCAGAGTGTCCTATGTCCGTCAATTGTCCTGCCAGATCTGGTCGCTTGACGGCGCGCTCATCGGGCGCTCGGACGGCGCTCCCGGCCGACGCCTGACGACCGCCGCTGCAGGGTTCTCCGAGACGGTGATCGAAGGGGAGCGCTGGCGCGTCTATGCCGTCGAGAACCGGGAGGCTGGCGTCCGTGTTCTGGTCGGAGACAATCTCGGCATGCGCGACCGCCTGGTGCAAAGCGTCATCGCCGGCCTGATCACGCCCGCCGGACTCGGCCTCCTGGCGATGGCGGGCCTGATCTGGATGTCGGTCGGTCGCGGCCTCGCCCCGATCCGGTCGGTCACCCGCGCCATCGCCGCGCGCGACGCCGACGACCTGACCCCGGTCATGACGCCCGAGGCCGCCGACGAGCTCAAGCCGTTCACCGACGCCCTGAACGGACTCATCGGGCGTCTGGACGCGGCGCGACGACGCGAGTCGCAGTTCATCTCCGCCGCGGCGCATGAACTGCGCACCCCCCTCGCCGGGCTGCGCGTCCAGGCCCAGATCGCCGCCGCCGCCAAGGACAAGGCGGTGCGCGACAGGGCCCTGGCGCAGATGACCGAGTCGGTCGATCGGACCGCGCGACTGGTCAGCCAACTGCTGGAAATGTCGCGCAGCGAGGCCCTTTCGTCGAACCTGGAGGAGCGACGCTGGATCACGCTCGTCGACATCTGGCCAGATATCCTGAACCGGGCGGGCGACCATCCAGGCATCGATATTCGGCCGCCCGGCCCCTTGAGCCTGCACGCGCAACCCCATCCGCTGTCCGTCATCCTCGGAAATCTATTGTCCAACGCGGCCGCCTACGCCGAATCCCGCGTCGAGGTCCGCCTGGATACGGGGGGACAATCGACGCGGTTGATCGTCGAAGACGACGGCCCCGGCGTCGGCTTCTCCGATCTGGCCAACCTTGGCCATCGCTTTTTTCGCGCGACCAACGCCCGTCCGGGCGGCAATGGCCTCGGGCTGTCGATCGCCCAGGCCTGCGCGCGGGCTCAGGGTTGGCGCATGGACTATGCGCGTTCGGCGCTTGGGGGCCTGCGGGTTGATCTGATCATGCCCGCGACCGACGTGCGCGCCGGGGTCTGAAACGGACCATGCCCCAAGAGCGCCGCAAACGTCGCCGTTCGTCGAACGCATCATTCCGACTCCGATCACGGCCCGCCTCGACCTTAGGTCGGGTTTGCTCTCAAGCGCCGCTCCCTGATTGGGTCCGCAAAGCGCCGAAGGGTGGGTCCGTTGATCCGACGGTGTCGGATATCGGAAGGATCGGCGTCCGGATTTATAACAACACCGGGCTGGAGATCCGAACCGCTGTGGTCGCCTATGCGTTCGGGGCGTACTCGAACTCGCCGGGGGCTGAAGCGGCAGGAATAACGCCGGACCGCCGAAGGCAGAGGCAGTGCGGGCCATCAGGGAGGACCACCACCATGTCGTTCGCTCAATCGGATTTCGCGCCGTTCATCGCCGGCGGCCCGGACCGCCTGTTCGGTATCGTCGTTCCGGCCTGACCTGGTCGACTGGGGTTCTGGGAAGCGGAGAATGCTCATGGGGCTCACCCGGATGGTCCTGGGCCCGGCGCCCCTGTCGGCCGGCGTGTTTGACCTGCGCCTGACCGGTCCGCCGCTGGGCGGACCGGTTGGCGGCCGCCACTCGGGTGCGTCACCGGGTTTGACCGCGCGCCCCAGCCTCTTCACAGGAAGACCAACATGTCCGATACGCCCCCGGTCCTGACCCGCACCGCTCCCGCCCCCGAGCGCGGAGAGGACTGGGCGGACGAGATGGGCGCGCGCTGGCTCGCCCATCTCGACACCTTCGAGGGGATGATCGCCCCGATCGGCGAAGCCTTGCTCGCCCGGGCCGCCCTCACGCCCGGTGAACGGGTCGTCGATATCGGGTGCGGAGGCGGCGCCACGACCCTCGCGGCCGCCCGCGCGGTCGCGCCGGACGGAACTGCTCTGGGGCTGGACATCTCGCCGGTCCTGTTGCGCCGGGCCCGCGACCGCGCGGCTCAGGCCGGCGCGATCGATGTAGTCTTCGTCTGTGCCGACGCCGCGGCGGTCCAACTGGACGCGGTCCCGTTCGACCGGATGATCTCGCGTTTTGGCAGTATGTTCTTCCCCAACCCCTATCCGGCCTTTGCTAATCTACGCGGCATGATCCGACCTGGCGGCCGGCTGGACCTGGCCGTCTGGGCCGCGCCCCGCGACAATCCCTGGATGGCCGCCATGGTCGCGATCATGCGCCGCTATATTGATCTGCCACGCCCGGAACCGCGGACCCCCGGCCCCTTCGCCTTCGAGGACACCGAATATCTGGGCGACGTCCTCGCGACGAGTGGGTTCTCAGGGATCGAATTCGAGACCTGGAGCGGCGACCTGCCGTTTGGCGGCCCAGGCGCGACACCGGATCAGGCAGTCGCCTTCGCCCTTGACGGCATGGCCTTCCGAGACCGGATCGCAATGATCGAACCGGATCTGATCGCGGAGGTTTCTCGCGACCTCATGGACCTGTACGCTGATCGCCACACCCCGAACGGCGTCATGATGCCGGCCAAGGTCTGGCTCGTCAGCGCCCGATCGTGACCGAGCGTCACGATCGGCGGGCGCGCGGACGCGCGACGGGTTTGCGGCGGGCCGACGGGCGATACCGACGGAGGCGTGCCGATCAGCTGGACCTCCGGTCACGGTTCCAGGCCGCTGAGCCGCCTGCCTTGCCCCGTGATCCCTGGCGCAGCTGCATTCCTCATCCGGCCCCCTGGGGTGGTTGGCTCCACTCCCCGGGTCGCTCCGTCTGGCGGCCGTCTGGGCCATGGTCGTCCCGCATCCGGCGACTGAGAACGCAGGGTGTTAGCCCCGCGCGTGCCCTCTCTCGAGCCCCCAGCCTTTTCCGCCTCCCAAGCTCCCGCGGCGCTCGCTGTCGAAGGCTGTCTGGCCGCCACACAGGGCACCTATCCTGCTAGTAAAATACGCCCGTCTGTTCGGCCTTGAGTATCGCCTGGACTCTATTTTTCACCTTGAGTTTCATGAATATATTCCGAACATGCCACTTAACAGTATCCTCCCTGATGAGATGCTTCAATGCAATCTCCCGGTTTGAGCAACCTTCTCTTATTTTCTGCAGTATCGCCAGTTCTTTTCTTGTAAGAACGACAACGTCCTGGCCTCCGGGCAAGCGAGAGCGGCGGTCGCCCGGCCGGATTTCCGCTCGGCCAAGTTCTCCCTCGTCCGGGATGAGATCGAGCAGGGGCGCCGCGACCGGCCCCAAGCCCTCGAGAGCCCGTCGCTCATCGAGCAGCGTGCGACGGCACCCCAGTCGGGAGGCGATCTGGACGGCGTCCGTCGCGCGCTGGCCGGCGATGACCTCCCTCTCGGTCGCCGCGTAAGCCGCCGCGCCGCAGAGCAGGGCGGAAACCTCCAGCCGGCCCAGTTCGAACCGTCGCGCATGACCCAGGGCGACGTTGGCGAGACGGCCGGCGAGGTGGAATTTTTCCTGCCGCGCCGCAATGCGGGCCTCCGTCAGCGATTGCCGCGCCCGGAGATAGGGGCTGTGGGACGAGAGAAAGACGGGGTCGTTGCGGCCGGGCAGAAGGGCGGTCGCCGCCTCCGGATTCGCGGCGGCCAACAGATCGGCGAGTTCCAGACGCGCGAGCGCGTCGAGTCGCGCGAAGCCGAATTCCTCCGCCGTCACCCGCATTTCCTGGAGAAGCGCGACGGCGGCGTTCAGATCGCCGTTGCGCCGGGCGATCGCCGCGGCGGTGCGATAGGCGGAGAAGGTAAAATCGACCACGCCGTGCCGGCGAGCGAAATCAAGAATTTCATCGACGCGTGTTTCGATGCCGTCCAGCCGGCCCGTCTCGTATCCGAGTTCGAGTTCGAGCGTGTTCAGGAGGTTCGCGGAGAACGGCGTGGAATCGATCCGGGCATTGTCGTCGTTGCGGGCCTTTCCGAGCAGATCGGCGGCCGCGTACATGTCGCCCCGGGAAAGCTCCGCGAAGATCGTCGCGCTGTGGAGCCAGCCCAGGGCATAGCGGTGATGGGAAATGTTGTTGGCCGATGACGCCTCGAGACACAGTGCTCTTTGATCGTCAAACCGGTGTTCGCTGGTCGCGATGAAGCAAAGGCATGTGAGGATGGCGCCTTTGCAGACCAGATCCGCGTCACGGTAGGACTCGAGCCAGACTTCGCATTGGCGCCGGCTTTCGGTGAAATCGTCATTGGTCGCCTCGCCGATGGCGGCGATCAGATCGCGCCAGCACTCCATTTGTCGGCGTGTGTGCAGATCGAAGGCGCCGAGATCGACGGCGCGCAGATCGGCCAACAGGCCGGTCGCCCGCTTGTGATCGTGGCTGAAAATCTGGGCCCAGGCCAGGCCGAGGGCGATTGTCGGCGTCCCGGCCACAACAGCGTCGGAGAAACTGCCCTGCCAGGACTGTATCTGATCGATCTCGCCCTGCCGCAGGGCGAGATCCATCATGTTCTCGGACGCCACCTCGGCGGCGGAGTCGTTCTCGCCCGCGCGCAGGGAAAGACTGATGCTCTCGCGGCTGTTGCTGTTTTGTCTCTGCCACCCGGCGGCGCGGGCGAGAAGTTTTGACTTCGCCTCGCCGTGCTGGACGGAAAATCTGTGCTCGAGAAATTCACGGAGCAACGGATGGAACCTGTATGCGCTCTGCGTCCGATCCACAGGTTGTAACAGCATCCGCCCGACGGAAAGCTTTTCGATGCAGGCGGCGGCATCGGTTCTGTCGAACACATAGTTGAAATATTCCGCCGAGACATCTCCGAGAATCGAGGCGTTGATGCAGAATTCCAGAAGGTCATCGTCAAGAGATTTCAAAAAATCCCCGTTGAAATACTTCCCGAGATCGGAATCCCGTCCCGTGATCCGGTCGATCACCAGCCGGTCCGAAGCAGATCGGCTGTCCGACGCCGCCTGAACCAGAAGCTGGAATATCGCGGGCCAACCCAGCGTCCGCCCCCACAGGGCGTGAACCTCGGATTCCGTGAGACGGGCTGCCGGCCCGCCGTTGGCGACCGCCTTGGCCTCGTCCAGGGTGAAGGCCAGCGCCCCGGCCCTCAGTTCCTGGATCTCGCGGCGGGCCTTCATCCGCGCGAAACCGGCGTCCGCCGAGGTCGCGGCGACGAACCGCGTCTCGGCCGGCGCGGCCAGCATGAAGTCCTCGATCGGGTCCATGGACCGCGGATCGGACTCGATATCGTCGAAACAGATGAGGACCCCCGATCCGGACGGGTCCCTGGTTTCCCAGAGCCGATCAGCGAGTTCATCCAGGCTGAAGGGCCGGTTCCAGGCAGGGAGCGGCGGCGCGCCCCGACCGACGGCGTCGCGGGTCGGGGAAAGTTGCTCGCCGATGCGTTCCGCGGCGATCCGCAGATCGCCGCGGCATTCCTTGATGGAAACCCAGGCCGCCGCCCTGTGGACGCGACGATGGTCCAGCCAGCATTGGGCCATGGCCACGCTCTTGCCGTAGCCCCGCGGGGCGCGCAGCAGACGGCAACGCGTCGTCTCGTGTCCGGCGGCGAAAAGGCGAGGACGCGCGAGACATCCCGAGACGAGAGGCGCGAGCCTGTCCTCGACCGATCCCGCGGGCGACGCGCCCCGGCGAGGGCCAGGGTCGCTCGCCGGGGGCCTCGCCCCGGCTCCGGACGGATGGGCTATCTTGCCGTCATCCATGCCATCGCCCCCGGCCTTCGCGGACGCCTGTCCGCCTTCGCGTGTCTCGACAAGGCCGCGCCATGATCGCCGGCCTTTCCGACGCAATTCAACCCCCCGCCCCAAACAGGGGCGGGGAGGTCGTGCGCGGCGCGCGCGACGGCCCGGATCAGCGCAGCCGGGTCCAGGTCTGGCTGCGGCAGAGAGGGGCCACGACGCAGCCGCGCAGGCGCAAGGTGTTGTCGCCGTCCATCGTGATCGTGCCGCGATAGATGCGGCCATCCTCCGGATTGTAGATCGAGCCCCCGCTCCATTCGGTCCCGCCGCCGGTGAAGCCGCTGAGCATCGGCAGGTTGCGCAGGGCGCGGCCGCGCAGGGAGGCGTCGCGGTTGCGCGCATCGCGCAGATCCGGATCGGCGCGAAGGCTGTTCGAGGTCGCCAGCGTGCCGCACAGGGCCGGGCCGCAGCGGCCGATGCGCACCTGGCTGCCGTTGGTCGGCGTCTGCCACAGGCCGGTGGGATCGCCGGCCATGGCCGGGGAGGCGAGCGCGCCGGCCAGGAGGGCTGCGGCGAGGATCAGCTTGGTCTTCATGGTCGTTTCCTCATTGGTTATCGTTGGAACGTTCAGGCGATTTGTAAGACCCGAACATTTTCGGAAGTCGTGGTTCCGGCGTCCCACCCGGCGCCGGATCAGGCGGCTAACTCCTTCATGGTTGTCGCCGGGTCTGCGAGCTTTTCGACATCGACGGCCTTTCGACTGGCGATCAGTTGTCTGCCGATCACGAATTCCTGCGGCGAGTTGATCGCCTCGACGGATTGAATCCGGTCGCCCTTCAGATGGAACACGGCGAATCGGGCGGTGTCGGGATCGCCGCGAAGAAGGACGCGATCGACGTCGAAGGCGTAGCCGGCGATCTGCAGCTTCAGATCGTACTGGTCCGACCACTGCCATGGCGCCTCGGCCGGCGGGGGGGCGCGGCCGACGATGGCGCTGGCCGCCTGTTTGGCCTGTTCGATCGCGTTGGGCACGCTCTCCATGCGGAACATGCGATCATAGATGGGCATCGGCCGGCGGGCCACGTCGCCGATGGCGAAGATCGCCGGGTCCCCGGTGCGGGCTTCCAGATCGACGATGACGCCGCGGGCCGTGTCCAGCCCGGCGTCACGCGCAATCTCCTCATTGGGCGTGGCGCCGACGCCGATCAGGGCGGCGTCGCAGGCGATCGTGCGGCCGTCGTCGAGCCTGACGCCGGCGACGCGTCCGTCCCGCCCCTCGAAGCCGGTCACCGTCGCCCCCAACTCGAAGCTGACGCCCCGCTTCCTGTGATAGTCGAGGAAGAAGGTGGAAAGCTCCGGGCCGGCGACCCGGGCGAGCAGCCGCGCCTCGCGTTCGATCACTACCACCTCCGCGCCGAGCGCGCGCGCCGACGCCGCGACTTCCAGACCGATATAGCCTCCGCCGATCACGGCCAGCCTCAGACCGGGGCCGATGGCCGCCCTGAGCCGTCTCGCATCGGCGATCGTGCGCAGTTCGACCAGGCCGCGCAGCTCTGCCCCCTCGACCGGCAATTTGATGGCCCGCGCGCCCGTGGCGATGATGAGGACGTCGTAGGTCAGCACCTCGCCGGTCGAAAGCGTCGCTTCCCTGGATTCGCGCGCCAGTCCTTCCGCGCGAACGCCGGAACGGAAGTCGATGCCATGTCCGGGGTAAAATCCCGGAGGCTTCAGGTCGAGCGAAACGGCGTCGGGTCCGTCCTTGAGCCACGCCTTGGACAGAGGCGGGCGCTGATAGGGGGCGACGGGCTCCTCGCCCACGAGGGTGATGGGTCCTTCAAATCCATACTGGCGAAGCAGGGCGGCGGCCGTTCCCCCGGCGTGGCCTGCGCCCAGGATCAACACATGTGGATCCGATCGGCTCATAGAAGTCCTTCTCCAAAGCCGGAAGCACCGTTTGTTCGGAGCCCCGGCGCGACCTGCGGATGGCCATCCGCAGCAGATAAATGCCAACGACCCGAAAAAAACCCCCACTTTAGTGGGGTTGTTTCGCGAGCTTGAGGGATCGAAATGGTCACCTTCGGCCAATAGTGCCAACGCAAAATACTTAGAATACAGTGAATGTGTCTTCCTTAGGAGAGGTGAACGCCAGATGAGCACTATCGCGAGAATTTTGCCCGCTGATGACGCGGCAGATCGCTATGTGGACAGAAAACGCTATCTGTGGATGTTGTCGGTCGTCTGGCCGGCGGCGCCATTGATCGGCCTTTACCTTGTCAGCTTGACAGGATGGGGCATCTTTTACGCCTTCACGCTGGTCGTCTGGTATGGCGTTATTCCGGCCTTGGATGTCATGTTCGGAAACGATCCGAATAATCCTCCGGAAGCGGCGGTGGCCCGTCTTGAGGCGGACCGATACTACAGAATTCTGACCTATCTTACCGTCCCTGTGCATTACGCCTCCCTCATCGTCTCGGCATGGTGGGTGGCGACCCAGCCGATGGCCTGGTGGGAGGTCGTGATGCTCGCCCTTTCCCTGGGCATAGTCAACGGCTTGGCGCTGAACACCGGCCATGAACTGGGCCACAAGAAGGCCGCCTTCGAGCGCTGGATGGCCAAGATCGTTCTGGCCGTGGTCGGCTATGGCCATTTCTTCATCGAGCACAATAAGGGTCACCATCGCGACGTAGCGACCCCGGAGGATCCCGCCACATCCCGGATGGGCGAGGGTATCTACAAATTTTCGCTGCGCGAAATCCCGGGTGCCTTCAAACGCGCGTGGAATCTGGAAAAGGTGCGGCTGGAGCGCGCGGGCAAGGGCGTCTGGAGCCTGGACAACGAAATCATCCAGCCGCTGTTGATTACCGTGGTTCTCTACGCCTCCCTGTTACTGGCGTTAGGACCCGACCCGAAGCTGCTGGTGTTTTTGCCCATCCAGATCGCCTTCGGATGGTGGCAGCTGACCAGCGCGAATTACATCGAACACTATGGGCTGCTGCGCGAGAAAATGGCGGACGGACGTTATGAACGCGCCCAGCCCCGGCATTCCTGGAACAGCAATCATATCGCCTCGAATCTGATCCTGTTTCATCTTCAAAGGCATTCCGATCACCACGCCCACCCGACCCGCAGATACCAGTCGCTCCGGGATTTCCCCAACCTGCCCGTGTTGCCGGCCGGCTATCCCGGCATGTTCTTCATGGCGATGATCCCGCCCGTGTTCCGGTCTGTGATGGACCGCCGCGTGGTGGAGTGGGCCGGCGGCGATCTTGCCAAGATCCAGATTGATCCGGCGCGCAGGAAACAGATCATCCGCAAGTTTGGCGCATCGCGCCAATCTGCTCGGATTGCTGCCGAGTAACCGTCGGTCCGAGTTGGCGATCCGAGGAGGCGTGTGTGCCTCCTCGGAGAACCGCCGACAGGCCTGGCGGCGAGATGGTCTCCAGCCCAGGAACCCGGGCGATGGCGTCATCGTCGGCGACCGCCCTCTCGGGGGTGTTTTCACAACGCATGTCTATGAAAGAAAGCGGCGTCATGGCGCGGTACCAATGTCCCGATTGCAGCTACGTCTACGATGAAGAAAAGGGGGAGGCACGAGGGCTTCCCGCCCAATACGTCGTGGGCGCAAATTCCCGCGGATTGGGCCTGCCCCGATTGTGCGGTGCGCGACAAACCCGATTTCATTCCCTTGGGCCCGGGCGGCCAGGGGCCGGAACCGTCTGTGGCCGGCGTGGAAACCGGGCCGTTCGCGAAATGGCACTGCGTGACCTGCGGCCACATCTACGACGAGGCGCTCGGTGATCCCGACACGGGCGTGCCGCCCGGCACCCGTTGGGCGGATGTCCCCGCCGACTGGTACTGCCCGGACTGTGGCGCGACCAAGGAAGCGTATGAACTTTATGGGTGATCCATTCGAGCGGGCGACCGTCTTCCGGCTCGGCAATCTGGCGAATTCCTTGGGGAGGGCCGAATGAGCGTTCGTGCAGTCACCGGCCCGGCGCCGGTTCATCCCGGCGTCGGGGGGTCG
>Ga0114984_1000056_pt1 | contig 42821 bp, 32 predicted proteins | sample Shrwel1BS1Day1_FD_96987 | JGI IMG/M metagenome (GOLD analysis project Ga0114984, IMG submission 96987) | Subsurface microbial communities from deep shales in Ohio, USA - Utica-3 well 1 S-1-Day1 | ecosystem: Environmental > Aquatic > Deep subsurface > Shale gas/oil reservoir > Produced water/Flow...
CCGGCGTTGCTGATGGCCAGTTCGGCCAGTTGCAGGCCGGTTTCCGGGTGGGCGTTGAGCCACAGGCTGAAGGCGTCCTTGACTACGCCGGAGACGAACGCCGCCGCCTCACGCGAGGACAGGCGCTCCTTGGTCTGCCCGGAGAACTGCGCATCCTGCATCTTCATCGAGAGGACGAAGGCGATGCGCTCCCAGACGTCTTCCGGGGCCAGCTTGACGCCGCGCGGCAGCAGGTTGCGGAACTCGCAGAACTCGCGCATGGCATCCAGCAGGCCCTGACGCAGGCCGTTGACGTGGGTGCCGCCCTGCGCGGTAGGGATCAGGTTGACGTAGCTTTCCTGCACCGCGTCGCCGCCCTCCGGCAGCCACAGCAGGGCCCAGTCCACCGCCTCCTTGTTGCCAGCCAGGGCGCCGCAGAAGGGCTCGACGGGCAGGCGTTCGAATTCGCTGACGGCGTCGACCAGGTAGGAGCGCAAGCCATCTTCGTAATGCCACTCGACTTTCTCGCCAGCGGCCTTGTCCTCGAAGGTCACCGACAGGCCCGGGCACAGCACGGCCTTGGCCTTGAGCACATGCTTGAGGCGGCTGACCGAGAATTTGAAAGAGTCGAAGTACTTGGCGTCCGGCCAGAAATGCACGCTGGTACCGGTGTTGCGCTTGCCGACGGTACCGATGACTTGCAGGTCGCTGGCCTTGAAGCCATCGGCGAAGCTCATCTGGTACTCGTTGCCGTCACGCTTGACGGTGACCACCACGCGGGTCGACAGGGCGTTGACCACGCTTATGCCGACGCCATGCAGGCCGCCGGAGAACTGGTAGTTCTTGTTGCTGAACTTGCCGCCGGCGTGCAGCTTGGTAAGGATCAACTCGACGCCCGGCACGCCTTCTTCCGGGTGGATGTCCACCGGCATGCCACGGCCGTCGTCGAGCACTTCCAGCGAGTTGTCCTCGTGGAGGATCACCTGGATCGACTTGGCGTGCCCGGCCAGGGCTTCGTCGACGCTGTTGTCGATGACTTCCTGTGCCAGGTGGTTGGGGCGCGTGGTGTCGGTGTACATGCCCGGGCGCTTGCGCACCGGGTCGAGGCCGGAAAGGACTTCGATGGCGTCTGCGTTATAAGAGCTCGCACTCATATCATTTCACCGCCGCGTTGCTGCCGAAAAGCGCGCCAGGCAAGGCGCGGGATGCCGCCAATGGCGTTCCCTTGGCAAGTCCCGCAACACCGCCTGGCGTGCTTTTCGGCGCAACCCGAAGGGACGGGGCCATTTCGCTACGGCGCTGCGTCAGTCGTCGCTCATTTGGAATAACCAAACCACTCTCCTCCTTTCTTGCTCCGTAGCGAAATGGCCGCCGTCGCGGCAATGAAATGATATGAGTGCGAGCTCCGAGCTGGGCCATAGGGTCTCTTGGTCATCAATTGAATACGGAAAAGTCGGTATCGCGCCAGAGTGTGGCGTTAATGCCGGCGAATGCGAAGAGTGCCGGCAGGTGTTCGGTAAAGCCCTGGAAGCCGTGGTCACCACCGGCCTGGATGCGCAGGGCACAGGCGCGGTAATAGCGCTCGGCGTCGCGGTAGTCGAGGGTTTCGTCGCCGGTTTGCAGCCACACCTGATAACGGGTCGGGTCACTCGGTGGCGGGACTTCGAGCTCGGCCAGGGCGTGGACGTGATCCTCGGTCAGCTCCCAGGTTTCGTCGCTGTAGTAGTTCTTCTGCGGGCCCAGGTAGCCGTCGAAGCGCAGGTGCGGCTGCACGGCTGGATTGATCAGCAGCGCCTTGAGCCCGTGCTGTTCGGCCAGGTAAGTGGCGTAATAGCCACCCAGCGAGCTGCCCACCAGCAGCGGCGCGCCCAGTTCGCTGATCAGCGCCTGCAGCTGCGTGATGGCCTGGCGCGGATGATGGTGCAGGGCCGGTACACGCAACTGGTTTTCCAGGCCCAGATGGGCCATGGCACGGCTCAACTGGCTGGCCTTGAGCGAGGCCGGCGAACTGTTGAGGCCGTGAATATAGAGAATGGATGCAGTCATGGTGCGGGAGGCTACTACAAAAAGCAGCGCTAAGCTGTAAGCGGCAAGCTGCAGGAAACAGTAGAGCGTGTCTGTCAGGATACGCGTTTGGCGTGGGCCTGCCGCTGTTTCAATATCCCTTGACGCTGTAATCGATTTCGAACGTGATGCCGGTTACGCGCGAGATGCCGGTATCCAGCGTGCCATCGGCATGCAGGCGCAGCCAGCGGTAGCCAGGGGCTTCGCTGCTGACCTGGAACTCTTCACTGTCCGGCGCGAACTGCACGCAGGTCGAAGGCGAGGCGAGCAGGCGCAGATTGCCACGCATCTGGTCGAACTCCTGATGGATATGCCCCCAGAGTAGCGCGCGTGCCTGCGGAAAACGGTCGAGAATGGCGAACAGCGCCGCGGGATTGCGCAGGCCGATGGGTTCCATCCATTTGCAGCCGATCGACACCGGGTGGTGATGCAGGCAGATCAGGTGATGGCGCTGCGGCGCTTCGTTCAAGGCGCGTTCCAGCAATTCAAGCTGGCTGTCGGCAAGAAAACCGGGCACGGCGCCGGGGATCGACGAGTCGAGCATGATCACGCGCCAGGCACCCAGGTCGTAGATCGGTTCGAGCAACGGCGTGCCGGCACAGGCACCTTGCATGGGCGGGAGTTCGTCATGGTTACCGGCGAGCCAGCGCACGGGCGCGCCGAGCGAGTCGGTCAGATGGCGAAAACGCTCATAGGAGGCCAGGCTGCCGTCCTGCGACAGGTCGCCGGTGGCCAGAATCAGGTCGATGGCGGGTTGCTCCTGCAGCATCTGCTCGATCACGCGGCGCAGGCTGTCGCAGGTATCCATGCCCAGCAGCTTGTCGCCTGCTTCGGCGAACAGGTGGCTGTCGGACAACTGCACCAGCAGGACCGAGGAATCAGCAGAGTGGGTGGGCAGGCTCGGCAAGACCGTCTCCTTGGACTCTATCGAGTGAATTATGGTGGTTGCCGCACTAAAGGGAAAACCCGGGAAGTGGACGCGGGTCACAGAAAAACGTCCGCAACGTTTTTTACCTGTATCGGTGTCGCGACTCGGGGATGAACGGCCGATCAACCATACAACGGCACCTAAACTGCCGCCCAGCGAAAAAACGCGAAGGGCGCTCTACATTACCGGCTGAGGTTCGTGCCCGCAGGCCAGACAATGGCTCAGCCATTCGCCGAGGAACAGATTGAGCTGGCTCTTCTCGTCCGGCTGGTGCATGGCGGCATTCGGGTACGGGTAGCGAATATGCAGGCGCCGCGCGTTCTCGGCGCCCACCACCTCGGCCATGCGTGCATCGTGATACACCCGCACGTCCAATTGCGGCACCGGCAGCCAGGGCAGGCTGTGCTCCTGGCGCACGCGCAGGGTGGTGGTGTACGGGCAGCTTTCCAGCACGTCCAGCGCCAGCACACCGAGCAGGTGTTCACCCTGGCTAAGGGCAACACGACGGCTTTGCGAGTGCTCGCGCATGTGTGGCAGCAGGCGCATCAGGCGCGCGTAGTTGGCCTCGCAAGCGGTTTGCAGCTCGACCAGGTCGACCCGATAGCGCTCGCGCAGCAGGTTCATGACCACATGCCCCGTATTTCGTCGCGGTTCAGTGCCAGCCATTGCAAGGCGATGATGCTGGCGGCGTTGTTGATGCGTCCGTCGCGCACGGCCGCCAGCGCATCGGCCAGCGGCATCACATGCACGCGAATGTCCTCGCCTTCCTCGGGCAGGCCGTGCACGCCACCGGCACCGCTGCTGTCGCAACGACCCAGAAACAGATGGACGAACTCATCGGAGCCGCCAGGGGAGGGGAAATACTGGGTGATCGGCCACAGCGGGCCGAGGATCAGATCGGCTTCTTCGACCGCTTCACGGCGGGCGACTTCCTCGGGCTCTTCGTCCTTGTCGATCAGCCCGGCGACCAGCTCCAGCAGCCAGGGATTGGCGGCCTTGTCCATGGCACCGACGCGAAACTGCTCGATCAGCACCACTTCATCGCGCTGCGGGTCGTAGGGCAGCACGCAGACGGCATCGTGACGCACGAACAGCTCACGGGTCAGCTGCGGGCCCATATTGCCGGCGAACTGGCGATGGCGCAGCTTGATCCGGTCGAGGCGATAGAAGCCGCGAAAGCAGTTCTCGCGCTCGATGATTTCCACCGCGTCGGTCTCAGGTGTGAAGGGGGCTGTCATCTACCGGGCTCTCGGTTGGAGTGGTTTCAGGCGCATCCTAGGGGCAGTTCGAGCTTGCTCGCAAGCACCATGAGCATTGCCTGGCGGCTGCGCTGCAGCATTTTGCAGGGGGCAGTCGATTGCGGTGCCTCATGAGCGCTGTCGGCATTCGGTGTTGCTCAATGCCGTATGCGATCCCCACGGCCCTGACCCAGAACCGTCATGAGAATGAGTTTGAAGTAATACGAAAGGGTCAATTGCCGGAGCATTTTGGCATCGGTCTCTGCCAGCAATTCAGGGGTAGACATATCGATACCGCTCACCTGGGCGAGGCCGGTAATGCCTGGTCTTGCTTCAAAGACCTTGCGGATATCGCGCTCATGCAGCAGTTGTTCCTGATTGAAGAGTCCAGGTCGCGGCCCCACCAGGCTCATCTCACCTTTGAGTACATTCCATAGCTGAGGCAGTTCGTCGAGTTTGGTTTTGCGCAGCAGCGCGCCCAGGCGCGTGATACTCGAGCGTGAAGCCAGGTGGCTGGCAACGGAAGCCGTATCAACATCCATCGTACGAAACTTGATCAGTGTGAAGGGCCTGCGATAACGCCCGACACGCTCCTGGAAAAACAGCGGTGAGCCGGTATCAAACAGACCTGCACAGTAGATCAAGAGCAGAACGGGTGCTCCGAGAACGAGGCCGGCCAGGGACAACAGAATATCGACGAAACGGATCACTTAGACACTCCAACCCACGATGGAATATTGCGACAACATAATCACGAAAGCTCGGTAGCCTGGTGAGCGTACCACCTGGCGGTTAGACGTAAGCCCTGATCAATCGTGAACGGAGGACGCCAGCCGAGTTGCGTGCAAATCTTCCTGTTGCTGACAACCAGTGATCGGGTGAGACGCTCCGCCAGCGCCTGTTGCCCAAAAACTCTTGCTGCTGTGTTGAGCACCCACACAGGTATTGCGACGTCACGATTAGGTACGCCCAGACTACTGGCAATGGCTGCGACAAGGTCGCTGCTGGAAAGTGCGACGCCATCATCCAGCAGATAGGTTTGACCTGCTGCCTCGGCATGCGTTGCGCAGAGGATCAGGGCATCTGCCAGATTGCCGACAAACAGCAGGCTCCGCTCATTACTGATGGCCTTGAAGGGCGTCGGCCAACCGCTATGGACTCGGCGCAGCAACTGCAGGAAATTAGCCCTTACGCCTGGGCCGTAGACCAGCGGGGGGCGCACTATTACCACCTCCAGGCCTGTTTCAGCGCCCAGGCGCAGCAAGGCTTGCTCAGCTTCCCATTTCGACACGGCGTAAGGGTCATCTGGGGCTGCTGCATCGGACTCCACAAAGGGCTTGCCCGGCACTGAGTGCTCACCGTTTACCTTGATCGTACTGACGAACACGAAGCGCCTTACCCCGGCGTTCGCGGCCTGGCGAGCCAGGTTCACTGTTGCCTCGACATTGGTTCGCCGAAATGCAGCGAGCGGATCTGCGGCCTTGTCACGCATCACATGCACGCGCGCAGCGAGGTGGATCACCACATCGATATCATGCAGTGCAGGCGCCCAGGGTGTGTCACCGTCCAACTCGCCGTAGCTGTAAATGTCTGCTGTGTTCGTTGCGTGACGCATGGCGGCACGATAGCCAAGGCCTCTCTCGGTAAGCGCCTGGCAAAGAGCAGTGCCTACGAAGCCATTGGCTCCTGTTACCAGAAAACGTATCGCGCTCACTGCATCACGTCCTTATACCCCACTGTTGATTATGACGACCGGGCGCTGCGCTTCATCATAGAGGCGTGCCAGCACCTCGCCCAGTGAGCGACGTGCTTGCGGCTCACCATGTACCAGGCGAATTTCACCAGGCCATTTGCGCATACCTGTTACGAAGCTCACCAGGCCGGCCTGATCGGCATGCGCCGAATAGCCATCAATACTATGAACGCCCGCCCGGATGTCATGGCGTTTGCCGTCCAGTTCGACATAACCCTTACCAGGGCCGAAACGCTGGATCGCGCGACCCGGAGTGCCATGTGCCTGATAACCGACAAACAAGACATCGTGTCGTGGATCGCCCAGCATTGCCTTGAGGTAATTGACGATACGGCCACTGGTACACATGCCACTGCCGGCGATGACAATCGCAGGGCGTGCGCTGTGGGTCAGGTGCTCGAGAATTTTCTGATGATCGGTATGACTGTCCACCGTGATCAGTTGCTCGAACGCCAATGGGCGGCGACCCGATTGCACGCGCTCATGGGCCTCTTCGTTCCAGAAGTCCCTGAGCTCTCGATAGGCCCTGGTCAAGCGGCTGGCCAGAGGGGAGTCGAGGATTACCGGCAAATGCGGCCAGCTCAGACCTGTACTGTGATCGGCTACCGCATCTGCGACCGTATTCTGATCGAGTTGCCGGCCATGAATAATGTCTTCAAGCTCATAGAGCAGTTCTTGCGTACGCCCCAGGCTGAATGCCGGTATCAGTACCGTGCCATTGTCGGCCAGCGCATGTTCCACCACCTGCTCCAGGCGCTCACGGCGCCGGCTGCGATTTTCATGCAGGCGGTCGCCATAGGTACTCTCCAGTACCAGTAGGTCAGCCCGCTCAGGTGCACGGCATGCTTTCAGAATGGGGGCATCCGGTGCGCCCAGATCGCCGGAAAAGACCACGCGGATGCTGTCTTTTTCCTGCTTGCTGTCCAGATCAATTTCCACGTAAGCCGAGCCCAGTATGTGTGCAGCGCGCTGCAAGCGGACTCGGGCCAATAGTCCGGGCTTATCCTGAAGGGTAAACCAGGTTGCGTAAGGCAGCGCGATGATGCGTCGTTGTACCTCAGCGATATAACGCTCAACCTGCTGCTGATCGCGGCTGAACACCAACTTGAAGGCATCCTCGAGGACGATAGGCAGCAGTTTGGCAGAGGGAATGCTGCACAAGATCGGCCCCTTGAAGCCGGCCGCCAGCAGATAGGGGATACGTCCGACATGATCGGCGTGCACGTGGGTGACGATCAGTGCGCGCACACCCTCAATAGAGAAATCGATTGCCTGGTTGTGCTCGCTGGTGCCAAGGTGCGATGCGTCGGCGCCCTGAAAAAGACCGCAGTCGACCAGAACACTGTTATCCGCGTCGAGAAACAACTGATGGCACGAACCGGTGACGCCTTCAGCGGCACCGTGGTGAAGCAGCATTGGCAGCGACATTGCAGGCAGCCCTCCCTGAGCTATGGAACATTCCTGGTATGCCTGCAATGGTAACAGCACGTTGTATGTGTGCGCGAAAAACACGGATGCCCATCACACAATGGTGGTTTCGCGCATCACCGATCTACACCTGCTTATAAATCACCGAGCCTTCTTCCCGGAAGCGCTCGGCCTGCTCCCTGAAGCCTGCTTCAACGGCTTTACTCTCGTCCGACAGACCTTTGTCCTTGGCATACTCGCGCACTTCCTGGGTGATCTTCATCGAGCAGAACTTCGGCCCGCACATGGAGCAGAAGTGCGCCACCTTGGCCGAGTCCTTGGGCAAGGTTTCGTCGTGGAAGGCACGCGCGGTGTCCGGATCCAGGCCGAGGTTGAACTGGTCTTCCCAGCGGAATTCGAAGCGCGCCTTTGAGAGGGCATTATCGCGAATCTGCGCACCCGGATGACCTTTCGCGAGGTCAGCAGCATGCGCGGCGATCTTGTAGGTGATGATGCCGGTCTTGACGTCATCCTTGTTCGGCAGGCCCAGGTGCTCCTTGGGCGTGACGTAGCAGAGCATGGCGCAGCCGAACCAGCCGATCATCGCCGCGCCGATGCCGCTGGTGATGTGGTCGTAGCCGGGGGCGATATCGGTGGTCAGCGGGCCGAGGGTGTAGAATGGCGCCTCGTCGCAGCACTCCAGCTGCTTGTCCATGTTCTCCTTGATCAGCTGCATTGGCACGTGACCGGGGCCTTCGATCATGCACTGCACGTCGTGCTTCCAGGCGATCTTGGTCAGCTCGCCAAGGGTTTCCAGCTCGCCAAACTGGGCGGCGTCGTTGGCATCGGCGATAGAGCCGGGGCGCAGGCCGTCACCCAGCGAGAAGGACACGTCGTAGGCCTTCATGATGTCGCAGATGTCGTCGAAATGGGTGTAGAGGAAGTTCTCCTTGTGATGCGCCAGGCACCACTTGGCCATGATCGAGCCTCCGCGCGAAACGATGCCGGTGACGCGCTTGGCAGTCAGCGGCACGTAGCGCAGCAGCACACCGGCGTGGATGGTGAAGTAGTCCACGCCCTGTTCGGCCTGTTCGATCAGGGTGTCGCGGAACAGCTCCCAGGTCAGGTCTTCGGCGATGCCGCCGACCTTTTCCAGCGCCTGGTAGATCGGCACGGTGCCAATCGGCACGGGGCTGTTACGGATGATCCACTCGCGGGTTTCGTGGATGTGCTTGCCGGTGGATAGGTCCATCACCGTGTCCGAGCCCCAGCGGATGCCCCAGGTCAGCTTGGCCACTTCTTCTTCGATGCTCGAGCCCAGCGCCGAGTTGCCGATATTGCCGTTGATCTTCACCAGGAAGTTGCGGCCGATGATCATCGGCTCCAATTCGACGTGGTTGATGTTGGCCGGGATGATGGCGCGGCCACGGGCGACTTCGCTACGGACGAACTCGGGGGTGATTTCTTTCGGAATGCTGGCGCCGAAGCTATGGCCAGCGTGCTGCTCATTGAGCAGACCGGCTTCACGCGCTTCGGCCAGCTTCATGTTCTCGCGGATGGCGACGTATTCCATCTCCGGGGTGATGATGCCTTTCTTGGCGTAGTGCATCTGGCTGACGTTATGCCCGGCCTTGGCTCGGCGCGGGTTACGCACGTGGGCGAAGCGCATCGCCGACAGCTCGGCATCGTTCAGGCGGCGCTGGCCGAACTCCGAGGACAGGCCCGGCAGCTTTTCGGTATCGCCGCGATCCTCGATCCAGGCGCTGCGTACATCGGCCAGACCCTTGCGCACGTCGATGGTGACGTTCGGGTCGGTGTAAGGGCCGGAGGTGTCGTAGACGGTGACTGGCGCGTTGATTTCGCCGCCAAAGTCAGTCGGTGTGACGTCCAGGCTGATTTCACGCATCGGCACGCGGATGTCCGGGCGCGAACCCTGCACATAGACTTTCTGCGAACGCGGGAAGGGCTGTACCGACTGCTGGTCGACCTGTGCCGACTCACTCAGATTCTTTTGTTGTTGTACGCTCATCAAGGCTCTCTCCGGGGATGGTTGTCGGAGGCGGAACCTGAGAGCAAAGAGAGGCGAAGGCGCACCAAGGGCGGTGCCGAGAGGACTCGCCGGTTGATGGGCGAGGACATCTTGTTCCCTACGCAGGCCTTAACCTGATCAGGTTCAACGGGATCCGGAACTCTCCGATCTCAGCCTCTGATTCGAGGCACCCCGACAAGAACCTGGCCAGTCTACTGGCAGCCAAAGACAGTGGCAACGCCTGGTGCGACACGAGGCAGAACGGCAACCCTCTGACAGCCCAAGCTGCCGTTGGTCAGCCGTGCTGCCTGGTCGTGCAAATATTACGAAGGCACGCGTCCGTAACGGTCCTGGAAGCGAACGATATCGTCTTCACCCAGGTATGAACCCGACTGCACCTCGATCAGCTCCAGAGGTACCTTGCCAGGGTTTGATAGTGCATGTTTGACCCCCAGCGGAATATAGGTGGACTGATTTTCTGACAAAATCTGCTCGCTATCGCCGCAGATCACCTTGGCCGTACCCGATACCACGATCCAGTGCTCGGCACGGTGATAGTGCAGCTGCAGTGACAGGCTTTCACCAGGCATCACGCAAATACGCTTGACCTGATAGCGGCTACCCCGGTCAATACTGTCGTAGTGCCCCCATGGTCTGCTGACCAGCGGGTGCTCGACGAACTCGCTACGCTCAGCAGCTTGCAATTGCTCGACGATCTCCTTCACCTGCTGAGATTGGTCGCGGTGTGCTACCAGCACAGCATCCTTGGTTTCGACTACCAGTAGATCTTCTACGCCAACAGTCGCCACCAGGCGATGATTGGACTGCACCAGGCTATTACGTGTAGCGATGCTCAGCACATCACCCTCAATCCGGTTTTGGTTTTCGTCTCGTGGCCCTGCCTCCCAGATAGCGGCCCAGCTACCCAGGTCACTCCAGCCTGCATCAAGCGGCACGACCAGGCCCAGCGATGTATGCTCCATTACTGCGTAATCGATCGACTCGCTCGCGCAAATAGAAAAAGCTTCCAGTGGCAGATGCAGGAAGTCGCGGTCTAGCTCAGCTTGCTGGATGGCAGTCTGGCAGCTGTCGAGAATATCCGAGCGCAAGCGGCTCAACTCTGCCAGCAACACCGAGGCACGAAACATGAACATGCCGCCATTCCACAAATATTGGCCGCTTGCCAGGTATTGCTCGGCCAGCTCGGCTGCAGGCTTTTCCTTGAATGCCGCGATTGCGAAACCACCTGCCTCGGCTGCTTCGCCGCATTGGATATAGCCAAAGCCTGTTTCAGCGTGAGTAGGTTTGATCCCGAATGTCACCAGGCGGCCTGCGCGTGCCTGTGCTTCGGCGCAGAGAATCGCAGCCCGGAAAGCCTCATCGTCACGTATGTGGTGGTCAGCGGGTAGTACCAGCAGTATGGGGTCATCACCGTCACGAACCGCCTCCAGCGCTGCGAGCGCGATGGCGGGTGCTGTATTGCGTGCGACCGGCTCCAGCAGAATGCGTCTGCCACTGATTTTCGCCTGGCGTAGCTGCTCGGCGACCACGAAGCGGTGCTGCTCGTTGCTTACAACAAGCGGAGCGGCATGTTCCAGACCCTTCAAGCGCGCCAATGTGCGCTGGAACATAGTGCCAAGCCCCTGTCCATCCAGCGACAGAAACTGCTTAGGGAAGCGCTGGCGGGACAGCGGCCAAAGGCGCGAACCGCTGCCACCGGCTAGAATTACAGGGATGAACATGATGACTCCGGAAAGCTGTCAGTCGCTAAATAGAGCATTATCGAAGTGCTTTCATCATGATGCAATGGCAGACCTGCTGCTCGCATGCCTTCAGTGCGCTCTGTAAACTAGGCGCCCGCGATTGAAGGCTAGAGAGAAAATCATGTCACGCACGTTGATTACAGGTGCCAACGGTTTTGTTGGTCGGCAGCTCTGCCGGACGCTGCAGTATGCCGGTCAGCACGTCATTGCCCTTACTGCCAGTACGGTGACGTCGTCGCTGGCTGCTGATCAGCACCTGCAGTGCGATATTCGTGATGCCGATGCCCTCCAGCGAGTGATCGCAAGCACCCGCCCGACGCACGTCATACACTTGGCTGCCATTACCCATATACCTACAAGCTTCGCCGATCCACTGCTGACTTGGCAGACCAACGTCATGGCCAGCCTGAACCTGATGGAAGCTCTACGCTCACAGGCGCCCGATGCATTCACTCTTTTTGTAAGTTCTTCAGAAGTCTACGGCAGAAGCTTCGGAAGCGGTCTTGCTATTGATGAGCAGTCGGCATGCCAGCCCATGAATCCCTATGCGGCTAGCAAGCGTGCTGGCGAAATAGCTGTTAGCGAATATTTTCGTCAGGGAATGCGCGGTGTGATTGCACGTCCGTTCAACCATATCGGCGAAAACCAGTCACCCGACTTCGCCACCGCCTCTTTCGCCCGCCAGATCGCACGGGCCGAAGCGGGCCTGCAACCACCCGTATTGCGGGTCGGCAACCTGGAAGCCCAGCGCGATTTTCTCGATGTACAGGATGTTTGCAAGGCCTACCTGAAGCTAATGGAACTGCCCTGCGGGAGCACCGAGGGTTCACGTTGTTTCAATATCGCATCGGGAAAAGCCCATAGCATTCGCAACATTCTCGAAACACTGCTGTCATTGAGCCCACTACAGATCAGCGTCGAGCAGGATCCCGAGCGTCTGCGGCCATCGGATATCCCGGTAGCCATCGGTAACAACGCTGCCATCCGCAAAGCCACGGGCTGGCAGCCACTTATCCCTCTGCAGGACACTCTGCAAAGGCTCCTGACATTCTGGCGCGCACAGGTCGCGCTTTAAATACGTTCGCGTGTGCCCAGGTAAAGCCCCAATGAAGCTGTTGATAAACACCGAGTCGCTACAGCCACCCATCACCGGCATTGGCACTTACACGCAGCATCTGCTTGAACAGTTTGCCGAAACACAGGCATTCGAAGAGATCGAATGCTTCTCGGGGCACCACTTTTCCTCGGCCACACAAGTATTGCAAGGATGCCACGCCCACACACAACCGGGCAGCGTACCGCCACGCTCACCGCAGGGGCTCCTGCATCGCATGCTGCGTAATTCGAGTCTGGCCTATCGCGCTCGTGAGGCGTGGCGCAACAATCTGCTTCGACTACAATCGGCCCGATTGCGCGACTTCGTTTATCACGAGCCAAACTTCATTCTGCGCGCTCACAAAGGCCCATGTGTCGCCACTATTCATGACCTGTCCTTTATTCACTATCCGCAGCATCACCCGGCCAAGCGCGTTGCCTGGCTAAAACAAGAGTTGCCCAGAACGCTAAAGCGGGCCGACTTCATAATTACAGACTCCGAGTGCGTCAGAAAAGAAATACTTGCTCGCTACAACGTAGCCGAAACAAAAGTAAGAAAAATATATCTGGGCGCATCTGATCAATTTCGCCCGCTAACTGCACAAGCGACCAAAGAGACATTAAACTCATACAACCTGACGCATGGTGAATACATCCTTTTTGTAGGCACGCTTGAACCTCGCAAAGGCATAGACATCTTGCTATCCGCTTGGCGCACACTTCCTAAGCAACTCTTGAATAACAAAAAACTCGTCATCGCAGGGGCAGCAGGCTGGAGCAATCAAGACCTGTTAGCCAGCATAAAAAAATTGGAGGAGGAAGGAACGCTCCGGCATGTACGCTTCATACCACCCAATCACTTACCAGCCTTTTATGCCGGCGCCTGCCTGTTTGTTTACCCCTCTATCTATGAGGGTTTCGGCCTGCCCGTTCTTGAGGCCATGCGCTCGGGAGCTCCCGTTCTTTGCGCTACAGACACTGCAATGGAAGAGTTCTCCAACGGCAGCACACAAACTTTCCAAAACGGCTTTAGCGAAGACCTTGCCGAGCAACTGAAGCATCTCTTGCAAGATGAAGCTTATCGAAGTTCTCTTGCCCAGCGAGGGCTGCAGGCAGCACAAGCGTACTCGTGGAAACGCTGCGCAGAGGAAACCATGCATATTTATAAGCTAATAGCTGGATAGAACCGAAGCACGACGAAAGCACGACAACAATCATATAAGAATAGCAAACCGGAGTAAAAATCTTGAGCTATCCAATATTTTTATCCGTAGTGATGGTACTACGCAACAGCCAAGACGCCCTTGAGCAAATACTAGCCGAAGCCTGCCAGCTTCTAGGCAGGACAGCCATCGATTACGAGCTAATCATAATAGACAACGCCTCGGATGACTCCAGCGTTGCCATACTCAAAGAACTCACAGGAGAGGCAGGACTTCCGAATCTACAGGTCTACGCACTCACCAAACAGGTCGATACAGATACAGCGCTTTGGGTTGGCTTAGAGAATGCGCTGGGTGATTTCGTTGCTGTCCTAGACCCGTTGGCAGACAGCTTAGATTTCTTACCAAAAATCCTTGAAAAAGCTCTCGATGGGGCTGATGTAGTTTTTGCAAAAAACGAACATCGAATATTGCAGACCTTTCCTTATCGTGTAGCAGAAAACACTTTTAACTGGATATATCGCCACCTAGGCGGTATTCACCTAGGAAACGAAGCACCACAATATCGAGTATTAAGCAAAAAAGTCATCAACTTTATTGTGCGGCATCCGCGGCCTGCTGTTACCTATCGGCATCTTCCCGCTACCGGCGGCTTTACAAAAGCAAAACTGTGCTACGAAGCCCCAGTCAAGGCAATACAAAAAAAACGCCTTTCAGACAGTATAGATAAAGGAATGCAACTTCTTGCTTCCACAACGCGCACGCCCATGCGGCTAGTGACCAGCCTCTCGCTTTTCGGAGCGGTCGCCAATCTCATCTACTCAGCTTATGTTGTTTTCATCGCCATATTCAAAACAGACGTAGCCCCTGGCTGGGTAAGCTTCTCACTGCAGCAGTCTGGAATGTTTTTCCTTATATCTCTTGTCTTGCTCGTTCTTGGCGAATATATCTTGAACATGGCCAGCCTTTCTAACGAAGGACCCGCCTATCACATCGCGCAGGAATTCACCAGCGCCAAGCTGTCTCGCCATGAAAAACTTAATATTACCGAAACACATACAGAAAAAACCAATAACGAGAAAGCTCGAGAATGAGCCAACAACATACGGACTATGATGCAATAGTTATTGGCGCCGGCTTCTATGGTAGCGTCATAGCCAATTATCTAGCCGAGCAGCGCGGGCTCAAAAGAATCTTGATTATTGAGAGAGAGTTAGAAATCCTGAGTCGCGCCTCCTTCAACAATCAAGCCCGAGTACACAACGGCTATCATTATCCCCGAAGCTTTACAACTGCATATAGAAGCAGAGTCAACCTTCCACGATTCATTCAAGACTGGCCCCAGTCTATAAAAAAAGACTTCATCAAGCTCTACGCTATAGCGAAACGTAACTCGCAGGTTACAGCCCGGCAGTTCGAAAGATTCTGCAGCGAAATCAATGCCAACTTACGCCCCACCTCGCCAGAGCTGAGCAAACTATTCGAGCCCAGCCTGATCGAAAAAGTATACGAAGTCGATGAGTATGCATTTGACTCGACTGAACTCAAGAACTGGGCACTTTACCAATTCAATAAGAATGGAATTACGCTACGCAACTCCTGCAGTGCCGAAGCCATAACCCGAACAAGCGGCGGCCTCAAAGTAACAACGAAAAGCCACGACCTTAAGCAAAACCTATCGTGTCGCTATATATTCAACTGCACCTATAGCGGATTGAATCAGCTATCTGGTGACTTTTCCGACATACAGGCGGACCTGAAACACGAAATCACGGAAATGTGCCTGATAAAGCCCCCGGAGCAACTTTCCCATGTCGGAATAACGGTGATGGATGGGCCTTACTTTTCTTGTATGCCATTCCCCTCCCGAGGCCTGCACAGCCTTTCACATGTACGCTACACGCCACACTTTAACTGGAAGGATCAGAAGCATCTAAATCCATATAAAAAAATGGAAAACTATCACTGCGAAAGTCGCGCAAACCGCATTCTGCGCGACTCCAGCCGCTATATACCCATCCTGCAAAACTCTCTTTACGTTGACTCTATTTTTGAAGTCAAAACAGTTCTCACCAGAAATGAGAGCGATGATGGAAGGCCCATACTTTTTGAAAAATCGACTAAACTTCCTGGCTGTTACTCAATATTAGGCGGGAAGATAGACAACATATACGACATTCTTGAAAAGCTGGATTCTGAACCAATCATGACTAACTCACAACCATCAAGGTGACCACATGAAAAATGCATTGATTGGCTACAGCGGTTTCGTAGGAAGTACTCTACTAAAGCAGACCACCTTCGATCAGCTATATCGTTCCACCAACATCCATGAAATAGCTGACCAACAATTCGATACATTGGTATGTGCTGGCGCCCCGGCCCAGAAGTGGAAAGCCAACCAATCACCCGAGCATGACCTGAAAACGATAGAAACCCTTATTAGCCATCTCAAGACGGTTGTGTGCAACAGGTTCATTTTGATCAGCACCGTCGATGTATTCCATAGCCCAGTAGCTGTTGATGAGAAAAGCGAAGTTCCCACTGACGACCTCCACCCCTATGGACTTCATCGGCGCCTACTTGAAACTTTCGTTCTCGAACACTTCAGGAGCCCAACTATTATACGCCTACCCGGTTTAGTAGGACCCGGTCTTCGTAAAAATGCAATCTTCGATTTACTCAACGACAACGACTGTTCAAAAATAGATAGCCGGTCCGCTTTTCAATTCTATCCCATGGTGAACTTGTGGCCCGATATACAAGCCACCCTAAAAGCGGGACTAAACCTGGTGCATTTGACATCCGAGCCGCTAACCATAGGAGAAATCGCCAGCCGGGGGTTTGGAATAGACTTTGAAAACGTCCTCCCTCAACAACCGGCACTATACGACATGCGAAGCCTTCATACCCGACATTTTGGCGTTGAAGGCCACTATCAGTACAGCAAGCAGGAAATCATAATTGCAGTTCGAGCTTATGCTCAGTCGGAACCACTTAAAACTTCAACCGGACAGGCAATCACATGAAACTCTCCATTTCCAATATTGCTTGGGACCGCGAGCATGACGCATCTGTTGCCAAGCTCCTGAACAATCTGTCCATTAACGCAATCGACATCGCACCCGGTAAATATTTTTCCGTACCTGGCGCTGCTTCGACACATGAAATAAAACAAACCAAGGACTGGTGGGAGGAACAAGGTATACAGATCGTTGGCATGCAGTCGCTGCTATTTGGCACGGTGGGGCTAAACATGTTTGGCTCAATAGAAATACAGAACAGGATGCTGAATCATTTGGCCGCCATTTGTAGAATAGGCCATGAGTTAGGCGCCACACGACTTGCATTTGGCTCACCTAAAAACAGGGATCGTCACGACCTATGCGATGCAGAAGCAGCAGAAATCAGTACGAACTTCTTCCGACGGCTGGGCCACGTTGCCAGCGACTGTGGCGTAACGATATGTCTTGAACCAAACCCGGAATGCTACGGCGCAAACTTCATGACGACTGCTCAAGAAACACTGGCAGTAGTAAAAGCGGTGGCGCATCCAGCAATAAAGCTGCAGTTAGATACTGGTGCACTGACTATCACTGGAGAAGATCCATCCTCCCTACTCGCACATGAGGCAGATCTCATCGGCCATATTCATGCAAGCGAACCCGAGCTTGTTCCGCTCGGCACAGGTAAAACGGACCATCACTTGATGGCCGAGGCTATCAGAAGCTACCTGCCTGATAGCTTCGTTACCGTAGAAATGCTGACTAAAGATCATGGTGAAACAATCCCAATCCTGAATGAAGCCCTGAGCACTGCTAAAAGATATTACGCCCCCGACAAACTGGACCGAAAGTAATGAAATGGCTAATACTTGCTATCGGCATACTCTCCAACGCATCCGCCAGCGTATTGATCAAGCTTGCCGTAACCCCTCCAAGAAAGATGCCTTCCCTGTTGGAGCCATGGGTGCTTTTTAAAAACTGGCCTTTCTGGCTAGGCCTTTTCTTCTACGGCTCTGCCTTCGTTTTATATACTGCAGCGTTAACTCGCCTACCATTGAATGTCGCCCATCCTATTCTCACCGCCGGGGCCATTGCGACTGTCGCAATTTTCTCTCTTATAATCTTTAAAGAACCATTTAGCTGGACTACCGGGGCGGGGATAACCCTTATTACCCTTGGAGTCATTTTATTAACTTCATATGCATCCTAGATTATGAGCATACATATAGAGACGTCCACCCTCAGCCATTGGCAGGTGCCGGAATTTAAAAAAATCATATGGGCAGAGCGCACTAAGCCTTGGTGTGTGATCATTCCTGTCATTAATGAGGGAGATCGAATCAAACGTCTACTCGAAAAACTGGATAAAGCACAAATTCATTCACTGGCTGACATCATTATCATTGATGGTGGCAGCACTGATGGATCGTTGGAGGCGAATCAGCTCAAACAGCGAAGCGTTACGGCCTTATTGATCAAGACCGGCCCTGGGAAGCTCAGCGCTCAGCTTCGCTGCGCCTATGCCTTCGCCTTGGAAAGCGGCTATCAGGGAATTGTTACCATCGATGGAAACGACAAAGATGACCCAGTTGCCATTCCAGACTTCATTGACTCGCTTAAGCACGGAGTAGATTTCGTACAAGGCTCACGCTTCATACCAGGAGGGATAGCAATAAATACACCTATTGCTCGACATCTTGCAATACGCCTTATTCACGCCCCCCTGCTTTCATTATTTTCAGGGTACAAATGGACAGATACCACCCAAGGATTTCGCGCTTATAGCAGACGAATTCTACTCGACCCACAGGTAGCGCCATTTCGAGATATCTTTATCGATTATGAATTACTGGCCTACCTGTCCTATCGCGTTCCCAGACTTGGCTACAAGTGCCTTGAAATCCCCACAGCGAGAAGATACCCCTTAGGCAAGCCTCCAACCAAAATCAGCTTTATAAAAGGCAACGTGAGAGTTTTCAAAACGCTGTTCAAGGCCTGTTTCGGGCACTACAACCCAAAGAAAAACCATGAATAACAATAGCTACTGCAAAGGCTCGCCAACTCACAGGCATCTTTCTGTGTTTTTGGCATTAGCTTTCGGATATGCGATCTTCCTTCACTATCGTCTTGGCATGGATGCCTTTTTTGATACTGCCAACTACCATATCTACATAGGCTGGGCCGCATCTATTTTCTCTCCCTATACCAACGGCGCGGCAGCGCAATATCACACTTATTTCAATCCCATACTGGACATCATCAACTACAAATCATTCGAGTTACACCCCTGGTTGGGCGCCCTGTATCACGCGAGCGCTTTTGCACTCCTGCTCGCGGTGGTCATTTCAATTTCAAACAGAGCAGTTACCCAGAAAGCACCCAGCCGCCAGCTCCTGATTTTTTTTGCGGTAGGTATGGGTGCCACAGGCGCAATGACGGTATCGCTCTATGGCTCCTTCACAAATGAACACCTAATTGCCCTGATTTTCACACCTGCACTGCTGTTAGCACTGCATTACCTAGATAAGCAAAAGATTTATCTTCTGCTCATCTCCGGCTTCTTGGCAGGACTTTCAACAGGATTGAAGCTGACTGCAGCACCGCTTATGGCCAGCTTGCTGCTCAGCCTGTTCATCGTCAACGTCACAAATATACGCGGATGGTTTCTGGCCGGAATTTTTTCAGGCATTGGAATACTTGTCGGCGACGGACTCTTCATGCTTTTGCGTTGGGAAATTACCGGAAACCCCTTATTCCCGCTAGCAAATAACATATTTCAGTCGCCACTTTATCCCGCTCAGTGGGTTTCTTTCAGTGAATTTCGCCTGGAGGACTTACCACAATACTTGGTCCTCCCTTTTCACTGGCTGAGCCATGGCACCTATTCTGAAGTCGATACGGTGCGGGATGGGCGCATGCTTCTGGCCTACGTGGGGCTCGCCTGCTTCTTTACCGGGCTTTTATTGCACAAGCAAAAACCGACTCGAAAAGAACTATTCATTGTTATTTTCTTTTCCATATCCTGGCTACTGTGGATTTTAATCTTTAGAATCTATCGATACTTGGTTGTACTGGAGCTTCTCAGTGGCCTCATCTTCGTAATTGGTCTCAGTAGATTACTGCCAAAGAGATCGGCGGCGATCCCAGCCGTAGTGCTGTTACTGACCTGTTTGTTTCTCTACATAACGACCACCTACCCAAACTGGGGGCGGCGCCCCTGGAGCGATGAATTCATACAAACCAATATAAATGAATATCTGACCAAAGATGCGACTGTATTTTTTGCCGAGCACCGCACCTCCTTTCTGGCACCCGAACTACATACACTCGGAATAGACTTTGCCAATCTACTTTCGCAACCCTGGTACGAGTCTAATCGTCAGGGTAGCCCCATAGACCCTGAATCGCTGCCCATAGACACCAAGAAACCTCTGCACATTATCCAGTACACGACAACGGACTTTAGAACTCTAAGCCCCAAGCTTAACGAGATGTTCCCTACTCACCTGTTTACTTGTCGGGATATCCAGACAAACATGAGTCTGGCCCCCAAAATATGCAGCTATCTCAGCGTAGAGCAGCTACCACGTCTGGAACTGGGCAAGCGTAATGATTTTCGCAGCGAGGGCCTGACATTCGTCAACGGCTGGTCACACCCAGAACAAACACACCGGTGGACCGATAGCAAAGAGGCGACTTTGGAATTCAGAGTCACCAAGGAAGCCACCACTCATTGTGAAAAGCCTGACGCAGTGCTATCGGGCTTCACTATTGAAGAGCAGCGCGTAACAGTACGAACTCCCGGAGAGGCTGATAGCCTTCACCCAGTGAGCGGACAGTTTGAAATCAGAACACCGCTGAGTCTTAAAGGCTGGGACTGGCTCACCCCCTTTCAACTCACCCTCGAACTGCCTGATGCCCGCCAACCAAACCCAAGCGACCAGCGTCTATTGGGGATAGCGCTTCAGAGTTTCGGCCTGCAATGCAACGGCAGCTCACCATAGACGCCGGAAGCCGCACAAGCGCTTCCGGCTGCGCCACCAATGCTATGCCTGCCCGACCAGTGCTTTACAGGCAGCAGTGAACTGACGAGCGATCTCGCTCCAATGATAATGCTGCAGTTGCTGCGCGCCCTCGGAAGCCAGTTTCATCCTCAACTCAGGCTCTTGAAGCAACCTGAGCAGGGCAGGCTTGAGCCCGGCAGCATTAACGAGCAAAGCATTGATCCCATCGACGGCCATATCGTGGAATGCCGCGCATTCCTCATTCGCTATGACTGGCTTGCCGGCCATCCAGGCTTCAAGCAGTACAATGCCAAAGCTCTCGCTGTCGCTCATATTGACCAGCGCCACGCAAGACAGTAGCGCACCACGCACTACCTCTCTTGGCTGGCGTCCAAGATAGCTGGCGTAGGGCGCTTCTACCGGTAGCCCATCATCGTCAGGACCAATCAGCACCACATTGAGCTTGGCCTCGGACTGAAGCTGCTCGACAGCGTCGATGATTTTTTGGTAGCCCTTGGCACCGGCCTTACGTCCTAATACCAAAACAAAGGGCTCATCACTCGGATACAGCCTCTTGAACGCCTGTCTATCCGCTTCCGAGAATATCTCGTCAGGATCAATGCCTGCAGGCAAGTACTCTACACGACAGCCTTTGCGCTCAAAGAACTGGCAGGCCGCACGAGGAGCCGCCATTACCAGACTTGCGTCCAACGCACATCCAGTCACGTCCGGAAAGTGATAATAGTCATCATCGAGATGGGCATGCGGGATCAGAATACTGGGCACCGAGCAGCGACGTGCATGCTCGATTGCAGCAATGGCGGGGCGGAAAACGCTGTTATGGGTGATGACCAAATCATACTTTTCCATATTTTCCGCTATAAATCCTTCGAGCCCCGAAGACCAGGGACCGCGAAGATCGGTGAGCCGCAAGCCCGTCGCGTGACGAGTAAGCCGAGCTGCGTCATCAAGAATATTGAAGCCGTCGCCAGCTCGCTTGCCAGCCGTATGACAAACCGGAGAAAGCGCCAGATCGAGAGCAGAGCCATCGATCGAAACTCCTCGGACGATAAAGGCGAGCGGCCTGGGGTCACCGACGACTTCAGCAGCCGAGGAAAACAACTCGACCATGCCAGCAGGCGCATCGAAGCGAATGCTAAATCTGCCCGAAACCTGCTCGTTATACAGCAGCCGGCCACCCGCATCCTGTATCAGCAATGCGGTCGCTGTTGGCGCCTCACCCTCAATATAAACCTCAGCGGCGCTACCCAGATGCAGACCAGCCGACGAGAAGGCCCATCGCGATGCCTCCCCGCCACAATCCTCGACTGCGCCCCAGCCCCAGGCAAGCGCGCTCTGCATGCACTGCCCCGCCACGGACTCGTAGACACAGCGCTCGAATGCACCTTGCAGTCGCCATGCACGTGCCAGCCGGTCATCAGAACTACCCAGCGGCGACGCCCCTACGTCGAAACGGGCAAAGCGGGTATGCTGCAGCCCGATAAAAGCCTGCGTAGCTTCGTCGAAGCTGTACTCCTCCGAGAAGCGTCCAACATTGCTCATCGAGCTGACCGCCGTAGCGACCACATCCACGTCGAAGCAACCACTCCCATCCAGCGCACGTAACAGCTGCTCGCACATCACCTCAGCCCCACCCAGCGCCGGAGCCGTATAGCGATAAGTGACGAACAGGACTCGCTTGCGCGGCAACTCAAGCTTCTGAAGAAAACGTGCATATTCTTCACCCAGCGCCCGCATCGACAAACATTCGTCGAACAGCCTGCGTCGCTCGCTCCTACTCTCCTTCCCTTCACGCTCCAGGCGCTCCACCGCAGTGCGCAACGCCGTGGCAAAGCCTTCAAGCTCAGCGACGACCACATGAGGCTGGATGGCCGCAGGATAGCCACGCTGACCGAACTCGGTGGTAATAGTGAACAAACCGTTGGCGAGGAAATCGGCCAGTTTCACGTTCGAGCCGCTACCGGACGACATGGGGTTCAGCGCCAGCGTGCATGACTGCATCACTGCGGCCTTGCGCTGCTCATCAAGCACACCCCACAACCTGACATTGCCGTGCGGGCTCTTGCCGACCGAGCAGCAGACTGAACCGATCAAATGGAACTGTACGTCCGGGCACTGCGCGGCCAGACGCTGGGTAATAAAACGAGCCGCCTCGGCATTCGGCGGATGGGCCGAACCCAGAAACACTGCAGAGCGAGGCCGGATCTGCCGCTGAATCTCCTGCAGCTCTGCCTGGGTTGGCTCTGCTGGATCTTCGGCGCCATTGCGTACCACCACCAATGGCCCCGCAGTCCTGATACCCATGGAGAGGGAAGCAGCATCTTCCTCGGAGACCGCAATGACCGCAGCAGCCTGCTCTACCGCACGCCGCTCCATTTGCCGGACCGTCGCAATCAATGGCCGCAACACCCCGTGTGGCTCGAATAGCCGAGCCTTCAGAAGGGCTTCATTGTTCTGCGACGAATAGACAAATCGATCACCGTACAGCGCTGGAACCCCAGCCATATAGGGATGCTCCGCAACGATTGCTCGTGCATGCGGCTTGATCGCTGAATAAATGGCCAGCAGCAGCGCATTCCTGGGTGCTTGCTGTCCCGCTACGACATCATCCACAGCAACGGGCGACAACGCATTCTGCCGCATCAGCTCAGCCTGATGTTCAGGTGTGCGCGGTATCGACAGGACCGTGATGGAAGGCCCGAACGTCTCGACACCCAATGCATCGCCGCTCGAAAAACAGATGAATACGACTGGTGCCCAGTGCGCCACCGCGGCATATAGTCCTCTGGTACGTGTCGCCCCGCCGCCAATTGAAGTGAACGAGTTGTAGTCGTTCAGCACCAGCACGACGCCAGGCGCCTCATTGGCGACACGCTCACAGGCCTGCTCGCAATATTCTGCAGCCGGGCTCGTGATGCTGTCCCAGGTGTAGCGCTCACGGGCCAACGCCAGGCCAGCCTCGCCAATACGCTGCCACTGCGTGGTCTGCGTGCGCCATTGCCCCAGCAGTTCGGCGAATCTCTCGGTTGGGGCGAGCAGGCAGTGCTCACCGTCCACGGCCTCAACACCGCGCATGCCGGTCGGCGTAGACAGTACCGGCAACCCATGGCTGAAGTAATCGAACACCTTAACGTTCGAACCACTACCCGACATCATTGGATTCAATGCGATATCGGCGCCCGCCAGCAACTCCGCCTTTCGCTGCGTGGAAACCAGACCATGGCGGACCACATTGTCCGCATAGTTTCCCTCTGGCAAGCAGTTGCCGAGAATATCGAAAGCCATATCCGGCATGGCGGGTGCCAGCGTACGCGCCACGAACAGCGCAGCCTCCGCATTCGGCGCGTGGGCACTTCCCATGAACACAGCCCGAGGCACAGTCGGCGCATCCCCTGCGCGTACACGGTGCGGGGCCGCCTGGACCAGCACCCCGTTGGGTACGAACAGCGAGTCAAAAGTAGCCCCAGGAGCCACTCGCCGGAACGCATCGAGATCGGCATCGTTGCAATACAGCACGCAATGCGCCACCTCCAGCAAGCGGCGCTCTGCCCGCTCCACCCGCTCATGCACCGGCGCCGATCGTGCATCCGGATGCAAGGTACGATACAGATCGGTTTCACAGTTATAGGCGTTATAGACCCGAACCTTGCCATCCACCCCAGCGAACAGATCGTAATCAACCGTGAATGGTGAGTCGTGGATAATCACGTCCGCGTCGGCGTACTCCTCGAGATAGGCTTTGTGCAACAGCGAGACCGAAGAGGCCGCCTGCGCCAGGCAGGGCCCCGACATATCCGCCTCGCCGGCATAGGGCTGCAACTGCGCCCAGGCCTGAGCGAAACCGTCATCTTTCGGAATACGGCGCTCCAGAAAGTTCGCGCCGTGTGCGATCCGCTCCTCGCCGACGCCCTTGTGGCCGGACGACAGCAGAACCACATCGTGATAACGACTCAACGACCGATAAAAATTGAACAGCCGGGCTTCGCCACCGCTGGTGCAAGGAACGAACGCAGGAAAAAAGCTGAACACCAAGATCTTTTTCACGAACATCAAACCTTATTTCTGGCTGAACCAGGATTCCAACGGGCTCTTGCGGTCCGCCTGATGAGCGTTGCGCTGCGCGGGGGGAAAATCCGATAACGCATCGTTATCGCAGGGCTTGCCGAACATCTGAGCAGCACCCTCTTTGCCTTGTGCGAAAAAGCCTTGCAGGCGGTGATCCAGGTAACGGAACCGGCGCAGACGAGCCACCAGCCTGGGATGCCTGCGCACGATCGGCAGCAGACGTGAACGCATGCCGAGCATTACTCGGCCGAGCACGGGTTTCACCCGCCCGGCAACGTCCAGCCGGACACGCGGAACAGAAAAGTGCCGTGCCCTGCGTGCAAATACGGTCAACCTGCGCATAGGCGCGGTGATCCGCCACGACATGCTGTCCAGCACCGCCTGCCTCTGCAGCAGCGCCTGATCACGCTCACTTTCCAGACGAACCATGCGCTCCTCTGCACGCTGCAGCTGCACATCCATCACCTCACGCATGGCCTGGTTGATCCGGCGGTCCACACCGGCATCGTATTTCCAGGCCAGGGTTTCCAGCGCCACCCCGTAATCCCTGGCGAAGGCCTCATCCAGCACGGCCATCTGCCCTTCCGGTGCGTGCTTCTGCGCGATGATGGCGTAATCCGGACTCGCTCCGTTCAGCACATCCAGCACACCGATCTCTTCACGCGCAAGCAGATGCGGGTCCTCCTGCAGGCGCAATACCCTGGTGCGGGCGAATCCGGAAAACTCCGCCATAAAGCTCAACAACTGATGCGGCAAGGGCCGTTCGTGGGTCGGATCAAGATAGAAACTGCTACCGGCAACGACGATATTTTCCGGATTAGGGGTTTCCAGAATCAGGATTCCGCCCGGTCGCAGCGCCCGTAACGCTTCGGCAATCAACACCTGGGCGCCCTCGAATGGAATGTGCTCGACGATATGAAAGCCCGACACCAGCGCCTGACTATCATCGTCCAGTGCCTGCAACGCGGCAATCGCGTCTCCCTTCTCAGCGGGCAGCCCGAGCGCCTCGCAGGCCTCAAGCATGCCGGCATCGAGATCGATGCCCCTGGCGGCAAAGCCATTTTCCAGCAGCACCTCCAGCCACTCGCCCCGACCACAGCCAACGTCGAGTGCCGCCGGCGCTTCCCCTGCCCCAACCAAGGGCTTGAGAAAAGGCAGATAGACCTGCTGTCGCGCCTTGATCATCTCGCGCGAGCCGCGATAGCGCTCTTCGAAAGCGCGGTAAAAAGAATCGCTCATCTGATGCATTCCACTTCCGGAGGCATCCAGGCCGTACCTACGAACTGAGGCTTGTCGAGGTTGACGACACTGAATACCAGCGCTAAATCGCGCCATTCATAGTTATGCGCAACATGGCTTTCGGACACATGTAGAGCGAGCGCCACCGAATACGAGCCCACCCCCAGCGCGGCCTCGAAGGCAAAGCGGTACTCGACTGCGTCACCGGCCTGAAAACCGCGCTGGATATGGTCGAGATAACTCGTATTGGTTCCGTAGACGGCCTGCCCATAGCGATCCTTGATCACATAACCGACCACCAGCTCTGGAATCGCATGCTCGATCCTGACGCCGATGCGCAGCGTCACCGGCTCACCCACCGCCAGGCTATCCACCGACTCACCGCGTGCGTTGCACAGCGTCACGCTCTCGATGCGCGCCTCGCCGCTGCCGGAGCGAGTCTGCATGCTGCCATCGTCCAGCTGCGTGACCTGCACCGTCGTCTGCTCCTTGTCGGCGATCAGCGCATTGTAATAGTCCATCACCTCCTCCGGAGGGCCGTCACGCAGCACACGGCCCGCCTCCAGCAGAATCGCACGGTCACACAGCGACAGAATGGAATCCCGATCATGGGAGACGATCAGCAGCGTCGTGCCCTGCTGGCGAAACTCGCGGATACGCTCGAAGCACTTGTGCTGGAAGTACAGATCGCCCACCGACAAGGCCTCATCGACGATCAGGATTTCCGGGCGAAAGGCCGTCGCCACCGCGAACGCCACCCGCACTTGCATGCCGCTGGAATACATGCGAACCGGCTGATCGAAATAACGACCGATCTCGGCGAACGCCTCGATCTGCCCGATCACACCATCGATCTGCTCGACCGTGAAGCCCATCAGCCCGGCAGCGTGATAGGCGTTCTGCCGCCCGCTCAGCTCGGCGCTGAAGCCCATGCCCAGCTCAAGGATCGCCGCAATCCGGCCGTTGATGGCCACCGTGCCCTCAGTGGGCTGCAACGTACCGGCAATCAGCTTGAGCAACGTGGACTTGCCCGCGCCATTCTGGCCCACCAACCCCACCGCTTCGCCAGGCTCGATGGCGAAATTCACCTCGCGCAGCACCCAGTTTTCCTTGCTGGCACGAATCGGCATACCAAACCAGCTGGCCACTCGATGCAGCTCCGAGGCATAGCTGCGGTAAGCCTTACCCAGTTGCGTCACTGACAACAGGCTCATAGCACATCCACCATTTCCGGCGCCGCGCGGCGGAACATAAACAGGCCCAGCCCCATCAGCACCAGCCCCACCAGGCACAACAGCAACACATGCTGTACATCCGGTGCACGCCCGTAGACCAGCACCTCATGGTAGGCATTGACGATGGGAAACATCGGGTTGAACGCCAGCGCTCCCCGGTAGGCCTCTGGAATGATATTCACCGGATAGATGATCGGCGTGAACCAGAACCACATCTGCAACAGGATCGGCACCGCTTGCCCGATGTCCCGCACGAACACGTTCAGGATGCCCAAAATCAGGCCGATCCCCAGTGCAATCACCATGCAGACCAATGTCAGCGGCACCAGCCACAGCATCTGCGCGTGGGGCAACTGCCCCAGCAGGGCGAACACCACCAGCAGCGCCAGCAATAGCAGCAGGTTATTCAGCAAGCTGGAACCCATCACGATCACCGGCAGGGTGATGCGTGGAAAACGCATCTTCTTCATCAGCGAGCCCTGCTCGATAAACAGAGTCAGACAGCGCGTGACGATCTCCGAAAACAGCGACCAGGCGAGGATGCCGGCCAGCAGATACTGCGCATAACCGTATTTGCTCTCGATGCCTGGCAAGCGTGCGGCCAGCACGTTGGACAGCACCAGCGCATAGATGGCCACCTGGGCCAATGGATGAATAATCATCCACAGCCCGCCAAGCCGGCTGCGCGCAAAGCGCGAAACAAATTCGTTGCGAATGGATGACACGATAAAGCCCCGGTACGCCCAGAGGCCCTTCAATAAAGCGAACATATTGACTCCTGCGACCCGCCTGGCAGACGGTCGGCAATCATACGACGATGCGTACCCCAAGCCCAACAACGGCTCACTGTCGAGGCTCCACAAAGCAGTATTCGAGCAGCCGCGCTGCACTCTGTTCCCAGCTCGGCCAAAGAGTTACGCCCGACCCCATAGACGTCATCCCGTCAGCCAGCCACTGGCGCAGCGCGCGAGCCAGTTCTTCGGGCGTGTCGGCCTGGAAGAAGCGCGCCTGGCCGCCAGTAACCTCACGGAACACCGGAATATCACGCGCCAGTATCGGCACGCCATAGCGGGCCGCCTCTACCAGCGGTAGCCCGAAGCCCTCATCCCAGGAAGCCGCCAGCAGGCCATCGGCACGGGCATACAGGGCCGCCAGCTGCTGATCGTCGACATCTTTCAGCCAGAACAACTGGCGCTGCCATTGCGCATGACCGTGCAGTGCCTGCAGCAACTCGACCACCGGGCCACGCTCACTTGCCTCCACGCCCTGCCAGCCTTCTGCGCCGACCAGCAGCAAATTGAACCGCACCCCGGTCTGCCACAGCAGCGAACAAGCCTGCAGCACCTGCAGATGGCCCTTGCGCGGCTCCAGCGTACCGACCATCAGCACTGTAGGGCCGCTACCCTGCCAAGGCTCGCGCCACTTGCCCTGGCTTGTCCCTGCTGGAGAAAAGTCAGCCCCGTGCCAGGAGCAGTGGATGGGCAGGCCAACCCGTTCCGGGCGGTGCTCGTTCAGCCATTGGCGTAACTGCACACGAGCGGCATGGGTCACACAGATTGCCGCATCCCAGCCCAGCACCGCATCCAGCCACGCCAGGAAATGCGGGCGCATCGAGGCCGGGAACAGCGCTGGCCGGGTAACCGGCAAGACATCATGGATCATTACCCGGCAGCTCACGCGCTTTTCCCGCAAACGCTGGTACAGGCCCTGCCCATGCGCCTCGACCAGTGCACCGGCGCAGATATCCAGCGCCAGCAGACAGTCGCCGGGCGCGAACCGTACCGGCTGGTCGGCGAGAACCGGTTCGATTCCCAGCAATTGTGCAGCGAAGCGGCGAGCGTACTGGTAGTGCCAGCCCTCACCGGAACGCACCAGATACACCGGCTCGATGCGCACGCCCCCGTCATCGCCAGCCAGCCACACGCGCAACAGCGCATGGGCCACTCGCTCGATACCGCTGATGCGCGTGGCCTGCTGCGTAGCGCTGATATCCACCAATAATTGTCGGGGCGCCGGCACAACCCCGACGCCCCGCCCGATGGCCTGCAGCGCGTGCTGATAAGCCTGCGCACAACGCGCCGGAGAATGCACGTCGGCGACGAAGGCACGGGCGCGTTCGCCGAGCGCGTTGCGCGCCGACGGGCTTGCATGCAGATGCTCCAGCGCAGCGGTCAACTGGCCATCTTCGAAATGATCCGGCAGCTGCCATATCGCCTCGGTCGGCAGCTCGGCCATGCTGCCATGGGCGTTGACGATGGTCGGCAGCCCATGGCCCATGCAATCAAGCACCGCCGCCGAACTCTCGCCGCGCGAACAGGTGCGCAACTGCACCGCCACATCTGCCGCTGCCAGGTAAAGCGCATAGCGGTCATCATCCACCCAGCCGCTAACGCTGATCCGGGCGCGCTGGGCAGGGCATGAAACACGGACCAGCATGTGCTGCACATAAACTTCATCGGCGGGAGCGCCGACGAACAGCAACTGCGCCGCGGGCACCTGCGCCAAGTCGCTGGCGAGCCATGCCTCAAGCAGACGGTGATTGAGCTTGGTGGTCGCCAGCAGGCCGAAGCTGCAGACCAGAAAGGTATCCTGCGCCAGCCCCAGCGCCTGGCGCGCCTGCTGGCGCGTAATGGCCGCAGGGGCAGCGCGTACCAGCGGCACCTGCTGCCAGCCACAATCGGCCTGAGCGCCCAGCCAGCGTCGCGCCAGCCGCCGCGATTCGTGGGAGTGCACCAGCACGCCACGGGCATGCTGCAGCACCACCAAGTTGCAGGGATAACGCGCATTTACCGCCCCCGGCTGTTCCCGCCCCAGCAGCAGCGGCGAGTAACCGTGGGCCTGCAGCAACGCCTCGGCTTTCAGCCCTCCAGTGCCTGCTGTCCGCTCCAGCGCATCGCACAGCCCACCGAGAAAGAAGTCATGCAGCACCACCATGCCCGGCACATCACGCAGCAACGGCTGCATCCAGGCATGAAACGCGGAGTTGCCAAACTGATAGAGCACCAGGTCGTAATCGGCAGCATGCTGGCGCAGCCAGTCGGCATCTCGTACCGGATAGTCGTCAGGCAGTGCATGCCCTTCCGTCTGTTCGGCCACCAGTTCGATACGGTAGAAAACGCTCAATGCCGGCAACAATGCCTCGGTGTAACCGGCGATACCCGTTCGTGCAGGTGGCAGCGGTGAAACATAGGCCAGCCGTGGTCGCCAGCTGCATACGGGGATATGGCACTCAGCAGTCATCTTCATGCCGCCAATTATGCCACGCCGCCATTTCGCCCCAACACGCCTGTAGGAGCGGGCCCTGCCCGCGAACCAAGGCTGTGCCTCGATGTGGTTCCGTTCGCGGGCAGGGCCCGCTCCTACGGGTTCTGCCTTGTCAACGCCACGCCAGGTATGCCGGAAGATTGTTCAGATCCACACACACCTTTTGCTCGGGGACGTCTTCCATTCTTGCGAACAGCTTCCGGGACGAACCATCGGGAATATCGATCCACAGGTCGCAATGCCCATGGTGCGGAGACGTTTTTCGAGCCTTCCGGCAGGCGTAGGCAAAGTCCGCTTCAAAGCCGCCGTCATCACTGGGCAACAGTATCATTCTGACGGTCATGGGTCTGGACGCACTGGCCCCACCCAGCGGCGGCTGGCCGGTATGGTCGCGCAACTGGTCCAGTTCGTAATACAGATGATCAGCTTGGCGCGTCTGCAGACCACCGTTTACTACTGCCTCGGCGGCAATCTGTGCGGCCCGTACAAAGGCCTGCAACTCTTCCCGGCGCAAGCTGCGTAATCGCTGGCCCTGCGCATCCGCCCCCGACAGCGTCAGAGTCTGTGGGCAAAAGCCGGCCAGCCGATGCACCAGGCAGTGGCGGTGCTCGGTAGTCGCTACATACAAGGCACTCAGCGTCGCCCAGAGTGCTGGGTCAGCACCCAACACAGCCGCACTGGCATCACCTCTGGCAAGCGCCCTGGCCTTGGCCTTGATAGGCCACTTGCCGTCTCTTGAAGGTGCCAAGCCCTGCTGCAACGCCAACTCTACTATCAGATCAAGCAGCTTCCAGGCCGCACCGAACAACAGGGGCAGCATGCTGGCCGTGGCCTCGGCGACGGCGTGAGCGGAGAATGAGGCGAAGGCGCTGATTTTCACCTGCACCGGACCGGTGCCGGCCATTGCTTCACGCAGGTCGATCTCGTCCGCCGAATCGCTCCCATAACAAGGCATTAGGCGGTCCAGCACCAAGCGCTCAAACGCCGTGGAATCGGCAAACGTTTCGACATTTGTAATGGGCATCGATTTGTTCCTTTCCAAACATTGGCCTGTCGCCAGTTGCCGCGACCCCGTCTCAGAACAGGGCAAAATCAAGTTAACGCGCTGCGGGAACCGCCGGCCGAACGGAGAGTAATTCAAAAACAGCAGGCGCAACCGAGCACCGCCTTAGTATGTTCGGCGGTTGTGATGTAGCGGTTATGCATGGGTTTGGAGACCGCGGCACAACGCAAACTCCATCTTCATAGCAGCTTGCAGACAACGGATGATTGCGCAGCGAAGGATTACTTGGCATCACCGATAGCACTGTCTTCAGCAATGACGGATGGACGGTTGACTACACCAATAGCAAAAAACCCCGCTTCCAGGTGGAAGCGGGGTTTACCAATGCCTTCGACACTGACCAACATAGGGCACAAAGCCCTACATTATCTAGGCCAGCTGAATGAAGCCAGCATTCATCTCGAGATCAACCGAGACGCCGGTCAAAGTAATGGTATCGAAGTTACCCAAGCCAACGGCGCTGCCAGAGAAAGCTTCTTTCTCAACGTAAAGTGTCTGGTTGGTTGCGTCCCAGAAAACTTCCAGAGCACTAGCACTACCAACCGCATGGGTGCCGATAGTCTTGCCGGTCAAATCAGCCAGGTCGACCAGCGTGTAATCGGAGCCAACGAAAATACGATCGTTTGCTGCAAAACCGCTATCGATTGTCTGATCGCCACCATTGAAGATGAACAGATCAGCGCCGCTAGTCGGAGCGTCTACACCACCAGCGTCCGAACCATCGAGCAGATCAGCACCGGCAATCTTGCCAAAGGCGCTATTGATCGAGGCATCCAGCTTCGTCAGTTGGGCGTTCAGTGCATAGGCATCCTTGACATCAGCAATAGCCTTTTCCAGCACCTCAGAAGCCTTTTGCAGCTCGGTGAGTTTGTTTTTCTCGGTGATCAGCGTATCCACCTTGGCAACATCCGCAGCACCTGCGCCCACTTTCGCTGCAGCCGCCGTTACAGCCAAATCGGCTTTCACGTCGGCTACTTGAGCAGCGATATCACCGTTGATGGCAGCCAGCAAAGCAGTCACACCCGGTTTGTCTGCCTCAGTTACACCGGCCTTGAGGACCAGAGCGCCATCTTTCAGTTCTGCAAGGTTGGCGAGTTCGCCAGTCGGAGCACTTGCAACACCTGAAGCGACAGCGTACTCAGACACGGCTACAGGTGTTGTGTTGAGCGTTGCATACGAAGCAATTGCGCCAGCAGCTGCAGCTTTAGCGGGGATCAGCGCCGCTTCAGTTATCTTTGCCGCTTCAAAAGCCGCAATATAGGCATTTACGTCCTTAGCATCGTTCAGCGCAGTAACTGCCGCTTGAGCGTCCGTCACCTTGGCTTGTTGAGCGGCAACCTTTACGTTGAAGTCAGCACGAGCGGCGGTGAAGGCAGCTTCCTGAGCAGCAACGCTGGAATTCGCAGCCAGAACAGTAACCGAGAACTCGTTGGCGTTGAATACGTTAACCGGAGCACCAGCGGTCGCGGGGGCAATCAGTGCCTTCACGTCAGCATCAGTAGTGGGGGTGGCGGGGTCGTTATCCAGATCAAGACCAGCCAGGAAAGTAGCCTTGGCCTCGTTTGCAGCTTCCCAAGTGCCCAGAGCCGCCGAGAGGCTGGCATTGGTGACAGGCAGGTTTTGCAGAGCAGCACCTACAGTAGCAACGTCACCGGTAACACCAACAATAATGGCAGCAGCGTCAGCCAGATCATATTCATTGCCAGCAGCTTCGGTATAGTACTGAGCAACGGTAACCTTGTTGTTGATTACAGTTTGGTCAGCCGGGGAAGCGTAGGTCAGGAAGGCGGACAGCAGCTGGTCAGCCGGACGACCATCAGCAACCCAGTAGGCCACTTCTTCAGCGGACGGGGTGCGTTCGAACAGGTTGGTATATACCGAGCGCACAAGGTCTTCACCTTGCAGGCCACCGTAGGTGGCAACGAACTCTTCGGAGGTGGTAAAGGCAGCGGCGGCCTGTTCCAGAGTGCGCTCGCCCGGAACACCGTCGGTGCCGTTGATGTTTTCCAGCCACCAGTCCAGGCCCGGCTTGTCGGCAGCGCGGCCCAGCAGGGCGATATACAGTTGTTGCACTTGTGCGGAAGTAGCCATTACTTGTTCATCTCCAATATGAGTCGAATCGACATCAGGCTTCCAATTCGGAACGGAGCCCGTCGGCCCCAAGCCTGTTGCCATGCCCCCATCGGGGCATGGCCCCCGTGATGGGATGCCGGCCTAAGCCGACCGCAGCAGATTACAGCTTCAGCGCTTTTTTTCAAGCCTGACGATCATGTAATCGGCGCTTTGCCGGGGCATCATAATGCGTCTCTCGATTGCCAACAATAGCGCTTGGCCAGCCGCCGATCACAAAAGCCCCCGTTCGTCCGCCTGTGCCAGCGCGTCCGCTCACAGTGCCAACGCGGCATCCTGCGTGGCATTGACGCTGGCGGGGGCCGGCAAGGCGATGTCGAAACGCGCCAGGTAATTGCGCAACCGCGCATATAGAAGTGCATCGCCCAGCTCACGCAGGCGCGCATGACCACGGGCGCGGCAGGCACGCATTGCAGCCTCATCGGCCATCAGCCGCTCCAGGGCAGAGGCCACGGCCTGCGGGCCGTCGCAATCGAGCAGTAGCCCGGCGCCACCCAGGGTAGCAGCGATATTGCTGCGCGGCGCTTCATAGGCCACCACGGGCACGCCGTAGGCCATCGCCTCGATAAAGGGCATGCCGAACCCCTCATGATGGCTGAGGCCAACGAACAGGTCGGCGCGGCTGTAGTAGCCGGCCAGCGCAGCCTCGTCCACCTTGCCGGGTAAGCCTACCGAGTCTTCCAAGCCCAGGGCGACGATGCGCTGGCGCACCTGTTCGGCATAGGCGGGCACGGTAAAGCCACCGACCATTTCCAGCCGCAGCGGCTGCGCGACCCTGCGCCGCAGCTCGACGAAAGTCTCAAGCAGCGCCAGCTGGTTCTTGTGCGGCATGACCCGCCCCACGAACAGCAGGGTGAAGGGTGTATCGACCATCACGGGCCGAGCGGGCAAGGGACGGATTCGCTGCAAATCGACCAGCAGTGGAATATCCACCAGCCGCTCGGGGACGTGCCCATGGCGCAGCAATTCGCGCAGGTTCTGCGCCGAGTCGGCGATACTGCCGTCGAGCCAGTCGGCCCAGCGCCGCACCTGCTCCCAGCCAAGGGCCAGCGCCGGCTGTATGGGATGCTCGGCAGGAAACAGTTCGGCGGGGGTGATGTTGTGGAAGACCATGAACTTGCGCTCGGGCAGGCTGCGCAGCCAGGCCTCGTGCGGGCAACCTATTCCGTGATGAATCAGCAGCGCCGCTGCTCTGCCGGGCTGGTAGGCGGTTAGCGGCAGGACGTCACCGATGAGCTGCGGATGCACCTCACCACAGTAGATTTCCGACAGAATACCGGCCTGCCGCAGCAGACGACGGGTATAGAACATGCCGTTGGAGATACCGTCACCGGGCGTGCAATCGTTGGCGAACTGGTGAATGGCGAGAGGAAGCTGTGGCATGACGGATACCGAGGGCAAAACCGCCATTGTAAGGACACCGCCACGAGCAGGCGATCCCCATGAGGGCGGGTTGTGCTCGTTGTAGGAGCGGGCCGTGCCCGCGAACCGTGGGTAGGCCTCGGTGCGGTTGCGTTCGCGGCCAAGCGCCGCTCCTACAGGCACCGCCGTGGGGCGGGCCTTGCTCATTGTAGGAGCGGGCCATGCCCGCGAACCGTGGGCGGGCCATCGGTGCGGTTGCGTTCGCGGCCAAGGGCCGCTCCTACAGGCACCGCCGTGGGGCGGGCCTTGCTCGCTGTAGGAGCGGGCCATGCCCGCGAACCGTGGGCGGGCCATCGGTGCGGTTGCGTTCGCGGCCGAGGGCTGCTCCTACGGAGCGGGTCGTGCGCCGTTTTAGAACGATTTACCGTTTTTAACGCGCTGCAGGTCGGCTTCTACCATCAGGCGGCACAGTTCTTCCAGCGGGGTCTGAGGTTTCCAGCCAAGCGCCTTGGCGGCTTTTTCCGGGTTGCCGATCAACAGATCGACTTCCGCCGGGCGGTAGAAGCGCGGGTTCACTTTGACCAAGGTCTTGCCGGTGCGGCTGTCGATGCCGCGTTCGTTTTCTTCGCTACCCTGCCAATCGAGCTGGATGTCCACGGCCTTGAAGGCCAGCGAGACGAAGTCGCGCACGGTCTCGGTGCGGTTGGTGGCAAGGACGAAGGTATCCGGCGTATCGACCTGCAGCATGCGCCACATGCCCTCGACGTATTCCTTGGCGTAGCCCCAGTCACGCTTGGCGGCGAGGTTGCCCAGTTCGAGGCTGTCCTGCTGGCCGAGGGCAATGCGCGCCGCCCCGTCGGTGATCTTGCGGGTGACGAATTCCTTGCCGCGCAGTGGCGATTCGTGGTTGAAGAGGATGCCGCTGGTGCCGAAGATGCCGTAGGACTCGCGGTAGTTGACGGTCATCCAGTGGGCGTAGAGCTTGGCCACGCCGTAGGGGCTGCGCGGGTAGAAGGGGGTGGCTTCGGTCTGCGGGATCTGCTGGACCTCGCCGAACATTTCTGAGGTGGAGGCCTGGTAGAAGCGGATTTTCGGATTGACGATGCGGATCGCTTCGAGCAGGTTGACCGCGCCCAGGCCGGTGATTTCGGCGGTGGTGATGGGCTGGTCGAAGGAGACGCCGACAAAGCTCTGTGCAGCGAGGTTGTAGACCTCGTCGGGCTGGGCCTTGTCCATCAGGCGGATGCTGGCGCCGAGGTCGGTGAGGTCGTGTTCGACCAGCTCAAGGTTCGGGTGGCCGATGGCGCCGACTTCCTCCAGGCGCCAGAAGTTGACCGAGCTGGTGCGGCGGTAGGTGCCGTAGACCTTGTACCCCTTCTCCAGCAGGAGTTCGGTCAGGTAGGCGCCGTCCTGGCCAGTGATGCCGGTGACGATTGCGGTTTTACTGTGCATGCTCATTCCGTTGTTTTCCGCTCGAGGGCGCGCGCTTCTTCTTGGTTCTGCGCAAGCCATTGGTTGACGTTTTCGATGCTCGCCTCGTTGAGCCCACCCGCCCAGCGATTGAGAGACAGTAGCCCGTTGATGAAGTCGTATTGCGACTTGAGGAGGTCGCGACGTGCTTTGTATTCGTTCTGTACGCTGGTCAGTACGTCCACAGCGTTGGCTACTCCGTAGCTAAAGCTCTTTTCGGCAGCGATGCTGGATTGCTCTGCCGATTCAAGTGCATTGCGTGACGCTTTGACCTTCTCGACGCTTGCCTGGATGCTGAGGTATGCGCTGGTGGTTTCCTTGAGAATCTGCCGGCGCACCCCTTCGAGCTGCTGTTCAGCTGTCATCTGGTCGTTGTAGAGCGCGCGCACTCTGGCTGAGGTAGAGCCGCCACTGTAGAGGGGGATCTGTACGCCGAGTGTGGCGACATAGGTGTCGGTTTCAGGGGCCAGGGTATTGTCGTAACCAACGTCACTGCGTTGAGCGCTCAAACCCAGGCTCAGGCTGGGGTAGTGTGCCCCGCTGGCTTCGCGCAATGCTGCGTTGGCGGCGGAAACACCGCTTCGCTGAGCTTTCAGGGCCGGACTTTCGGTCAGCGCGCGTTCGACCCAGGATTCAAGGGTGTCTGTAGGCACCTGCAGTTCAACATCTTCGCGAATGCGGCTGAGGCGTTCATTGACGGGGCGCCCGACCAGCTCGCTAAGTGCTTCGCGACTCAGGCGCACCTGATTGCGCGCTTCAACTTCTTGCGCGGCCAGAGCATCGACACGGGCCTTGAGATCCAGTACGTCGGTTATCATGGCCATCTGACGTGAATAAAGCGCATTGACGCGGTCAAGGTTCTTCTGCGTGGCGCGGCGTTCAGCCATGACCAATTCGAGCTCGTCGTCGGAGGCCAGGGCGACAAAGTAGCGTTGGGCCAGTTCTATGGTGGCTTCTGCCTGGGCGTCGGTAGACTCGAATTCGCCCTGTTTTGCCAGTTCCTTGAATTTTTGATAACGCTCCCAGGCCTCCTTGTTGTAAAGGTGCTGGCTCAGGCTCAGGGCGTAGCGCTCATTGTTGTACTGTTCGCGCGTTTGTTTGTCATCGCGGCTGGTGCGGTTGAAGCTGGTGTTGGCGCTTACCTGGGGAAGCAATGCGCCGAATGCTTCACGCTCACGTTCACGCCCGGCCTGGGCGCGTGAGAACGCCATGAGTACGCGCGGATCCTCCAGTCGCGATTCGCGATAGAGCTGCGTCAGGTCAGCGCTGTACTTGTTTGCGCTTACAGTACCTGTGGTGAGGTCAGGTTCTGCAGCATGAGCCGCTACGCTGTGCGCAAGCATTAGCGAGAGAAACAAACGATACATCATCAATCCTCGATCAGGGAGCGGGCTACCGCATCGGTGATCGGCTGCATGATGTATTGGAACAGGGTGCGATCACCAGTATTGATGAGGACCTCGGCAGGCATGCCCGGTTGTAGTTTCAGCGATCCCAGGGTTTTCGTGCCTTTTTCGGTGAGGCTCACGCGCGCGAGGTAGTACGGCATTCCTGTTTGTTCGTTGATAAGGCGGTCGCCCGATACATGGTTTACAACCCCTTCCATCACAGGGGTGGCGCTGCCGAACGCACTGAAGCGGATGTCGGCTGTTTTTCCTGGCGATACGCGATCGATATCGACGGGCGATACCTGTGCCTCGACAACCAGATCGGAAACCGACGGTACGATGTCCAGTAATGGGGTTGCCGGGCTGACCACGCCGCCAATGGTGTGAACTTTCATGCCGATGATCATGCCGTCATCAGGCGCCCGGATTACGATACGCCGCAGTCTCTCCTCAAGGGCAGACAGGCGCTCTTGAAGGTCGAAAACACGCGTTTGGGTTTCTGCCAGTTGGGCGACTACATCGGAGCTGAAGTCCTTGTTCAACTGCACAATTTGTAGCTCTGTCTCGCTGATCTGTAGTTTCGTTTTGGTGATCTGCGAGCCGTGATCGGCTATCTCTGCGCGCTGCATATCGAGACGGCGTTGCTGATCCAGCAGTCGCTGTTTGTCGACGAAGCCTTCTGCCAGCAGTTCGGTGAGTTCGCCAATTTCGCCTTGGTAGGATTTCTCAAGGCTGCGCTTGGTCGAGATCATCGACTCTAAGCCACGAATCTGTTCGTGTAGCTGGCTGATGCGTTTCTCCAGTACAGACACTTCGCCAAGGCGTGAGCCACGCCGTGCGTTGAACACCTGAGTCTCGCCTTCGCGTGCCTCTCGGGCTCGCTGGCTGTTGCTCTCGAGCATGCCGCTGAAGTCGATTTGCGACAGGTCGTCCCGTTCGGCACGCAAGCGTGCTTCCATGGCTTGGGCTGCAATCAATTGACTGGTGATCATTCCGTACTCGGCACGTACTTGTGTGTCATCGAGTACGATCAGCGGATCGCCTACTTTTACGACGTCACCATCTCGAACATGCAGTTCCTTGACGATGCCGCCCTCAAGGTGCTGAACGGTTTTTCGATAGGTTTGTACGGTCACGACGCCCGGGGCCAGAGCGGCACTGCCCAGTGGAGCCACCACGGACCAGGTACCAAACAGACCAAATGCTACGAACACGATTAGCATGCCAATTGTACGGGGCTTGCGATCAGAGGTCGGCAGATCGGCAAAGCTGCTATCGAGGGTTGGGGTGGTACTCATGTCTACCTCGACTCAGCGATTGGCTGCAACGGGCTTGGCAGCCTGTGCGTTTTGTTGCTTGTTCAGTTCAGCTACTACCAGCTCACGCGGGCCGTAGAGGGCTATGGCGCCGTCTCGCAGCACCAGCAAACGATCGAGCTGGTCCAGGATGCTGGTTCGGTGAGTGATCACGAACACCGTTGCTCCGCGCGCCTTGAGTGCTCTGAGGGCTGCGGCCAGTGCGCGTTCCCCTACTTCGTCAAGGTTGGAATTGGGCTCATCGAGTACGATCAGTCGCGGGTCGCCATAGAGTGCACGCGCCAGGCCGATTCGCTGTCTCTGACCGCCAGAGAGATTTACCCCGTCTCCGCCAATCACTGTGTCATAGCCGTCTGGCAGTTGTAGGATCATTTCGTGAACGCCCGCAATGCGCGCTGCTTCCACCACTTTGGCTGCATCGATGTCACCGAATCGCGCAATGTTGTCGCCTACGGTGCCTTCGAAGAGTTCGATGTCCTGAGGGAGGTAGCCGAGATGAGGGCCCAGTTCGCGTTTATCCCAGGCGTTCACGTCGGCGCCATCGAGGCGCACAACGCCGTGCTGAGGCGCCCATACGCCGAGCAGTGCTCGAGCCAGGGTGGACTTGCCAGAAGCGCTAGGCCCGATGACGCCGACGATAGAGCCGGCTGCGGCGGCAAAACTTACGTTGCGTATGATAGGGGCCTTGCTGCCAGGGGCGCTGATGATGAGGTTTTCAACGCGGACTTCACCTTTCGGTGAAGGCAGGCTCATCCGCTCAGGCTCGGCCAGCTGTTTGTCCAGAATTTCGTTGAGGCGGGTGTATTGCGACCGTGCGCTGATGAAGCCCTTCCAGCTACCAATGATCATGTCGATGGGGGCAAGGGCGCGCCCGAGAAGGATTGAGCCGGCAATCATCAAGCCAGGATTCAGCTCATGCTTGACCGCAAGATAAGCGCCAAGGCCGAGTACCAGGGACTGAACGAATGTGCGGAAGGTCTTGGATATGGAGCTTATGGTGCCGCCACTGTCACTGGCCTGCGACTGCAGCAGCAGGACCTTTTTCTGGCGCTGCGCCCACCTGGCCATAAGGGTCTCGAGCATGCCCATGGACTCGATGACTTCGGCGTTACGCAGGTTTTTGGTGGTGTAGAGGCTTGCAGCAATATTTTGCCTGTTGGCCTCGGCCAGTGCCTTGCCGGTGAGTTTTTCGTTAGCGAATGCCAGCAGAAGCAAAATGATTGCGCTGGCGATGGCTAGCCAGCCGAACCAGGGGTGGAACAAGAACATTACGCCTATGTATATCGGTAGCCATGGGGCATCGAAGAACGCGAACAGCCCATTGCTGGTCAGAAACTGTCGCAGGCCGGTGAGATCGTTGAGTGGTTGGGCAGATGCGTCCATGCCGCCGCTGTCCAGGGCTCGCTTGAAGCTTGCGCGATAAACCTGGCGGCTGAGCATGACATCAAGCTTGGTGCTGACCCGTACCATGACTCTTGATCGCGCCCACTCGAGTGAGCCCATCGTGATCATCAGTACCGCCATGATGATGGTTAGCATAACCAGGGTAGAGATGCTGCCGCTGGTGACTACACGGCCGTAGACCTGAAGCATGTAAAACGAGGGTACAAGCATCAGGGCATTTACGAAGAAGCTGAAAACACCGACAGAGATAAAGCTGCCCTTGCACGCCTTGAGAGCAGCCTTGAGGCTGTTTTCTTTGACTTGTTGCATCGTATCAATACTGCCGAGATGTAAAAGCGGCGGAGTCTAGCATTAATGCGCCGTCTACGGGAGGCTCAAGCCTTCCCACCTGTCAGCCTCTGGATCGATAGTCGTCAATAGCATCCCTGTAGACTGCAAGAGTGTTTTGCCACATACGGTCCGCGGTGAATAACTGCTCGAAGCGCTGCCGAGCCTGTGCACCGAACTGCATGCGCTCTACCTTGTTGCTCCAAAGGCGCTGCATTGCAGCGCGTAACGCCGGCGGCGAGGCGGGAGGCACGACCAGCCCTGTGAGTTCGTGCTGGTTGACGTAGGTGGTTCCGCTTCCAATTTCACAGCTGATCATCGGTTTGCTCAGCATGGAGGCCTCCAGCAGGGAGATGCCAAATGCCTCGGATCTGAGGTGAGAAGGGAAGACCATGGCCAGAGAGAGCTGCAGCAGGCAAACCTTGTCTTTGTCATCTAGGCGGCCGAGAAAAATGACATTCTGCAACTGCAGGCGAGCCGCCTGGTCTTTCAGTGCAATTTCTTCGGGACCGCTGCCTACAATGACCAGCGGGAAGTCGGTCCCATCCAAGGCCTCCAGTAGACTCGAAAGCCCTTTGTAATAGCGCAGAACGCCGACGAATAGAAAAAAGGACTCTCCAACACGTTTTCGCCAGTAGTCCAAGCGCTCGGTTGATGCCTGCGGATAAGCGCAGGCATCCAGCCCGTAAGGAACCACCACGGTTTTGTCAGCGAAGGGACGTAAAACTTCACTGCTCTCCTGATAATTGGGAGAGGCAACCATGATGCGATCTACGCTGCCCAGGAAGCGGTTCATCAAGGGGCGATAGAGCTTGAGCAGGGATTGCTGGCGGACGATATCCGAGTGATAGCTAACGACACTTGGACGTTCGTGCTTCGTGCAAAAATGCACGAGATCCATCATCGGCCAGGGAAAGTGGAAGTGCACGACATCTGCGTCGCGCGCCATGGTTCTAAAGCGTTTGAAGACATCCAGCGAGAAGCCAGTTGATGCAAGCTGGATGTTCTCCCGGGCCCTGGTGACTCGGTGATGCTCGACAGTTAATTGTTCAGGTGTGGGGGCGGGGCTGAGCGTCAGGACTTGCGCCTCGACTCCGTTGCTATGAGCCTGCTCGCACAGTTGAAAGATGACCTGTTCTATTCCGCCAGTGGTGTCTGGGAGGTAGGTTTTGAAGAAGTGTAGAATGCGCATCGAGCAGCCAGAAAAGCGAAAAGGTGGCGCAGTTTCCAGCAAAGGCATTGCAACTTCAACAATGCAGGCCTTTGGCTCTTTCAGGGATATGGCCACATTTCTGACCCATCGCAGCCAGTGTTGGCTACGCGCTATCGAAAAGGACTTGCGCACCTGCTAGCCAATGCTGTTGACCGCTCTTGTGGGTGGGCTTAGTCTCGTTCGTCGATTTTTTAAGGATTGAATATGATGCTGTGCAGACTTTCTCTGGCCCTTGCCGTGGCCTTTGCTTCGGTGGGCCTGGCTCAGGCCGCAGAGGCCCCGCTGTCGAGCAAGACCGATCTGGTCACCGTGTATCAGGAAGCGGCGAAGAACAACGCAGATATTGCTGCCGCGCGCGCCGATTATCAGGCGCGCCGCGAAGTCGTACCGCAGGCGCGTGCAGGGTTGCTGCCCAACCTGTCCGCCGGTGCCAATTACGGCGACACGCGTACCGAGGTCGATTCGCCCAGCGTGACCCTCTCGCGCAGTGGCCTGGTCTATCAGGCCAACCTCAGCCAGCCGCTGTTCCGTGCCGACCGCTGGTTCCAACTGCAGGCGGCCGAGGCCACCAGCGAGCAGGCTGCGCTGGAATTGTCTGCCACCGAGCAGAACCTGATCCTGCAGAGCGCCGAAACCTATTTCGCTGTGTTGCGTGCGCAGGACACCCTGGCTTCGACCAAGGCCGAGGAAGCCGCATTCAAGCGTCAGCTGGACCAGGCCAACGAGCGTTTCGATGTCGGTCTGTCCGACAAGACCGATGTGCTCGAGGCGCAGGCCGGTTTCGACACCGCCCGCGCCAATCGCCTGCTCGCCGAGCGTGCAGTGGATGACGCCTTCGAAGCCCTGGTGACCCTGACCAACCGCGATTATCTGGCCGTCGAGGGGATCGTCCACAC